>Ga0214473_10009045_pt1 | contig 11776 bp, 18 predicted proteins | sample RVTome_7_FD_203509 | JGI IMG/M metagenome (GOLD analysis project Ga0214473, IMG submission 203509) | Soil microbial communities from uranium-contaminated site in the Upper Colorado River Basin, Wyoming, United States - RVT98D197 | ecosystem: Environmental > Terrestrial > Soil > Contaminated >...
TGCTCGCGACTTCCTCGATTCGCTTCTCTATCTGCGCGACCTTCTTCTTGAGCTTTTCGATTTCGTCCCGCGTTGGCAGGTTCAGACCCCGGATGATCGGATCGACGCCCCTCTCGGCCTGCTTCTCTATTGCCGCGACGATCTTCTGCCCGCGCTCTTCGATCTCTTTCACCGCGCGCTCGGCTCGCTTCTGGAGATCGCTGCTGAGTTTTCTCGCTTGTGCGACCAGGTCTTGAACCGCCCGCTTCCGGTCCTTTCCTAGGAAGTCGCGAGCCTCCTTTCGGATGCGTCCGACGACTCGTTCTCCCTCCGTCTGCATCCTGCTCAATGTATTCTGCACCTGACGCAGTCGTGCCCGAAGCACGCCGTCGGTCTTGGTATCAGCCATGACCATTACCTCCTTCACTCTTCTCTCGGGTTAATGCCAACTTTTAACACGGCGCGTCAAAGCGGTCAAGTCCGGTGCCTGAGCCGTCGTTGGCCAGCGACTCTGTCCTCCAAGTGCGTCGGGGTACATGGGTGCTGTCCACCGGCACCTGGTTCACGCATCAGGGCCGGTCGGTGGGCCTCACTCGGGCTCGACCAGGACGTCGAACTCCTCGGATCCTTGTTGGCCCTTGGAGTCTTTGACCGTCAGAGTGGCGGTGTAATCTCCCTCCTTTTCGTACACGTGCATCGGGTTCGCTTCCGTGCTTGCCGGCGAGCCGTCGCCGAAGTCCCAGCTGTAGGTGAACGGTGGCGTGCCGTCCTCGATGGTGCTCGTGAACTTGACCTTGAGCGGAGGCGCCCCTTCGTCCGGCTCGGCCTCCAGATCCACGTAGAGCTCCTCGATGCCCTCGTCCTGCGGCGCGGCGGCCTGCGGTGAAGGCGGGGCCTTGGCGGCGGCCGGCGACGCGATCGCCTTTGCCCCCGACTGGCCCTCGTCTCGCGAGCAGCCCGGTCCCACGGTCCCTGCCATGAGCAGGGCCATGCATACGGCTAAGAGCGTTCGATCCATATGGTTCCCTCCCTCGCGCTTCGGTGTTCAGCGTCTTACTCTTGTTGGCCAGTCCTTACCAAAGGGCGAGATTGCAGGCAATTACACGTGGTAACGGTCGTGGGTGGCGTCTTCGTGAAGTCGCCAGTAAGCGTGCACACCGAAGGTTTCTACAAGCGTGAGAGCAGCCTCGTGTACGCCGCTCTCCCCAGCGCCAAGGCGGCGCCGGCGAGCGCGGCCGGCCAGAACGACGGTTGAGCGGCCGCTGCGCATCCACTATTTCATGACTCGCGATGTGTGAGCTTCTGGGTATGAATTGCAACGTGCCGACCGATATCGTTTTCTCGTTCGCCGGCTTCTGCCGGCGCGGAGGCGGCACGGGCCCCCACCAAGACGGCTGGGGGATCGCATTTTACGAGGGCAAGGGCGCGAGGCTCTTCCACCTGGAGGTGGACTTCTCCGAATGCACGACGCCACGCGACAAGATAGTGGTGGTCGCGACGCGGGCGCTGACCAGCGACGAGGTTTGGACGCCGTGCCGTCCGGGGGAGTTCTACGTTTTCGGTGAGGGGGAGCTGGTGTGCGACGGCAGGGAGCGGCGACGATGATGGCGCCTGGCGACGCGGCGGAGGGACTAGCTGACCGGGTGTGCGTCCTAGCCGGTGGCAGCGGGGGCATCGGTAGCAGGCTCGCGGATCTTCTTCACGGCGAGGGCGCGCCGCTCGTCCTCGGTTACCGGCGCGAGCGCGAGCGTGCGGAAGCGCTTGCCGCCGAGCTTGGTCGGGCCGGGACGGCGCCGGTCACGCTGGTGGGTGGCGATCTAGCCGAGGAGCGCACGCGATCCGACCTGATCGAGGCGGCGGGAGCGCTGGGTGTGCCCTACGGCCTGGTCGTGCTAGCTGGCGATCCGGCGCGCCCGCGTGGTTCCGTGGCTACTCAGTCGGAAATGGAGGCGTCGCTACGCACCAACTACCTGGGTCCCGTCCTGCTCGCTCGAGCCTTCGCCGAGAAGGTCGCCGCCGCCCGCACCGGCGGTTCGGTCGTTCTGCTTTCCACGATGCAGGCACTCGCGCCTTTCGAGGGCAGCCTGAGCTACGCAGTACCCAAGGCGGCGCTGACGCATGCCGCGTTGGTCTTGGCGAAGGAGTGGGGCGGTGCGAATGACGTGCGTGTCAACGTGGTCGCCCCGGGTGTAACCGCTGCCGGAATGGCCGAAGCGAGCATCCGCGCGGGGAAGTACGATCGCTTCGTTGCCGGCGGGGTCGTGCGGCGATTTGGCCGGGCGGAGGACGTGGTGCGGGCCATCAGATTTTTCCTGGAGCCAGACTGCTACGTGACCGGCCAGGTGCTGGCCGTCGACGGAGGCCTGGTTTTGCGCCGCGACCTGCTCGGGCGCTGACGAGCCTCGGTCACTCGGTATCGAGGGCTTCTACGGGCGCCTCGAACGACTCTATGGTAATGAGCTCGATGTCGTCCGGGAAAACGAGGGTCGCTTTCCCACTGTCCCAGTCCACCATTAGCAGCTCCCGCCCGAGGTTCTCCATACCGTAGCGGATCGTTCCGTGCGTGTGGCGATCGATGACTCCGCCGGGATGCGGCACGCTTCGAGTGATCCGGCATCGGCTTCCGGAAAAGATGCGATTGATCACTTGCGTTCCTCCCGGCTTGAGCGCGAGCAAGTCGTGTGCCGCGAGCTCGGATCTGTTGGCTTGCTGCGTGTGCGAGGGCTGCGGAAAGAACGTTAGCAAGCCGCGTCGCAAATGTTGCCAGGCCGGCGGTGCAGCCATGGCGCTCTAGTGTGCCGCCCAAGGTGGCAGGTGGCACCAGTGGCCGGCAGCCATCGAGGCGGGTTTGAGCCGGCGCCTCGGCTCCGATATTAGGATCGCACGGCTGTTGCCTTTGGGTGTCGCATGATCAAAGTGATCTATCTCATCCGTCGCAAGCCCGGCATGTCCTCCGAGGACTTTCACCGCTACTGGCGCGAGGTGCACGGGGCGATCGCCGCGCGCATCCCCGGCCTGCGCCGCTACGTGCAGTGTCATGCGGTTGCCGGCCCGGACGGTGTGGCTCCGGACTACGACGGCGCTGCGGAGGTGTGGTTCGACGACATGGAGGCGGTGCTCCGGACCGTCGACTCGCCCGAGTATGCTGCGGCCCGTGAGGACGAGGGCCGATTCATAGATCTCGAGCGTACGACAGCCATTTTTGCCGAGGAGGTTCCGATCATTGGCTGAACCTCGGACGCAAGGCGCGCTTTCCCCTGAGCCGGGCGGACTCGCGCCCGCCGCCCGCGACCCCCTTTCGTGGGTGCAGGAACGTTGGGTGGTGCTCGCCGGCCTGGCGCTCTTCTTGCTCGTCGTCTGGCTGGCCTCGGGCAAGTCGAGGCCGGAAAGCGGTCGCTATACGCTCGTGAAGGACGATGTTCCCTGTCAGTCGCTGACAGGCGGCGAAGGCGACGAGCGGCGCTGGTGCTACCTCGTCCTCGACACACGCACCGGTCAACTCGAGGAACGCACCCGCAAGCTTGAGCGACGCGGGGCGCGCTAGAAGCGCGCCTTCCCGCGATGGTCCCTAGGCTAACGTCGGCCTGCGACCTAGGACCGACGGGCGAGGCGCCAGCCAGGCGGCGGAGGGCCCGTGGCAAGGTGAGTGTCCCTGTGCTACCAAAGGTGCCGGCTTTCTCGCCCCGGCACGGTCGCATAGCTCAGCTGGTTAGAGCGCCTGCCTCACATGCAGGAGGTCCCTGGTTCGAGTCCAGGTGCGACCACTAGAGATTGTAAGTAGTTAGGGCGGTTACTGAGAGTCGGCGGCAGCGTTTAGGGTAACACCGGGGTAACAGAGGGCCAGCCGTATCGGCGACCACGAAGACGTGAGGGATTGTCCCGGCGACGGTAAAGTTCAGGCGGGTCGCCCTACGGCGAGAAAACGCGCCCCGGCGCCCGCGCGCTGGCGACGATGCTTGCCATACGCTGCCAAACGTTGCGATTGACTTCGGTTGAGGCCAAGGTCCGCAAGCGTCGGGGCGAAAACGATCGCATCGCGCGACGCTTTGCGGTACTCGCCCGGCCGTTGCTTTTCCATCATGGCGAGCAGCCCACCAGCCTTGCGCTCGGCGTGTAGCTTCAGCTCGGCGGCGGCCTTCTGCAATTCGAGGCTCGCGCCGGCCCGCTGTAGATAGGCGCGGATCGCGCCTCGCCGTCGCCGATGTTGCGTGGTCTTCTGCAACGTGAGCGCCGCCTGGGCGATCGTTGTTCCGACCCCGGCGGCTGCGGCCAACGCTTCTCTGGTCTTCGGCGCCTTCGGGACAGAAACGGTGACGCTGCCGTCACCGTTTTTCTTCGGCCGCCCACCCCTACGCTCTCGCGCCGCCGCTTGCTGCTCTCGCCATGCCTCGGACAGCCCTGACTCACGCGCCGCAATAGCCGAGCACGGCGGGATCATCGCGCACGGCCTCGGCAACGTCCGTCACGGTTGCCTCGACGAGCACCGCCCAGCGGTCGGCGTGCGCGCCCCACGCTGCGCGATAGTCGGGGCGGCAGCCGTGGCGGTTCAGGGCGGCCGAAGGCGAAAAGAGTTCCGGCATGGCGCAGATTTCGGGCGTTCTGACGCGCCGCGTCGGCCATCCCGGTTGATTTTCCTTGCCAGGGGCGGCCTGATCCTGGTACATGGCAGGCGTGCCGAAGTTCCAAGCCGCTGTCCGGACCCGTCCTCGTTGTGGACACGGCGTCCGCTTCCGTGCGATTTTCCTTGACGGCGACGACCGTGCTGAAGCACCATCCTCGTGCCAACTGGACGATGCGCCCCACTGCTGCGCCCTGGGCTGCATGATGCCTGTCGTGCGGGCGCCCGCCAACGCAAGAGGAGGAAGCCCGATGTTCCACACGACGTCAGCCACTGTTGTGGCTAGTCTTGTTGCTATCGCGCTCGCTGCGCCCGCGGGCGCACAGGTCGCCGACCACCTCAAGTGCTACAAGATCAAGGACCAGCTCAAGCTCGCGGGCACGGCGGACCTGGACACGCCGCAGTTTGGCCTCGATCCCGGCTGCAAGATCTCCAAGGCGACGCTCTTCTGCGTCCCCGGCACTAAGACAAATGTGTCGGTGATCGATAAGTCGACCGGCAACCCGATCACCCCGCTGCCGGTTACGGGCCCCGATCCGGGCGACAGGATCTGCTATAAGGTCAAGTGTCCCGAGCCTTTCCCGCCCGACACGGAGGCGACGGATCAGTTTGGCACGCGGATGCTCACCAAGTTCAAGCCGTTCATGCTCTGCGCGCCGGCGGTGAAGGGCGGCGTACCATCGACGCCGACGCCGATCCCAACGGTGACGCCGACCTCGACCTTGACCTTGACGCCGACACCGACCTCGACGGCTCGCTTCGTCGACAATGGCGGCGGGACGGTAACAGACAACCAGACCGGGCTCCAGTGGGAGAAGAAGACCGACGACGGTGGCGTGCACGACAGGGACAACACGTACACGTGGACGGACCCTAGCGACGGGGACTACACGGACCCCGACGGCACGGCGTTCACGGTCTTCCTCGCCAACCTCAACACCGACCCGTGTTTTGCCGGTCATTGCGACTGGCGGCTGCCGAGAGTGAACCGAGCCGGCGACCCGGCGGAGCTGGAGACGATCCTGCTGGCGCCGTACCCCTGCGGCACGAGTCCCTGCATCGATCCGATCTTCGGGCCGACGGCCGCCGGCGGCTATTGGTCGGCCACTACCTACGCCGGTTTCCCTGACGTCGCGTGGGGTGTGGTCTTCTTCGACGGCCTCGTGGACACCGCCGGTAAGAGCGGCGCCCTATACGTTCGGGCAGTGCGCTCCGGCTCGTGATGGATCATTATGCTGTCCGTTTCCGTCCCGATCTGAGCCAAGTTGGCCGAATCTCTGCGGACGGAACGACGAAACTGACAAAGGTCATTTCGCTCGCGCCACTGCCAGGCAGCGTAGTGCGAGCCGGCTGAACGACCGCCCGTGAACCTGAAGTAGGACGCCAATGGAACCGCGCCAGGCGCGCCTCGGAGTCGTCCCTCGGTTTGCTTTTCGCTCACGACCGGAGCACCATTCACCTCGACAAACCACAGGGTGAGTCCAAGTGCTGATGCGTATGGCCGGGACGATCCGCAACCTGACGTGGCTTCGCCGCGTACCGCAGCTCCGCTGCGATTCCGTGGCGCACCTTGTCGTCCTGTCGCTGTGCATGCTGTTCCTGTCGTTCGAGACGCTCCATCCCGCCGCCGATCTCCTGCACGCAAACACCCACCGCGCTGCCGCAACCGCCGGCGCAGGTGCGGGGGGACTCCTGAACAATGACCTTTCCGAGTCCCACAGCCCCTACGTGGCGGACGTGCATCCGGTAGTAACGATCCCGCCCCTGGAAGGACACCAGCTTCTCGTCCCGCCCGCCTTCCGTGCCGAGGACGCGTATCAGGAGCCGCCCTTCCACGTCCCCGTCTGATCGTTTGCTCGACGTCGCGACCTCCCGCCTCGGGATCGCGATGTAGCGGACGCCTTTCGCCGTAAGACTCTGCCATTTACTACACCTCGCTGGTGTGACCGGCGCACAAGGAGATCGCATCATGAACATGAAGAAGAGGCTCTTGACAGCCACCCTCTGTGGAACACTCACCATTGTGCTTGCAGCACCGCCGGCCTTTTCTCAGGTCAGCACGTCTCCCGGCAAGAACGCGGCATTCTACTCCTCGCAGCACCTAGTCTCCATCGACCCCCCAGCAGAGCAAACGTTTGCAGTGACCATCGCGAAGGGAAGGCCCAAGCGCGTGGTTACACTGACGGCGACGGTGAACTACCAAGGGCGCGGCGGCTTTCCTGACCCGCGGCCGTACTTGAGGGCCTGGGTCAACGGCGTCCGGATGACCGGCGCGTTCGCGCCGAATTACTTTGCCGACTACTGGGGAGAGAAGGACTATCCCGGATTCATCAGTTTTAGGACAGCAACGTGGTGGCTTGATCTCGATGCAGCCGAAGCAGCCAACCCCGGGCAGTTCAAGAACCAACCACTGACTGTTGAGCTTGACGTTGGAGACGAGGGGTTCGACGGCTTTAATGCCTCAGTGACAATGAGCGCACGCATGGAGAAGAAGTAGCGGCTCGGACTTCCTGGCGAGGCGAGCCGGCCTCGGCACGCCGGCTCGCCCCTTTGGCATTGTCAGCCAGGGTGTGGTTGCTCATGGCCCTTTCACTGGTCACCTACACGCTCAAGGGGGTGGAATCGAAGCCTTCACCGGCCGCCGCTGGCCGAACGCATCAGCAAAGCGGACACCTTCGCTTTTTCTACGCTCGCGGCAAGTGCGCGAAATCAGGAGCGCTCGCCACGGATCGAGCCAAAATGTCTCGATCCAAAGACACCTCGGACAGACCTCCGGTTTTTCGGGTGGATTCGGACACGCGCTCTGAGGCGCAGAAGGATGGCGCGCGGTGATCCGCGACGCGGAGAACGCGGGCACGGCAGCCGACTTCGCCGCAGCGTGACGTCGACGCCGCGACGTACCGCGGCCAGGCGGCGCATGGTGGCCGGCTCGACGTGGACCGTCAGCGATTCCGTGTAGCGGTTCATCGGTGTCTCAGTTTACATCCACCTGAGCCGGGACATGCGCTCGCCTTGCTGCCCCTGGTCGGCGGCCTCGATCAGCTCCGGCGTGCCAGTGTCCAGCACCACGCGGGCACGCTGCACCGAGGGCCGCGACACGTTCAGAAGCTTGGCGGCCTCGGGCTGCGAAGGTGCATCAATTGATGCACCTGCTTTCTTCTGCCCGTCCCTCAGCCTCGCCAGCCTCGCCGCCACCATAGCCCGCTGGCTCTCGTTTAGGTGCCGGCGTGCCGGTGTCCAGCACCACGCGGCACGCTTGACGCTTGGAACGGAGACCTTCAGGAGGGCGGCCGCATCGGGCTGTGTGGTAGATGGATCAGCCGCGAAACCTGTGACACGCTGTCACCGGTTTTAAGTCCTTGTTTTTTCGGCCGACCGCCTTCGTGTTTCGGGGCAATTGATCTATCTACTCGCATTCCTTGCGGCAGCGTCGCCAGCCGTGCCGCCACCATCGCCCGCTGGCTTTCGTTTAGATGCCGGCGTGCCAAGTTCAGGGACAAAACAGGCGGGTATCGGCTAAAGCGCGCGACCGGCAGCATCGCACGGCCGCCAGCGCCCCGCCTGGTACGTCTCGAAACTGAGCGGCCAGCCGATCGGCACCGCGGCGCCTTAAACGCACGCCGCTCAGGCTCGCTCGCCTAAGAGCGCCCGCAAAGCGTCACGTGCGGCGTTGAACGCTTGCATGCTCTCAGTGTCGCCGCCCGCGTCAGGGTGCGCACGCCGCGCACACTCGCGGTAGCCGTGAGAGACAATTTGCACCGCGGCGTTGCGCAGCCCTACCGGCACCGCCGGCCCGTCAAGCGCACCGCGCTCACGTCGCTCGATCTCGGCGTGCACGGCGGAGCACAAAGGCTCACGCGCAATGCCTACAAGCCAACTGAGATAATCGAGCGGCAGGTCAGTGAGCGGCCGGCCGCGATGCCTACCAAACGGCATTGTCACGGCTCACCGCCAGCCGCGCCGGTGTCGTCGGTGGTGGCTTCAGCATCCGCACCGCCAGGCTCACCGCCGCCGTTCGCCGTGCCGTACAGTCGCGCCAACTGCTCGCTGGCTTGCTCGTGGATGCGGCGGTGTTCATCGAGCAACGTCCGGCGGACTATCGCCGGGTCGGTCATAGCCGCCACCTCCATCGCCAAGCGGCCGGCTATGGCGTCGGTTTGTACGCGCACGAGTGTTAGGGCGTCGACAATGATCTGGTGCGCGAGCGATACGGGAATCAGTTGCCCCAGAGCGGCGTCTCGCTCAATCTCCTCGCGGTCGGCCCGCGCTACCCAAAAGCGCCGCTTGGCTTCCCCGATGTCCGGGTCTTTCGTGCGGTCGGTGGCGATGTAGTCGATCCAAACGCCGAGCAAATCGAGGAGGTCATGCACGCCATGACGCAGCGACTTCGGCAAGATGCCCGCGCGGACGTAGCGCCGGAAACTGCTCGACGGCAGCCGGAGCGCACCCGCCGCGACTCCGGCCGTCACTGCTCGCAGGGTGTTGAGATCGGCGAGCACGGCCCGCGCCGGCCGTGGCACACCTCGTTTCGTCCGTGACTTTTTCGGCTTCAGCATGGGCGGTCTTCCTAAATGCTCAAAAGCTCACGACTTTTTGCGACCAAATATCCGCGTTTTGCGCCTGTCTCGTTCCTGCATAGGAATTTGCCCCAGGAGGACCCGCGGCATCGGGAGAGCACACGCACGAGAGCCACGCTCGCTCGCCGCCACGGCGGTGCCCGTTATTGGCGGCGAGCTCACGTGACCCTCAGCCCTAGTTGTTTCGGTATACTCAACTGTATTCGCTTCCGTTTGCATCTAGCAAGTAAGCGGGGAGGCGGGCGCGCCGGCGGACACGAGAAGGCCGGCGCGCCCCCCTTGCCGGCGGCGGACACGAAGGCATAACCGCCGGCATCTCTATCGCCGCAGCGCCCGGCGATCTTGTCATAGTGGCCGTGCCGGCGGCCATGGTGCGTCAGGACTATACGTGCCAAGGCGTTCAATCTCGGGCAGCCGGCCGGAGAGCGGCGCCGGGTCAAGCGCGCGCTCGAGGGCGAGGCCCACAGTGTGGGCATACTTCTCGAGGTTGTCGGCGAGCTGCTTGGCACGTTGCCACTGAGAAGCGAGCTCTTCGTACTCTCGCGTTGTGCGGTCGAGCTCAGCTTGCGCTTGCTCGGCGCGCTCGCGGTGTGCGGCAAGATCGCCAGCGCCGCCGGGAAAGCGCTTCGCGTCTTGCTCGGCGGCGGCGAGCCGTCCCGCATATTTTCCGCGCTCGTCCAGCGCCTCTAAGCGGCGAGCATCGGCACCCCGTAGAGCGTCGTATCGGCGCTTTGCGAGCGCCTCAAACTGGCGCAAACGTTCAAGGGACGGCGGGCCGTCCGGAAGCGCGGCGGCGAGCACAATGGCCGGGTCGGCGTCCGGTCGTCGGTCAAGTGAAATGCCGCGCTCTTCTGCGTCCCGGATCACGGTCTCCTCCTCCACCTCGATCGCGGTGAGCTGCCGGTCGATCTTCTCGACAGCCGCTCGACGTGCCGGCTGCGCGAGGCCCTCAGCGTGCGTGGCATAATAGGCGTTGAGCGCCTCGCGGCCTTGTTGGCGCACGCGGTCAGGCCAAACGTGAGCGAGAGTCGCCGCCAGCAATTCTTCGGCGTCCATCCCGACGCGCGGCTCGCTGCGCTGCATAAGTGAACGACGCTGCGGCGCGACGCTCGGCAACGATACGAGCGGCGCAACGTCGAATTGCACGCGCCCCGCCAGCTCGGTGATCCGCTGCTCGAGTTGTTTCTCGGCTTCGCCGCGGCTCAGCGGCGCCTTCTCGAGCGCCTCCCGTTCCGCGGTCAACCGCTCGCGCTCGCGCCTCAGCTTGGCAACGTGCTCGCTTACGTCATTTCCATTATTGCGTGCCATTTGTCCACCTCTTTCTAGCGTGACGGCGGCAGCATAACGCGGCCGATCCTTACGCGGTGCGGGATAACATCGTTAGCGGCCGGCCGTGGCGTTTCGGCTTGCGCGCTCGGCGGTTCGGCGCGCGCGTTCGGCTTCAGCAGCCGCCCCACGCGGACGCGGCGTTGCGAAATATCGGGCACCTCGGACGCGCACGTTGTCGGCGCCACGGCGACCGGCTTTACGAGCATGGCGCGAAATGATGGATCGCCGAACGGGTCACAAAGCACGGCTAGCGTCCGGGCCTCGACCGCGAGCGGCGTGTTTGTCCAGTGTGTGAGTTCCGCGAGTGAATCATGATTTAACATTATAGTGCCTCCTTTGTATTTGCCTCGGTGTTGCCACTAAGAACAATTTGAAGTGCCATAAGCGCGCGACAGGCGGCATGCGCGAGGTCCTCCGCCGTTCGCTGCTCTCGCCAGACTTCAAAGTGAGCGCTGGCGTGGGCGACGTGACTGTAGACGCTCTCCTGTCGCCAGGCGTCGCCTCGGCGGCCGTTCTGGGCGAGCACGGCGCGCACGCGAGCATCCCGTCGAGCGTGCCATCCACGAAGGCCGCGGCGTCGCGATGCTGGCGGGCGCGAGCGAGCGGCGTCATTGCACCGCCTCGATCCTGGCCACGACGCCGCACACTCGCAGCCGCGCGAGGCGCTGGTCGATTAGCTGCGTAAAGGCCGTCTCGCGGCCGAGATTGCGGTGCAGGACGGCCCGCTCCAAGTCGATCAGGGTCACCTCGATGCAACGCAGCGGAGCTAATTCTCAAGGCCGACGGGCAATTTCTGTACGAGTACTCGACAGATCGGCCGAGGGAGAGTCTGGGTAGAAAACCTCAAGCAGGCGGCCACCCAACTCTTCGTGCCTCACCACGCAAACGCCGACCTGCGCCAGCTCTCCCACCCGATTGACACCGATGCCGCCTCGGACAGCGGCACCGGCGGTCTCTCCGGACATTGCTCCCGACGGGGCGCCGCGGCCTCAGGCGGCGGCGCCTTGCGAGACAGTCCCCGCAATGGCACGACACCGCTCGCACCAAGCCGCCCGGTTCAGGGCCAACCGTTAGTCTCGTGCCGCTCGTTTGCCCGCCTCCAACTTCGCCGGGATACCTTCTCCCTTACCGAAGTAGATCTCGTCGGGCGTCTGTCCCGAAAACGCCGCATGCGGAATCGTCCCGTTGTACTCGGGAACGTAGAACTCAACGTGACGGCGCACCGCCGCAACCGTCTCCAGTCGATGTAGGAAGAGCCAGCCGTGCTTCAGCT
>Ga0214473_10009046_pt1 | contig 11776 bp, 6 predicted proteins | sample RVTome_7_FD_203509 | JGI IMG/M metagenome (GOLD analysis project Ga0214473, IMG submission 203509) | Soil microbial communities from uranium-contaminated site in the Upper Colorado River Basin, Wyoming, United States - RVT98D197 | ecosystem: Environmental > Terrestrial > Soil > Contaminated >...
CCATGGCCGCCGAGGGCGGACAGCTTGCCGCCCTCCCGCGCCCCGGCCGGCTGGCCCTGCTCCGCCTCGCCGACGGCAGCGTCATCTGGGATCGCGAGCTGCGCGGCGAGCGGATCGGCTCCATCCGCCTCCGCGACGACTACCTGGTGACGACCGATCACCGCCTCGAGCGCGTGCACCTGTTCGATCGCGCCGAGGGCGTCCTGCTCCGGCAGGTCCTTTTTCGCCAGCCGTCACCGCACTACGGGCTGGTCGACCTCATGCACCAGGGCACGCTGGTGGTCGGGCCGGACTGCACCACCGAGGCGAACGCCGTCGTCGCGCTCGACCTGGAAACGGGCGAGCCGGCCTGGCGCCTGCACCTGGACAAACCCCTCTCGCAACTCTTCCGGCCGGCCGAAGGCTACGTGGGAATCGCCCTGCTGGGCGGCGACGTACGCATCGTTGACGCGGCCAGTGGAGAGGTGGTCATCGACCGCCGCGTGCCCGGCGGCGGTGTGGTGACCGCCGGCCGGCTGATCGACGGGACGCTTCTGGTCAAGCATGAATCCGTTCGCGGGAACGAGCGGCGGCCCGAGATCACCGCCCTTGACATCGCCACCGGGGATACGCTCTGGCATCAGGGCGATCTCGTGGCGGGGGAGAGCGACCTCGGCCTGCCGATCATTGACGGCATGCTCCCCGTTGTGGTGGAATACGTCGACGCCGACTCGCGCCGGGATGTGTCCCTGACCCTCATGGACGTGCGGACGGGTGAGGCCGTGGGCCCCGCCGCCACGTTGCGCCACGCGGGCCCGCGCTCGGAATTCAACGGGGATCGGCGCGTTGCCGGGGGCTTGGTGGTGATCGGCACGACCAGCGGCGTGGCCGCGTTCGGCCGGCAGCCGCAGCCCGGCGGGGCAGGGGGAGGTGCCTCGTGAAGGTCCCGATGAAACCATGCCGACTGCTCCCGCTGGTGATTGCCGCCTTCGTTGCGGGCGGCGGACGCCCGGCTCTGCTGGCCCAACCGTCGCTTGTTCCCCACCTTCCCGAAGGCATCACCCCGGAGACCAAAGCGGCGATCGACCGGGGGCTGGCCTATCTCGCTCGAACCCAGGATCGAACCGGTTCTTGGTCGAATCGCGGGGGGTACGGCAAATACCCGGTAGCCATGACGGCGCTGGCCGGCGTGGCGTTGCTGATGGACGGAAACACCACCACCCAGGGGCGCTACGCCCCGCAGGTCGATCGCGCCGCCCGCTACTTGATGCAATCAACCACGCCTAGTGGCCTCATCGCCCGGTCGGATTTCGAGGCTCGCCCGATGTACGGGCACGGGTTCACCATGCTGTTCCTCGGCCAGCTTTACGGCGTGACCGAGGACGTCGCGCGGGCGAAGGAAATTCACGACCTGCTCGGCCGGGCGGTGGACCTGACCAGTCGGGCGCAGAGCCGGCTCGGGGGGTGGATGTACACGCCCACGGCCCGGAGCGACGAGGGTTCGGTGACCATCACCCAGGTCCAGGCCCTGCGTTCCAGCCGCAACGCCGGAGTCGCCGTGCCCAAACAGGTCGTCGACGACGCCATGGACTACCTGGCCAAATCGCAGAACAGCGACGGCGGGATCCGCTACACCCTGGGCTATCGCGGAGCCTCGCGGGTGCCGATCACCGCTGCGGCGGTCTGCTGCTGGTTCAACGCGGGCGAGTACGAAAGTCCCCAGGCGGCGCGGGCCCTGGCGTTTTGCAAGGACAAGCTCCCGCCGGGCACGGTGTCCGGCGGGCATGACTACTATGCCCACCTCTATTTCGCCCAGGCCCTCTTCGTCTCGGGCGATCCCTATTGGAACGAGTACTTCGCGAAACGCAGGGACTTTCTGCTTCGCGAACAGGGCGAGGATGGAGCTTGGTGGGGAGACGGAGTCGGGGACATCTACGGGACGGCCATTGCCCTGGTCATTCTGCAACTGCCCTTCAACCAGTTGCCGATCATGCAGCGGTGAAGGCGGCGCCAACGACGCAAGGGAGCACTGGATGAACGATCGGGTCGACGACAAGGTCACCAAGACGAGCACGGGGTACGCCGAGGACGATCTGGCGGCGGTGCAGCGGCTGCGCGACGCCTATGCCCGGCTGCGCCGGGAGCTGGCCAAGGTGATCGTCGGTCAGGATGAGGTGATCGATCAGCTTCTCATGGCGTTGTTCGCCAACGGCCATTGCGTGCTCGAGGGGGTTCCCGGCCTGGCCAAGACCCTGATGATCTCGTCCCTGGCCAAGTGCCTGGCGCTCACCTTCAAACGCATCCAGTTCACCCCCGACCTGATGCCCTCGGACATCACCGGGACGGAGGTGATTCAGGAGGACCGGGCCACGGGACGGCGGGAGTTCAAGTTCCTGCCCGGCCCGATCTTTGCCAACGTGATCCTCGCCGACGAGATCAATCGGACACCGCCGAAGACCCAGGCGGCGCTGCTCGAGGCCATGCAGGAGCGCCAGGTGACCGCGGGCGGTGAGCGGCACGACCTGGCCCCGCCGTTCTTCGTCCTCGCCACCCAGAACCCCATCGAGCAGGAGGGCACCTACCCGCTGCCGGAAGCGCAACAGGACCGCTTCATGTTCAAAGTTTTCATTGGGTATCCGTCCTACGAAGAGGAGTACGCGGTCGCCGAGCGGACGACGGCCCAGGCCGATCCCCAGATCAGCACGGTCCTGACCGGCGAAGAGGCCGTGTACTTTCAGCAACTGGTGCGGCGGATTCCGGCGGCGCCGGACGTCATCCGCCACGCCCTGGACTTGGCCCGGGCGACGCGTCCCGCCGACCCCGCCAGCCCGGAGTTCATCCGCAGGATGGTGACCTGGGGGGTGGGGCCGCGTGCCGTCCAGGCCTTGCTCCTGGGGGGCAAGGCCCGGGCGGCGCTACACGGGCGCACCCACGTTTCCATGGAGGACGTCCGGGCGTTGGCCCATCCGGTGCTGCGACACCGGCTGGTGACCAACTTCTCCGCGGAAGCGCAGGGGTACTCGCCGGATCGCCTCATTGATGACCTGCTGGCCGCCGTGACTCCCCATCACACCCCGCTGCATGACGATGAGCGAACGAGAAAGATACTTTCGGCCTGAGGTGCTCAGCAGGATCGCCCGGCTGGAGCTGCGCGCCCGCCACGTCGTCGAGGGCCTCCTCAGCGGCATGCACAAGAGCCCCTACAAAGGGCTGAGCGTCGAGTTCGCCAGTCATCGTCTGTACGTGCCGGGCGACGACATCCGCCACATCGACTGGCGGGTGTACGCCAAGGCCGACCGCTTTTTCATCAAGGAGTATGAGGAGGAGACCAACCTGCGTGTGCAGTTGGTGTTGGACAGCTCCAGGTCGATGGCCTACCCCGAGCACCCCGGCACCCCGCGGATGACCAAATGGGACTACGCCGCGACGTTGGCCGCGTCCCTGGCCCATCTGCTGATCTACCAGCAGGATGCCGTCGGCTTGACCCTGTTCGACGCGGGGATCCGCCGACAGCTTCCCGTGTCCGGGAGCCGCGCCGCCCTGCACGATCTCGCCGCGACCATCGAGGCCTGCCGGCCCGACGACCGGACCGACGCCAAGGCGCTCTTTGAACAGTTGGCCGGGCATCTGCCGCGACGGGGGCTGGTGGTCATCCTCTCCGATCTGCTCACCGACCTGGACGACGTGATCGGGGGGCTGAGCCGACTGCGCTACGGCGGGCACGACGTGATCGTGCTGCACGTGCTCGACCACGACGAGCTGGAATTCCCCTTCGCCGACCGCACCCTGTTCGAGGCGATGGAAGAGGCGAACCTAGAGGTCCTGACCGACCCCCAGTCGCTGCGGAACAGCTATCTGGAGGCGCTCCATCGCTTCGTGCAGAGGATTCAGAGCGCCTGCCTCGATCGGAAGATCGATTACACCCTGATCAGCACCGCCGAGAGTCTGGACGTCGCCTTGAGCACGTTCCTGGCCACGCGGATGCACCGGCAACGAGCTCGGGCGTGAAGCTGCCAGGCGTGCGGCAGAGCGGCCCGCCCGGACGCCAGCCATGGACGCGGGCGGCGTGACTGCTGCCACCGCCGGAAACTGGAGGATGTGAGCCTCAACGTGAATGCGGCGTCGTTCCTGCTGGCGGTCGGGTTCATCTCTCCCGGGCTATTTGCGGCCGGGGCGGCCGCCGCGCTTGCGCCCGTGCTCATCCACCTCCTGGCCCGCCGGCGCTTCAAGCGAATCCGCTGGGCGGCGGTCGATTTCCTCCTGGATGCCGAACGACGCAACCGCCGGAGGATTCGTTTGGAGGAGTGGGTGCTCCTGGGCCTGCGGTGCCTGGCCGTCCTGCTGATCTCCCTGATCGTATCACGGCCCTACTTGACCCCCTCCGGGCTCGCCGCGGGCCTGGGCGGGTCGAGCCGGATCGAGCGGGTGTTCGTCCTGGACGACTCCTACAGCATGGGGTACGCCGCGCTGGGCGGAACCTCGTTCGAGAAGGCCAAACTCGGCGTCAGGGGACTCCTGGCTTCCATCCGTGAGGAAGGGCCGGACGACACCGTCACGCTGATCCGTATGTCAGCGCCGGCCCAGCCGTTGGCCTCGGGCACGTTCCTCGACCAGACCCAAACGGAGGAGTTGCTCGCCCGGCTGGAAGCTCTGTCGCCTTCGCAGCGATCGATGGACCCGGTGCAGGTCGTCGGGGCGGTGGCCGAGTGGCTGGAGCGGACTCCCGCCATCCTCAACGCCACCGTGTACGTGCTCAGCGATTTCCAATACTCGGACTGGATCGATCGCGAACCTGCCGAAACCGCCGAATCTGTAGGCCAGGGCATTTTCGAGCCGCTGATGGCCTGGGCGAGGAAGGACCGCGGGCTCCAGCTTTTGCTCGTCGATGTGGGAGCGGATGAGCCCTCCAACACCGCGGTCACGGACTTGAGCGTCGTGTCAGGTCAGGTCGTGGCGGGCACGCCGGCCAAGCTGCGGGCTACCGTCGCGAACTTTGCCGACCGCCCAACCGGAGCGATTCAGCTCGACGTGACAGTCGGACCGCTCGCCCAGGCCTCGAAGGCCGTGCCCTCGATCGGACCGTATCAGACCGCCTCGGTCGACCTTGAGCTGGAGTTCCCGCGGGAGAGTCACGAGACCGTTCGCGTGGAGCTTCCGGCCGACGCCCTCCTGATCGACAACGCCCGCCAGGCGGCCGTTGAGGTGGCCAACGCCATCCGCGTCCTGGTGGTCGATGGCGAGCCCTCCGCGGACGAGTACGAGGACGAGGTGTTCTTTCTCAGGACGGCCCTTCGTCCGGAGGGGGAGGTCTTTAGCGGCAACGAGGTGGTCACCGTCGACGAGGCTGGGTTGGAGACCGCCAGCCTCAGCGGGTATCACGTGGTCGTGCTGTGCAACGTGTACCGGGTGAGCGAGCCCGCTATGGAGTCGCTAGAGCAATTCGTCCGCCGGGGAGGCGGACTGGTGATCTTCCTTGGTGATCAGGTGGACGCGGAGCTTTACAACGCGGTGTTGTTCCGCGAGGGGCAGGGGTTGCTGCCGGCCGAGTTGGGCGAACGCATCCGCAGCGCCGGGGCGGCGCATCTGGTCGTTTCGGACCGCCTTCATCCGGTGATGCGCGGGCTCAGTCGGGAGGGCGATCCCCTTGGCATCGGGCAGGTGCCGTTCTTCGAGTTCTTCACGTTGTCGCCCTTTGGAGCCGAACGGGACGGCGGCGACGAGGCCGCGGCGGAAGCACCGGAAGCGGCGGAAGCCGCGGAAGCCGCGGCAGCGCCGGTCGGCCGCCCGGCGCGCGTCATCGCGAGTCTTAGCGGCGATCAAGAACACCCCGCTATGGTCGAGCGTCCTTTCGGCCTGGGTATGGTGATGTTGGTGGCCACCAGCGCGGACAAGGAGTGGCATCTGTGGCCGGACCATCCGACGTATCTGCCGCTTATGATGGAACTCATTCAGACGGTGGTACGCCGGGACGCGGGAGATTCAGGGCTGCGGGTGGGCTCGGCCATCGAGCTGCCGGTGGACCCGGCGATGTTCGAGCCGGACGTGATGGTTCGCACGCCGGCTTACCCGGCAGAGCGCGAGGTCGGCGTGACCGCTTTGCCGGCAAGCGACGGGCGGGGTCTGACCGCGACCTGGGAGCACACCGACGTTGCGGGCATCTATCAGTTCGTGCTCGGACGGAACGAAGGCGGTGAGACCACGCGATTCGTGGCGATCAACGTGGATCCGCGAGAGAGTGACCTGACCCGGGCCGGCGAGGACGCCCTTCGGCAGTCGGCCGGAGACGCTCCGTGCCGGTACGTTCGCGGCGTGGAGCACCTCGACGAGGGCTCCGGCGAGGCTCGGGCCGAACTGTGGCGGATGTTCCTTGTCGCGGCCGTGGCGGTGCTCATGAGTGAACAGTTTTTGGCATGGTTCTGGGGGCGAAGACGGTAGTCGGGCGGTTCGTAAGTGTGGCGGATGGGAACCCCCCCCGACCCGCGGCCTTTAGCCCGCCAGGTTGCTCGGCCTCCGGGGTGTTCCCGGTGCTCGCCACGTTGCCGCGGGCTGCACGGGGCTGGGACCGACGACCGCCGCTGAGGCTCGGGCCGGCAGTGCCGACCGGTGGACAGGGACTGAGATGAATGTAGGCCTCCATTTCATCCCCTCGTTGCTCGCCCAGGCACTCGTCCGGGAGGAGGAGGAGTTCATTACCGAGCTTCGCCACGTTCCCGAAGGATGGGCCGCGGTGCTGGGCGTCACCCTGCTGCTGGGTTTGTGCGCGGCAGTGGTGTGGATGTACCGTCGGGAGGGCCGCGTGGGCGCGTCGCAGCGCGTGCGGATGGTGCTCGCCGTGCTGCGCTGCGCCGTCGTGGTGACCCTGGGCGTGATCCTGCTGGAGCCGGTCCGCGTGCGCATCCTACGGCAGTGGATCGATTCGTATGCGATTCTGCTGGTGGATGAGTCCTCGAGCATGGACCTGGCCGACACTTATCGCGAGGCCGCCGTTGCCTCGCGTGTGCAGGCGGCTCTCGGCTCGGAGGAACCGGCTCCCATCCGTCGCGCAGACGTCGTGGATCGCCTGCTGAAGCAGGGGGATCGGAAGTTCCTCCGTGACCTGGCCGACCGGAACCGGGTCCGCGTCTTCACCTTCGCCGACGAGCCCCGGCTCCTCGGCACCATTCCCGCGGCACGGGAAGGCCCCCCGCCGCGGGCGACCGTCAGCGACGCGCCCCCGGAGCTTCTGGGCATGCGCGAGGTGCCCACGCAGTTCTCGGCGACGGGCCCGGCCACCAACGTCGATCGGGCCGTCCGCCGGGCGGTGGAGTCCCTGGGCAGCGCCCCGATCGCGGGCGTGGTGCTGCTGAGCGACGGCGGCTTCAACCAGGGAGCGCCGCCGGAGGACGTGGCCCGGTTTGCCCGGGACCGTCAGGTCGCCATTCACACCGTCGGCATCGGCGACCCGGCGAGCCCCCGCAACGTACGGGTGGCGGAGATCCTCGCCCCGGAAAACGTGTTTAAGCAGGATCCTTTCGCCGTGTCCGCCCGCTTCGCCGCCCAGGGGCTCGATGGGGAGACCATCCGTGTCGAGTTGCGCGAGCACAACGCCACCGCCGGCGGCGAAGGCCGTACGGTGGCGACCAAGGAGATCGTGGTAGGGACGGAGGGGGCCATGGAGCCGGCCCGCTTCGAGCGTCGCTCCGAGCGGGTGGGCCGCTTCGTCTATACCGTGGAGATTCCGGTGCTGGAGTCGGAGTCGGTGGCGGACGACAACAGCAAGCAGGTGACCGTCAACGTGATTGACTCGCGGACCCGCGTGCTGCTGGTGTCGGGCGGACCGAGCTGGGAGTACAGCTTTCTCTCCCGGTTGCTGGAGCGCGACGAAAGCGTCGAGGTGAGCTGCTGGCTGCAAAGCGCCGATCTCAGTGCCGTCCGGGACGGCAACACCGTCATCGATCACCTTCCCGTTCTGGCGGAGGAGCTGCTCGACTACGACGTGATCATCCTCATGGACCCGGACCTTGCGGAGTTTGATGAGGAATGGTGCCGCCTGGCGGACACCCTGGTGAGTGAGCACGGCGGGGGGCTGCTCTTCGCCGCGGCGAGGCCGCGGACCCCGGCATTCCTGCGCGAGCCGTCGCTGAGGGCCCTGCTGGCCCTGCTCCCGGTGACCCCCGACCCGGACGTCGATCTGGTGCTCAACCAGATCGGTCACTACCAGTTGTCCGGCGCCCCCGTGGAGGTTCCGGCGACCTCCTACGGACACCCCGTCCTGCAACTGGCCGACGATCCGGTCTCCACCAAGCTGGCCTGGCAGGATATAGGTGACATCCACTGGCACTACCCGGTGTTGCGGGAAAAGCCGGCGGCGACGGTGCTGTTGCGCCACGGCGATCCGCGCATGCGGAATTCCTACGGCGGGCACGTCCTCGCGGCGGTTCAGTTCGTCGGCGCCGGCCGCACCGGTTTTGTGGGCTTCGACGGCACCTGGCGCTGGCGGCGGTACGGACCGGCGGTGTTCGACCGCTTCTGGATCCAATTGGTGCGTTATTTGGCCGAGGGGCGGCTGCTGGCCGGGACTAAGCGGGGCATGCTTCTGACCGAGAGCGATCAGTTCGCCCTCGGCGAGGCCGTGACCGTTACCGCCCGGCTGTTCGACGAGCGCTACAAGCCGCTCGACCGCGACGAGGTCCGCGCCGAGTATCTGGTCGACGGCGACCGGGCGGACTTCACCCTCACCGCCCTGCGCGACCGACCGGGGTGGTTCGAGGGCCGTTTCGTTCCGGACCGGACCGGGGCCTTCCACATCCGGCTTACCCTGCCCGGGGGGGCTGCGGCGGAGCCGCTGGAGATCACCCGGGAGATCCGCATTTCCCGGCCCAACCTCGAGGTGCTCCGCCCGCAGATGGACCGTGCCAAGCTGGTGACCCTGGCAGAACAGTCCGCCGGCGGGCGCTATTTCGCGGTGGACGAGATGTCCGCGCTGCCGCAGGTCATCGAAGACCTGCACGAGGAGATTCCGGTGCGCTCCAGGCCGACGACGCTGTGGGATCGCGGCACGACGCTTGCCTGGCTCATCACTCTGCTGGCCGCAGAGTGGACCGTCCGCAAGCTGAGCCGCCTGTTGTAGGTCCAGGTCTCCGTCGAGATTGGATCGTGGCCACACGATGATGACGGTTCACACCACACCATCCCGTCCCAACGTCGCACCGCTCGATCGGTCGGTCAGGGAACGCTTGCAGCAGGTGTGCGGGCGTTTCCGTCTTTATGTGCTCATCGAGGGTGTGGCCTGGGTGGTGGGCTTCCTGCTCGTGGCTTCGGTCTTTCAGGTCGCGGTCGATTATGGCGTCCGCGGGTTGGAGTGGAGCATGCGGGCGGCGTTGCTGGCCGTGATTCTCCTGGTGGCCGGCTGGCTGGCGTGGCGGCGGGTGATCGCCCCGCTCCGTTGCCGCATGGGCGTGGCCGAAGCGGCCCACCTGGTCGAGCGCCGTTTCCCCCGGTTCTCCTCCGCGTTGATATCCGCGGTGCGTTTCGCGGCCGGCGAGGTAGGCCCGCCGGAAGCCAATTCGCCCGTCCTGGTGGCCCATGTGGTCGGCCGCGCCGGCGAGGTGGTTGCAGGAGCGGACTTCTTGGGCGTGCTCAACCCTAGCCGCGCCCGGCGGGCAGCCATGGTGCTGTCCGCCGTCGTGGTGTTTCTGGCTGGTGCGGCCTTGATCTGGCCGACGGGCATGACCCTGTGGTTCGCCCGCAACATTCTGTTGCAGAACCTGGACTGGCCGAAACGGACCACGCTTTTCGTGGAGCTCAACGACGGCGTCCTCATCGGGGCCCGCGGCGATGACCTGGTCGTTCAGGCGTGGGCGGAGGGCGTGCAGCCGCGGGAAGTGGAGTTCAGCTATGAGACCTCGTCCGGCCAGCGGGCCCGCGAGCCGATGGTCACGGTCGGCAGCCCGGGATCGTACCGGTATCGGTACACTTTCAAGAACGCCCAGGAGGACTTTACCTTTCAACTCCGTGGCGGGGACGATCGAACGGAGGTGTTCGCCGCCCGCTTGCTGGATCGCCCGCGGGTCATCGAAAGCGAGTTACGCATCACCCCGCCGGCGTACACTCGGCTCGAGCCCTTCACCCTGGGAGACGGTCAGCGCTCCGTCGAGGTCCTGCCCGGCACACAGGTGACCCTGTGGATCAAAACCAATAAGCCGGTGGTAGAGGCGGTGCTCATGGCCGGAAACGACCCCATCGCGACGGCGACCGCGGAGGATGGCCGCTACCGTGTCGAGTTCTCGCCGGACACGTCCCACACCTACCATTTTGCTTTGCTCGACGACGTCGGTCTGGAGAATCGCAAGCCGGTTCGCTTCGCCGTTCGTGTGAGCGTGGACGAGCCCCCCCGAGCCCGTATGAAGTTGGCCGGCGTCGGGGAGATGATCACCGACGAGGCCCTCCTTCCGTTTGAGTTGGACTTTGCCGATACCTACGGTCTGGCGGCGGCGGAACTGGTCTACTTGGTCTCGCGAGAGGACGCCCGCGAGCATCTGGTTCTCTTGCCGGGCTTCAAGCCGGGTGCGACCACGTTCACCACCAGTCTTCCGTGGCCGGTGACGGAGGCGGCGCTTCGGCCCGGGGAGCGGATTACGTTGTTCGCTCGCGCCGCCGACTTCGACACGGTTGCCGGCCCAAACGTCGCCCAGACCCCGGACCTTACCTTGCGGGTGGTGACCCGCGACGAGTTTCTCAGCGAGCTGCGCCGCCGCGAGCAGGAGCTCCGCACGGATTTCGAACGGCTCGTGGATCAGCAGGAGGACCTTCGCGGCCGCCTGCTGAGCGTCGTCGGGCGGGTCGGCCCGGCGGCCTCGGCGGAATCTCTGGCGGCCTCGCTGACGCCGCTTGAGCGGCGGCAGCGGGCCTTGGCCGGCTCCGTTACGGTGGTACGCCAGCGGTTTGAACAGGTGCTCTCCGAGCTGCGGGTCAATGGCCTGAACACGCGAGAAGAGGAGCAGCGATTGGGTCAGTCGATCATCGAGCCGATGACCGCGCTGGCCAGGCGCGAGCTGGTGACCGCGGCCGACACCATCCGCCTGTGGTCCCGCAACGCCTCGCCGGAGACGGCGTCCCAGGTCGATCCGCAGCAGGCCGCCATCCTCGCCCAGATGCGCGCTATCCTGGGGACTATGATACAATGGGAGGGGTACCACGAGGTCGTGACCATGCTGGGCGAAATCATCCGCTTGCAGAACCAGCTCAACGAGGAAACCACGAAGAAGCTGGTCGATGAGGCGGGCGACGTGTTCGAAGACTGAGGCCGGGCCGACTCGAACGGCGGAATGACTGCAGGCTGAGGCGCTGCGGGTGCGCGGCTGGACAACGGGGCTTGTTCCCGGAGGCGGCGATGCATCGACAGTGGAGGATCAGGAACGGCACCGCCTTGCGACGTCTCATGCTTCTGGGGATGGCGGCGTGTGCGGCGTTTTTGCGGCCAGATAGGGCGTCGGGACAGGATCCGGACGGGTCACCTCCGGGCGACGTGCATCCCCTGTCGCTGAAAGAAGAGATGATCCGGGATCGCTTCGAGCGATTCAAGGACCGCCTGTACCGACTGCGCGAGGAACTGGAGGCGGTCGAGCCGGAGAACGCCCGCCGTCTGGAACGGGCCCTCCAGCGCGCCGGCGAGCTGGGCCTGTCCGACCAGCTCGAACAGCTGATCGTTATGCTGCGGTCACCCTCCGCGCTGAGCGACGCCGCCGAGGCCCAGGGCCGCTGGATCGAGGATGCCGACCGCCTGCTCGGCATTCTGATGGAGCGCGATAGCGACAAC
>Ga0214473_10009047_pt1 | contig 11776 bp, 17 predicted proteins | sample RVTome_7_FD_203509 | JGI IMG/M metagenome (GOLD analysis project Ga0214473, IMG submission 203509) | Soil microbial communities from uranium-contaminated site in the Upper Colorado River Basin, Wyoming, United States - RVT98D197 | ecosystem: Environmental > Terrestrial > Soil > Contaminated >...
CGCTCGCGGGTCTGCCGCTGCTCGGCGCGCTACTGCAAGCGGGTATCGGAGCGCTCGGTATCGGCCTGGGCTCCATGGGGCTGGCGGCCGGATTGAAGGAGTCGCCCATTCCGTGGGATGGGGTTTCCGGCGGTGAGCTCGTCGTGCCGGCGACCAAAGAGCTCATCAATCGCAACGAGTAAGAGACATGGGATACGTTCCGCCAAAAATAACTCCACTTGAGCCGCGCAACGTCGCGCTGCTCTTCGACAACGCGCTCGAGCGCCTGGGACTGAAGTCTGCATCGACGCCGAAGTGCGTTGCGATTCTGGTCGCCCAGAGCGCGCTTGAGACCGGGAACTGGAAGGCCATTTGGAATTCGAACTTTGGCAACGTCAAGGCTGGCAAATCGTGGACGTGGGATTACACCTGCATCAAGCTGAACGAAGTTCTGACGGAAAACGGTCAGCGGGTGGTGGTGTGGTTTGCACCGGAAGGACGGCTCGCATCCAAGACGGGACCGGTTGTGTCCGAGCACAGCGATGTCCCACCGGGGCACTACCAGACGCGTATGCGGGCCTTCCCCACCGCGCTCGATGGCGCGATGGATCACATTGCCTTCCTCGCGAAAGACACCAACCCCCACGACAACAAGCCGAACCGCTACGCTAAGGCGTTTCAGGCCGCGTGCGACGGGGATCCGAAGGCGTACGCGCACGAGCTCCGAGTCGCTGGCTACTACACGGCCGACGAAGCGCCCTACGCCCGCGCCGTGCAGGCCCTCACCACGAAGTACTACCCTCTCGCGGTGGACGCCGACGCGGACGAAGACTTTCTGCCGCCGGAAGAGCACGATCAGTTGCGCGCGGACGTGGAAGCGGTGGCTCGGATCGAGGTCCCGCTTTTGCCGCTGACGATTACGACCGAAGACTACGCGGCGATGCAGTCGGAGAAGCGCGCGGCGGTGGCGAGGATCGTGTGATGAAGAAGACATTCGAGCAGGGGACGGGTCCATATCTGGTGTATTTTGAACAGCCGGCACAAGTGCTTCACGATGGCACCTATGACGTATCTCACAAGATACATAGGCCCACGCAAAAGGCAGCTCGAAGCGAGGCGCTGGGTCAGGCAAAGCTCAAAAACGTGTACGTGAGCATTTTCAAGAACAACGTGCTCGTTGACCGAGTGCGACCCCCCAATCGCGCTTCTTGGCTAAGCGACGATCTCAATGTCTCTATACCCGGGTATCAGAAAAATCCGGGCCGAAGGATCAGTGGCTACCGCCGCAATACCGAAGGCTCCGTCGAGCCCGGAGAAGTAGTGGAGTTCGTTTCCGTGGCTCAGCCGGCTTCTGCGCGCGAAATTGCTCAGGCCTTTCAGGTAGACCAGCTGGAACTCACCTCTCTGCTCAGCGAGCTCGAGGACGAGCGCTACCTCAAGAAGCAGAGCGGCACCTACCGCATCGGCACTGCCGCGCACGCCCACGTCGCGAACCCCGGCAGTCACTACGTCTGGATCCTCGATCCCCGAACGAAGGAGCCGCTCGCGGGCGAAGGCCCCTACGGACCGTATCCCCGCAAAGCTGCGGAAACCTTCGCGCGGATGGGCGCGGAGCGCGGCACGCACCCGCGCGCAGTATCCGAAGGGGTGCAGCCGGACGCGCAGGGATTCAAGATCCTGAAGTTCTACGCAGGAGGCGCGCGATGACCGCGGTCGTTGCACACTCCGCCGAGCAAGAAGGCACCGCCATTCTAGACGGGGGCACCGCGCTGGAGTTTCTGGTGGGATTCTCGACGGGCCTCGCGCACATCGAGCCGCATATCGCCATCCTCGGAATTCTGAGCTTCGAGGCGCTGCAAGAGGTGGCGATGCACGGCAGCAAGGAACTCTTTCGGCGCCAGAGTGGCGAGAGCCTTGCGAATCGCATCGTGGACGGACTCGCACTCGTCACCGGAGTGTACCTCGGTCACTACGTGCGGGCAGCTGCGGACGCACGGCAGTTCGTAGCGAATCCAGCATTGTCACCCCAATCGGTACCGGTGTAATCCACATGACGATCGAATCCCCCCCCTCATTGAACTATCTGACCCCGCGCGCCCTGCTGCAGGGCAGTGGGAACGCCGATGCTCTCGAGAACGTCATCCCGACGCAGCTCCCGAACGGGGCAATCTGTTGGGTGATTGATCAACAAGAGTTTCACTACCTGGACAAACTGAGCCTTGCTCCGGTGGCGCCGCCGCTGGTGATCGCGACAGCGCTGGGTGCAGGTGAGCCGGGGCGCTGGATTCAGAATGCTACCATGGGTCCTCCTTCTGGTCCTGCAGGTGGCCAGCTATCCGGAACCTACCCGAATCCCAGTGTCATTGGGATTACGGAAACCAGCGGTCCCACGGCCCTGACGGTGGGAAGTATCTTAACCGGACAGTTAGTGCAGCGTGTTGGAGCTGCATTGGTAGGGGTTTCGGCGTCAGGAACATCGCTGCAGAGTTCGGCCTTAACAGATGCAGATCAAACGCTGACTATCTCACAGCGATATGTGCAGGCAGCGGGCAGTATTTCTGTCGATCGCACGAAGACGCTAACGCCCCCAGCAACTCCAGGCGCGGCAATGTTGATCGAAGTGGGTACTCAGGGCGCAGGGCTCGACGTGATCATCGTCAATGGGGGTGTTCTGGGTGGGACTTTGGCTACCGTTGTCGCAGGAACACGGATGGCGGTATGGATTGTGTCGGACGGAGCGAACATGGTACTGGCGGCACTGATTCCTCTTGGTGCGGAGCCGGTATAAATGCCGAGCAATACGAGTGCTGATGGTCTCGGCATTATGGGCGCACAGGGCCTACTTCTGCCCCAAGTGCAGCCTGCCGGATCACGGATTGGCGTTTTTTCGAACGCGAACTATATGCAGGATGCCGTACTCGGTCGCGGCCCGGAAATGGACGTTCCCGGGCGCGTGTTCCAGTTCCGCGTTCTGCGTACGGCCAACAACAACAACCAGGGCATTGCGCGGTTCGGCAACGGCGCGTTGACCGGGTGGGGCTTCGTCACGGGCAACTCGCGAAATTCGCTGATCTTCTATCGCCCCGCAGTAGGTGGAACGACCCTCAACACGCCCACCTTTACTCTGCTCTCCTCGTACGTTTTCCGCGTGCTCGACGCGGCGGGAAATCTCAATTGCTCCATCAACGAAGGCGCAGCGTTCAACGTCGCGTTGCCCGGTCCGTACGTCCCCGCCGGCGCCGCTGCGCTACACTCGTTCGGTAAGTGGCAGGCTGAAGCGGCGTTCCCCGCCGTGGGGAGCTCGATACTTCAGTATGCCGTGATTGACGGCTACTCGGCGCCCGGCGTCACGACGGATGCAGACATCGAATACCTGTCGGGCGACGCGAATCAGCTCGACCGCTGGCACTGTCGACCGGAAGTGGCCACGCATCCGCGGCTTGTCGCACTTTGGGATGCAGACGCATGGGCGGGCGCGGGCAACTTCGCGGCCACCGGAAGTGGCGGTTACATCATGACGCCGGCGGGCACGGGCGGTGGCAAGACGGCCCTCCAAGGGTACCTCCGCGAGCGCGTGCCGATTAGTGCGCGTTTCGGCAACGCGCTGAATCGCTACTACGAAAACGGCGCGCGCGTGTATTCGATTTTCAACGAAATCCGTTTTACGACGGACGCGGTTGACCTGGCGCTCGCCGGCGGCCTGCTCTTCGACACCTATGGCAAGAATCTGGGAATCCCCGGCAACGCGGAGGCGGGCGTTTCCGTCAATGGCGTCAACCTCGCCGGCCCGAACATTGCCGACGAGCTCGATACGTTCGACAAGTTCCGCTGCGTCGACTTCCCTGGCATTGTCGCCGGCGCCGCCAAGCCGGTGGTAGTGACGGAAGGCCTCCAGTCGATTGTACGGGCCACCGGCGAAATCAAACCGAACGCATCGGTTGAGTTCGTGCGGCATCCTATCGGCTCGACCCTCGTCTGGGACGATAGCTATGCCGCGTATGCAAACGCGCGCGTCTTCTGTATGGATTCGCTCCTGTGCGAGATCTTGAGCGTGGGAGCGGCTGCGGGCGCCAAGGGTCCGCCCTACGACGCGGCTCCGATGCTCCAGAGGGCGCTGCTCTCCGGGACGGACCGAACAAGCTGTTGGGGCTACGGCGGCACAACGTATTTCGACAACATAAGCAACGATGCTGTGTGTGACGTCTTCGTCGCGGAGATCGCGCGACTTGCGCGTGGGACTGTCACCAATCGCATCACGATTCAGTTGAGCACGAACGACTTCGACTTCAATACGTATTTGTTGATGACGACGCTGACGAGTGATCTCGCAACTCGCTTCTGGCCTCGCGTGAACGCGCTGGGGCTCCCGGGACTTCTGCTCCAGCTCTGCGGAACAACGACACGATCGGACGCGGCCGTTCCGAATCCTTCCGGATGGATCCTGTCCGATTTCACGACCGCGATTTCGAATGCGGTGACTGCTATCGCTGACGCTCGCGTGACATTCACCGACTTTGTTGGTGCGGTCTCCCTGGTGAACATGCCGGACGGCCGTCATTACGACACCGCGGGTCATCTCGAGTGGTCGAATTTTCAGACAGCCAATCCTCCATAAATGGGAGGATTACGATCCGTCGTCCGAATGCTGCAGTAACGCGCCTGCCGCCCGCTCCCCCATCTCGTCTAGCTGCGCCGACGAGTAGTGGAGCTTCCCATTCAGGTCATCGAAGTCGAGGAGATGATTCAGTGGGCTCTCGCCCATCACTTGGCTCTGCGCATCACGAATGATTGGTCCCGTGCCGGAGCCATTACCGAGAGACGGTTGCAGCTTGCACTGCCAAAAGTCGATAGGTCCGAACAGTTCCCGTACCTCGAACACGAATCCGCGCAGATTCTCTGCGTACGCTTCGGCGCGGCTGAGCTGCTGTGCATCGCTTTCGCTTTGCAGCCAGACGAAGTGCCAGACGAGATTCGCACCCCATGCGGAAACGGCGCGCTCTCGGGCTTCGGTGACTGCCGCCCAGTAGTCCGGTGGTGCTCCCGGACGCCACTCGCCAAGCCAGCTGCTGCCGCGTGCTACCTTGACCACGGCAACACGCCAGCCGTGCCCTTGCATCGCTGGCGCCGCGGTGAGCTCTAGCGAGTGGAATCCGTTCACCAGGTCGAGCGGAACGGGATCGGGTCCGGTATCGAATTCGTATTCCGCTCCCGGACCGAGCGAATGCGCGATCAGTGGAATGGTGGCGTCCGGAAATCCTGCGTGCGGGGCAGTCCCATCCTGGGCAATCACATTGCTCTGTCCCCCGAGAAACAGAACATGAACGGGTGGCTCTGGATCTGGGTCTGGGTCCGGCTGCGAAGGAGATCCGGATGCGCCGCCATCCCCCGCGGCTCCGCCCATTCCACCGGAGGCTGGGGCCGCAGGCGGCAGTCCCAAGTCGGGACTGCTTTCGGAACACCCGAGGAGGGACAACACAAGCAGTAAGGCGAAAATCCGGTGCATAGCCAACCAGACGCTTCCGCCGCGGAGAGTATTCAAAAATGCGCCGTTTCCTATGGGAATGCAGAAAAGTTGAGCCTCCCACCGCTCTCGGATACCGTGTCTTCATGCCCCGTTGGCTCTGTCTTGGTGCACTGCTGCTTGCAGGCTGTCCTAGTCTCCGAGACGGGGCCCAGAAGGGGTGCGTGCTCGAGGCAGCCAAGGCCAATGCGCGCTGTCTGGACTTCGCGTTCGAGAAGTGCGGAGACTCCGGCAAGGATCCGGATGCATGTCCCGCGGCGGCCGAGGTCGACGCGGCGTGCGACAAGTTCGTGGACGAGGAGCTCGCGCAGTGCAAATACTGAACAAGATCGTGTCGCTGATCAGCAAGCTGCCGCCTGAAGCGTTGCAGCTGCTGGAAGGGCTCGCGGACTCGCTGCTCTCTGCGAAGTCTCCCACGGAGGCGATGGACAAGCTGCGTAAGGCAGCGTTGGCAGTCGGCTACAAGAAGGCGGCGCGGGTTGCCTGGCGCGAAGCGGTGCGCGGAGCGAGTAAGGTCAAGTGAGTTATCGCGCCTCCGCTCCCCCAGCGTACCCGAACATCACGCCGGCAGCCGGCTGTGGTTGCAGCGCTGTGGGCGACGAGAGAAGCGAGACCCGTAGCACGCTCAGCTGGGTGATCCCGCTGGCGTTCGTTGGACTGATTGGCTATGTGCTAATCTCCGGGAGATGAGACCCTCATGAGCTACCGCTACACTGCACCTCCCGCGTATCCCGACATCACGCCCGCCATGAACGGCGTCGGTGCCTACTACGGCACGCAGCCGCTCGAACCGGTCAAGGGTCTGGGAGAGTTCGAAATACAGAAGGCGCTGAGCGTGGCGAGCTTCGTGAGCTCTGCGGCGCTCGCCTACCATGGCTACAGGCGCAGCAAGTCGGTATGGTCCGCTATCGGCTGGGCAATCGCCGGCAGCCTCGCGTGGCCGATTGCAGTCCCCGTTGCGCTCGCGCAGGGCTTTGGAAAAGCCAAATGAGCTACGCGTCCGTTCACCCCGAATACTACCAAATCAACTACCCACAGAATGCCTGGCATGCCGGCAGTCCGGGCTGGCAGACGGCGCCCATGGTGGGCTGGGGCGAGAATGCCAACCGCGCAGGCCCTCCCCGGCTTGCGGTGGGCGCCTACTACGGCACGCAGCCGCTCGAACCGGTCAAGGGTCTGGGTTGCGGCTGCGCGGCGCGTGGCGTGGGTGATGAGGCAGCTCCCGCCTTTCCCTGGACTCCCGTGCTGGTGAGTGCGGGGGTCATCGGAACGCTCGCGCTCGTTTTGCTCGGCAAAAAGAGGTAATCGTTACCGCACCATTGACCGGGTCGGAAAAGTGATGGTACTGCCATCACAATGGGTGACGACGCCGCGCCGAAAAAAGAGGTCGAGCTCCCGCTCATGTCGTTCGTGCGGGGCGGCACGACGTCGGCGGGACACGATGCGTTGATTGCAAAGTCGGACGCGGAAGCGCGCGGTCGGCAGCAGCAGTACGATGCGATGACGCAGGCCAGTGCGGACGCGGGCGAAGCGAGTCGGCAGTACACGAATAAACTCGGTGGCTTCTCGAGCCATGCCGCCATTGTGCTCGCGCTGCGTAACCGTAAAGACGCGAAGATCGAAAACTACCTCATGTGCGAGCTCACCGATCAGGGTGACCACCTTGAGCTGAACATGATCTGTCCGCACTGCGCCGCGACGCCCGGTGCGAGCTGGAGGTCACAGTTCAAGGTGAGTCAGGCGAACCGCGGCTGGTCGCTCGATACGCGTACGGCGAGTCAGCGTAAGCCCAATCCGGTCGTCCCTGCGAACCAGGGCTGGGTCGCGGGCGACATCTGGCGCAATCCGGAGCCGCCGCACGAGGTGCTGACCATCGCGGGCACGATCACAACGCACGGGCCCATCAAGTGTCCGACGTGCGGGTGGACGTTTAACATCGATGATTCGATCGTAATCAGCTCCTAAAAAGAGGCCTCAAAAAAAAGTGACCGAAGAACTCACCCCCGAGCTCGAAGCGGAAACCGCCGCCACGCAGGCGACGTTTTCGCCCAAGGCTGATCTCGATCCGAAGACGCAGTACGTCGCGCCTAGCACGCCCGCGCAGTACCCGTACGCCGTGCTCTACCAGGCGGAGTACGAGACGGAGTGGGACGGTACTGCTGTCGCGGCTCGCCTTCATGCTCGCGCGCTAGCGGCAGCAGGGCTCCCCGTGCTGCTACGCAGCTTCTCCATGAAGTTCACGGACGCGGAGGGTGCGGTGCAGGACGCGATCCAGGGACTTCCTCCGGCCGTCGAAAAGGAAGTCGGCATCCTACGCAAGACGAGTGCCAGTGCGATGCTGCCGATGATCAAGCACATCGTGATTCGCGACTCGGCGCACCTGCAGAACCTCGTCTGGCCGCGCGGCGCGAGTGGCGGGTTTTCGGCAGAGCAGCTGATAGAGGCGTACGGTCGCGTCTACGCGCAGACGATTTTGTTTAGCGTATGGGAGCGTGACAGTATCGATGAGAAGATCGCGCAGCAGCTGCAGCAGATCGGTGAGTGCTGGGTGCCCTGCGAGCAGAATGCGGAAATGCTGCGCCGGCACGGCGTGGAACGCGTGCGGGTGATGCCGCATCCGTTCGATCCGGCCGATCCGATTTGTAAGCTCGTGGGGCGCAATGTACGTACGGACGACTGGAAGCTCTTCTACTCCATCGGCCGCTGGGAGCCGCGCAAGGGCTTTGACAAGCTGATTGCTGCGTTCCTCACCGCATTCAAACCGGGCGACCATGCCATGCTCACGTTGAAAATCACGGGCGGTGATTGGCCCGGATACGCAACGCCCCAGCAGGGTGTGCAGATCACGCTAGGCCAAGACTACGCCAAGAACAATGGGTGGACCGCGGAGACGTTCGCGCAGCACGTCAAGATTTTCAATGCGCGGAAACCCAGGAGCGAGATCATCGCGCTGCACTTCTACAATAACATCTACGTGTCAGCTTCGCATGGGGAAGCTTGGGGACTTCCTCCGTTCGAGGCAAAGCTGGCAGGCAACGCCATGGTGCACGTGCCGTACGGGGGCACCTGCGAATTCGCGGACCCGAAGCTTGACGTGACCGTGCCCATTCACATGGCGCCCGTAGACGCGAGCTATGGCTGGGAGACTACCGCGCAGTGGGCGGACTACGAGATTGCCGACTTGGCGCTCGCGCTGCAGCGCGTGAAACCACCCACGGAGTACGCCGTCCACCCCGGACTCGAGCGCTTCTCGCTGAAGCATGTTGGGCTCGAAATGCGGGAAGCAGTGCTCGCGCTCTGCGATCGTATTCACCCGAAAGCGGCGCGCTTCTACCGGGCTGATCCGCGATCCCAGGAAGAAACAGTGTCGCCACCATGAGTCGCGTCACCGGACAGGCGGTGCGGACGTGTGCGCAATGCAGCGAGCCGGCGACGCTGCGCGGCTGGCTGCTGCAGTCGAGAAGCCGACAGTTCTCTCTGCGATCGCGCTGGACGAAGCGCTACTACTGGTTGTGCCAGCGGCACTATCTCGAAATGATGTTCAATCTCCGGCCCTACCACTGCGCGTCGAAGGCGTGCGCGCGCCGTCGGCGCCATGCGGGGAGGGGGAACACGCAAGAGCCAGTATGGATTGATCTGGTGTCCGCGTTAGTGCCGGCGGTATCGAAACAAATGGTTCAGAAGTTGGAGCGCGCGCGCCAGTCGGTTCCGCTGAAGTCCGCAGTGCCGCGCTGTCCGTGGTGTGCGCTGCCGATGAAGAGCGTGCCCGTGAATCAAAAGGAAAAAGTCAATGGATCCTCAAAAGCTGCGTGAATTGATCGAATCCGAGCTCGGACGCATTGGGCTCGACAAGAGTAAGGTGAAGCTGGCGTTCCACACCGTGGTGGAATTCAAGGATCCGAAGAGCAAGGCCTCGGTAGAGGCGCCCGGCGGTCAAGCGCTGGGCTTCCTGGACTCGCTCTCCGAGGGAGATATCAAGGACTACGACGAACTGGAAGAGCAGCTCGGAGATTTCCTCGACGAGGGGCCGGACGAGGAAGAAGAAGAGGACGACGATGAGGACGAGTCCGACGACGATGAGCCTGATGGGGATGATGCGGACGACGAGGAAGACGATGGCAAAGGTGGTTGAGCTGCCGCCGGAGGTCGTGCAGCAGGCGCTGGGGCGCGCCGCGCACGAAGTGAATCGCGCTTACTGCGCGGCGCAGGGTGACGATTCTCAGATGCCGTGGGAAGTTGCGCCGGAGTGGCTACGGGTCTCAGTGCTCAAAGGAGTGCGAGGTGTGTTGTGCGGCAATACTCCGGAGCAGGGCCACGAGTCGTGGCTGCGCGAAAAGTATGAGACAGGGTGGAAGCATGGGCTCGTGAAGGATGTAGAGAAGAAAGAACATCCGAACATGGTGCACTACTCACTGCTGCCGCCCATCGAACGCAAGAAGGACGCGCTGTTCGTGGCGACGGTGCTGACGCTCGGCGCGGCATTGGGGTACGTCAAGCAGGCGCAGTTCGTGGAGTCCGCAATGCCGCTAGCTGTTGGGTTGTTGGGATAAGCGGCAGCGTGGAAGTTCGTCTCTATGGCCGGTTTTCCGGTTATGGCTCGCATGCTCAAGTGAGCTACGGCTTCCGTAGCGCGCTGCAAGCGGCGGGCTGTGCGGTGCATGCGCTGGATACAACGCGGGTCGAAGAGGAAGGGTACGTCGTGGACGGGGCGTTTGCCGCGCACGCGGTGTACACGAGTGAGCTGCGCTCAGTCGGTCTGCTCCGGTACAATTCTCGGCACACCCACCGCGCGGTGATGGTGGCCCCGAACTGCGACCGCATTCCGGATCGGCTTGCTGCGGCAATTTCCCGCGCAGCGACTAGTGTGCTCACTCCCTCGCGCTGGGCAGCGGACGTACTGGAGCAGCGCTACTTTCCGCAAGCGGGCTTCGTGCAGGTGGTGCGCCACGGGCTCGATCCGGCCTTTCATCGGAACCCCGAGGCAGCGGCCACGCGGCGAGAGGAGTACCGGCAACAGGGGGTATTCAATGTCGTGCACTTTTCCTCTAGTGAGACCGATCGTAAGGGCACCCTGGCGTTGGTACAGGCGTGGGAAATCTTTCGCGCTCAGAGTCGGGGCTACCGTGCGCGGCTCATCCTGGTACTGGACGCTGCCGCGCGGGTTACCCTCGGCCGCGTGATGGTGATGGAGTCAGTAGTGATGCCGGAAGACGTCACCTTGGTCGACCGCCTAAACCTCTCTCCCGCCGAGATGGCGACGTTTCTGCAGTCTGCTCACGTTGTGTGTCAGCCCTCGCGCGGAGAAGCGTTTGGTATGGTTTGCCTAGAAAGTAGGGCGTGTGGGGTCCCAGTCGTGCAAACCGGATGCACCGGGCATAGTGAAGCATTGAGCGGAATGGCCAGTGGCGTCGTGCTCGTGCCGTCCGGCGCGCTGGCTCCGCTCGATGAGGCGCCAGGGGGGCGTGCGCCGAGTGTAGCGCCTGCCGATATCAGCGCCGCGCTCCTGTACATGCGGGACGTCTGGGAAGACATGAGTCGCGATGCGGAGCGGGAAGCGGACGCCGTGCGAGAGGCCTGGAGCTGGGACAAGCAGCTCGCGCCGTGGATTGAACAACTGGAGGAGTTAACAACACCATGAAATACCGAGATCTCGAGCCCTATTTTGGCGAGCGCATTGCCGTGCAGTTTGCCGCGCCGATCGTGCTATTCGATTACGGTCAAGAAATCGTGAATGACGATGGTCGCTTTGCGGTTCTGGCACCGAGTATCGAAAAGGTGCAAACCCCAAATGGGGTTGCAGAGCGACTAATTTCCGCTCCGTTTCTGCCAGTCGCTGTAATGCGTCCCGTGCCGCAGGCGGAGCGGGCTCTTCCGCCGCTGCCGGCGCATTCCGATCCAGAGTTAGATGCAGCGCTGCGTGCAGTGGAAGAGGCCCATAGCATAGGAGTAGGTTCGGATCCGGCGGATCCTGGACTCGCGGGAGTTACTGCAGCAGGTGGCATATTCCCGGGAGCGGAAGCGGAAGACAGGGCGCCAAGAATGCCGAGTTTCTCGGTGCCGAGCACCGGAGTCGTCTTCAATTGGGTGGGCAATTCTGGCGCGCTCCTGCAGATCGTGGTGGATGCGGAAATCGTGCTTGCGGTGACTCGGCTCGTAGAAAAGCCGAGAGGCAATGTCAGCAGCCTCATCAAGCCCTAAAGTCGAATTTCGCGAGTGGTTGGTACGGCGCGTAATGGACATGGCGTTTCAAGTGCAGCCGGGAGAATCCGTAGACGC
>Ga0214473_10009048_pt1 | contig 11776 bp, 8 predicted proteins | sample RVTome_7_FD_203509 | JGI IMG/M metagenome (GOLD analysis project Ga0214473, IMG submission 203509) | Soil microbial communities from uranium-contaminated site in the Upper Colorado River Basin, Wyoming, United States - RVT98D197 | ecosystem: Environmental > Terrestrial > Soil > Contaminated >...
GACATTGGGGCGAAGAATTGATCTGTCCACTGCGTAATATTGCTTCCATCGACTACCAAATCGCCCGATATGAGTACTGCATTCAGATGATTGTGAATATCGGCACCGTAAAGCTGTTCAACTTTTTTTCGTGCTTCCTTAATTACTTTAACAGCCATGGTGGTATCACCGCTATGGGGATCGCTTAACAATAAAAATCTAACCTTACCTTTGTAGGTTGTGTCTGGAAGTGTTTTAAAAGTGTAAACCGGAGAAGAACCGCTTCCGCTTAAAGCTTTATAAAAATACTCCGTGTTAGGCTGCAAACCGGTTAATCTAACTGAATGCCATCTATAAGCTCCTGATATTATTTCGCTCGATCCGGTTCCAGTTGTACCTAAAGATGCTGTAGTTCCGTATTCCACACTTGTGGTTGTTGTAATTGTATCATGCCAACAGACATACATTGAGGTTGGAGTTGGTTCCTGTAAATAAGGTACTAAAATTAATTGAGTTCCGGGAACCGTTGGTGGAATATGACCAAATCCTCCCAGATTACTTATCTCTTGAGCGGATAATGCTCTGTCCCAGATACCAATCTCGGATACAATAATATTATTATCTTCACCATCTTCATCAGCAAACATCATAAGCAATGAATCGAGTGAGAATCTTCCATCGACGGCTTGGATTGTTCCATTATTCAGAATTTGCCCATCCAAATAATATTTATATTGTGTGCCGTTTTTAACAGATAGAACTAATCTATACCATTCATTAACTTTAACTGCATAAGTGGAATAGCCGGTTGCAGCAACACCAATGTTACCATTTGTGTTTATGAAGCATTCGCCGTCATTATTATTGGCAATGGCGGTTTGAAAGAAACAGTGCCAAATACCTAAAGCTTCAATCTTAAAATCGATTTGGAGAGTGAATTCATTTACTTTGGTTCCACCACCGTTCGGGGCTATCTGATGCTGCATTTTATAATGACTTCCAACTCCGATTTTAGCTGCATAATCACCTGAAATTGGTCCAGCGGAAGCCTGGTGTGATCCAACCAGTAGTAAGGGCAATCCATAATTTGGTGCCGGTGCGGCAAGGTTGGTTGTATCGTTAAAATTCCACCACCCAACTCTATCAGCAGTTAAATTATCTGCGAACATAAATTCGGCAGAGAACATAAATAAAATAAATAGTATAGATAATTTTTTCACAATCATTTCTTCCTCAAAATTAAAAAAAGAGGATTCCTCAGAATTGAAGCCTGAAAAATCCTCATTTAAAAATAAATTATTTGTTCAACATCAACTTAATTCTTTGAACATTTTCATTCGCTCTTAACTCCGCAAAATATATTCCGCTCGACAAATTCTTTCCATTCACATTTGTGTTGAATTGCAATTCATAATAACCGGCAGCTTGATTACCATTAAACAATACCGTAACAAGCTCACCAATGGAATTGTAAATTCTTAAACTTACGAGCGCATCAGCCGATAAATTATAAGAAATTTTTGTACTGGGATTAAACGGGTTAGGATAATTGTTGAACAACTTGAATTCAGACGGAACAACTGATACTTCAACTTCCATTGAAAAGCTGAATTCACCATTATGATCTATTTGTTTAAGCCTATAAGTGTATTTCCCGGAAGCGTTGATTTTGTCAATAAAGGAATAATTGTGCTTATCTGTTGTCGTTCCATACCCGGGAATAAATCCAACAGATTTCCAATTTTCAGAATCATGCTTCCTTTCAACTGAAAAACCGCTGTTATTCATCTCAGTTGCTGTTTCCCAATTAAGTAATACATTTCCATTCGAAGTTACTCCAGTAAAGGAAACGAGTTCAACAGGAAGAGGAACGCCAGCTCCACCGAATGCTAACACTTCACTTGCTGAAAGAGGATAATCCCAAATCGCAACTTCAGCGATATCTATATCACCATCGTCACCATCATTGTCTCCAAAGAGAAATACATAAGACAATAGAGACTGACGATCATCAATTGACGAGGGAGTATGGTCTTGAAGCAAAGTCCCATTTAAGTAAGACTTGAAGGAAGTTCCAATATCAGCAGTTATCACTAATCTGTACCAGGTATCAACGGCAACCGGAGTAGTTGAATAAGTTATTGCAAATCTACCCAACATCCCACTGGTATTCTTAAAGTAATCACCATCGTCGTCAGTTACTGTCGAATCAGCTTGATAGAATGTATGCCAGACACCCAAAGCCGATACTTTAAAATCAAACAGTAGTGAGTACTTATTAACTTTAATTCCGCCGCCGTTTGGGGCAATCCCATGTGTCATTTTATAATAACTTCCCTGAGGGATAGTTACTGCTCCATTACCAGCACCAGGGCCAGCTATCACAGTTTGTGTTCCAGTAAGTACTAAATCATTTCCGTATCCTGGTTCGGCAGCGGTTAAATTGGCAGGATTGTCGAATTTCCACCAGCCATTCTGTGTGTAAGATGAAGACAATGATAGCATAAATAAAGCTATCAAAAGAACCGATCGTAACAAGAAATTTTTCACAACAGCACCTCTCTTTTTAATTATCTGATTATGATTTATGCTACTTAAGCATAATTATTTATTAATTATCAGTACTAATCTTCTAAATCATTCAAAAAATATATTTGATGAGTCTAGAGGACAATCCCTCATTCGAGGTATTTTGCAAACATGCAATGATAAGATTGATAATTTAGCTGGTTTGTAAATTGAAATAAGCGGAAAGCTGTTCTAAAGTATATTTTCTTTATAGACCTTGGATACGGCACCCGATTTGCTATTGACATGCAGCTTACTGTAAATATTTTTCATGTGTGTGGTTACGGTATGAAAACTGATAAAAAGTTTATCGGCAATTTGCTGCCTTGTAAGTCCGCCGGTAACTAGCTGGAGAAGTTCTTTTTCTCGAGTTGTTAAACCATAATCTGCTTTTTTGGGCTTTAACTGACTAAAAATTTCCAAAACTTTGCGGGCTATAGGCATACTCATTGGCGCACCTCCTGCTAAAGCTTCTTCGATACTATTAATAATTTTTTCGGGAGAAGAATCTTTCAAAAGGTAGCCCGATGCGCCAGCGCATAAAGCATCGAAAACTTTTTCGTTATCATCATAAACAGTAAGAATAATTATCTGAATTGCAGGAGAAATTGATTTTATTTTTTCAATACCCTGAATTCCGCTAATCCCGGGAAGATTTATATCGAGTAGAATTAATTCAGGTTTAACTTCGTGTTCGAGTTCTGCAAGGGCTTCTTCACATGATTCAAATGCTTGTCCGCATTGCAGCCCAACAGTGCGATTGATAAGCCACTTCATACTTCTCCTGAAATGTGCATTATCTTCAACTAACCAAATATTGTGAACTACCTTATCTAGATTTTTTAATTTACTCATAATTAAATATTCTGATTGAGTAGGAATTTTCCCATACCGCAATCACGGTATTTTGTAATGCTGATCATTAGACTATTTGGTGATAGAAAATTTTTGACCGCTTAGGGGTACAGATAAAATTATAGTCGTTCCTTTCCCCACCTCTGTCTTTATATTTATTTTTCCATTCATGTTGCTTGCTCGTCTTTTAATACTTTTAAGACCATTGTTTTCAATTGTAGATTTCTCATCAAATCCGCTCCCTTCATCTTTAACTTTCAATAAAAGATTGTTAGTAGTTCTTGTCAGCTCAATCGAACAAGTTAAAGTGTTTGCATGCCGTATAACATTATTTAAAGCCTCTTTGTAAATCAGGTAGATATTCCTTCGATTTTCAAGATTAAATTCCTCAAGCTTAACATCGGGATCACTTCGAAAGGACCACTTAATCCCTGCTAATAATTTGGCTGAAGTCGCCTTCATTTTGTTTATCATATCTTCGCCGAAATCATTATTTGGATTTATAAACCAAATAATGTCACGCATAGTTTCAACTGTTTCTTTAGCTGTTTTGCTAATGAATGTTGTAAGTTCCTGCTGAGTGTCATCCAGGGAACAATTATTTAAAAGCAGCTGGCTATCAACACTTATACTGCTTAAGTTACTGCCAATTTCATCGTGAAGATCATTCGCTATGTTTAAACGAATGTTTTGAATTTCCAACTTTTGCTTAAGTCGGTACCAATAAATCAAATACCCAATCGCTAACAGCAGCAAAACCACAATAATTTTAAACCACCAAGTCATCCACCAGGCAGCCGTAATATGAACAGCAACTACAACTGGTGGACTCCAAACTTCATCAATATTAGCTGCCTTGAAAAAAAAATTATAGTCACCTGGAGGAACATCTGTATAAAATGCTGCGGAGCGAGTACCGGAGGCAACCCAATTAGGGTCTACACCTTCAAGGTAATAACTAAATTGATGTTCATATGCAGGGGCAAGGTCAAGCGCTGTAAATTCAAATGAAAAAAAGTTTTGATCATAATTTAGAAAAATTTTTTTGGTGGACGGAACTGATTGCGGCAGTTCTGCATCTTTTCCAAAAATTTTAAATGATGTTAATACTACTAAAGGCGGTTGTGAATCGATCTTAACAGCAGATGGATGAAAAGAAACTAATCCGTTAATAGTTCCAAAATACATTTTTCCCGAACGATCTTTTAAACTCGCATGCCAATTAAACTGATTATGGATTATTCCATCTGAAACATCGTAGTTACGAAATTTTTCTTTTTTGGGATCAAATTTGGACAAACCATTAAGAGTACTTATCCATAAATAATCATCATCATCTTCAAGAATACCAAAAACAACATCATTTGGTAATCCTTGTTTTATTGAATAGTGGTAAAATTTATGAGTCGTTTTATCAAATTTATTTATACCGCCGCTGTGGGTTCCAATCCAGATAAACCCATTTGAATCTTCAGTTATGCAAGTTATTTTATTCGAACTAATGCGGTGATTGGCTTTTGAATCAGGTATGTACTGAATTAATTTCCTTTCATTTTTATCATATCGAAATAATCCATCTAACCATGTTCCGATCCATAGTTCACCAGATTTATCTTCAAAAAGAGAATTTGCTGAATACTTTTTGGGAAATAAATTGGCTGTTCCAACAGGATAGCTGGCAAGTAATTGTGAAGCGTGATCAAAAATTTTGAGACCACTATTTGTACCTACAAGTAAATTTCCATCTCTGGTTTCCAAAATTTGATGAATCCAATTTAAATCAACATAGTCCGGATTATTTGTACCAATAATGAAACGTTTAAACAAATTGGTTTTCGGATCTAAGCAATTTAATCCATAGTTTCTTGTTCCAACCCAGATTTTTCCATACTTATCTTCAAAAACCGAAGTAACATCATCCTCGGAAAGAGTATTAGGGTTTTTCGGATTGTGAGAATAATGCTTAATAATATTTTTAGAAGGATCAATTTTATCTAGTCCAGCTCCAGCTAAACCAACCCAGAGAATTCTATCTTTCCCTTCGACAATTCCACTAATTACTCTGCCGCCCAAACCACCGGTTCTGAAAGGAAAAAATCTATAATGAACAAAAGGTTTTGTAGCAGGCAGCTTATTTAACCCATCTTCCGTTCCAATCCAAATATTCTCTTTTCTATCCTCATAAATCCATCTGACTCTATTCATTGTGAGTGAATTAGGATCATCTTCTTCTCTGATTAAATTGTGAAAATGGATTTCATCAGCTTCATCTTTCTCAATCAATATAAGACCAAAATATTCATAAGTTCCAATCCAGAGTCTGTTTTTACTATCACGCAAAGTCTGACGTATTGGAGAATTTAAAATTCCTTTGATACGAATATCAAGATTCATGTTATGAATGAAAACATCCTTATGTGGATCGTAGAGATCAACTCCGTAATCGGAACTAACAAGTATTTTATTGTCAGACTCTTTTTCTATAAACCAAATATTATTGTTGGAGAATGGATTTTTGTCCGAGTTACGAACAAAATGTTTTATAGCTCTCTTTTGTTCATCAATGAATGAAAACCCGCTACCCCATGTTCCAATCCATAAAGTATTATCTGAGTTAATTGCCAGAGTCGTTACATTATTATTTAGGAGTTGAATAGGACTTTCTGCATCAGAATTATAGTTATAAATGTTATTAGACTTATAATTATACTTGAATAATCCACCATTCAGCGTTCCAAACCATAGATTCTTATAATTGTCTTCGGCAATGCATTGAACATACCCATCCCTTGCAAAATTTGTTTCAATTTTAATAAATGTTTCATGAATTGGATCATATTTACACAAGCCCCCTCCCCATGTACCTACCCAAAATACTCCATCAGTACTTTCGAATAAACTCATAATATAGTTCTCAGGAATAGAATTTTTTACCGAAGGATCGTGTTTAAAAACAAAGAATTTCTGTCCGTCAAATCTATTTAGGCCATCTTTAGTTGCAATCCAAATAAATCCATCTTGGGTTTGTAGAATCGCATTGATTGAATTGTTCGATAATCCATCGGTAATCGTATAATGTTCAAACGAAAAGTTTTGAGTTTGAGAGGTTAAATAATTCTGCATTAAAAAAAGATATTGTACAACTAATAAATTGCGAGAGAATTTAAATCGCTTAATGGAATTCACGATATTCATAATTTTTATGTTCATAAACGAGAGTTTATATTTGATCCTATAAATATAAGTGAATTAACTACAATCAATGCCCGTCTTAAATATTGAATAAACGTATTTAATATTTAATTTAATTCATCATATCAATTTGAAAGAATGAGCAGCAAAACATTTAGAAACTTAAAGTTGCTTTACAATTATAAAATATCCAAAATATTTGAGCTTTAGTTACTATCCCTCTTCCTAATTTCTATTCTTCTCTTGTATTTTATTAACATGAGTAGTTTTTAATTTATTTATTTTAATGTTTAATCATTGGAATTACAAACTATATATAATTTAACTACCTAATATTGCTAAAATGATATGTATAATCGGCATTTATTAAATTTATGTTTAATAGCAAGAACTTTTCAAATATGGAAATACGCTTATAAACTAACACAAAGTTGAAATTTTAATTAAGGAATAAAATTTGATGAAAATATTATTTGAGTTTAGCATAAATTTTAAGAATTTTAACTCGTATTTTTGATAGCGTGATGTTTTTTCTTATTTCACCTCATTTCTGCTAGTTCGTGGATTATTAATTCCATACTAAATGAGATCGAGTTAATTAGAATTTTACGAATGTTGACATTAATATCACATAAGTTTCTAACTATCATTGTAATCATTGCATTATTGATTATTCTTATACTGGCTTTACCCATAAAGTTTGAGTATAAGTTAAAAGTTCAAGGGAAGTTACTGCCTGAAAAGGAATGGATTATTTATAAAGGAACTGATGGAAGACTTACTACCCTCCTTACAAATTACAAAACCGGTATAAATCAATCCTATGATGTAATATTGTTTGATAGAGGGGATGCCATGCAATTTGCATTCAATTCAAATCTTCACTCTAATGCCTCTGTAAAACAATATGACACTATCGCTTACGTTTATTCAAACGAGATTGAAAGACAAATTGAAAACCTTAAGGGGCAAATAATTACTGCAAAAGCTTCCTTATACATCAATCTCACCGGCGAAAAGGAAGCCATAATAACTGAAGCAAAAACCAGTTTGTTGTATGTCACAAAACAATCGCAAGAGCAAAAGAAAATTGTAGATCGCTTAAAGTCGCTTTATGATAGAGGCCTCACCTCGCAAGAGGAGTATGAAATAGCAAAAGGCACTTATGATCTTTATGAAATAAATATATTAATTGCAAAATCACGTTTACAGTCTGTTGAAACGGGAACAAAGCAAGAGCAAATAGAATTTATCAAATCACAAATAGTCGCGCTGGAAAAAGAATTATCAGTTGTTAGAAAAAGATTTGAAGGATTTACATTGCTTTCCCCAATTGCAGGAACTGTAAATAGAATAACTAACAGCGATACTTTAATGACTATTTCGGACACATCGGAATTTATTCTTATCTCACCAATACGAATTCGCGATAAAAAGTATGTAAATCCACAGCAAAAAATAGATATTTATTTAAATGGTAAGAAACAAAATATAAATGCTAACATTGCCCAAATGGATAATAAAACACAAATAGTGCAGGGCATTCAAATTGTTACTGCAACATCATTTATTGATGGTAAAACCGACGAAATGATTCCCGGTTTATTAGCCGATTGCTACATATATACCGGGAGTTTAAAACCCTTTAATTTTCTATTAAGGGTGTGGGAAAGAATGGTAAATTAAAATGAAATCCATGAGGCTCGAATATAAATACTTAATTCCGAAACCGAAACTTAATGATTTAAGGGAGGCGCTAATTCCATTTGTAAATGTAGATGAATATGCCCAAAGCCGCAGTCAAAAAGAATATACGGTCCGCAGTATTTATTTTGATACTATGAGGTTAGACGATTACCAGGATAAATTGGCGGGTCTTAAAATTAGAAAGAAAATTCGCATACGTGCATACAACGAATTAGAAGAGGATAGCTTAGTATTTCTTGAAGTAAAAAGAAAGTATGAAAATCATATCTCCAAAAACCGCTCGCCTCTACTGTACTATGATCTCGACCAAATATTCCAGTCTGGCGATGTAGATAATTTTTTAATTAAGAAAAAAAACTACCTGGATGAACGCAACGATGCATTGAAATTTTTATACTTGCTAAAAATTAAGAATTGTTCTCCCGTTGTTAATGTGGTTTATGAACGGGAAGCTTTTTTCTCAAAACACGATTCTACATTACGCATTACTTTTGATAAAAATTTAAGATCTCTGGCCTTGCCAAAGTTATCAAATCTTTATAAGGAATTCGGGTTACAAAGAGCTATGCGTGGATATTTTATTCTTGAAATTAAATTTTATAACGGTTTTCCACAATGGCTGCAAAATATATTAGGTAAATTTGCTACAGCAAGAAGAGCTTTGTCAAAGTACACTGTATGTGTAGATAATCATGGTATATTCAACAGACATATTAGCGATAATAAATTGTTAATTCCATCACTACTCAATGGTTTCAATATAAATTATCAGAGAGATTCGGTGAAAAATGTTGAATGACTTTCAAAATGTGTTAAATATTTCTGTATCTCTTGGTGAAGTGTTTGAAAATTTACTTGTTTCATTCATATGTGGATTAATAATCGCATTTTTCTACAAGATTACCTATCGTGGACCGGGCCTATCTTACTCCTTTCTCAATTCCTTAATCGTTTTATCAATGATTACTGCTGTTGTAATAATGGTAATTGGAAATAATCTTGCGCGAGCATTCGGGTTAGTTGGTGCAATGTCAATCATCAGATTCAGAACTGCCATTAAGGAAACTCAAGATATAATATTTATTTTCTTTTCCCTATCAATAGGCATGGCAAGCGGGGTTGGTTTGCACGCCTTAGCGATTTTCAGCTCTTTGATTATTGGGTTGATTGTCCTGGCTTTTACAAAAGCAAGCATTGCCAGCCCATCTAAAAGAGATTTTTTATTACAGTTCAATTATATCTTCGATGACGGTTATGAAGAAGGTCCATTCATATCAATATTCAAAAAGTACTGCAAAAGCAGCAAATTGATTAATACTAAAGCGCTAAAAGATGACGACTCACTTGAACTTTCCTATCACATCATTCTCAAAAATCCTAAGTTCACAATCGAATTTATAAAGCAATTAAAGGATTCAAAAGGAGTCGGTAACGTAAACCTATTCTATGATGAGGAATATTTTTAATTTAATAATCCTAATATTTTGATGGTTACAAATCGATCGATAATATTATAATTTAGATGAAGAAAGAAATAATTGATTGGGCGTTATGAAAAGCTCAAACCAATATTGGCTACCTTGCAAAGTTATTTATTATCCCCTGAATAACACTTAATAATTAAACATGCGGATTTATAAAACGGATCATTTTAGCCGGCAATAAATTCAATAATCCGTCGCCACATCTGCTTTATGGGTTTGTTCATCAAACTTGTGGATAATTTTATTTGCCTCAACAATTACTGCGCTCAGCTTGTTGCCTAAATAAACTCCGGTATCAATATATACAGCATTCGACTTCTCAACGTACGTAATTTCTTTCTTTATCGAATGGCCGACTACCTGAAGTTTGCCAATATTCAATAATGTATCACGAGTCCATAATATTCCGGTTTCACTATTCAAATTAGCACGAACAATATCTTCCCATCCAGAAGAATTATTTTGAAAATTTGAGGGCATTTTACTCTTCAGCTGCCTTGAAATTCCTGCATGTGAAATGAAACAATCATCAAGATTATAATAAAGAGGATTCTTTATGATGAGATCGAGATGTTCTGTCAACTTATCGAAGCGCTCATTGTAAGACTCTAAAGTTGTTTCATAACCGTTAGAAAGCCATGGTTTACCGATTTCATGGGTTGGGTGTTTAATAAAATAATACATCATGTAATCATGATTGCCCGGGGTGAATTTTATTTTTTCGGATTTAATGTACTCAATTACTTCGTAGCTGAAGATTCCCCTGTCAACCAAATCGCCAACAGAATAAATCGCAACAGCGGGATATTTTTGTTTTATCTTTTCAACAAGATTGCGAAGTGTGTACAAACATCCATGAATATCCCCGATTACAGCTACCATAATAGATGCTTGACTCGCAATATGTTAAAAAATAGTGAATTTAATTCGTCGAAAATATTCTGAGCTTTCGATACTCAACATTAAAAATATTGGCGATCGCTTCATTTGTACACGAGGATTTGTACGTACAAACACCTTTTGACAAAGCTGCATCGGCTATTAAGGCATTAGCTAAACCATGCTCGGCAATGCTTTGTATATATCCGATTGCAGCATTATTTAATCCATAGGTAGCAGTTCGCGATACTATTGTGGGCATATTTGGTACACAATAATGAATTACATTTTTATATGAAAACACTGGATCGGCAATGGTTGTAATCCTGCTGGTTTCAATACAGCCACCCTGATCAATAGAAACATCAACTATAACAGCTCCCTCTTTCATTTGTTGTACCATGCCCTCGGTGACAATATGAGGAGTTTTTTCTCCCTTAATCAATACGGCACCAATAAGAACATCGGCAAACTTCACTCCACGCATAACTGTGTAAGCATTTGCCATAACAGTGGTAAGCTTTCCTGGGAAAAGTGAATCAATTGTCCGTAACCTATTAAGATCTTTATCGATCATAATTACTTGAGCTCCTCTCCCGAGTGCAGCTCTAGCAGCAGTTGCACCAACAACACCTGCACCTAAAATTACCACTGCGGCGGGAGCAACACCTGTTATTCCACCAAGTAATATTCCTCTGCCGCCCTTTGCATTACTTTCCAGGTACCGCTCTGCTATCTGAATTGAAAGCGGTCCGGCAATCTCGCTCATTGCATGAAGTACAGGAAGTCCTTTGGAATCTTCGATAAGTTCATAGCCAATTGCCGTTACATTCTTTCTGAGCATATTTTCTAAAATTATTTTTCGGGCTACCGCAAGATGGAGAAATGTAAATAGTATGTGATCTTCTTGAAGTAATTCCGCCTCAGATTCGGTTAGTGGTTGAACCTTAGCGACTAATTCAGAACGCTTGTAAACTTCCTCTGCGCTGAAAACGATGGTTGCGCCAACATTACTGTAATCTTCATCGGGAAAGTGACTTTCCTCGCCTGCTCCATGTTCAAAATAAACTGTATGACCTAAACGTGTAAGTGAATCAACTCCTGCAGGAGCA
>Ga0214473_10009050_pt1 | contig 11775 bp, 9 predicted proteins | sample RVTome_7_FD_203509 | JGI IMG/M metagenome (GOLD analysis project Ga0214473, IMG submission 203509) | Soil microbial communities from uranium-contaminated site in the Upper Colorado River Basin, Wyoming, United States - RVT98D197 | ecosystem: Environmental > Terrestrial > Soil > Contaminated >...
GACCCGCTGCTGCGGAACACGTTCGCGGTAACGACGCTTGCGGCGGGGTTCAAGCCGAACGTGATCCCGTCGTCCGCGGAGGGGACGATCGACGCGCGGATCGTGCCGGGTGAGGAGCCGGAGGCGGTGACCGCCCATATTCGAGCGCTGGTGGCGGACCTCGACGTATCGGTGGAGATCGTGTTCGCCGAGAGGCCGAACGGCTCCCCGATGGGGCCACTCTACGGGGCGATGGAATCGGCGGTCCTCGCCGTGCACCCCGACGCGGTGGTCCTGCCGTACATGTGCACCGGCTTCACCGATTCGCGCTTCTTCCGGTCGATCGGCATCCCCACGTACGGGCTGATGCCGCTGCTGCTCCCGAGGGAGGAGCACGGGAAGATCCACGGCGTGGACGAACGGATCCCTGTGGACGGGATCGCCGAGATGACGGAGATCGTGTACGCTCTCATCGAACGGTGGAGTGCGGGACGATAAGGGGCGGCGATGACCCGGAATGACGTTCTCAGGGAACTGCTGGACGCGCAGGCGCCGGAGTCGGACCGCTGGAGGCGGAAGAACCGGTATTACTACGAGGAGGTCGAGCGGATCGTACGGTTCCATGTCCCGCGGGGGGCGTCGGTGCTGGAAGTCGGGTGCGGGACGGGGGACCTGCTCGCAGCGCTCGCGCCGTCCAGAGGCGTAGGGATCGACATCAGTCCCAAGGCGGTAGAGTTCGCACGTTCGAAGCATCCCGGGCTCACGTTCCTGGCCGGAGACGCGGAAGACATCCCGCTCTCGGAGCCGTTCGACTACGTCCTCCTCTCCGATCTGATCGGCTACCTCGATGACGTTCAGCGCGCGTTCGAGCAACTGAACCGGGTATGCCACCCGCGCACCCGGGTGATCCTGACCTACTTCAACTACCTTTGGGAGCCCGTTCTACAGGCCGGGGAACGGCTTGGGATCAAGCGTCCCCAGCCGGACCAGAACTGGCTCTCCCTCGCGGACCTGCAGAACCTCCTTTCTCTGGCCGGTTTCCAGACGGTCTCCATGGGGTACAAGGTCCTCCTGCCCGTTCGCGTCCCGCTCCTGTCTTTCCTCTGCAACCGGATGCTGGCGAACCTGCCCCTGCTCCGGAAGCTGTGCCTGGTCGAGTTCATCATCGCCCGTCCGGCGCCGGTGCCCGTCCCGGAAGAGACGCTTTCGTGCTCGGTGGTGGTCCCCGCCCGGAACGAGCGGGGGAACATCGAGAATGCGGTGCGGCGGATTCCATCGATGGGGCGGCACACCGAGATCATCTTCGTCGAGGGGAACTCCCGCGACGGAACGGCGGAGGAGATCGAGCGCGTGATCGCGGCGTATCCCGAACGGGATGTGAAGCTTCTCCGCCAGGGAAGCGGCGTGGGAAAAGGAGATGCGGTCCGCAAGGGGTTCACCGCGGCCACGGGGGACGTGCTCATGATCCTCGACGCGGACCTGACCGTGCCGCCGGAGGAGTTGCCGAAGTTCCTGAAGGCGCTCTGCTCGGGGCGGGGCGAGTTCATCCACGGGTCGCGCCTCGTCTACCCGATGGAGAAGCAGGCGATGCGGTTCCTGAACACGCTGGGGAACAAGTTCTTCAGCCTCGCCTTCACATGGCTGCTCGACCAGCGATTCAAGGATACCCTGTGCGGTACGAAGGTCCTCTACCGGCGGGACTACGAGCGGATCGCCGCCGGGCGGAGCTACTTCGGCGACTTCGACCCCTTCGGCGACTTCGACCTGATCTTCGGGGCTGCGAAGCTCGACCTGAAGATCCTGGAGGTGCCGATCCGGTACCGGGAGCGAACCTACGGGACCACCCAGATCTCCCGCTTCCGCCATGGGTTGCTGCTGTGGCGCATGTGCCTGTTCGCGCTGCGGCGGATCAAGTTCGTTTGACGCCATGCCGAAGGACGACGTTCGGGAGCATTTCGAGAATATCGCAGGGGAGTACGACCGGTGGAAGCAGAAGTCGGCGTATTATTCCCGGCTCCTCTCGGGAATCTACATTGAGCGTGTCCCGGAAGGGGCATCGGTGCTCGAGATCGGGTGCGGAACGGGGAGCCTCCTCGCCGCCCTATCTCCCGCGCGCGGCGTGGGCGTGGACGTTTCCCCGCGGATGGTGGAGATCGCCGCGGCGAAGCATCCTTCCCTCCTCTTCCGGGTCGCGGATGCGGAAGCATTCGACCCCGGGGAGACGTTCGACTTCGTCATCGTCCCCGACGTCGTCGAACATCTCCCGAACCCAGGAGCGATGTTCCGATCCGTCAGGAAAGCGTGCCACGCGCAAACACACGTCATCGTCACGTGCGTCAACCCGCTCTGGGCGCCGATTCTTCACCTCGCGGAGCAGTTGGGGCTGAAGATGCCCGAGGGCGAGCATCGGTGGCTTTCCGCGGACGAACTGAGCCGGATGGCGGGGGATGCCGACTTCGACCTCGAGGAGTATTCCGGCAGGATCCTCTGCCCGAAAAAAATCCCCATCCTTGCCCGCTCGATCAACCGGGCAGCGGAGCGGTTCCCCTTATTACGCCCCGCTTGCCTCACGCAGGTACTGGTGTTCGTGCCGCGCTGACCGCGTCTTCCCGATCCGCCGGCGGCCCTGCGATCGCGATTCCCAGGAGCACCGGGTAGACGGCGAGGCCGAACCGAGGGTCCCCCCACAAAATGGCGTGCTGCGCCCAGTATGCCCAGTAGAAGAGCAGGAGGAAGCCGAGGGCCGGCCCGGCTCGCCCCAACCACCACTGCCGGCTGCGGAGGAGCAGGAGCACGTAGAGCGGCATGTGGAAGAGGACCGACAGGGTCCAGAACCAGGGACGGCGCTCCCCGGGGCGCACAAGTCCCCGGGAGATCCACCAATCTCTCGGAGGACCGGCAAAGTGGATCGCGTTCCGTACGACGCGATACCCGAGAAAGTACACAGGATGGTCGAGGATGTACCGCCAAAGCAGCACCTTCCTCTCCCCTTCGGGCAATCCTTTCCGGTACACCTCGGCCGAGTATTCGGATCCCGGACGCTCTCCCGGGATCTCCGCGTGCGACACGTTATACTCCAATATCCCTTCACCCTGACCGTTCACGGGAATGAAGCGTTGAAAGTGGACGTAGTTCCGAATCGTCCACGGCGCAATGATCGCAGTAAAACAAGCCACGATCGCTGCCGCTTCGATTACCCTCCTCTTCCGTCGCAGGCGTCCCGGAAGGAAATGCATCGCCAGCAGCATGAAAGGGACGAACCACGCCACCATCTTGGCCAGCGTACACAATCCCCAAGCCGCGCCGGTTAGGGCGGAGCGCAGAGTTGAAGGCGCCGTTACCATCCGTACCGACAGGTACGCAGCAAGTGTCGTAAACAAGAGGAGTGTTGGTTCCTGTAGGACGAAGACCACCCGCGTCACCAGCAAAGGGTTCACCGCGAGGAACAGCGCTCCCCCTGTCGCCCAAGTTAAGGACGGCGCAAGTTCCAGAAACAGGAGGAATGCCGCAAGAACCCCCGTAGCGTGTACCAGCGACTGGAAGATCGCCGCCGAAGCGACGGACGAAGTACCGGTGAGGAAGAACCAGCAACCCAACAATGAGGAGAATAGCGGGGGACGATACACAGCGGGGTTCGATCCATTCATCGTGAACCCATTCCCGGATGCAAGGTTCCGCGCAATGGCGAGGTATTCGACTGCATCGTCGTGCACCACCGGGAGGGGGTAGACAAAGACAAACAGCAGCGCGGCGAGGAGGGCGGCAAATAAGACGAGTGCCCCCGCGGCCTGGGGAGTGAGACGGCGGCCGATTTTCTCCGGGCGACCCCTGGCGACAGCCATCACGCGAGCGTCACCATCGCCCGGCGACCATATCGGTAGCAACCTCGAGATAGCCTTCGACCATCCGGCACACGTTGAAACGGTCCTCCGCAAGAGAACGCCCTGCCCGCGCGATCCTCTGGAAAAGTCCGTTGTCCCGCAGCAGAAGGGTTGTGTGGTCTGCGAGCGCCGCCGGGTCGCTACCCGGCGCAAGGAGGCCGGCGTTCCCGTCGCCCAGAACGTGCCGAACCCCGGGTACATCCATCCCCACCACAGGGAGACCGTTCGCCATCGCCTCCGCGACGGCCAGGCCGAACCCCTCGCTCCGGGAAACGTGCCAGCATACATGGCACTCCGCGAGAATCTCCGGAATATCCGCCCGGTAGCCAAGGAAATCCACCGAGCCTTCAAGGGACAACTCCCTGCATAGGGTCTCGAGTTCGGACCGCATCGGTCCGTCTCCCGCCAAAACCAGCCGCGCCACCGGAAATTCCTTGCGAAGCAGCGCGAAGGAACGCAAACCAAGTTCGGGGCGTTTCAAGGCATTCAATGCGCCCACGATCACGATTCTCGGCGCCTCGGTTCCCTCGCGCGGGACGAAGACGAATCTCTCCAGGTCCACCCCGTTCTCCACGCAGCGGAAGCGGATCTCCGGGAACCCGAGGTACCGATACGAGTCCTCCAAGAGGTGCGGCGCAACGAGGATCCCACGGCGGCCGATGCGGGAGAATGCCCACCGCGATACCGCCCGGCGCCATGCCTCCCGCAGCGCACTCCCGGAAGAGGTGTCCCAGTACCAGTGGATGACTTCCACGGCGGGAACCTTCGGCTGCGCCCAGGCCGCTACAATGGTGACATCGGGTGTGTGTGTGAACAGGACGTCTGGCTCCCACATTCCGATGATTTCCTGGAGGCGCACGGATGCCGGCAGGACATACCTTGGCCAATGATATTGTCCCGGAGAAACGAGAAAGTGGGTTTCGACGGAAGCGTACTGAGGCTCGGTGAATGCGTTCGAATCAAGGAGCATCGCCACGCACATTTGGTGCCCCAGGGCCTTCGCGCCCCGGTCGAACTCAAGGACGACCCGCTCCGCCCCCCCACGGTCGAGGGAATGCACCAACTGGAGGATGCGCACCGCTAGATCTCACGCCTCCCTTCGCAGACGTTTTCGGACCTTCGTCTCGAGATTCTCCAGGTCGGAAAATCCCCGAACCAGCCGAGGGAGGAACATCGCCCATCGGCGGTCGCAGACCGCGAAGTAACGGTCGGCAAGAATTCCGGTGAGGATATTTCCCGGCTGCCCCGTGCTCGAATACCGCCGGTAGAGCGACAGGGCATGCTCCGCCGACGGGAGATATCCCCGCCGCTTCAGTCGCACCGCCGCCCGAAAGAAGAAGCGGGTAAGGGCCGGATCCGGCGAGGGGGACTGGTCCAACGCGATCTCGTCGAGCCACTGTGTGAAGTTCGCATTCCCCTCCGCGAAGCACGTCGAAGTCATCCGTCGCGTCCCCTGCCCGGCGTGCGTCCGCGAACGGAGGAGCACCTCCGGAACGTGAATGAATGGGTACCTCCTTGCCATACGGAACCACAGGTCATAGTCCTGGGCGACCTTCAATCGTTCATCAAACAGGCCGGCCTGCTCGAAGCAGCGCCGGGGAACGAGAACGGTGCACCCGTTCACCGGTATGTCCGTGATCAGGAGCATCCGAAACTGCGGCGCGGAGTTCCGTCCCGCCCGGAACACTTCGACATGCCGGGACAAGGAGTCGATCACCTCGTAGTCGGAGTAGACGACGACGTCCTTCCCGCCTTCCCCGTGAACGGCGACCTCGCGTTCGACCTTCCGGGGCAGATAGACGTCGTCGTGGCTAAGCCACGAGAAATACTCCCCTCGCATCTCGCGGATGCCCAGGTTCAGGGCCGATGCCACACCGCCGTTCTCCTTGCGGAAATAACGGATCCGGTTCCCGTAGGAGAGGGCGATCGTTTCCGTCTTCCCACCGTCGTTGGACCCGTCGTTCACGACCAAAACCTCAATGTCCGGGTACGTCTGGGCGAGAGCGCTATCGAGAGCTTCCCGGAGGTAGTCCGACCCGTTGAAGACCGGAATGACGATCGAGACACACGTTCTCACGGGCGAACTCTCATCCAGAAACTGGTCGGCTCCGATTGCGGGAACCGCTCCCGCATCGCCGCCAGTTCGGGGAATGTTTCCGTAACCTTCCCCGGGTACCTCAAGAGGAGATGGTTCCCAGCCCAAAGCACCTCGAAGCGGGAGTTGAAGGCAAGGAAAGCCTGGAGGAGATATTGCTCGTTCCAGTACCAGCCGTTCTCGGCATAGACGGCGGGGTAGGGCCGGGGGAGGCTCACGTCATGAACGTGCACGAGGACACCGGGCGCAAGGCGCGGGAAGATTTCCAGGTAAAGCCTCTGGACGTCGTTACCGGCCCGCAGGACGTGGGAAGAATCCGTAAACAGGATGTCGCCCTCGCGAAGCGAGGTGAAACGGTCGAGGGGAACTTCCTGGAGTTTCACCGGCAACAGTTCCGACAACCCGGGGAATCCCTCGTGGAACATTTCGCCGGGGTACGGCTCGATCACTTCCAGCCGCGACTCCCGCCCGGTCTCCTCCCAATTACGTCGGCATGCAATTCCCGCGAGCAGGCTGGATCGACCGCCACCGACTTCGACGATCCTGCCCGGGCGGAAGTGGCGGATCAACGCGTAGTACACATTGGCGTCGACAGCCATGAACGTGCCGTTGAGGAGGAAGAATCGCTTCGGGTCTCCTTCCGGCGCGGCGGTCAAGGGGATCCGGCCCCGGAACTCGGCGAGGTATCGGGGGAAGACCTTCTCCATCAGCTCCAACCCCGCCGCGTCGTTCATGTCCAGACCGGGAAGGCCGGAGCCGGCGAGGTGGTACCCCGCGTCGAGATCCGCCTTGTCCGGGATCGGCAGGTAATAGTGGGGCCGGAGGAAGTGGAACCCTCTACTTAAGAAGATCTCGCGGACCTTATGTGCCGGGACCTCTGAGCCCCATCTCTCGAGAACGGCCGCCGTGATTCGCGCTGAGGAGGAGACGGCTCCTGTGAGAATACCCTTCTTGATTCGCCGACCCCACCCTCCGATGTTCATCGAGCCCCCTGGAGGATTCTACCCATCGGTCCCTCCCGTATCGGTACGTTCGGAAGTCGATATCTCCCGAAACCCTTCCCGTTCCTTGAAATACGCCGTACAGTGGGCTCCCGGATCATCAAGAGGAAGGTGTGGCGTGCAGACCCGGCAGGCGGGAAGGTAGCGCTTTCTGCGGAGCCTCCGATACTCCCTCCCGAACCAGACCGCCTCGAACCCTTCCTTGTAGACGTTCCCGATCCGGTAACTGCCGCAGAAGCAGCAAGGGCCAGCCTGACCGTCCACTTCCACATAGCAGGCGTTTACCGGATCGAGGCACTCCGAGGCCGGCGGCACGGCGTTCTTTTCGAAAAAAACAGGGGCGTGGAAGGCTACGCCGGCATTCCGTGCCAATACCCGCGCCTTGCGAACCACGTCGTTGTATTCTTCCCGGACGGAAAGCAGGGCATACGGAACATGCTCCCGCAGGTCGACGAGATATTGCCCGATGGTGACGGTCTCAATGCCAAGGTCGCGCGCCAGGAGGACGAAATCCGGAATTTCCAGATAGTTTCCCGTGTGCGCCACGAAATGGAGCTGGACCTTTCCCCGGTCTTCCTCCGGCAGGGCGTCCATGAACTCGCGGATGTGCCGCAGCGTAGACCCGAATTCACCGAATTTCATATCCCTTTTATAGGTTTCCGGAGTCGCGGCGTTCAGGGAAACGATGAGCGTCCGCAGGCCACGGCCAAGGAGGACGGCGGCCTCTCCGGTCAATAGCGTCCCGTTCGTCGTGATCTGGATCAGGTGCTCTCCCGGGTTGAGGGAGTAGATGTAGCGCACCGCCTCCTGGAAGTGGGGGTAGAGGAAACACTCCCCCCACCCGGTCAGGTCGATCGCCCGGGCGTTCCGGATGGCCGGAGCGAGTCGGGCGAGATTCTCGAAGGGCAAATTTTCTCCCGCGTGGTTTTCCCGCCGGCAAATGAAACAGCGAAGGTTGCAACGGGTCGTAAGGGAGATGGAAAGGAATCCTGGGTAGAGCCAGGGCAGGAAGCGGCCCAGAGGCGCCACCGGGTACTCCAGCAGAAGCGCCTTCAACTTGAGCCGACCCTGCTCGCGGCTGCTCACCCAGGTGGCCGCGATATCGTATAGCCGGGGAGGAAGAATCCGCTTCCCGGCCCGCTTCAGGATGTCCCGGACCAAAGGGTTTCCCACGAGGCGGCTACCTCCTCCCCCCGGCTTCCGCCGCCACCCGAGTGTAGATCCCGGCGGCCATCGGCCGAATCCGCTCCTGGTCGAGCCGGAGGGTCGCGGTCCGGAGATTCTCCTCCGCTGCGAGGTCGACCAACCCGTCGTCCTCAAGAGCGCTGCGGATCGCCGCCTCCACTGCCTCCGGGTCGTCCGGAGGAACAAGGAAACCCGTGCGCCCGTCCCCGATCCATTCGTCCGCGCAGGCCGTCCACGACTGGATCGGGAAGGACCCCATCATCATCGCCTCGAGGAGGGACGTACTGATCGCGTCGCTGATGCTCAATCCGATCGAGATTCTCGCCCGCCCGTGCCGGGAAAGGATCTCCGGGTGGGACGTTCCCTTTGGCAGGAAGGTCACGCGGATCCCCGTCGATTCAGCGAAGAGCTCGGCCGCGACCGTAACGTCGGGGGTAGCCGAGTAGATCCACACCTCGTATCCGCCGAGAAGATCCGCGCACCGCTCGAGCGCCCGAAGCCCCGTCAAGGCCCGCCCCCCCCAGTGCTGGTAGCCTTTGAGCATGATCGCACGGCGGGCAGACGCCGGACCCGGCTGTCGAAGGCACGCAACCTCCGTCAGGTCGAACCCCCCTGCGTTGGGAAATACGGGCAATACCGTCCCCGCAAAACCGAAGCTTTTCGCCAGGGAAACGTCGCGCAGACACTCGCAGGAATAGTAGTCGCACCCTGAGAGTACCTCCCGGATCTTCGGCGCATGCTCTGCGAGACGCCCGTAAAGGTAGATGTCGCTTCCCCAGTTCGTGACGATCCACGGGGGGAATGGCTTGCCCAGCCGTTGTTTTGCTTCCCGCGTCAGATACCCGGCGTGCTGGATCTCCAAGGAATGGACGATGTCCGGGGCTAGGCGGGCAACGAGGCGGGCGAGGCGCTCGGCCCGACGCCGGATTCCTTCCTCCTCCTTGCGGACCCTTCGTTGCCACGCGTCTGCCACGCGAGACGCGAGAGAGACCCCACGGAACCGGACGCCTTTCGGGCTCCGAGGCGGATTCCGGAACCCGGTGTGGTGAAGCGTAATGTTGCTCAACTCCGGATGGACATCGATCCAGGAATCTGTGCTTGGAAAGAGGTGCATGTCCCACCCCTGGCCGGCGAGCTGGCCGACCCAGCGGGCCGTGTGGATGCTGTTCGCCATGGCGACGAAAAGAACACGCATCGTGATCAATGCCCCCTTGCGAAGGCCTTCAACGCCTCCACAAAGCGGAATCTGACAGCGCCCACCTCGAAATCCCTCTCCGCGGCGGCACGGGCCCGAGCGCCCGATCCGGCACGAAGTTCTCCGTCCGAGAAGAGCCGGTGGATCGAAACGGAGAGCAGGTCCGGGTCGCTCCTGTCCACCACGAGCCCGCACCGGTTCTCCCGGAAGTACCAGCTCACGAACGAATCCTCCGGGGCGTGCACGAGGATCGGCCTGCCCACGGACAGGTATTCCCCCGTCTTTCCGGGTGCTGACGTCCGGATCACCTCGGGGATCGGCGTGTCGAAACCCAGCGGGAGGAACAGGATGTCGGCCTGGCGCAGCACGGCGGGTACCTCGGCGGGAGGAATGTGGGGATGGTGCAGGACCATTGGGCCGGCGATCCCGGTTCTCCCGATCTCCTCCGCGGTCTGGGCCGTGTACAGGTGCAGTCGCACGTCCGTACGACCGAGCTTCCGGATTGCGGATACGAGGTTGCGGAACGCATCGTAGTGCGCGTGGTAGACGGCCCCGGTGTAGACGATGTCGATTCCACCCGGTGGGAATACCCGTGGGACCGCGTCCAATGCCGCGAGGTCCGGCATTGGGCACGGATTCCGCACTACGGTGACGTTCACGCCATACCGCCTCGAGTACTCATCTCCCAGGTATTCGTTGGCCACGATCACGCTCTTTGCGTGCTTCATCACCCACGGTTCCATTCGCCGGGCGGCCGTACGCATGGAACCCGTCCACTGGTAGAGATAGTCGTCGAACAGGTATGGGACAAACGGAATTCCGGCCCTGCGGGCGGCGAGGCAGGACGCCGGAAGGTCAACCAGGTCTCCGCTGCACGCGACGATGAGTCCCAGCCGTTCCTTTCGGACGATCGCTTCGATCTGCCGCGACCGTCCCCATACTCCCAACATGGTGTCCCCCGCGAACCGGATGGAAGAGCCGGGGAACCTGCCAAAGGACGGGAAGCGAAGGGAGGGATCGAAGAAGAAATACGGGAGGGGAAGTTTTCCCGCGGCGACTCCCGCGCCATTGTATCGCTCGCGGGAGAGGAGGACGCAGCGATCCGGGGGAAATTCCTCAAGGAGTCGACGCAACACCGTTGCCTGCCCCGAGGGGGAGGGCGGAAGGATGTGGGAGACGACTCCCGTTTTTGGAAGTAACGGCACCGTCATATCCCCGCAGGAGGGACTCCCACGACCTGCCGAACAAGGTCCTTGATCCGTCGCGCGTTCGTTTCTCCGTCGGCGTCCCGTTCGACCTGGTCCATCCCCTTGCTCGTCATCGCCTCGAGAGTCTCGCCGGGAGCCTCGAAGATCTTCGCGATCGTGGCGGCAAGGAACGTAGGATCCCGGAGGGGGACAAGAAACCCGTTATCGCCGTCGGCGATCCACTCACGAATGGAGGGAATGTCGCCCATAACGACTGGAATCCCGCACGCCATCGCCTCCAGCATGCAGTTGGGGAGGGAATCCAGTGAGGAGATCGAGACCATGACGTCGGCGGCGTTGTAGTACTCCGGCATCGACTCCCATGGAACATGGTCCTCCCAGCGGAAATTGCTTCCCACCCCCAAGGCCTCCGCCTGCATCCGGTGATCCCTCCGGTCCTCCTCGGTCCCCGCCCAGGAAAGGAACAGGAAGAGGGTATCCGGGTGCCGCAAGAGGATCATCGGGACAGCCTGCACGATCACATCGCTGTTCAGATACCCACCAACCCCGCGGGGGCACAGGACCACATGGCCCGCGCCGATGCCGAGGCGTGACCGCGCATCCTCCCGGGAAGAGGGGGTAAACCGCTTTCGGTCGACTCCAGGGTAGCGGATCACGTGGACCCTCTCCGGGCGAACGCCATAGGACAGGCAAGCCACCCTCGCCGCCTCGGAGTTCACGGTCACCGCCCTCGCGCGGTTCGCGCCGCGTGCCACGATCTGCTTCTTGATCAACCGTTCTGTCCCGCTCCATTGGGCCCACCATGTGACGTCGCCATTCCAGAAAGTGATCATCCGGGGGATCGAGGCCGGCAGGCTGTTGGCAAGATAACACGGGTACAGGAGCGTTTGCGGGAAAACCAGGTCAGGCCGGAACGCGCGGATGGCGGACTCGATCCTCACGAGGTCGCGGCACCCGATCTCCAGCTCGCGAAGGACGACCGGCGAGTTCAGCGCCATCCGGAGCACGCGGGGGTCCGCGACGCCGAGCCGCATCAGGGCCGGGACGTATCGGCGCAGATGCTTCACCCTCCCGAGGACGCGGTCGATCCGCCGCAGGAGACGGGATGTCCCCGACTGCGCCATCGCCTCATCCGGCGCAAGGGGCCCGGCGATTTCCGCCTTTCCCGACAGCAGGATCGTTCGGGCGCCGGGGATCCGGTAATCGTGGGTGGAAACGACGGCCACCTCGA
>Ga0214473_10009051_pt1 | contig 11774 bp, 7 predicted proteins | sample RVTome_7_FD_203509 | JGI IMG/M metagenome (GOLD analysis project Ga0214473, IMG submission 203509) | Soil microbial communities from uranium-contaminated site in the Upper Colorado River Basin, Wyoming, United States - RVT98D197 | ecosystem: Environmental > Terrestrial > Soil > Contaminated >...
CCAACGATCGCCGGTTGTAACCTTTCTTCTGCTGGCGGGACTGACCCGTCTGTCCACCGTCGTGGCGTCCGCCGCCGATCCGGCAGAGTATTTCCCGCCCCCCGAATCGAAAGGGGGCTGGCGCACGCTGGACAAATCCGAGGAGATTCGCCGCATCGCCGGCATGGACCCCGCGAAACTGGACGACCTGAAGGCGTGGCTGCTCAAGAGCGATAATCGCGACTTCGCCGCCGTGGTCATCCGGCGCGGCCACGTCGTGCTCGAGGTCGAGCGCGGCAACAGCGCGAAGACCGACTCGCGTCGCGTGGCTTCCGTCTCCAAGGCGGTCTGCGCCACGGTGTTGGCGATTGCTTCGGAGCAAAGCCGGCAAGGGTTGACGCCGAAGAAGATGACGTTCGACGATCCCGCGTTCGACTTCATCCCGTGGGCGCAGCCCCTGAGCGACCCGCGCAAGGCCCGCATTACGGTCAAGCAGCTGTTCAATCACACGTCGGGCCTTTGCCCCGAAGCGACCGGCGCACGAAACGAAGGGCCATGGAGCCATGTGCTCGGCCACGACGGTGATCCGAACACGGCGAAACTCGCGTTCGATCCCGGCGCGGGATGCGGCTATTCGACGTTCGCTTTCTATCACGCGGCGCTGGTGTGCGAGACGGTGACGGGCAAGCCCTACGATCAATTTGCCATTGAAGCGCTGTTCGAGCCCATCGGCGTCGAGCACTGGTGGTTCGAGCAGTTTGAGGGCGGCGGCGAGCAATATGGCCGGCATCCGTCGCACCACGTCGGCTTGCCGGCGCGCGATCTCGCCCGTATTGCCTGGTGCATGTTGCGCGGCGGTCGCTGGGGCGACAGGCAGGTGATTCCGGCGTGGTTCGTCGCCGAGACCGCGGCGCCCACGCACGACGTCCAAGGGCCGGAGATGCGATTCAAGATCAACGCGCAGACCTTCTCGCACGCCTGGGAGCTTCCCGCGCTTCTCACCGGCGAAGGCGGCCGCAGCGGCCAGGGCATTCCCCGCGATGCGCGGCACAAGCCCGGTTCCGGCGGCCAACTGATGGCCTTTGTCCCCAGTCTCGACCTCGTCGTCACGCGGCAAACCGGCAGCAGCGGCGCGTGGGAATACGAGGAATGCCTGCGGCGGGCCTGCGCCGCCGTAATCACCCAAGAGGCGGACAAACGGCCGTGAAGACCGCGATGCACACCAGAGGGGAAACGCATGGGTGCGATCCGAATGGCAGCGATAATGGCCGCCTTGGTGGCGGCAGTCGTGATCGCCGCGCCACCGGTGGGCGGAGAGGGACGGAACGGCGAGCCAGGGTCCCGGATCAGGATCCGCAGCTACCCCCAGACCGACAGCGAAAAGGCGGCCTATACGGTCCGCATTGATTCGCCCTGGGAAAACGGTGGGTATCTGCACGTGAACTTCCCGGAGCATCTGGAGTATGGCCCGGTCGGCTATACGATCACGCGCTACAGCGACCCCCGGCCGCCGGCGTGGCAGGTGGAGCGGGAGGGCAAATTCGCCCACTACGAAGCCGCCAGTATTCCCGGCCGCGGAGTGGAAGGCGTGACCGTGCGGGCGGCGGCCCGGGTCATCGAGCCGGATCGCGTGCGGATGACACTCGCGATCCTCAACCACTCGGACAAGGCGCTGCACGACATCAAACCGCTCCTGTGCTTTCAGTACAAGGGACTGGCCGGATTCTCTCGGAGCGACGACGAGAATTTCAAGTACACCTATGTGGTTCTTGCCGGACAGATCACGGCCCTGGCCGACCTCTCGACGACAAAGTCGGATGCCACCGCGAAGGCCGCGCCGGTCAGGGGCATCAGGCCTTACCGGTTCGATTTCGCCAAGAAACGAGGCGGCTACATTGACAAGCCGTTGGACCTGGGGCTCTCGGCAATTACGTCGAAAGACGGCGCTCGCGCGGTGCTCCTCTACGCCCCCGTGGGTGAGAGCGTCTTGTCGAACCTGCATATTCCCTGCCTGCACGCCGATCCGCATTTCGGCCATGTCCGGCCGGGCGAAAGCAAGGAACGAACCGTCGAGGTGACATTTGCCGGGCCGGACTGGCGGCAGGCGGTCGAAAGCATCGTCAAGAGACACGCGAAATGATGAGAGGATGGATGCATCCGGTGGCGGGGGCGTCGGAGGATGATGTAAGTCCGGAAACCCCTGTGAAACCGGGCGGAAAAGGGGCCGAGCCAGCGAACGCAAAAAGAGAGGGGGCGAAAGGCCCTGAATACGCTGCCTTTACGCCCCCTGGCCGTTGGCCTTGACACCCCCGCGGTTCTGATTCCTAATCCGGGGGTCGCCGGTTCGAATCCTGCCGGGCGCGCCATTGAGTTTCTCCGGGGCTCGAAGGCCGGTTGCGAAGGCGTGAATTGTGCAGCGAGCCGAGAGCCTCATCGAAACGCAGAGAGGCGAGGACACCAAGAGACGCTGAGCAACACGGAACAGAGGATGCGATATCCACGGGGCGCCTCCATATGCTCCTGTGCGCTTCGTGGAAAGAAAGGCCAACCAATGGGCATCAGACTCGCTCTTCCCGCGTTTGTCGTTCTCCTATCCCTCGCTGCTCATCCGGCATTGCGTGCTGCCGGGGCCGCGGGCCAGACCAACGAGGCGCCCGTCGCCGGCGCCGAGGCGAAAGCCGGGCTTCCCGTGCGCGGGCTTCACCTCGGGGCGCCGGCGAAGAAGGATTTGCCGGCCGTGCTGGCGTTCGTCCGCGAGGAGCTCCCGCGCGAGGGCGTCAACACGCTGATCGTGGAGTTCGATTACGAGTTCGACTTCCAGTCGCGGCCGGAGTTCGCGAACCCGACGGCGCTCGGCAAGAGCGAGGTGCGCGAGATCGCGGCGGCCTGCCGCGAACACGGGGTCGCGCTCATTCCGCAGATCAACTGCCTGGGCCACCAGTCGTGGGCGAGGCGCAACGGCCGGCTGTTGGAGCGGCATCCGGAATTCGACGAGACGCCAGGGAAGTATCCCGAGAACAAGGGGATCTACTGCCGGAGCTATTGCCCGCTGCATCCCGAGGTGCACAAGGTCATGTTCGATCTTATCGATGAACTGGCCGCGGCGTGCGAGGCGAAAGCGTTCCACGTCGGGATGGACGAGGTGTTCCTTCTGGCCGACCCCGACTGCCCGCGCTGCGGCGGAAAGCGCGCGGCGGATCTGTTCGCGGGCGAGGTCAAGGTGCTTCACGACCATCTCCAGTCGATCGGGTGCCGGCTTTGGATGTGGGGCGACCGATTTCTCGACGGCAAGGCCACGGGGATCGGCGAGTGGGAGGCCAGCACGAACGCCACGAGCGCGGCGATCGAGCAGGTTCCCAAGGACATTGTGATCTGCGATTGGCACTACGGGAAAGCGCACGAGACGCCGCGCTTTTTTGCCGAGAAGGGTTTCGAGGTGGTGGCGTGTCCCTGGCGGAAGTCCGATGTGGCCTTGGGCCAACTGGCGCACATCCGCTCGACCCGCAACGGCGAGGACGCGGCCCTGGCCGCGCGCGCGTTGGGCATGGTGCAGACGACCTGGTGCGGATTCACGCCTTTTTACCAGGCGTACAAGACGCAGGGCGACGGCGCGCCGGTTGCCAAGGGCGGCGCCGGCGAATCGGCCCAGTGCTTCCGGGCGCTTTTCGCAGCGATGCGGCAAGCGCCGTAGGGAAGCCGGTTCACTGCGAAGCGATCGGGCCGATGTAGCGCCGCGCGATCACCACGTTGTCGAAACAGACCTTGATGGGATTGGCCTCGCCGAACTCCGCGGGCAAGCCGTGGTAGTAGGTCTCGAGCGTAAAGAGCGCGACCTTCAGCGGCGGCGACCGCCGGAACCGCAGGCCTTCCTTCCGGATCGAGCGCACGCCGTCGATCCAAAGCTCCTCCAGCCCGTCCGGTCGGGCCTCGCCGTTGGCGACCGAGTTCAAGCGGATGTGGCGCTCGACGCAGTGCCACGTGCCGACGGCAATGGGCAAGCGCTTTTGCACCCCGTAGGCGTCGCCCCAGGGGCCTTTTTTGTCCATGTGGTAGCTGTAGAAGCCCATCTCGAGTTCGGTGGCGCCAGGCTCGCCGTGTGGCTCGAGGTTGGAGTAGAAGTAGCCGCGCGAGGCGACGTCGCGAATGGCGGCCATGCCCACCCACGCCGGGTCTTTCATGCTGAGGTCGCGGCCGCCGAGACTGGCCCCGTGATTTTGGACGGCGCGGTAGTTCTCGTCAAACCGGATATAATATCGCACGTAGAGGTCGTCGTGGCCGTCGCCCAGGCCCTCGTTCGTGTGGTTATAGTTGCCCAGTTTGCGCGAAAGGCCGCCCACCTGCGACTGGCCCTCTTTGCTCCAGCAGGCGATCTCGAGGATGCGATGGCCCGGCCCTGGCGCCCCCTGGGCATCCACCCGGCCTGAAATGACGTGCGTGCGGCTCGTGTCATTCTTGCGGAGGGTGTGCCAAGTGCCGGCGGACTGCTCGAGGCCGTCGGCGCTCCAGGATTCGAAATCGTCCGCGAAAACCACGTTCGGATCGCGCCCGATGCCAGCGTCGTTGGGATACCGCGCGGCGAGTCCTTTGGGCAAATCGATGGCATCTCCTGCTACCTTAGGCGCGGCGGAAGAGTGGGACCAAACGATTGTGTTCAGGCCCTGCTTTAAGTCCGAAAGCGGTCCGGGAATTGGATGTGTATATTTTCGGCCGTTGAGATCGGTATCCACGCGGATGGGCTTGCCGTCGCGATCCTCGATCGTCTGCCCGGCGGTCGGAAACACGCCGACGCGTTCGGCATCGATCCACGGCGCTTCCACGCGGAACGGCGCGTCGTTCATCTGGAACGTGATCGTCACGCCCGCCGGTTGATCTTCCCGCTTGAACTCCGTGACGAACGGATCCCCAATACTGTCTTCGTCGCCGAAAGCGCTTTTCTTTGCCCCCTCAAGAAATATGTTATAATCCGCCACGTATCCAGGAGCCTCTTTGATCTCGCCGAGGCCCAGGCGGATGAAGATATTATTAAACCACTGCTCGTTCCGCGGAACGCCGGGCTTGCGCCCGACCACCTTGGTCGTGTGCGGCGTGTAATATTGTGATTGGCGCTCCATATCCGTGCGGTGAGCGTACCCGGAATCGACATACAGATTGTGCGCGAAGACGTTGTTCTCCGATTCGCCCTTTAGCCCGCCGCCGATCAGGACATTGTTGTCAACCAGGGTCGGACCGTGATTCATTTCGAGGAAAACATTTTCCGCCATCGTATCGTATATAATATTGGCGGTAATGCGCGTGCCCTGGTTGCCGTAATCCATCCATATTCCGTATGCACCCTGCTGCTGATGATACACGCCGCGAATCAGATTGCCCCGGATGACCGTATCGACGCTGTTGTGGAACTTGATCGCGGCGGTTTCCCAGCCGCCGAATTCCTTTCGATAATTCGTATCCTCGATCAAGTTGCCGGCAATCAGGCTGCGCGTGGCGCCTTTCTGGCCGGCAATGCCCGCCTGGCCGCATCGGCGAATGATGTTGTTGCGGATCATGTGATCGCCGAAGGCGTCAATATCGGTGTAATCCACGCCCGGCGCCTGGCCGAGGATGATACCGACGGCGCGCGCGTTCACGATTCTGCAGTTTTCGATGATCCAGTGCTTGCCCATGCGCGGCCCGACCGCGCCCGGCTGCAGTTCGAGACCCGGCGGCGCCCAGTTCGCCGCCGCGTGCAGAAAATGAAAGCCGTCAACAGTGATGTATTTCAGCCCGCTGACCTCGGGCATAAACAAACTCTCGCGCACATTGATCTCGACCAGTTGCTTATTCGGATCGGCGTTTCCGAAATGCGCGCGAATTGTGGTCATTGTGTCATCGGCCTGACAATGCCAACAGTTTTCGGCGTCGCGGACTTGCCGTGCGGTTTCCTTTTCAAGGAATGCCTCGCCATTGAGATACACGTCGCCGCGATGATGCCAATTCCCGTAATTCAGCCACCCGCCGGAGACTTGCAGGGCGTAAGGATTGTAATCGCCGAACAACGCGTTCCGCAATTCCACCTTCCAGACGTTGTCCGCTTCGCGCGTCCAGGACGTGATGCGTTCGGAGCCTTTGACCATGACCGTTTCGCCCGCGGCCGCGCGATAGGTGATGCGCTGGTCCTCGCTCGTGCCGCCGCGAGGAGGCTTGACCCACTCGCGATACGTTCCGGCGTGAACGAGCACCGTGTCGCCGGGCGCCGCGACGGACGCCGCCTGCTGAATTGTGAGATACGGGCGAGATTGACTGCCGGGGCCGGAATCGCTTCCGCTTTTTGCGACGTGGATTTCACGGGCGGCGGCGCCTGTCAGCGCAAGAACAATTATACACACCGTGAACAGCAAGGTGCGAGGGTTCATGGAGATTTCTCCTTCGTCATAGACGGTATGGACAACATGGACAATATAGACAAGGCGCCTGGGGCGCAGGAATTAAGCATGCCTACTGCGCGCGGGCAAGCGCTTGCGAAACGACCTTCGCGGCGGCCTCGACCACCTGGCGCTCCTCGGCATCGAGCTGGTCGAACAGGCGGCGTTCACGCATGTCGAAGGAGCGGCGCGGCTGCTTGTCGGGCGCATTGGCCTGCTGGCCGTTGTGGAGGCACCAGCCGGCGGCCCCGCCGGCGACCGCGCCGCGCAGATCGGCGAGGAAATCGGCGGCGACCGGCTCCCAATCGCCGTACGCGCGCCGGAACGGCTCCTGGTAATGCACCGGCGCGACGCGGCCGGCTTCCTTCATTGCGGCCAGGCAGGCGCGCGTGTGGGCCTCGGTCTGGCCGGGTGATTGGGCGTGGCGCTCGCGATGCGGGGTGATGAAATCGAGGCCGATGGTCCGCAAGGGCTCGCGCATGTCCTCGGGCATGTAGGAGGCGGTGACCAGCCGTTGCGGATCGAGGCGCCGGACCTGCTCGCGCAACGTCTTGAGCTCGTCGACCGGCACGTAGCGCGCGTCGCGAACGTCGCGCTCGTTGGCGAGATCGAGGTACCAGTTGCGGTACGGCTTCAGGGCCGTGACGAGCGTCTCGACGGTGCGCTGATGCGCCTGGAAATTCGGGATCGGTCCGCCGGCGGCGTTCCCGGGAGCGCCGGCGCCGCGCGTGAGCGTCACGTCGATCACCATCCCGCGGCGATCGCACTCCGCGAGAAGCCACTTCAGTCTGCCGTAGAACGGCTCGCGCGGACGACCTTCGTCGTCCACGGCCGAGACGTTGGTGTCGAACATGCCCCAGGTGGCCCAGACGCGCAGCCAGTTGAAGCCGTGCCGCTGCGCGTCGTCGAGGTCGCGCCGAATGAATTCCTCGGATGCGCTCAGTCCGGCGTAGTAGCTCAGGCCCAGCAGGAACGTGGGCTTGCCGTTCAACGTGAAGCGCGTGCCTTCGATCCCCAGGACCGTCGTTCCGGGCGCGCCTGTTTGGATCGCGCCCGTGGGCGTTTCGCCCGCAGCGGCCACCGGCGCCGTCCAGGACAAAGCCATCACGACCGACAGCAGAAACACCTTTGCCGCATTCATCCGCTCGCCTCCTCCAGGATCGTTACGGTTCTTCAATAGCTGACCCGTCGATTTCTCCAATAGCGAACAGCCAGGAAATGCTCAAGCACATTCCAAGCACGCTGAAGCGCGCTCGAATCGGGGGGAGGTCCACTGGTCCCCGGCCTCAAGGCCGGGGCATGAAGAGGAACCTCCTGAAGGAGGTAGAAGAACAGGACCGAGCGATCGCGTAGGATCGCGATCAAAACGGGGTTGCCTAATAGACAATCAACCCGAATCGATTGGAATCGATTTCGGTAGCTTAGGCCCTTGTGGCCGTCGGGATTCTCCCTTGGTGCGCGCTTGTAGGGCGAAGGACGACGCCCACAAGGGGCCAGGCTACAAACTCCAGTCCTCATCCCAAATCCCAGGGCGGGGAAGCAACAATTTCCAGCCGGCCGCTTTCCGACGAGCGCAGGCCGGCGTCGACGATCGCCGTAGCGTCGAGGTTCAAGTCGATGTCCAGTGTCGGGTGCAGCGGCTCGCGTGTTTCGAGGTGATGGATGAATTCCTCGGCCACGTTCGAGCGGCCGGGCGGCGGCGGATCGGCCGGAGATTCCACCGGCGCACCGGAACCGCCGAAGATCCGGACGACGGAGCGCTCCGACTCGTCGGCGACCAGCGTGCCGCGCGTGCCGTAGATCGTCGGGCCCCAGGGGCGGGCGAGATCGAGCGTCGTCCAGGAGCCTTCGAAGAGGCCTAGGGCGCGGGCGAAGCGGGCTGCGATCACGCCGTTGTCGTCGGCGTCGCTTGCGGGATTGTCGAGGTTGGCGCGCAGGCCGGCGGCGGCGACGGCCGGCCGGCCGAGGAGCCAGCGGGCCAGGATCGCGCCGTAGCTGCAGAAGTCGATCATCGCACCGCCGCCCGCGGCGTTCTGGTACCACCAGGTCGCGGCGCGTTCGGGTCCGCTCATGGGCGCGCACTGGATGTTGGGCCCGGGATGACGCACGCCCGGCGCGAGGGGGCCGGCGTGGGCGGCGCGCATGTTCAGCTGGAGGATTTCGCCGATCGCGCCGTCGTCGATCAGCGCCCCGACTTTGCGCATTACGCCGGAGAAGGGCAGGTACCAGTGGATGAGGAGCGCGATGCCCGCCGCGCGCGCCGTGCGGGTCATGCGCAGGGCGTCGGCGAGATGGGCGGCCATGGGTTTCTCGACGCAGACGTGCGCGCCGTGGCGGGCGCAGGCCGCCACGACGGCCGGATGCTGCGCGTTTTCCGAATTGCAGATGACGATGTCGAGCGACTCGTTCCGCAGCATCTCCTCGTAATCGTCATACTGCCTGGGGATGCCGACTTCGTTCCGCAGGTAGGCGAGATTCCAGGCGCGCGAGTAAGGCACGTCGTCACGAATCTCGGGAACGGCCGGCCGCGTGTCGGCGCAGGCGACGAGATCGACCCGCGGATGCTGTTTGAAGATCAGCGCGACGTTGTGCACGTGCACATGGCCGACGCCGATGATGCCCACCCGGTATCGCTTGCTCATGATGCGCTCCTTCCTTTCTAAAGCAAATGCAAGGCCATTGGACGCGGAGACGCAAAGAACGCAGAGAAACGCAGAGGAATCCAAACCCAAAAAACGCCGTAGACGCAGAGACGCGAAGGACGCAGAGAAACGCAGAGGAATTTAAAAGATGAATCGTCCTATTGCGTCATTCCAGCACGATCTCTTGGCCCTTGGCCGCCGATTCGTAAATCGCATCCAGGACCCGCATGACGGCCAGTACCTCGTCGGGCCGGACGAGGAGTTCCTCGCGGCCGCGCAGGACGTTGATGAAGTGCTCCGTGGCGCCCCAGTGGCCGCAGAACGTCACGGCGCGGTCGGGCGGAACGTGCGGCGTGATGTCCACCTGGTAGCGGCCCATGTTGCCGACCAGCCGCAGGGGATCGAGTTGCAGGCCGCCTTCGGTTCCCAGGAACGACGAGGTCCAGACGTTCGTGGGGATGTTGGCCGCCCAGCCGGTCCGGAAGCTGATGACGCCGCCGTCGGCCAGGCGGATCATGCCGACGGCCATGTCCTCGACGTCGAACTCGCGGTAATCATAGGGACGCGGCGTGAGGACGCCCAGCGGCGCGCCGCTGTCCTCCAGCGACGTCAAGATGCCTTCGTCGCGATGGCCGAATTTCCTGAAGGTCGCGCCGGAGACCGACTTGACCTTGGGAAATCCCATGATCCACAGCATGCGGTCGAGCAGATGCACGCCGAGGTCGTACACGGGTCCGCCGCCGGAGTGGGCCTTCATGTGGAACTGCCCCCACTTGGGAATGCCGCGCCGCCGCATGCCGATGCCTTCGGCGAAATAGATCCCGCCCAACCGCCCGCTCGCCACGATTTCGCGCGCGGCGATTGGTTCGTTGAGGAACCGCAGGCTCTGGCAGACGAGCAGGACGCGGCCCGCCGCCTGTGCGGCCTCGAACATCGCCCGCGCGTCGGCGTGCGAGGTCGCGATGGGCTTTTCGACGAGCACGTGGGCGCCGGCCTGCAAGGCCGTCAGTGTCTGCTCCTTGTGATAAACGTTGGGCGTGGCAACCGACACGATATCGGGCGCCTGCTCGGCGAGCATCCGCCGCCAGTCGCCGTAGGCGTGCGGGATGCCTTCGGTGCGGGCGATCAGTTCGGCCCGGTCGGGCAGCAGGTCGGCCACTGCCACGATCTCGACGTCGTCCTTGAGGTTCTTCCAGGCGGGGATGTGGCCCGCGTTGGCCACCATGCCGCTGCCGATGAGCGCAACGCGGTATTTTGCACGGCCCATGTCGTTCTCCTTTCAGGGGTAGTCTAGGCCCCTGTGGCCGATGTGCCGGAGCCATCCCATGAACCGGACGGCCAATCCACGACGCCCACAAGGGGCTAGACTACAAAAGCAATGGCGCCCACAAGGGGCTAAGCTACAGACGCAATTTCATGACGCCCACAGGCAATCCATACTCGCTCAGAAGGCGCTGCCGCGATTGCGCGAAATCCATGTCGGGCGTCGGCGTCCCGCGCAACGCATACGGCATTCCGATGCGCTCGTACTTCGATTCCGCCAGGCGGTGATAGCGAAGCAGCTCGACCCGTTCAACGTGTTTCAGGTCGCGCAGGAATCCGCCGAACGCGCGGAAATTCTCGTCGCTGTCGTTGACGCCGGGGATGAGCGGAATGCGCACCCACAGGGGTTTGCCGTCGCGATCGAGGCGGCGCAGGTTCGCGAGGATGCGCTTGTTGGAGACGCCCGTCAAGGCGACGTGCCGCGCGTTCTCCATGTGCTTGAGATCGTAGAGGACCAGGTCCGAGAGGTCGGCCAGCCGCTTCAGGATTTCCCAGTCGGCGAAGCCCGACGTGTCCAGCGCGGTGTGGATGCGATGGTCGCGGGCCAGGCGCAGCAGCGCTTCGGCGAACGCCGGCTGGGCCAGCGGTTCGCCGCCCGAGAGCGTCATGCCGCCGCCGGAGTTGCGATAGAAGGGCAGATCGCGCCGCACCTCCTCGATCACGTCGGCCGCCGTCGTGCGGTGGCCGGCGAACTCGAGGGCGCCCGCGCCGCAGGCCTCGACGCAAGCGCCGCAGGTTTGACAGCGCGCGCGATCGATCGCGCGGCGATCCTCCTCGATCCGTTGCGCCCCGTGCGCACAGGCGGCAACACATCGGCCGCATCCCGTGCACAGCGGCGCGGTGAAGACGAGCACCGGCGCGGGTGCGAGCGATTCGGGGTTGTGGCACCAGGCGCATCGCAGCGGGCAGCCTTTCAGAAAGACCGTCGTGCGGATGCCCGGCCCGTCGTGAACGGCGAAGCGCTCGATATCGAAGATCATGCCGGTCATTGCGGCGGAGGATTCATGGGGCTGCGAATCGGCCATCGAACTCTTTCTCGATCCATTCGCTTGAGCGTGTATGGAGTTCCCACTTCAGTGGGGTTTCTCGCTCCCAAGCGCCCACTGAAGTGGGAACTACGTACATTATCAGACATGCTCTTAGAGCGTGTTTGAAAATCACTTACACTGCCCTTCCGCTGCGTATGTAGTTCCCACTTCAGTGGGGCTTCTCGCTCCCAATCGCCCACTGAAGTGGGAACTACGTACATTATCAGACATGCTCTCAAACGATCCGGTCCACGACGTACTGCCGCAGCTCGTCCGACAGGCTGGCGAAGAAAGCGCTGAAGCCCGTGACGCGCACGATGAGGTCGGGATGGCGCGCGGGGTCCGCGAACGCCTCGAGGAGCGTCTCGCGGGTCATGACGTTGATGTTGACCATCGTGCCG
>Ga0214473_10009052_pt1 | contig 11773 bp, 19 predicted proteins | sample RVTome_7_FD_203509 | JGI IMG/M metagenome (GOLD analysis project Ga0214473, IMG submission 203509) | Soil microbial communities from uranium-contaminated site in the Upper Colorado River Basin, Wyoming, United States - RVT98D197 | ecosystem: Environmental > Terrestrial > Soil > Contaminated >...
CGGCCTCCAGCGCCCCCGCTGAGCGCCCTCCCCCTCCGACCAGTCGGAGTCCCTCCGATATCTTGGGCGTTTCCCGCCGGTCCATCTCCTGAGATTCCACCGCCGCATCCCATCCAACCCCTCGATTCCACGGGGCTGAATCCTCATCGGGCCACCCGCAGAGCGGGGTGGATTTGCCTTTGCATAGTCCATGTGGAGAAGGTGTGGGCAGAGCAGCGGGAAGTGGGACGGGGCAGGGGTCCAAACTGAAGGAGGAAGGGTCATGACGCTGGAACTGTTCGTGATGTGGGTTCTCGTGGGGTTGCTGGCCGGCTGGCTGGCCGGGTTCGTCATGAAGGGCGGCGGGTACGGGCTGATCGGCGACATCGTCCTCGGGCTCGTCGGCAGCCTCCTGGGGAGCTGGATCTTCCGGGCCCTGGGGGTCTCTGCGGGGGCGGGGCTGTTCATGGCGGTCGTCGTCGCGTTCATCGGGGCGGTCCTCGTGATCGGCGCCCAGCGCATGATCTGGGCGCACGCCTAGACACGGACACCTCGATCATACGCGCGAAGGGTCCTCTGGGTGGAGACCCTTCGCCGTGGAGGATGAGAGAAATGAAGGGGAGAATGGGCCTCAGGCGGACCGGCGTCGTGCTCTGCTGCCTCGTGGCGATCGTCCTGGCGGGATGCGCCACCGCCCGCGGCGTCGGCCAGGACACCCAGTCGCTCGGGCGCAGCATCGAGAAGAAAGCGCAGTAGCGGGCCCGGCCGGCCCGGCGCGTAGCCCACGAGGAGGACGCGATGCGAACCAGTGACGGGTTTCTCCTGGGAGCGATCACGGGTGCCGCCATCGTCTGGTTCTGGCGGCGGGAGATCGAGGACTATGCGCGGGACAAGACGCGCGGGGTGCGCACGCAGGCCGCGGAGGGTCTCCAGGCGGTCGCGGACGGCACGGGGCAGGTGCTCGACCGCGGCGGGGATGCCTTGCGGCGCGCCGAGGAATTCTTGCAGGACACGAAGGAGCACGTCGGCGACGCGCTCCAAAAGGGGCAGGACACGATTCGCCCAACCCCGTCAACCCGAGAAGCATAACCTGGGGTGTCTGCAAGGCGGCGCTCGCACTCGGGGCTGAACTTCCCGTCATACATCGCTCCTCGAAGATGCTGGGACGTTTCACGGGAGGGGGTGAACTCATTGCTGCTCCTGATTGTCCTGAGCGTCCTGCTTCTGGCCGTTGCGATCTTCGCCCTCGAAAACGCCCAAGCGGTCACGGTCCGGTTCCTCTTCTGGCAGCTCCAGTCTTCGGTGGCCGTCGTCACCCTCGCCGCCACGACGGCCGGCGTGCTGATCGCGGGACTGTTCAGGGTGGTGAGCCGCCTGCGGCGCTGGAAGTGCGGCCGGGCCGCGCCGGGTGCGCCGGGCCCGGCGACACTGCCCTTTGAGCCCCGGTCGCCGGCCGGCCTGGCTCGACGCGATCCGCCGGGCAGTCGGAGTGGACCAAGGTCCACTGGGCAGGCCGGAGGACGTCGACCAGATTCGGGGAGTACGGAGATTCTCACATGCCGAACCCTCTGCGCCGTTCGGGCGGCTCGGTATGCGTCGGTGATCAGCAATGGTGACTTGTGAGCGTGCCCGGCATTGCCGATGGCCGCGGAGAAATCGACCCAGCGATCCGGCCGCGGCGATGCGGCACGCCGTCGTGTGTTCACTCACTCACGGAGGCCTGCAATGAGACGACACGTTCTGGCGGTGATGGCGCTTGGACTCCTCGTGATTGTCGGCTCGGCCGCGTGCGATAAGGGGCCGATGCAACGGACGGGAGAGAAGATCGACCGCGCAACGGATCAGGACAAAGTGATCGGCAAGGGCCCCATCGAGAAGGCGGGCAAGAGCATCGACGACGCCCTCAAGAAGTAAGCGCCGGCCGCCCGGGTCACCCGGCACGGACCTGGTGTCTGGCACGGGGAGACGATGGATGCGTGTCGTGGCCAATCGGCGAGCGAAGCAGACAGCGGATCGCGGCAGTAACGCCGCCCGATTGGGGCCACACCGCAGGCGGGGGGGTCCGGCCACCAATCAGGCGACATCCCGAGAAGGAGGTACGCACCATGGCAACGAAACAGAGGCGCCCCACGGAAGAGACCCGCCGGGGCATCCAGCACGGTCGCGACACGCTAGCCAACGCCGCGCACGTGAACCTGGGCCCCAAGGAGGGGGACGTCGGGTTGGACAAGAGGTTCGGCTTGCCTACCGGCCCCCAAGACGACGAACCGGCACGGAAGATGGCGCCGCCAACGAGGCGGTATTGGCCGAGTGCGAACTCCCAACGCGCTCCACGCCGACCCCAGGGAAGCAAGAAATCGCTCAAGTAACGACGAGCTCGGCACACGCGGGACCTTAACGAACCAACGTTTCGAGGAGGGATGACCCATGAAGACAGCGAGACCGATGGTGCGAGCGCTCTTGGTGCTGCTGGCGCTGGCCATGATCGTCGGCTGTGCGGCGACCCGGACCAAGGAAAGCTCGGGGGAGTACGTGGATAGTTCCGTTATCACGGCGAAGGTCAAGGCCGCGATTTTCGACGATAAGACCCTGAAGGTGCATGACATCAACGTGGAGACCTTCAAGGATGTCGTCCAGTTGAGCGGCTTCGTGAATTCGGCGGAGATCCGGGATCGGGCGGGCGTGGTGGCCAGCCGCGTCAGCGGCGTGAAGTCCGTTAAGAACGATCTGATCGTCAAGTAGGGGGTTCACCTGCAGCGCGAGCTGCCGCGGGCTCCGGTCTCCGGAGCCCGCATTCGCATTCGATAGCATGGCTGTGTGGACCATGCGTGTTCCGAAACTCATCCACACTGGAGGTGTCCTGTGACAAGAACATTGCTGGCGTTGACACTCTCTGTTGCCGTGTTGGTTCTCGCTTTCCCGGTGGCGCATGCTCAGGCCCCGGCTGGCCCCGGAGGGATGGAGCAAGGCGGCATGATGCACATGATGGGAATGATGCAGCAGATGGGTGGCATGATGAAGCAGATGTCCGCGATGATGGCAGGCGGCCAAATGAGCCCGGACCGGATGAAGCCGATGGCCGAGATGATGAGCCAGATGGCCGAGATGATGAGCGGGATGTCCCCCATGATGGGCGGCGGCATGATGGGAGGCGGGGGTCAGGGGGGCGGAATGATGCGCCCCGAGATGATGAAGCACATGGCGGGCATGATGGAGCGGATGGCCGAGATGCAGAAGCGCATGGCCGAGATGATGGGGGCCAAGTAATGCATGCCGGCCAGGGCCGGGAACATCGCAGCATGTCGATGAGAGTGTCACAGACGCTGTCCGTCCCTTCCGAGTCAGCTCGTGTGCAAAACGGGGTGGAAATGCCGAGCGGCGGTTCGCCCCGTGGCTGCGAGGCCGCCGGGGGACCGGGGATCTCCACTCGCTGAAGAGGAGGATCCAACGATGCTCTACGTGACGGACACACCCAAGGATGTGGAGACCGCCGCACGGGATCTGGAACAGGCGGTGAAGCGGAACAGGTTCGGCGTCTTGCACGTGCACGACCTCCAGAAAACGCTCAAGGAAAAGGGCGTGGACTTTCCGAATGCCTGTAAGATCCTGGAGGTGTGCAACCCGCAGCGGGCCGTCCAGGTGCTGACGGGGAACATGGGGATGAACCTGGCCCTGCCCTGCCGGATCTCCGTCTATCAGGAGGAGGGGAAGACCAAGATCGGTATGATTCGGCCGACCTCCCTCCTGGCGCTTTTCCCCGGGGGCACCGCCCTCAGGACGGTGGCGGAGGACGTGGAGCGGGAGACGATGCGGATGATTGACGAGGCGCGCTAAGCGACAGGCGCCACTGGGCAAGACGCTGACAAGGGAGGACCCACTGATGCCTGGAAGTGGAATGATGGGGTGGGGATGGAATGGAATGGGTGGTGTGGGCTGGCTGTCTATGGTCTTGTTCTTGGGCGTGATCATCGTCGGCCTCGTCCTCGTGGTGCGGCGGTTGTAGGACCCCGGACGATCCGGGACAAGCGCCGGACCGGGTGACGGGCGGAGGACACAGGCGGAGTTGTCGGCGACGATCCCAGCCGCCCGAGGCGACAAGAACTGACCATGGTGTGCGGAAGGTTGCAGACGTGGGGACTGATCCCGCTGGTGGTGCTCCTCGTCCTGATCGTGGGGGGCATCGTTGGCTTCCGGGTGGGGATCGGGATCCTCAAGGGGAAGGTGGTAGAGGCCCTGGGGCCGGACAGCGAGATCACGGAGATTCGAGTGGGCTGGTTCGAGCGTGGAAGTGGAGGGGCTGCGAATCAAGGGGCGGAAGGGATGGCCGGCGGCCGATGAGTTGCGGGCGGAGCGTGTGGCTGTCGTTCCCAGCCTGCGCAGCGTTCTCTCCGGACACTACCGGGTCAACTCCATCACCATCGTCCAGCCCTATCTTTCGGCGCTCCGGACCAAGGACGGGAAGCTCTTGGTCGTGCCCAGCCTGCTGGCGTCTTCCCTTCCGGCGGTGATCATCGGGCGCATCACCCTGCAGGACGGGGTGGTGGAGCTGTTCGATGCCACGGTGGCCCGGCCTCCCCTGAAGATCCGGTTGGAGCAGATCCAAGCCACCGTGCGGGACGTGGTGGTCCCGGCACTGAAGGGCAGGAGCCGGTTTGACCTCACGGGTGTGGTGAAGGGCGTCCAGCGGGACGGGCGCGCCACCGTCGCGGGCTGGGCCGAGATCGCCACCAAAGACTCCTGGGTGAAGACGCAGCTCCGGTCTGTGGACCTGGTGGCGCTCCAGCCCTACCTCATCAAGACGGACGAGACGGGGGTTCAGAAGGGCACCCTCGACCTCGACCTGGAGTCAGACGTAAGCAAGAACCGGCTGAAGGCGCCCGGGAAGGTCACGATCTCGGACCTGGAGCTCGCCCCGGCCAAGGGCGTGTTCGGCACCTTCATGGGCGTTCCCCGTGGCGCCGTAGTAGCCTTCCTGAAGAACAAGGGAAACAAAATCACCGTGAACTTTGTCCTGGAAGGGGACATCAACAATCCGCACTTCTCCCTCAACGAGGCCCTCAGCACGCGGGTGGCGTTCTCCCTGGCGGAGACCCTGGGGGTCAGCCTCGGCGGGGTCGCCAAGGGCGTGGGCACCTTGGGGCGGACAGGCATGGAGGCGGCGGGCCAGGCAGCGAAGGGCGCGGGGGGCGCGCTGCAGCGGCTGTTTGGAGGGTTGAAGCAGCGCGAGCCGGTTTGTCCGAGGTGATTCGCACCGACCTCGGAGTGCCGTTCGCCACACAGGCCATCGGACGGATCTCTCGGCTGCACGCCTGGTAGATCACGCTCGGCACCCGCCTGGAGTTGATAGTGGCTGCGAGGGCTCCTGCTGCTTTGGCGCAAGCAGAGCTAGCTCCTGCATCAGAGCCGCCCAACCCCTCGGTGCAGCGGCCTCGCTTGTGCGAGCGGTTGAACTCGAACCGTTAGGCCGCTCGGAATGGCTCTCGATCAGGAGGCCCTGTGAAGCTGCGTGATTCCCACCTTGCACCGCGGCCCTGGCGTCTCGCCGGGCACATGGTCTCCCGATCCGCTGCCTTGCTGCCATTGGGAGTCGGTACGCTAGCGCTCGGAATGGCGATCTATCACTGGGTCGAAGGACTCGGCTGGCCGGATGCGTTCCTGAACGCGGCGATGCTCTTAGGTGGGATGGGGCCAGTCGATCCGTTGCGCACGACGGCGGGCAAGTGGTTGGCCGGATGCTACGCCCTACTCGCGGGCGTGGTGTTCCTCGTGCTGGCAGGAGTGATGTTGGCACCGGTCATCCACCACGTGCTTCAGCGCGTCCATCTCGAAGCGGACGGGAGGCGGGCAGGGCAAGCCTGAAGCACGTGCCGCGCGAGCTACCTAATACAGAGTTAGGCGGCAGTGGACCGCTGGGTAGACGAGTCGGATCGCCGCCAGATTGTGCGGCAGGAGGAGAAGGTACAGTGCTCGAGACCATCGCGATCGTCTTGATTGTCCTCTGGCTGCTGGGTTTGGTCACCTCGTACACCGCGGGCGGATTCATTCACGCGCTCTTGGTCATCGCGGTCGTGGTGATACTGCTGCGTGTCATTCAAGGTCGAAAGCCCCTGTAGCGACCCTCGTGTCGTTCCAACTATGCTGCCTCACGACACGATGAGGTGTGGGCAACTCAATCGACCGCTGCGTTGCGTCATTGTTTGTCTGAAAAAGTTGGAACGGCACTAGAATGCGTCTAGGCAGCGGTGCACTGGGCGGAGCGCGCCGGCAAGAAACTCGATACGGAGGTAGAAAGAGCCGGGCAGCAGATCGAAAAGGCTGGTGAGAAAATCTTGAACGCGGCAAAAGACGCCAAGAAATAATAGCGCTGGCGAAGCGCGCAAATTGAAGCTGCCGATGGCGGCCATAGCGGCCTACCCCGCTTCGCGCCTGCGGAGCTAAGAGCGTTGTCGCGGCCCGCCGCGCCGAATTTTCGCCAGCATGGTCGTGGTCGAGCATTGGTGCAAAATTGTTGCTGTGTTCTTTCGGTTGGCCTGGTGTGGCACGGTGTTGGCTTTATTCCGGGGTCTTCGCCTAACCAGTCGTTCGAGAGGGACGCGCCGCGGGCGGCGATGCCCCCCTCCAGTTTGGGTCCACGGAACTGCAGCCTGCCTTCCTTCTCAGGCCAAGGCCGAGACTTTCCACCTCCGGTGCACCCAGAACCACTGCTCCGGGTGCCGCAGGACCAGGCGCTCGAGGACGGCGTTGTAGGCCCGCGTGTTCCGCCGGATAGCCTCGTCCACATCGTCGCATTCGATCAGCGGCAGGGCCTCCTCAAAGCGCAGCACGTGACATCCATCCGGTTCGCGCCAACTGGCCGCCGGAACCACCGGGGCGCCTGTCGCGAGGGCAATAATCGCCAGGCTGCGGAAGGTGCTGGCAGGGTGCCCGAAGAACTCCAACTGAACGCCGTCTCTTCCGCCGGCGTGTTGGTCGAGGGCGTACACGATGACATCTCCCGCAGCCAGCCGCTCGAGAATGGCATCGAGGGCCCCTTTCTTGGGGAGCACGCCGAAGCCCGCCCGGCGGAATCGCCGGGTGACCAAGGCGTCGAGCCAGCGCGGATGCAGGGGACGGCGCACGAAGTAGAACCGACCGCGATACTGGGGAAAGCTCGCCATCCCGGCGACGGTCGCCACCTCCGAGTTCCCGAAGTGGCCGGTGAGTACTAGGACGCCTTTTCCCTGCGCGTGGGCGCGCAGGATCGCCTCGATGTTCTCCACCCGCGCCATCGCCGCCCGCCGCGCCGGCGAGAGCCACGGAAACAGGAACAACTCGACGACAACGCGCCCGAGGTGGGCGTAGTGGGCTTGAGCGAGCCGGGTGATCTCGCCCTCAAGCACCGCGCCTCCGAAGACGCGACAGAGGTTGGAGAGGACGACCCGCCGGCGAACGGGGAACAGGTGGTAGATGAGCTTGCCGGCCAGCGGGACCTCGATCTGGGCGGGCTCGGCCACGGCCACGGCCGACGCGCTCATCTTATCGTGGGTAAGCGATACGGCGATGGCTTTCAGGCGATGCCGGGCGATCAACTCCAGTGCCCTCGGGCTGCATACGACACGCGGCGCGCCGTAGCCGTCGCGCGCCACGGCAAAGTCCGCTGGGCCGATCAGCCCCAGCGCCGCCTCGCGCGGGAACAGCTTGAGGCAGGCCTCCTTGGCTGCGAACCGGGCGGCGAGGCTGGCGGCCCGGACCGGCCCTTCCCCGACGTCGCACAGCTCCTCTTTGGAAAAGATCCTTAGCAGGTCCTCGGGGTGGGCCTCCAAGAGCAAACGCTCGACGCGCGCGATCTCAGCGGTGTCGATGCCGCAGCGGGTGAGGGGGCTGGAGCCGTCCGCCATCAGCGTGCTTCGCCGGCTGCGGCTCGGAGGAGGAGCGCCGTGTTGGAGCCGCCGAAGCCCCGGTTCAGGACAAGCGCCACATCGCTGCGGGGCGACTGTGGCCCGGCGGACACCGGCAGGTTCCCCAGGTCGGGATCCAGCTCGCGCAGGGTCGCCACGCCGGGAACCACCCCGCGGCGCAGGGCGACCAGGGCCAGCACGGCATCCAGGATACCCGAGGCGGCCAGGGGATGCCCAAAGGCCCACTTGAACGCGGTGACGGGCGGGGCCGTGGCCCCGAACACCCGGCGGATGGCCGCCGCCTCCGAGGCGTCCGATGGCCGCGTGCCGCTTCCGTGCGCCACAATCATCCCGACCTCGGCCGGGCGAATCCCAGCGTCGTCGAGCGCGAGGGCGATCGCCCGCGCGAGCCCGTCGCCATCGGGACGAATGGCCAGCAGCCCTTCCGCCTCGGTGGTGCAGCCGCTGCCAAGAAACTCGCCGAGGACCCTGGCGCGGCGCGCCGCCGAGGCCGTCTCCGTCTCCAGGACTAGCGCCGCGGCCCCTTCGCCCAGCAGGCCGCCACTGCGCCGGGCGTCGAAGGGCCGCAGCCCGTCCGCGCTGAGGAGCCCGAGTTGATGATAGTAGAGGACCATCTGGGGCTCGATTGGCGCGTCGTGCCCGACCGCCAGGGCACGGTCGGCCTCCCCGGCGCGCAGCGCCGCGGCGGCCTCGGCGACCGCCAAGGACCCGCTCACGCTGTGGTTCGTCACGCAGGCATTCGGCCCCTTCAAACCGTAGCGAATGCCGATGTGGCACAGGACGTTGCTGGGCATTGACCGCAAGAGCCACATGGGGTTCACGGTGGCAGCGAGTTCCCGGCCGAAGGTCTCGAGATCTCCGTTCGCTGTGGTGAGCAGCGGAAAGAACTCGTACTCGTTCTGGTAGCCGCCGCCTCCCGAGCCGACATAGACGCCGGTGCGGTCGTTGACTGCCGCGGCGTCCGCGGGTTCCAGGGCCTCGCGGTAGACGACGAATCCTGCATCGTCGAGGGCCCGACCGGCCACGTACAGCCCGAGGAGGTCGGTGCGCTGGAGCAGCTTGTGGACCTTGCGGTCCTCCACCAGGGCGCGCGGTTCCAATCCGGAAATCTCGCCTGCCAGGGACGTCGGCCAGCCCGAGGCGTCCCACTGCTGGATGGGCCGAATGGCGGATCGGCCGGTCCTCGCCGCCTCCCAGATCTCCTCCGGAGATTTGCCGGCGGCGCAGATGGCGGCGCTCCCGACCACGACCACCCGGACGCTCATACTTCGGCCTCGTCAGGATTCCTCAGGGCGAGGCAGCTATTCGAGCCGCCGAAGCCAAAGGAGTTGGAGAGGGCGACCCGGACCCGCCGCACCCGGGGCTGGCCGCGCACGAAGTCGAGATCGCACTCCGGATCCGGCTCCGCCAGGTTCGCGTTCACCGGCAGGACGCCGTGATGAATCGCCAGGGCGCAGATCGCAGCCTCGACCGCCCCGGCGCCGGCGATCAGGTGCCCCATGAGACTCTTGGTCGAACTCACGGCGATCTGTCCGGCGTGGGGGCCGAAGACCGCCCGGACGGCGGCACACTCGCTCCGGTCGTTCATGGGTGTGGAGGTGCCGTGAGCGTTCAGGTAGTCCACCTCTTCCGGCAGGACATCGGCATCCGCCAGGGCCTGGCGCATCGCCTGGATCGGCCCATCGCCGGACGGGTGGGAATCGGTGATGCGATAGCTGCTGAGGGAGTTGCCGTCGCCGGCCAGTTCGGCATAGATCCGCGCCCCGCGCCGAAGGGCCGCGTCCCACGCTTCGAGGACGAGGAAGCCGGCACCCTCGCCGAGGACGAAGCCGTTGCGGGTGGCGTCGAAGGGGCGGCTGGCGCGCTCGGGCGTCTCGTTGTCCGGCGAGAGGGCGCCCAGCAGACAAAAACTCGCCAGGCCGATCGGATTGATCATGGAGTCGAAGCCCCCGGCGAGGACGGTGTCCGCGGTGCCGCGCCGGATCAGTTTCATGGCCGTTCCGACCGCCTGGCTCCCCGAGGCGCAGGCCGTGTGGACCGATGTGGCGTAGCCACGGATCCCGAACCGGTGGAGCAAGAGGGCCAGCCCGGCGCAGGCTTGGCTGCGGCAGAAGGCGAGGGGATCCGTCCCGAATCCGACGGTCAGCAGACGATCCGGGCGGAAGTGGCCGTCGGGGGCACAGTGGCGGTGCACCTCCCCGAGCTCGGCGAACCCCATGCCGATCTTGCCGCTTCCCACCACACACCCCCAGCGCGTCGCGTCACCGCGCGCCGGCCGGATGCCGGCATCGCGCAGAGCCTCCTCGGCCGCGGCGAGGGCAAAATCATGGGAGCGGTTGGCGAACTTGAGGAGCTTGCGGTTTTCGATCGCGTGGCGGGGGTCGAACGCCTTCACCTCGGCGGCAATGCGCACCGGAAAGCCGCTGGCGTCGAAACAGGTGATCGGCGTCACACCGCTGCGGCCCGCCAGGAGGGCGTGCCAGGTGGTGGTGGCGTCGTTCCCGACCGGGGTCACGAAGCCCAGCCCGGTGATGGCGACCCGGCGCTGTCTCCCCGTCATGCTGGGCCCCGCGGGACGATCTCCACCCGCCCGGTGGCGACCCGTTTCCCATCCACCATCGCGGCGAGGGTCAGCTCGGCCGTCCCGCCCGCCGCCGACCGCATCGCCGTTTCGACCTCCACCGCCTGACCCGGGAGAATGAACGAGCGCATTTTCACATCCGCGATGCGGGCGGGCCTGAGCCGTGGGCCTGGAGGCAGCGTCTCCCCCGCGAGCCGCAGCGCCAGCCGGATCTGTGCGTCGAGCAGGAGCGTGGCCGGGAAGACGGGGCGCCGCGGGAAGTGGTCGGCGAAGAAGGGGGCGGATACAGGGACGTACATGGCCGCGCGCAGCCGCTGGCCAGGGACGCGGTCGATCAGCGTGAGATCCGGCTCCGCGATACCCCGGAAGCGGCCGGGCCGCGCGCCCGGCCCGCAGAGCGTCTCGAAATCTCCCCGCACCTCCTCGGGGGCATCGAAGTCCTCCAGGGGCAGCATCGGCCCCACGCACCGGCTCGCTTCCAGGACCGGCGTGTCGGCGAGACGCGCCCACCCGCCGTAGGCGACGGCGTCCGGATCGCAACTCTCGATCTCCACACCGAGGTCGAGGATCTCCCCCGGCGCCGCCTCCCCGACGATTCGCGTTTCCCCGGACAGGGCAGCCACCGGTCGCCGCCGGAACTCGGCCCGGGCCATGGCGACCCAGGCGGCGAGCTGTCCGACCGCCTCGATGACGAGACAAGGGGAGAAATCGGGCAGCTCACCGGGGATGGTGAAGCGGCCCCGGGCCCGCCTTCCCGGTTCCAGCCCCGTGATCCGATCCACAAAGGAGAAGGCGCTGAAGCGGTCAGCCATCAGTTTTCGGCCCTCCCGTCCCCTCGGAGCCTCGACCCCGCGAGGCGTCGCCCGGCACGGCCCGCAGCGCGCGCACCACGACCTTGCAAAACGTCTCCGGGGTGAAGAGCCGCGGGATGTCCGCCACCTTCATGGGCGAGCGGAAGCGGTCGGCCGGGACCTCACTGAGGTACTCCCGCAGGCGCTCCAGGCCGACCTCGGTCACGTAGCCCTTCTGCTCGAACGCCGCCTCCGGGAGGTCTCCCCGCGCGTCTTCAACGATCTTGCCGCGGGGGATCTTCACCTTGAAGGCCCGTTCGAGGCGGAAGACGATGTCCAGGAAATCGATCGATTCCGCCTCCAGCCCTTCGATGAGTGGCACGTTGAGTGCGACCTGCTCGACATCGCACCCCAGCGCGTCCGCCATTGTTTGGGCGACCTTCGGATAGACCGCCAAGATCTCATCCTTGGTGATTTCCACTGGCATCATCCCTGTTCACTCCATCTTGAAGCCGCCATCGACG
>Ga0214473_10009053_pt1 | contig 11773 bp, 9 predicted proteins | sample RVTome_7_FD_203509 | JGI IMG/M metagenome (GOLD analysis project Ga0214473, IMG submission 203509) | Soil microbial communities from uranium-contaminated site in the Upper Colorado River Basin, Wyoming, United States - RVT98D197 | ecosystem: Environmental > Terrestrial > Soil > Contaminated >...
GTCGAGCTCGGCAAAGGTCGCGTCGACCAGACTCGCTCCGTCCCGTTTCGCCGGTCCGTGGGAGCGATCCGGATCGTAGAGATCCATGATGGAGGCCTGCGCCCACACGTCGGTCGCCCCCATGCTGCCGACATGCTGGGGGTTGCCCTCGATCTTGGTGGGGCGGCCTTCGTGACTGGTGACGATCAGGCCCATCGCGTCGCCGTTTCGCTGTGTCACGGTGGCGAAGTGCAGCGGGATCCCAGGGATGACGTCCTCGGGCGCCTGCGAGAAGGGCAGGATGGGCTCGGCCGGCCTTCGAACGCAGCCCTCGAGACCCAGCAGGGCCGCGGTGGCGGTGGTGAGTGACAGGAACCCGCGACGGCTGAGGGACGCCGAGTCGATGATGGACGGATCGTCCGCAGGCTGCGGGGTCGGGCGGCCTCGCTTCTCGTCGGTGTCGCGCCACATGGGCCGTGGCTTCCACTGGGTCATCGGTGACACCCCGAGCAGTGTTCGGGCGGGTTGAGGGTCCGCACATCAGCGATGAGAGCCGCGTCACCCTCACCTGGCTGCCAGCCCATGTTCGTGATCTGGTCGCGGGGCATGAGATAGGGCGCGGGATTGCGGTGGCACTGAAGGCACCAAGCCATGCTGAGCGGCTGCTCGATCTGGACGACGTCCATCTGGTCGATGCGGCCATGACAGCTGACGCAGCCGACGCCGGCGCTCAGGTGAACGCTGTGGTCGAAGTACGCGTGCTCGGGCAACTTGTTGACGCGCAACCACGCGACGGAACCGCCCGTGCGCCAGCTGCGCCGCACCTCGTCGAGCAAGGGCGAGTCGGCCCGCACCAGGGCGTGGCAGCCCATGCAACTCTGGGTCGGAGGGATCATCGCCTCCTGCGAGCGCTCCACGTTGGCGTGGCAGTAGCGACAGTCGATGCCAAGCTGTCCTGCGTGAAGACGGTGGCTGTAGCGAACCGGTTGATCCGGGACGTAGCCGACCACCAAGTTGCTCGGGGAGAAGTAGTACCAAACGCCGAGCGTGAGCACGACGCCAGCCACCCCGGCCCCGATGGCCGCGACCAAGGGCAGGTAGTTGATCGTTCGGGGGAAGATCTGCATGCGGCCGGAGGCGCGGGGGGAGCGCGCACTTATAAGACAGCATCGGAGCCTGCCTCAAGCCTCACGCGTCTCACCGAGGCCCGAAGATCGGCTTTGGTCCGGACCATCTGAGGCCACCCGACCCGCCTGGCGCATTAGGGTCGCGCCCCCATTCGGTCAAGATCGGCGAAGTCAGGGCGATTTCGGCGCGTGTTTCAGGCCGCGGGAGCCTTGCGGACCCCCAACAGCAGGCCATCGGGCGTGGGAAGGCAGACAGTGTGGAAATACTCCCGGGCCGCTTCGTGAAAGCGCCGCATGGCCCGGGCGCGGTCCGAGTCGCCGAGCAGCTCGCCGAACAAATAGGCGTTATCCCCGAGCAGCAGCCCGCCCGGCCTCACGTGGGCCGCCGCCCACTGCCCGTATCGGTCGTAGCTCGCCTTGTCCGCATCGACGAAGACCACGTCGAAGGGGCCGTGCCGCTCGATCGTGGGCAGCGTATCGAGGGCGGGCCCGACGAGGATCTCGACCGAGGCGCCCAGCCCCGCACGCTCGAGGCTTCGGCGCGCCACCTCCGCGTGCGCCGGCTCCGACTCGAGGGTCCAGAGCTTGCCGCCAGGACCGAGGGCTCGGGCCAGCCAGATGGTGGAATAGCCCGCCAGGGTGCCCACCTCGACGATGCGCCGCGCTCCCACCATGCGCGCGAGTAGCTCGAGGGCGCGACCCTCGGAGGGGCCGACCATGATCGCTGGCATCCCTTGCTGGCCCGGGGCGGTGAAGGCCTGCTCCAGCGCCTCATCGTGGGGGGCGTGTACCCCTTCGACCCAGGTCAGCAGCTCAGGCGTGCAGTAGCGATTCCCAAGCCGCGACGTGTCATCGGCCATGGGCGCACCCTACCCCACCAACCCCGGGCGTGGGGCTCCAACCGGCACTTCCAAGTCCAGCAGCCATTCCGGCGCGTTCCTTCCACGGTCCGCAGGCGCGGTCTACAATGAATGCGTGTCGCTCAGCCGGCCTCCCCCGCCGCCCGCGCCGCCGCCGCCCAATACCCGGTTCGGTCCCTACACCCTCATGGATCGGCTCATGGTGGGCGGAATGGCAGAGGTGTTCAGGGCACAGGAACCACGCCCTGCGGGCGAGCCGCGGATCGTGGTGCTCAAACGCATGCTTCCGAGCATCGCCGCCGAGCCGGGGGCGCGCGAGATGTTCGCTGAGGAAGGCCAGATCGGCGGGCTCCTGCGCCATCCCAATGTGGTGGAGGTGGTGGGTTACGGAGAAGAGCGGGGGCAGCCCTATCTCGTCCTCGAATTCGTCCCCGGCGTCGATCTATGGCGCCTGTCGCGCTGGCTCATGCGGGAGGGCAGGACCCTCGGAGAACAGCTGGCCCTGTTCGTCACGACGGAGCTCCTGGCGGGCCTGTCTGCGGTGCACGGAGCGCGCGACCAGGATGGACGGGCCCTCGGGATAGTTCATCGCGACGTGAGCCCCTCCAATGTGCTCGTCTCTGTGCACGGCGAAGTGAAGCTCGGCGACTTCGGTATCGCCCAAGCGCAACTTCGAGAGCTCATTCCAATGGCACCCGTCGGCGGCCGGGCCAAGGGCAAGCTCGGCTACCTGGCTCCCGAGCAGGTGTCGGGCAGGGAGTGCGATCGCAGGGCCGACGTATTCGCGGCCGGCGTAGTAACCGCCGAGCTCCTCATGGGTCGTCCGCTCTTCACGGGATCGAGCGAGCTCGCCGTGCTGCTCGCCGTGCGTGAGGCGCAGATCCACCCGTTCATCGAGCACGCGTCGAGCTTGACCGCCGGCCTCGGGGACGCCGTCGTGGGCGCCCTCGGGAGCGATCCGTCAGAACGCTACGCGACGGCCGAAGCCTTCCGGAGCCGGCTCCAGCCCTTCATCACGACGCCCGTGGCCGCACTACGGGAGGAGCTGGCAGAGCTGGTCTCGGGCATGCTGATGAGCGATACGCCCATCGCCTCGTCGGCGCCCCCGGCCGGGACGGCGCTCGCAGGGGTGGCACGCGCCACTTCGGGCCCGCAGGGCCAGAGAGAGACCACACCCGACGCGGGCAGCGGTCTCGAGCTCGACGGGGACAGCCTGCCCATCACGTCCGACATCCCCCAAATCGAATACCGGGTGCGGACAACCGTGGGCGAGGAGAGCGGCCCGTGGCCCTACGCCACGCTCGTCGAGGCGGTCGCCACAGGTCGGCTCGGCCCCCACGACGTGGTGAGCGAGGCGGGGGGCCCCTTCCGCGCGATCGGGGAGATCACGGCCCTGTCGCGACACCTGCCTCCGTCGAGCCTGACGCCTACGACGCGGCGCACTAAGACTCCGGAGGATCCCGACGAGGTGGTCGATCTCGAGAAAGGGGGAATCGCGCGAGCCCTCGGGCGTTCGGTCGTCTTGGGCTACACCGGCCTGTGGCTGTGCACACTCGGAGGCATCCGGAAGGAGGTCTACATCAAGAACGGGATCCCCGAGTTCGTCAGCTCGAACCTCGCGAGCGAGCTCCTAGGTGAGCACCTCGTGGCCCGAGGGGTCATCAACCGCGGGGAGCTCGACATGGCGCTGGCCATCATGCCCCGTTTCGAGGGCCGCCTCGGCGACACGCTCACGGCCCTGGGCCTCGTGGATCCCATCGGCCTGCTGCAGCACATCGCCGGTCAAGTGCGGGAGAAGCTGTTCGATCTGTTCTGCTGGTCTGGCGGCAGGGCGTCGTTCTACGAGGGCGTTCCCCCACCCGCGAGCGGCTTTCGATTGGGGCTCGACCCCTGGCGGGTCATCGAAGAGGGGCTGCGACGTCGCTTCGGGCAGGGGATGGAAGACGACCAATTCGCGGACAACCGCGATCGGGATCTGGTTCAGCGCCCCGACGTACCGCGAGAGGTCATTCGCGCGGCGCTCCCCTCGGACGTGCGCCTGGTCATGAGCACGCTGGGCGATCCCATGACGTTCGACCAGCTCCTCGCGCGGTTGCCTGGGGAGGGCTCGGAGAAGGAGCTGCACGTGCGGCTGGCGGTCGTGCTGCTCATGCACCTCGACGCGGTCGCCTGGGCGTGAGAGGAAGGGACGCCATGCCACTCACCAAGGTGCTCGTCTCCGACAAGCTGAGCCAGGCTGGCCTCGACGTGCTGGGGCGAGCCTCGGGTATCGAGGTTCACTACAGGCCTGGTCTCTCCGGGGAGGAGTTGGCGAGCATCATCGGCGGCTACGACGCGCTGGTCGTCCGAAGCGCGTCCAAGGTGACCGAGCACGTGATCTCCCAGGCCCTGCGGCTCAGGGTCATCGGGCGAGCGGGCATCGGCGTGGACAACGTCGACCTGCGCGCAGCCAGCAAGCGCGGCATCGTCGTGATGAACACGCCGACGGGCAACGCCGTGACCACCGCCGAGCATGCCCTGGCGCTGCTCATGTCCGCGGCGCGGCGGATACCAGCGGCGACCGCATCGACACGGGCCGGCAAGTGGGAGAAGAGCAAACTGCAGGGCCGCGAGGTGGCGAACAAGACCCTCGGCATCATCGGCCTCGGCAACATCGGACGCATCGTGGCGGACCGGGCCCAGGGGTTGAAGATGCGCGTGATCGCGCGCGACCCGGTGGTGCCGACGGATACCGCGCTCCGGCTCGGGGTCGAGCTCGTGAGCCTCGATGAGCTCTACGCACGGGCCGACTTCATCTCCGTCCACGCGCCCTCGAGCTCGGAGACACGGGGCATGCTCGACGATGCCGCCTTCGAGAAGATGCGACCGGGCGTCATCATCGTGAACGCGGCAAGGGGCGGGATCGTCGACGAGGCCGCGCTCGCGAGGGCCATCGAGTCTGGCAAGGTCCTGGCCGCCGCGCTCGACGTCTTCGAGAAGGAGCCGGTCGATCCCGACAACCCATTGCTTCGCTACGACCAGGTCGTGCTCACGCCCCACATCGGGGCTTCGACGTTCGAGGCCCAGGAGCGCGTGGCGGTGGAGATCGCCCACCAGGTCGTCGACTTCCTGGTCGAGGGCACGATTCACAACGGGATCAACGCCGCGGACGTGGGACCCGAAGTGGCCCGGAAGATCCGACCGTACCTCGACGTGGCCAGGAAGCTCGGCACCCTGCTCGGCCACCTCGGTCCGATGGACGCGCAGGTCTTTCGCGTGACCTGCACGGGAGAGGCCGGGGAGTTGGGCGTGACACCCATCGCCCATTCGGCCCTCGCGGGGTACCTCGAGCGGCATGTCGCCGAGCCGATCAACTACGTGAGCGCACCGGTCGAGGCCCAAGAGCGCGGGATTTCCATCGTGGAGGTGCGTGAGGAGGCGACGCGCGGCTTTGCGACCACGGTCCGGGTCGCGATCCACGGCGGGCGCGAGAGCCACGTGGCGGTCGGGTCCCTCGGCGTCGACGAGCAGCCGTTGCTGGTCGGGCTCGAGGGCTACGAGCTCGACGCGGCCCTGGGGGGCACGACGCTGGTGATTCGCAACGCTGACAGGCCCGGCGTCATCGGCGCGGTGGGAACCATCCTGGGCCGGCGGAACATCAACGTGTCCCGCATGCAAGTTGGGCTCGATCCCACCAAGGGCGAGGCGATGGCCGTGTGGAACCTGGACTCGCCCGTGCCGGCCGACGCGTTGGACGAGGTTCGCAGCATCGAGAACGTGAAGAGCGTCCTGTGCGTCGAGCTGTGAGTCCCGCCATCCCCGCAGCCCGCCCCCTCGCTCCCCCGGCGGGGATGCGCGACCTGCTCTACCCGGCGTCGATCATGCGCCGCGCCCTCGGACGCGCGTTGACCGACACGTTCGCGTTGTGGGGCTACGAGCTCTTGACGACCCCGCCGTTCGAGCACGCTGAAGTGATGGAGCGAGGCCTGTCGACCCTGGACCGCCGCGATCTGGTGCGGTTCGTCGAGCCCGAAACCGGGGAAGTCGCCCTGTTGCGTCCGGACATCACGCCGCAGATCGCGCGCATCGTGGCGACGCGCCTGGCCGACCGGCCGCCGCCCTTTCGTCTGAGCTACGAGGGCTCGGTCATCCGGCGCCGCCGTGGCCGAGCGCGGCGACACCGCCAGATCGCGCAGGCCGGCGTCGAGCACATCGGCTCCAACGGCGTCGAAGCGGATTCGGAGATCATCGAGCTGGCCCTCCGGGCTTGCGAGGCGGTGGGTCTCGATGCCGCGACCATCGAGCTCGGCCAGGCATCCATCGGACGCGAAGCCCTGGCGCGCGTGCCCGAAGCGCACCGCGAGAAGGCGGCCGCGGCCCTCGGGCGCAAGGACGGCAAAGAGCTCGAGGCCGCCCTACGCGCAGGCGACGTGCGCGCGGCCGATCGCCGCGTGCTCCTGTCCCTGCTGGACCTGTGGGGCGGCGTGGAGGTCCTCGAGGCAGCCGACGGGTTGCTCACGGGCTGCGGTCCGGCAATCGAGCGCGCCCTCGCGGAGCTGGTGGGGCTCGTGGACCGCCTCGCATCCGTCGGCCTCGCGCACCGGATCGGCATCGACCTCGGGGAGCTCCGGGGCATGAGTTATTACACGGGCGTGAGCTTCACGATCCTCGCCGAGGGGCCCGGAGAGCCGGTCGGCGCAGGAGGCCGATACGACAACCTGCTCGGCGGGTTCGGCCGGCCGGCCCCGGCCACCGGCTTCGCGATCGATCTCGACAATCTCGAGTGGGCGCTCGCGCGGGCAGATCGCCCATTCCTCGTGGAGCTGCCGCTTCGCGTCGCGGTGCTCGGCACGGATGCCGACGCGTGCGCTGCGGTCGCGGACGCCCTGAGGCGCCAGGGGGTGTCGGTTGCCAGCCTGCCCTCGCGTCCCGAGGGCGACGCGCTCGCCTTCGCGCGCGCATGGGGGTACGATGCTGCGCTCCTCGTCTCCGACGCTGGGGTGCGGGCCGTTCGCACGATCGATGGAACGGGCTGCGATGTGGTGCCCTGGGTTCGGGAGCAGATCCAGCGGCTCGCCGAGTGGGCGCGCGCGCGGTGAAAGCCCACTGGGCCGAGGGCGCGGGTTTCCTGGCAAACACACGGGGTTGACGAGATGCCGGTCGTTGTCGTGGTAGGCGCGCAGTGGGGCGACGAGGGCAAGGGCAAGGTCGTCGACCTATATGCGCAGCACGCGGACGTGGTGACCCGCTATGGTGGCGGCGCAAACGCTGGCCACACGCTGGTCGTCGGCGGCGAGCGCATCGTGCTGCACCTCGTTCCCTCGGGCGCCCTGCACGCGAGGACGCGTTGCGTCATCGGCCAGGGCGTGGTGGTCGACCCGCAGGTCCTGCTGTCCGAGCTGGGCGTGCTGCGCGGCCGCGGGCTCCTGGACACACCGCGCGTGTTCATGAGCGACCGTGCCCACGTGGTGCTCCCGCATCACCGACACATCGACGAGCTGCGCGAGCGCGGGCGGGCAGCCATCGGGACGACCAAACGAGGCATCGGTCCTGCCTACGAGGACAAGGCGGGTCGCCGGGGCATACGGACGGGCGACCTCCTCGACGCGACGCGACTCGCCGAGCGCGTCCGCGACAACCTCGCTGCATGGGAACCGGTGATCCGGGGACTCGGGGGCGAATGCCCCGAGGTGGGGCCCATCGTGGAGACGCTGCTCGCCCAGGGCGAGGCGCTGCGGGACCACATCACCGACGCGTCGCGCATGCTCACGGAGGCGATCGGTCGTGGCGAGAAGGTCCTGCTCGAGGGGGCCCAGGGCACCATGCTCGACATCGACCACGGCACCTATCCATACGTCACCAGCTCGAACGTGATCGCGGGCGGCGCGTGCGCCGGCGCGGGAATCCCGCCCACCGCTGTGGATGCCGTGGTGGGAATCACCAAGGCGTACACGACGCGAGTCGGCGGCGGCCCCTTCCCCACCGAGCTCCTCGGGGCCGAGGGCGAAGCGCTGCGCGAGGCGGGTTCGGAGTACGGTGCCACGACCGGCCGACCCCGTCGCTGCGGATGGCTCGATGCGGCCGTGGTTCGCTTCTCGGCGCGGATCAACGGGCTGCGCGAGCTCGCGCTGACCAAGCTCGACGTTCTCGGGGGCCTGCAGGAGCTGAGGATCTGCACGGGCTACGAACGGGACGGGATCATGTTCGACGAGCCGCCGCACGACGGACTCGACCGCCTGGTCCCGGTCTACGAGACGCTGCCGGGTTGGAGCGGGGACTTGAGCGCGTGCCGTCGAGTCGAGGAGCTGCCGGACAACGCGCGGAGGTATGTGAACCGCATCGCGGAGCTCACGGGCTGCCCCGTCGGGGTCGTCAGCGTCGGCGCCGACCGCGAGCAAACGCTGCGGGGAGGAGACCCCTTCGCACGCTGAGCCCCTCAGGCCAGCGCTGCCACAGCCTCGATCTCGACGCGCGCGCCGCGCGGAAGCGCCGACACCTGGACCGTCGCACGCGCGGGAGGCGCGGATCCCGCGAAGAAGCCCGCGTAGACCTCGTTGACCGCAGCGAAGTCGGCGAGGTCGGTGAGGAAGATCGTCGTCTTGAGAACACGGTGCAGCGAGCTGCCCGCCGCTTCCACGACCGCGCCGAGGTTCGCCATGACCTGCCGCGTCTGGGCCCGCACATCGTCGTCGCCGACCATCTCGCCGGTGTGCGGGTCGAGCGCGATCTGACCCGAGCAGAACACGAAGTCACCGGCCACGATGGCCTGCGAGTAGGGACCAATGGCGCCCGGAGCGCGTTCGGTTGCAATTGCCTTCCGATCCATGCGGCGCATGGTAGATCAACAGCTCTGCTGCACCAACGCTAGATGATGCGGAGCCGGGACCGATGAAGATCGCCACGTGGAACGTCAACTCCATCCGCGCGAGGCGAGAACGCGCGTTGGCGTTCCTCGAGCGCCACAGCCCGGACGTGCTCTGCCTGCAGGAGCTGAAGGTCACGGACGCAGCCTTCCCCGTCGACGATTTCGTTGCGGCCGGCTACCGCGCTCTGACGCATGGCCAGAAGACGTACAACGGAGTGGCGATCCTCGCGCGAACGGAGCCTGAGGTCGTGGTGGCCGGGCTCGACGACGGAGTGGATGACCCCCAAGCGCGGCTGGTCGCCGCCTCCGTGATGGGCGTGCGCATCCTGAGCGCCTACTTCCCCAACGGATCGAGCCCCGACAGCCCCAAGTACGAGTACAAGCTGGCATGGATGTCGAGGCTGCGGAACTACCTGGACCGTAGGCACCGCGCAGACGAGCACCTCGTGCTGTGCGGCGACTTCAACGTCGCGATCGACGATCTAGACATCGCCCGCCCCGAGGAGTGGCGTGACACGGTCCTCACGACCAGCGCCGTACGCGACGCCCTGAATCACATCGCGGGATTCGGCCTGGTCGACGTCGTGCGGCGACACCACCCCGAGGGCGGCCCCCTCACGTGGTGGGACTATCGGCAGCTCGCGTTTCCAAAGGGCAAGGGTCTGCGCATCGATCACGTGTTCGCTACGGGCGCGCTCGCGGAGCGGTGCTCGGCCGCGTTCGTGGATCGCGATGAGCGCAAGGGGCAGTCCCCCTCGGACCACGCCCCGGTGCTGGCCGTCTTCGACGTGTGAGCCATGGGCGTCGGGCCGACTCTCGAGACCGCTCTGCCCCCGCTCGTCGCAGTGCTCCTCGCCGTGGCCCTTCCGTTTCTCACGGCGCGGGGGCTCGCCTGGGCCTACCTCGCGCACCTGCCTGCCTCGGGCCAGGACCGGGCAGTGCGCCTCGTGCCTTTCCGGCGTGCCGCCTTCGTGGTCGGCCTCAGCCAGCTTCAGCTCGCCTGGTTTCTCGGCTCACGGGCGCTCGGGCCCTCGCTCGTGGACAGCCGCACGAGCCCCGCCTCGCTCGGTTTCGGGGCCCTGGTGGTGATCATCGCGTTCATGGCGGGAGGAATAGCGCGACGCGTCGCGGATCCGCCGGGGGAGCGGTCCACCGTGCTCGGCGTCATCGCGCTGCGCGCGAGGATGGTCGCTTTCCTTTCGGGCCCCATCGGGGCCGGAATCGCGGCGGCCCATCTCCCGCTCGTGGTCGCCGCAACGGGCGCGCCTGTGGTGCAGTGGGGCTGGGTTGCGATCGCGTTCGGGCTGTGCGCGCTCGGTGCGGCGTTCGGGGGATTGTTCGTCACCCTCGTGACGACCGCGCTCGTCCCCGCCACCGACGACGTCAAGCGTGCCGCCCGCGAAGCCGCGGCCGCCGAGGGCGTCTCGCTTTGGGGCATCCTGCGTCTTCCCACGCGGGGGGCACGATTCGCCAATGCGGCAGCGCTACCCTGGGCCCGTACGGTGATCGTGAGCGATGGTGCGAAGGCGCTGCTCGAGCCGGCCGAGCTGCGCTCCGTCCTGGCGCACGAGGCGGCGCACCTGAGCGAGGGATGGGCGCCGATGGGGGCACGTCTCGGGCTGACCGCCGGGGTCGTGTTCGCCGTCATGTGCCTGCCCGAGCTGTTGGCGACGCTGCCGGCGGTCTCCGCGGTGACGGTCTCCATCGCCGCGGTCCTCGTCCTGCTCGCGGCCGTGGTGAGCGTGCTGCGAATGGCCCGCAGAATGGAGCGCCGGGCGGACGCGCGCGCCGCCGAGCACTTCGGGTCTGCCCCTCTCGCGGCTGCGCTGCGACGGCTGCACGAGTACGCCCAGGTTCCGATGACGATGCGGCCGGGAACGCACCCGGACCTGCACGCGCGGCTCGTGGCGCTCGGAGAGGAACCTGCGGGACCGCGCCCCGCGCCCGCTCCGCGGCGGCGCGGTTGGCTCCTCGGAGGCGCGATCGGCGTGGGCATGTTGGGTGTGGCAGCCGCCCTGCAGTGGGCGACCGCCATCGTCCCGACAGCGATCCCGAGCACGCCGACGAGCACAGCTCTCTGGCGGCTGCGAGTCGATCCGTGGGACGGCGACGCGCTGCTCGTCCTCGCCTGGCGAGCGCGCGAAGCCGGTCGTCTGGACGAGGCACGCGCGCTGCTCGAGCGTTCGGCGCGCATGGGCCCGGACGAGCAGAGCTACTACTGCCTCTGGGCCGAGGTCCAGGCGGCCGCCGGCGACTGCGCGGGCGCTCGTGCGGCCTTCGAGTCGGCGCTCGAGGCCCAGGCCGAGCGCCTCTTCGAGTCGGAGGCACCGGGACGCGTCGAGCTGGGCGACTACGCCTTGCCCCCCACCTTCGTGCGGGACTGCGATCTCACGGTGGGCGAAGCTCTGGGCCAACCCGGCGACGGCACCGTCACCATCGACTACACCCGGCCGACTCGCTAGGGGATCAGTGGCCCGCGAAGCGGGGCTCGCGCTTCTCGACGAAGGCCGTCATGCCCTCCGTCTGGTCGTCGCTCGCGAAGCCGCCGGCGAAGACTTCGATCTCGCGGGAGTTGGCGGCCGGAAGGGGCATCCCCTCGCCCTCGTTGATGATGCGCTTGGCGGCGGCCACAGCGAGCGGAGCCATGGCCGCGATCGTGTCGGCCATCTTCCGCGTCTCGGCCATGAGTCGGTCGGGCGCGAACACCGCGTTGGCCAGACCGATACGCAGCGCTTCATGCGCGTCGATCCACACGCCGCTGTAGATCAGCTCGCGCGCCTTGGCGATGCCGACGCGCCGCGAGAGCCGCTGGGTGCCCCCGAAGCCGGGGATGATACCGAGCTTCACCTCGGGTTGCCCAAGCCTGGCCTTCTCCGAGACGTAGATGAAGTCGCAGGCCAGGGCGATCTCGCACCCACCACCCAGGGCAATGCCGTTGACAGCGGCGATGACAGGGCACGGCA
>Ga0214473_10009054_pt1 | contig 11773 bp, 10 predicted proteins | sample RVTome_7_FD_203509 | JGI IMG/M metagenome (GOLD analysis project Ga0214473, IMG submission 203509) | Soil microbial communities from uranium-contaminated site in the Upper Colorado River Basin, Wyoming, United States - RVT98D197 | ecosystem: Environmental > Terrestrial > Soil > Contaminated >...
AAGTCTTCCAGCCTCGCTTCAAGAGGTTTTTTCCGATCCTCTTTGAAAAAGAAACTTGCGTCCGAAAGCCTTGCACGTAGAACCTTTTCATGACCTTTTCGGACAAGGTCTTCGTCTTTCGCGATCGTGTTGTTGATGGCCACGAAGTTGGGCATCAAACGACCCTGACTGTCCTGAAGGGCGAAGTACTTCTGATGTTTTTTCATGGCGGTGATGAGAACCGGAGAAGGAATGGCCAGGAAGGACTTGTCAAAGGATCCGCAGACCGCGGAAGGATACTCGACCATGTTGGCCACGGTGGAGACCAGTTCCTCGTCTTTGATCGGAACTCCTGAAACACCTGCCGCCGCCTCGGCCACAACTTCCTCTACTTTTCTTGCTCTTACTTTCTGATCAAGAAGGACAAAGCTTTTTCCGAGTTTTGCAAGATAGTCGTCGAGGCTTGCCACTTGCATCATCCGGGGCGCCATGAAGCGGTGTCCCGCAGTGCTGTTCCCGCTTTTGATTCCAGCCACTTCAAAGGGGATAACGGCATTGTCGTAAAGCGCGATCATCCAGTGGATCGGTCGCACAAAGGGGAATCCCTCGCTGCCCCATCGCATGGACTTCGGCCACGGAATGTCCGCCAGGATTCGAGGAAACACTCCGGAAAGAACCTCGGCCGTCGGCTTCCCAGGGATGCTCCGTTTTACAAAAAGGTAATCCCCCTTGGGAGTCTCGAGAAGGCCCAGGTCTTGAACGGAAACCCCGTGCTTCTTGGCGAAACCCAGCGCAGCCTTGGTGGGATTGCCCTTGTCGTCGAAAGCGGCTGCTTTGGGCGGCCCTGTAATCTCCTGGACCGTGTCGTCCTGCTTGTCCTGAACCGCCCTGCCTATCAGGACGAGTCTCCTGGGAGTGCCGTAAGCAACCAGGGGTTCGCCGATCTCGATCCGGCTGTTCTTCAACTGGGATTCCGCAAGGTCTCTGAGCGCCTTCAGACCGTTTTCAAGATAGTCCGAAGGAATCTCCTCTGTACCGATCTCTAACAATAGTTCATGAAACATAGGGCCTCTTTCTCTTTAGCTTCGAGCCAGAAGAGGAAAACCCATCTCCTCCCTCTGGGCGAGATAATTTTTGGAAACGAACCGCGCGAGATTCCTTATTCGCTCGATGTATTTTGTTCTCTGGGCAACGCTGATGGCTCCCCTTGCATCCAGGATGTTGAAGAGGTGGGAGCACTTGAGGCAGTAATCGTACGCCGGAAGAACAAGGTTTTTTTCGCTGATTCGCATGGATTCGTGTTCGCAGAGGTCAAACATCTTGAGGAGCATCTCCACATCCGCGAGCTCGAAACAATATACCGAATTCTCCCACTCCCCTTTTTTGTGGACGTCTCCGTATTTGATCCGTTCGTTCCACTGAAGATCATAGACGCTGTCTTTTTCCTGAAGGTACATGGCAATTCGTTCAAGACCGTAAGTGATTTCCACGGAAATGGGGTCGAGACGGATGCTTCCGGCTTGCTGGAAGTAAGTGAACTGGGTGATTTCCATCCCGTCGAGCCAGACCTCCCAGCCCAGCCCGGACGCCCCGAGCGTGGGCGACTCCCAGTCGTCTTCGACAAAACGGATATCATGGTCCAGGGGATCGACGCCCAAGGCTTTCAGGCTGTCGAGGTACATGTCCTGTATCTCGAGAGGGGAGGGCTTGATGATCACCTGATACTGATAGTAGTGGCCCAAACGATTCGGGTTCTCCCCGTAGCGGCCGTCCGTGGGACGGCGGGAAGGTTCTACATAGGCCACAGACCAGGGTTCCGGGCCCAGGGCCCTCAACAAGGTGGCGGGATTGAAGGTGCCGGCGCCCACCTCGAGATCATAGGGCTGCTGGATCACGCATCCTCTGTCGGCCCAGAATCTTTCCAGGGTCATGATCAATTCCTGAAAGGTCATAGGATTCTAATGCTCCCTTTGAAGTTAGGTGGTTTTTGAGGCTTGGAAAATTATCATCCGGAAGGCATAATGTCAAGAAAGGCAAGAAACCCAAATCGACCGCCTCATTCCCGGATGGTGCGCGGGAGGTGGGCTTCGTGCAATTCCTGATCACCAGCAAGGCGTCAGATGCAAGGCGCCGAGGAGCGACGACTGAGGCGTATGGAACAATACGCCGCAAGGAGGAGCGAGCGAAGGCAACGCCGCAGATGATGCCTTGATGCTGATCAGGGGAAAGACCACGAGTACGGAAGGACAGTCATGGGAATGTTCGAAGTAGAACTTTTTCCTGAGGAGGTGAACAGCGCGGATCACCCCCAGGCTAGGGAATTTAGAAAAGCGCTTGAAGCGGTGGCGCGTGACTTCCAGTGCGAGCTCCTGTCCTTTGAAGTCGACCATGGAACCGTGTCTTTTGTTTTTGACAGCGATGAGCTGAATGCCGAGATTCTGAAGGTGCTCGAAGCGAAATAAGCGTAGAGCGTAGAGCATAGAGTCAAAGGCCAAGAACGATCCTGTTGGTGTAAGTCGTCACTCCGGTGAAAACCGGAGTCCAGCTGTTGTGAAATCATTTCAAAGAACTGGATTCCGGCTTCCGCCGGAATGACAGGAAGACAAGGTCTTTTGATTTGCTCTTCGCTCTAAGCTCCTTGCTCATTCGACATACTTTGCAGTTCTGAGCTTTTGCTCCAGCCGGTATTCCCGGTGCAGTTTGAGGATGCCTGAGATTTCGGCGAGGACGGTTTCCGTGAGATCCTGAGGTGTGGATTCGCAGAGAGAACGGGTCTGGAGCCGTACAAGGGCTTTGACCGTTTCCGGTCCCATGGACGGGTGAATCGCCGACGGCTGTCGGCATTTCAAACAGGCCATCGCGCCTCGTTCGGGGATAAAGACAGCAAGCCCCTCTCCCTTGTAGGTTCTCCCGCAGCGGCAACACTTTTCAAGATTGATCCGGTAACCGCCCAGAGCCATGGCCCTCAGCTCAAAAGCAAGGGGAATCCTTGACGAGCACTCCCCTTCCGACAGGGCATTGAGGGAGTCCTTAAGAAGATCGAACATCCGTGGTTCTGAAACGCCCGGAGGGAAAAGCAATTCCGTCAGCTCAATCATGTAACTGGCTCTGCTGAGAGCGGTGAAATCCGTTCTCAGGCCCTGAAAAGCATGCTGGAGCTTGCCCGAGTGAAGAAAGCACGGTTTGTCCTCTCCCCTGGGCTCATATTCGAGATTGACGAGGGAAAAGGTCTCAAAGCAATTCACAAAACGCTTGAGGCTCCGCCTGGCTCCCTTGGCCACCCCTCGAAGCAGGCCCTTGTCTCGGGCAAAAAAAATGACCAGGAGATCCGATTCCTTGATCTCTCTAACCCGCATGATAATGGCTGGTGAAACCTGAGTCTTCATAACAAAAAAAGCCCTTTGCCATGGGGCATCCATAGCAAAGGGCTTTGGTCTAATGTTTAGGTGAAGTCTCTTCTACAAGAACCAAATGACCAAGCACCTCATGGAACCTCAGCGAGCTAAGATGCTCATACCACAAGGTCAAGCCGTCAGCAAGCCCAGGTTCGGATTCTTCTTACGTTACGCCTAGGGATATTTCATGTTGACGGGCACGACTTTCGTTATCCCATCTGCGCTGAATGTGAAATTCCCTTCTCTTAAACCAATAGGAAAGGACATCTCCGGGAGTTTATTCCACCACTGCTCGATCTTTTCCCAAGGCTTGTCCCCTTTTTTTGCTGCAAGGTCTCTGTTCACAAGCAAGAACTTCGCATAGGTGGAGAACGGAGTCAATGTGACAAAGAGCACCTTTGAGTTAGTCTTTCCAGGAGGTATCCACATTGGATTAGTGTCGTTGACTACCCGCAATTCATAATCCTCAAAAAAGAGGTAAAAATTAGAGGACTCATACAGAATCGGAAAATCATTGGGGTTGGTGATTTCAAAAACAAAATCAAGGCTGACAGGGGAAGAACCGCCTCCTGCAGGGGCCTTGCCTCTTTCTGGTTGCACCTTCTCATAATGCCAAAAGCCCTCGTACATCGATACCTGGATGGAGTGCAGCTTCACTATAGGAGCCTTGAAAGTCGCTTCAGTAGGCTTGGTCCCCATACCTGCGCAGGAAACAAACACTACTCCTGTAAAAAAAATTAACGTGATGAATAATGCCAGTCTTTTCTTCATTATGAACCTCCCTTTGGGGAAAGAAAAGCGTTTATCATGAAGCGCAGCGCCCTTCTCAGGCGAGCCACCTCTTTCTGCGCTTGTAGTGCTTCACGTCACGGAAACTCTTTTTTCCGCCCTTGTCGGTCAAGCCAAGATAGAAGTCCTTGATATCCTCATTCTGCGCCAACTTCTCGGAGCTGTCGTCCATGACGATGCGGCCGGTCTCCATGACGTACGCATGGGGCGCCACGTTCAGAGCCAGCTTGGCGTTTTGCTCCACCAGAAGAATGGAGATGCGCTGCTCCTGGTTCAACTGGGTGATGATCCTGAAGATCTCGTGGATGAGCTTAGGCGCAAGGCCCATGGAGGGCTCATCCAGCAACACCAGCTTGGGCTCCGTCATCAACGCCCTCCCGACCACGGTCATCTGCTGCTCCCCGCCGCTCACGAACCCTGCCGTTTCATTGCGTTTCTCTCGCAAACGGGGGAAGTAGTGATACACGAGTTCGAGCTTCTCGCGGACGGTACCTGTTTTCCTGAGGTGAGCGCCCACCTTGAGGTTTTCTTCCACCGTGAGGTGTTCGAAGACCCGTCTTCCTTCGATGACCTGGACGATTCCCATCCTGGCGATATTTGCGGCATTATCGTGGTGAATGCGCCGGCCTTCATACTCAATCGCGCCGTCCGACACCTCCCCATCCTCGGTGTTCAAGAGGCCGGAGACGGCTTTCAGGGTCGTGCTCTTGCCTGCACCGTTGGCGCCTAGAAGGGCGACGATGCCCCCTCTTGGCACCTCGATGGAAACCCCTTTGAGGACCAGGATGACCTCGTGGTACTTGACTTCGATGTTGTTGATCCTGAGGATTTTTTCTACCGCTTCCAATGGCCCAACCTCCTTGAGCTAGGGTTTGAACCCATTTGACTGGGGAAAGCTTTACCAACCAAGCCAATCTTTTGCCCACTTGTCCGGCCAACGCTGTTTCAGATCAACACGAGACACTTCCTGGAATTTTCCGCCTTTCCATTCCTGAACCAGAACACCGGTGGTGGGCCTGTGATCGGTCGTTGTAAAGGTGATGGGTGAAGCGCCCAGCCCGATTTCAAAGTCCTTCAGGGTCTCGAAGCCCTTCTTCATGATTCCGGGACCGGTCAAATCCCCTGCCTTGTCCGCCCTCTTCATGGCTTCCCATAGTACCAACGCATCGCCCCAGGCCTGAACGGTGCGAATCAACCTTTTTTCCTGCGGAACCGCTGGGCTGTATTTTTTTGCGGAGGCTACGATAATGTCCATGTTCTTGAAAGACTGTCCATAAAACGCACAGGGAGTTGCGCCTATGGCCCCTTCCGCCGCTTCGCCGGCGAGTCTAGGCAGGTTTTCATCAAAACCCCAGTTGTTAATTATGTGATCGGCCTTGAGTCCCAGGGCAAAAGCATCCCGGATGGTGGCCGAAACCGACATGGTCGTGTTGCCGTGCCAGAGCACGTCCGGCTCGAACTTCTTGAGAGCCATGATCTGGCTCTTGGTATCCAGGGCAAACAAAGACACATCCTGATCGTCCCCAATATCAAACCCGAGAAGAGCGGCTTGGTCTTTGATGGCCTTGATGGGAGCGCTGGCGTACGGGGAAGCGAACATGTAGGAGCAGGCCAGCCTGGGTTTCCTTTTCTTGTAGTCCGGTTTGGTGGGCCATTTCTTATCAAACCAGGCGGTAAGACATGCCCTGGCATTCGTGGAGTAGTCCGAAGAGAAGAACAGATTGTACGGCGTTTTCTTCGGGTCGGTCAGGTGAGCGGAGTAGGAAGCGGACACATAGGGCATTTGATCCTTGTTCACCGTGGGGGAGAGGGCCTCTGTGTCGCCGGTGCCCCATCCCATAATTGCCACGACCCCCAACCTCTTCAGGAGATTGTACTTGGTGATGGCTTCAGGGATGCGGTACCCGTAGTCAAACCAGGTGTATTTGATTTTCTTGCCGTTGACTCCTCCCTGATCATTGATGTACTTCATGGCTTCTTCCATTCCGATGGCATAGTCTTTTCCGACATCCGATGTGGCGCCTGTCGTATCGTTGATGCCTCCGACCTGGATATCAGCCGCCGCTGCGACGCCGGAAAATGCAGTTACCAACGCCAAGGTTAGGATTGAAATGAATACCTGTCGATGCATCTTTTTCATGTTTCTTCCCCCTTCAAAAGTGATTAAACGATTGACTCCACTTTTGCCTCAATGGATACAGACGCCTCTTCACCTCCTTTCCATAGTAAATGCATTTGGGTTTTTGTCATTTCGCCGAGTCGCTCAAAATCCCCCCATCCCCCCTTTAAAAAAGGGGGGCGAGGGGGGATTTTTGCAGTGATTTTGTAGAGCACAAGGACAAATTCCTTATCGCGTTTGCATTAATAGGAAAACGGCCAGAGATTGAAATAATTTTTGATTTGCCACCAGCGGTAAGCCAAACCGTTGGGCTCGTAAATCAAGAAGGCGCAGATGGCAAGACCAAAGGCCGAATCCTTGATGTAAGCAAAATCGAACAGAAGTTTCGGGTAGTAGGTCGACAGGGGAATCACCGCCCACTGGAGGCCCTCCATGACCAGAACCATAAATATCGATCCAAAAAGGGCGCCATGGATGGACCCTACCCCCCCGATGAGAATCACACCGACCAGCCACAGGGACCAAAACCATGGAAAGTGTTCCGGGCTGAGCGCTGCGGTGTTGCTGACCCAGAAAGCTCCTGCGATTCCGGCGAAAAAACCTGCCACGAAGAAAGCAAGGAGTTTGTACCGGACGATGTTGATCCCCAGGGCTTCGGCGGCGATATCATTGTCTCGAATGGCAACCCATGCCCTTCCTGGTTTGGACCGGAGAAGATTGGCAAAGACGATAACGATCAAGGTCGTGAGGACCGCCATAAGGTAATAAATCTTGACTTCCGTGTCGATGACCCAGGGTCCGATCTTGATCGTGCCGGGGGGCAGAGAGAAAGCCTGGCCTCTTCCTCCGATTTGGCTCACGTACTGGGTCAGAAAAAAATCTACGGTGATGAACTGGGCCGCCATGGTGGTGAGGATGAGGTAGAACCCCTTGACCTTTGCGGAAGGCAGCCCGAAAAGGACACTCCAGATGCCGGCCACGAAGCCTGCGACAAGGATGCTGATAGGATAAGCAAGACCCAAGTCCGTGAAAAACTGTGGCCACGGGAATTGCAGGACCAGAAGCGTGCTCGTGTACGCGCCCACGGCGATGAAGGCGGCGTGGCCCAGGGTCACCAGGCCGGTATATCCGATCAGGAGTTGCACCCCGAGAGCCCCCATCGCGGTGTAGCCGATCATGGTGGCGACAGTGAGATAGTAGCCGGGCATGAACAGGGGGATGCCCGCAAAAACGATCAGGAGGAGCAGAATCATCTTCATTTTGATGAATGTGCTTTGCCACCATCCCTGATCTTCTTTGTAGTACTGGTGATAATCACCGCATGGTAGCCAAACGCTGGACATAAGAGGACCTCACAAGAGGAAAAGTGCCTAAAGTGCGCTAAAGTGCCTAAAATGCCTAAAGTTGAAAAACCTGAGCAACCAATCGCAACGAGGCAACCCACGCCGCCAAGAGCGGTACCGCCTCAATCGTCTACACCCGCTCAATCCGCTCCCAGCCCCACAAGCCATAAGGTTTGAAAAGCAGGAACACGGCCATAAACGCAAAGGGAACAATCTCTTTGACTCCACCGGGGAAATACTGGTCCAGATACGCCCCTGAGAGGTTCTGAAGCACCCCGATGATGATTCCGCCCACAATAGCGCCGGGAACGGAATTTAAGCCTCCCAGCACCACCGCCGGAAGAACCAGGAGACCCAGATAGCCGATGGAGATGTTGATTCCGTTAATGTTTCCGAGAAGAGCACCGCCCACACCGGCGCTCATGAAAGCAATGGCCCATGCGGCTGCATAGACAAAACGGGCACTCACTCCCAGGGAGAGCGCAGCGGTTTCATCATCGGCGGTGGCCTGCATGGACAGGCCCCAGCGGGTGTATTTGAAAAAACATACAAAAATGATCAGCAGGACAATGGCCAGCACAAAAGACCAGAGATAAACAGGAGAGAGTTTGAGGAAACCGAGCTCGATCGGTTTGATGTGAAAAATAGGAGGGTCAAATACCTTCGTGTCCGTGCTCCATATAAACTCTACGATTCCTTTAAAGAAGAAGGAAAGCCCGACCGTGACCATGATGACGGTGAGGATGGGCTCTCCGATCAGCTTGTCCAGGAAAATTCTCTCGGTCAGGAATCCCAGCGCAATGCCGATGAGGAGAGTGCAGACCACAGCCAGAATGAAAGGAATCCCCGCCTGGTAAAAGGCCAGGGCCACGTAGGCGCCGATGAGGGTCAGTTCCCCCATAGCCAGATTCAGCACCCCGGAACATTTGTAGATGAGAACCCAGCCCAGGGCGACCAAAGCGTAAATGCCTCCAACGAGAATCCCTGTAATCAACGACATCAAAAAGAGCTCCATGAGGGCTCACCTCCTAAAGATGGACGTTCCTGACGCGGAGATCCATTTTAATGCGCTGCTCCCGGCCATCCTCATAAGTGATGGTCGTGTCCATGTGAACCACGTCCGCTTCCGAGTACAGCCCACTCACAATGTCCTTGTACCTGTTCTCGACGAAAGCTCTCCGAAGTTTGCTGGTCCGCGTGAGTTCTTCATCGTCGGCATCAAAAACCTTGTAGAGGTTGACAAAACGTTGAATTCTGGCGGGTTCCGGGAGATCCTTGTTCGACTCCTCAATCTGCTTCTGGACCAGGTCATAGACCTCGGGTTTCTGGGACAGTTCCTGATAACTGGTGTAATTGATTTTGCGTTCATCCGCCCACTTGCCCACCACCGCATAGTCGACACACATAACGGCAGCGATATAAGGGCGCTTGTCCCCGATCACCCAGGCCTCCTGGATAAAGGGGCTGAACTTGAGCCGGGTTTCGAGATACTGCGGGGAGAAAGGCCTTCCATCGCGAAGGGTCATGACGTCTTTGGACCGGTCAAAAACCACGAGGTGCCCGTCTTCGTCAATGAAACCACGGTCACCGGAATAGAGCCATCCGTCGACCAGGGTTTTCTTTGTGGCTTCTTCGTTCTTGTAGTAGCCCTGAAAAACAGAGGGACTCTTGGAAAGGATCTCGCCCTCCTCGGTGATTCTGATTTCGGTTTCAGGAATCGGCGTTCCAACGGTGTCGAACTTGACATCCCCGTCCCGGTGGACGATCGAGATCCCGGCGATTTCCGTCTGGCCATAAATTTGCTTCAGATTTACGCCAAGGGCATGAAAAAAGCGAAAATGGTCCGGCCCCATCGCTGCCCCGCCTGTGTACGCGTGCCTGAGCCGCGACATGCCGAGATGGTCCTTTAGCTTTTTCTGCATGAGGAGGTACGCGAGCCAGTGAAGGATCCGCCACGCCAGCGGAACAGGTTTTTTCTTGAACTTGAGATCGGCGACCTTGTAACCCGCCTTTGTGCTAAACTCATAAATTTTGCGTTTGATCCAAGAGGAGTCGATGTATTTCACCTGGACCTGCCGGGTCATGCCTTCGTAGAGCCTGGGGGGAGCAAACATCACATGAGGGCCGATCTGGCGGATGTCTTCCTTGGCGGTGGTCGGTTCTTCAGGAAAATTCAGAGTATATCCCACCTGAAGACCGCAGGAGATGGACATCATCTGCTCTCCGATCCAGGCAAAGGGGAGGTAGGAAACGAAATCGTCCGTGTCGTAGCATGGGTCTACGGCCATAAGGTTCTTGCCCATGGTGAGCATGTTCCAGTGACTCAGCAGAGCGCCCTTAGGCAGAGCGGTTGTTCCGGAGGTGTAGAAGAGGAGGCAGATGTCGTCCCCATGGCCCTGGTTGATCAGATTCTCAAAGAGCCCCGGCTCTTTTTTGTCCATCCACTGCCCGACTTCCTGGACTTTCTTGAGACTGATCAGGAAATCCTGCTGGTAGTTCCTCATGCCCTTGGGGTCATCCCAGATGATCTTTTCAAGCTTCGGGCAATCGTTCTTGATGGCAAGGGCCTTGTCCACTTCTTCCTGTGTTTCACCCACGAAGAATTTGGCATCCGAGTGGTCAATGATATATTTCACCTCATCCATCATGCAGTCCTGGAAGAGCCAAACCCCGATGCCGCCTGCGCAGATGGCGGCCATCTCGGTCCAGAGTCCTTCAGGCCGGTTGTCCCCGATCATGGCAACCTTGTCCCCTTTCTTCAGACCCAGGGCGACCATGCCGAGGCAGAGGGATTTCACATTATCGTAATAGTCCTGCCATGTGTAAGGGCGCCAGATGCCGAACTCTTTCTCCCTCATGGCCACCTTCGTGTTTCCATATCTCTTGCACTGGGAAAGGAACAGCTTTGGGATCGTGAGATCTTTGGTCATCTCAATGGGAGATCCGCTCATTTTCGCCCCTACCTCCTTGTCGCGTAGAGATCCTCTTCGCCCAAATAGGCCTTGATCACCTCAGGATTGGTCTGAACCTCATTCGGAGTGCCGTCCATAATCTTGTTGCCGAAATTCAAGACAAAGACCCGGTGGGAAATATCCATGACCACCCCCATGTCGTGTTCGACCAGAATGCAGGTGACCTTCCACCTTTCCTCTTCATTGATGTCCAGGATGAAGCGAGCCATATCTTCGACCTCTTCCAGGTTGAGGCCGGCCAGGGGTTCGTCAAGAAGCAGCAGATCAGGGTTCAGCGCAAGCGCCCTGCCCAGTTCCACGCGCTTCTGAAGCCCGTAAGGGAGCATGTGAACGGTGTGGTCCCGGATGCTCTCGATCTCCAGGAGATCGATGATCTCTTCTTCGATAAACTTCCGGCTCTCCAACTCCTCCTGCTTTGTTTTCCCCGCATAGATGGAGCCGCTCACGATGCCCGATTTCAGGTGGATGTGCCTTCCCAGGCGGATGTTATCCAGAACCGTCATGCCTCCGAAGAGCTCAATCTTCTGAAAGGTCCGCGAGATCCCGAGATATGCGCGTTCATGCGGTCTTCGGCTGGTGATGTCTTCGCCCTTATAGGTAATCTTGCCTCTCTGGGGTTTGTAGAGACCGTTGATGCAGTTCATCATGACGGTCTTGCCGGCTCCGTTTGGTCCGATGATGGAGTGGATCTCTCCCTTCTTCACCTCCAGGTCCACGCCCGCGAGCGCTGCAACTCTGCCAAAGTACATGTGAACATTCTCGATCTTGAGTATAGTCTCGTCGCCACGCAGGTCTTTGGCGTTAGCCATAGTGAAGCCTCCGTCTACGATCAACGCTGTTTTGGTTGATAGGGAATAATCAGGAAGGAATATCCGTGTACAAAGTGAGTATAGCCTTTACTTTTTCGGACTTGACTTGTCAAGTTAAATGTCAGGAGCTTAATGCAAAATAGTATAGCTATAGGATAGTTACATCGGAGTCAGGCGCTAGCAGGTCGCTAAAAGACACCTGCCATGCAGGCTGATCAAAAAGGTCCAGATGCAAGGCACCCGAAATTCCGAGAAGTGAGGCGTACACAGCGCGGCATAGCCGCAACCAAATCCGAAGCACGAAATCCGAAATCCGAAACAAATTCGAATGACCAAAATTCGAATGATCCAAACAAGTTGGAAAGCA
>Ga0214473_10009055_pt1 | contig 11773 bp, 10 predicted proteins | sample RVTome_7_FD_203509 | JGI IMG/M metagenome (GOLD analysis project Ga0214473, IMG submission 203509) | Soil microbial communities from uranium-contaminated site in the Upper Colorado River Basin, Wyoming, United States - RVT98D197 | ecosystem: Environmental > Terrestrial > Soil > Contaminated >...
CAACTTGAGTAAGGTAATAAATTTATTTCATTATTATTTCTCTGCAATTACTACCTGAATAATTCCAAAAGTCATTGTATATTTTTTTATTGAGTTGAATCCAATTTCTTTCAGCAAATCAACCAAAGAAATTTTTTCATCAAACTCTTCAACTGATTCAGGTAAATATTTATAGGCAGTTTTGTTTTTGGAAACCATTCCTCCAATGAAAGGAAGAATATTCTTAAAATAAAATTTGTATGAAGCTCTGAAAAATTTATTCTCAGGCATCTGAAATTCAATTATCGTTGCTTTACCATTTTTTTTCAGGACACGGTGAAATGATCTGAAGCCTTCACATATATCATAGAAATTTCTCACACCAAAGGCTACAGTAATATTTGTGAAAGTGTTATCAGGGAAAGGCATTTGTTCTGCAGTTGTCTGGATTAGTTTGCCAACTATCCATTCACTTTTTTTCTTGAAGAGTCCGAGCATATTGTAGGAAAAATCTGCACCAATAATATTTCTTACGCCTTGTTTATAAGCTTCGATAGAAACATCACCAGTACCGCAGGCAACGTCAAGCAAAAAACTTTCACTTCCTGCTTTACTTAATTGAAGCGCTTTTCTTCTCCAGTACTTATCAACTCCAAAGCTTAAAAGATGATTAAGGAAATCATATTTCCCTGCAATCGAATCGAAAATGTTTTTTACTTTTTGCTTTTTCTCAATCATCCAATCATTCAGTCATTCATTCGTTTTAATATTTTCCGTACTTAAATTCCGGCTGACCGATTTTTCTTCTCCACCAGTTGAATATGTATCTTCCCGACCATAACGCAAAAATCATAAATGCTGATCCGCCAATCAGATCAATAACATAATGATACCATAGATAAACAGTAGAAAAAATCAGTAGTGTTCCAACCGGAACAAAGAAAAATCTCGATCTGCTTTTAAGCCGGACAGATAAAAACATAACTATGAGTGTCATCATTGTATGTCCACTTGGAAAAATATCGCGTTGAACAACCTCAGCCGGATTTAGAGTTCCTGCAGGAATAGATTCACCTGCGTTTACAATTTCACGCAAAAAATTTGTCAGAAACAATCCCGGTAAATCCTGGTTTATTGTTTCAAAGTTGTGAAGAGTAAATCTCGGACCAATTCCCGGCCATATAAAGTAACCAAGGTATGACAAATAAAATCCATAAACCAAAATGAAAACAGAAAAATCCATTGCAACGTATCTTTTTTTCCTGAGTAAAAATAAACCGAGAAGTATTGGAAGCAGATAAAAAGTACCGTAAACAATTTGAAGAAGTTCAGTTAGAACAGGATTAGAAATTTTCCAGAGCAAATGAGTCGGATCAGTACCAAAAATCCATCTGTCAATCAGGATGAACATTTCATCGTGATCAAAAATCCTGATTGGCTTAATCATAAAATAAAGTTCTTTAAAAGTGATCAGCACAACCGGAACGATATACCAGTAATGAGCTGCATTCCAGAATTCATTATTATTCTTCGATTCCATATAAGCAAAGAAGAAACTCAAGACGATAATAATTATGTTAACGAAAGTCCAGATTAACCAGGTATCAATTCTATCACGGAATAAAATGTGGACGGCTGAAAGGATGATGTAAAATACAACAACAACAACATCAAAAGCTTTGAGGTGATTTACAAACTCTTTGAATTTATTCATTCAGAAGTATTATTAAAGAATATTTTCGGGTGATTGCTTATTTCCTGTGGTTAATAACATACTTTGTCAAAGTAATAAAATCATCAACACTCAGATTCTCTGCACGCAATGAGAGGTCTATGCCCGAATTTGAAAAATCAATTTCGTGAAATATACTATTACTGAATGAATTTTTTAGAATTTTTCTTCTGTTGCCGAATGCCCCTTTCACAATTTCGATAAATAATTTCTGCTCTTCTTTCGATTGATTAATTTCTTTGAAATGAATATGAACTAATGCTGAGTAGACTTTCGGCTTTGGATAGAAAACATTCGGAGAGATTTTAAAGCAAAGCTCTGTCTTTGTAAAATATTTGAGAACAACTGAGAGAATGCCGTAATCTTTTGTGCCTCTATCCGAAGTCATTCGTCTTGAAACCTCTAGTTGAACCATAAACACAGCATCTTTTATTAGATTGTTATTCTCAATCAGTTTGAAAAGAATAGGTGATGTGATGTTGTAAGGAATGTTACCGACTATGCGATGTTTCTTTTCTTGTGAAGTTAGATTGTGTAAATCAGTTTCTAAAAAGTCTTCATTGATGAGTTGAAGATGAGGAAATCTTTCTTTTAAGCCAATGGTAAGTTCATTATCAATTTCGATTGCAATGAGATTATCAGTCGATGAAATTAATTTTTGCGTTAGTGCTCCATAACCGGGACCAATTTCAATTATTATATCATCCGGCTGGGGATTTATTTCCTTCACAATTTTATTGAGGATGTTTTCATCCTGCAAAAAGTTTTGCCCGAAGCACTTTTTAGGTTTATTGTTAATTTTCATGTAACAAAAATAATGAAGTCTCAGTGTTCTCTGTACCTCTGTGGTAAAAAGTTTTTTATCCCTAAAGTTAACCACTGAGACGCAAAGGCACAGAGGATCACAATATATTTTTGATAAAACTTGAAATCTCGTTAGTTTTTCAACAGCATTTCAAATTAAATCGAACTCTCTCATATCTCTCTCTTAAAAAGAGAGAGACTTGTTGTTAGCAAATCGATTTAATGAACATGTTGTCCAGTTATAATTATCAGGTCATAAAATTTTATAAGCCCTTCTCTTTGTAAGAGAAGGGTTGGGATGAGTTCCATTACAATCACAAAAAAGGATTATTCCCAATGCATAGAGATTCAGTGATCAGCATAGATATGGGCGGGACGAAAGTTCTCGGCTGTGTGGTAAATTCTAAAGAGGGAATAATCGCCCGAGTAAAAAAGCCGACCGATCCTGCTTCATCCAGAAAAAAATATATCCATCAGCTTGCGGAAGTTGTGAATGAGTTAATAGAAGAAGTCCATATCAACAGGAAAAAAATTAGAGCTGTTTGCCTTGGTGTGCCCGGTACTCTTAATCCATACAATGGAGTTATTGGACTAGCGCCTAATCTCGGATTAAAGAATTTCAACATTAAAAAAATGCTTGAAGCTGAAATTTCTTTTCCAGTTTTAATTGAAAATGATGTCAATCTCGGTGCACTTGGAATAAAAACTTTTGGAGTTGGAAAGAAAGCAAACAATATGCTAGCTGTATTTGTCGGGACAGGAATCGGTGGAGGATTGATAATTGACGGAAAGCTGTACCGCGGTTCAAATTATGTTGCGGGAGAAATCGGACATATGCTTGTTGAGAAGAACGGACCAAAATGCGGCTGCGGAAGAAAAGGATGCTTTGAGGCAATTGCAAGCAGGACGGCTATCGTGAATAAAATTATTAAGGATATTAAATCAGGCAAGCGAAGCAAGCTTTCAAAGCTGGTTAAATCGGGCGAGAGGATAAGAAGCAAGTCACTGTCTTCTGCTGTTAAGTCAGGAGATAAAGTTGTCCGCAGAAGAATAAAAGAAGGATGCGAAGTTATTGGAGAAACGCTTGCAAGCATAGCCAATCTCTTAAACCTCGATATGATTGTTCTCGGTGGCGGAATGATTGAAGCGCTGGATTTTTATATGCTTCCTTTAATAAAAAAATCTTTTTCTGAACACGTACTTAATGATTCTGCCAAAGGTTTGAAAATAGTAGCCAGCAAGCTTGCCGATGATGCTGCAGTTTACGGAGGTATTGCGCTTGCTGAAGAATTTTTGGGTGTGAGGGTTTGATTTTAATAGCCTTGTAATGGGAAAATTATTATCAAATTTTAAATTAAATCAATGTCGTCCCATACGGGACTTTGATTGGTTTGTTGTTGTGTCGTAGCTATAAATATTTTGTCCCTACGAGACAAAGAAATCAAATGAACGGTGAGAAATTAGGTTTCAACCTCAAGCTAGGTAATGTTGTAAATGAAAAAAGATAAATCTTAAATATGTATTGTCTTAAATGGCGATTATAGTCCCGATAGGGACTACATATTTATAGAAAATAGGATCATCGAAAACAAGAAAGTCCCGTCAGGGACGAAATAGAATAGAAAATGGCTAACACATTTACACAAATCTATATTCATTTTGTATTTGCAGTTCAGAACAGAGCCTCGCTAATCCAACCGGAATGGAAGGACGAATTGTACAAATACATCACCGGGATCGTTCAGAAGAATGGTCATAAGCTAATAGCGATAAACGGTACAGTAAACCACGTTCATATCTTCACGGGTTATAAACCTCACCAGTTAGTTCCGGAATTAATGCAGGATGTGAAAGGTTCATCTTCCAAATGGATAAATGAGAAGAAGTTTGTGCGAGGAAAATTTAGTTGGCAGGAAGGTTATGGAGCATTTTCATACTCTCATTCACAAATTGATCAGGTAGTGAGGTACATAATTAATCAGGAGAAGCATCATAAAAGGCAAACGTTCCAGGAGGAATATATTTTGTTGTTAAAGAAATTCAACATTCAATTTGATGAGAAATATATTTTGAAGGATGTTGAATGAATTCTATGTCGTCCCTACGGGACTATGTTTGGTTGTGGTTTTATCGTTTCTATAAATATTTTGTCCCTACGGGACAGTCAGAAAAAAGGTTTTCCACAGGATGAAACTAATCCCGTTAGGGATTAAATATCTATAGAAAAAATTAACAACATATGTGAGTTAGTCCCCTAGGGACGATATAGGAAATGAATATTAATAATTACCAAAATTTTGAAGATTGTTGCCAGCAAGCTTGCTGATGATGCTGCGGTTTATCCGTTGAGACTCCGTCTCACTGAGACGAGCGGTAGTATTGCACTTACTGAAGAATTTTTGGGAGCTAGAATGTAGTCAAATTATTTTAATTCAAAGTGTAAAACATCTCGACCGCAAGGAATAGGACTGTAAGCCGTTAGATTATTGTAATTCTCGTTCAAAATATTTTGATTTTCCTTCGGCACACAAATCAAAAATACTGATCGATACATTGTGTGAGTTGTCCATGATCCATTCCCACATCCATTTCGATGAACTCTGTACCAAGCATGATTAACTATTATATTTTCAGAAATTAATCTCTCGATTTCTGCAGAAGGATCAATCACATCTTCAAGAGAAGAAAAATTGTAAGTATAATAATAACCTTCTGGGAATTGATAATTTGTCAGGGATTCGAGAGTTTCAGTCTTGTAACTGCTCAAATCAATTTTGTAGTTGATAGGTTCACAGCTAGAAAATACAAAAAATAATAAACAGAATATTAAAAATTTTATGTTTTGCATTTTATACCCCAATTATATTATTTTATTGTAAAAAGATAGATAAGATAATATGCAATATCAACATACATTTAATAAAATATTTAAATTAGTAAATCAGCAACTTTAATTAAACTTGAAATCGTAGGGTTTATAGAAGATTAGGTTATTTAGTTAATTATTGCTAACTGGAAAACTCTCTTTCAATTTCTTCCAAGCTCAAACTCACTTTTTCCCATTCCTTCACTTTTTTATCAAGCGATAATTTCAGCACTTTGTGTTTTTCATTCAGCTCTTTAATCTGATTTGGATCGTTGTATGAATCATGGTTAACAAGAACTGCATTTATTCTATCAAGCTCGTGCTCAAGCCTCTGGATTTCTTTTTCAAGCTTAACACTTTTTTCTTTCAAATCTTTTGTCGCTTTGTATCTCTGCTGTCGTTTTTCTGCTTCAATCCGTTTCTGCTCCTTGCGGGAAGAATTATCAGCTTGCTGTTCAATTTTATTTATCGATACCTTTTGAGTTTCAGCGTTTCGTTTATAAAAATAGTATTCAATATCACCTTCGAAAATTTTTAATTTGCCCGCGCGAATATCAACGACTCTGTTTGCAATCGGTTTTAGAAATTCCACATCGTGAGAGACAAGTATCAGTGAGCCGGAAAAATTAACCAATGCTTGCTGCAAAACTTTTTTGGATGAATAATCGAGATGGTTTGTCGGTTCATCAAGAATTATAAAGTTGGAAGGGGAGAGTAAAATCTTTGAAAGTGCCAGCCTGCTTTTTTCTCCTCCGGAAAGAACCCCAACTTTTTTGAAAACATCATCGCCAGTAAAAAGAAAAGCGCCTAGCAAAGTTCGCAATTGACCAATTGATTTGTCAGTACCAATTGAGTCGAGCGTTTCAATTAAATCGGATTCCGGACTCAATGAATCAGCGACATCCTGTGAATAATAAGAGATGATGTTGTTATGCCCGGATAATCTTTCTCCTTTATTAAAATCAATTTTACCTGCGATAATTTTAGCGAGAGTAGTTTTGCCTGCACCGTTCGGTCCGACAAAAGCAATCTTATCACCGCGGTTCACCCTGAAATCAATTCCATCAAACAGCTCCATTTCACCGAAAGATTTGTGAATGTCATTCAGCTCAACATTAAAAACTCCGCTTGGCGGTGGTTTTGGAAATCTTATGTTTACGTGCCCTTCGTCATCAGGAATTTCAATGAGTTCAACCTTTTCAAGCTGCTTTATTCTGCTCTGAACCTGTCGTGCCTTGGTAGATTTGTATCGGAAGCGTTCAATAAATCTTTGAGTGTCTTTAATCTTTTTCTGTTGGTTTTCCCTTTGATTGATCAGCATCTGGTCGCGTTCTTCTTTGTACTTCAGATAATCATTCAGTTTACCGTTGTAAGGATTGATTTTACGAAGAAAGATTTCCCACGTTCGGTTAGTAGTTAGATTTACAAAATTTTTATCGTGCGAAACGATAATCATTGAGCCTTTGAAGCTTTGAATATAACTAATAAGCCATTGCAGAGAATCAAGATCAAGATGGTTTGTGGGTTCGTCAAACAACAGCAAATCATTCTGTGCAATGAGAAGCTTTGCCATTGCGATTCTCATCTGCCATCCGCCGGAGAATTCATCTGTTAATCTTCTAGAATCCTTCTCTGCAAAACCAAGTCCTGTTAAGATTTTTTCAATTTTATATTCAGCGCTGTACGATTCAAGTTCCTCCAAACGCATATGAACTTCACCAAGCTGGTTTACAAGATCTTCTTTCTCTTCATCACTTAATGAAGTAGATTCAAGCTGAGTGAGAATTTCTTTTTCTTTTTGATGAAGATATTTGATATCTGAAAGAGCAGTGAAGACTTCATCAATTAAAGTCTTTCCCTTATGAAAAACCTGATCCTGTGGCAGGTAACCGATGGTGATATTTTTTTGTTTATTGATTGATCCGCTTTCAGGTTCAATTTCTCCGACAAGCATTTTGAGAAGAGATGATTTACCGGTTCCGTTTGAACCGACGAGACAAATCTTATCGCCGGAACTGATTTTTAAATTAACATTTTGGAAGAGATATTCACCGGTGAATTGAAGAGAAATGTTGGAAAGATCAATCATTTGAAAAACAAGGAATCAAATTTATTTTAAAATTTAACCCCCCCCTTGGGGGAGGGATGGGTGGGGCTTTTATTCCCTCAGCACAGCAACTTTACCGGTATTAACGCTATTTCCTTCCTGATCAAAAGCAACAATTAAATACACACCTGTATTAACGAATTCGCCTTTATCATCCTTACCATCCCAGTAAGCTGTTCTTCCACCCGGTGAAAAGAATTGCGTTACAAGTGTCCCGCTGATAGATAGGATTTTAATTTCTGAATCTCTGATTAAACCATCTATGGTTAATAGATTTTCTCTGTCTTTTATATAAAAAGGATTTGGGAAAACAAAAAGCTTGTCGAAACTTTCTAGTGGTTTTATGAATGGTGTTTCGAAAGAAGTTAAACCATCATCAGTTCCAACATAAACAATTCCGTTATTTTCATCTATCGCAATACTTCTTATTTGATTTGAAAGAAGTGCGCTATTCTCTGCGGTGAAAGTTGCAAGTAATCGTGAGCCGTCAGAATTCACCAGTAATAATCCTTCATTTGTCCCAATCCATTTCTGGTTAAGCGGGTCCACTGCAATTGCATTAACTGATTGCTGACGTAAAACAAACACACTTGATATATCAAGTCCAGCACTTCCCGAAGAAAGAACGGTACTTGTATTAGTAATTACGTTTACTCCAAGACTTGTTGCGACCCAAACATCACCTCTTCTATCAACTACAACATCACGAATATCTTCCGTACTAATTCCATCAACAGTTGAAAGAAATCCGGAAACATCATCTGAAGGATCCTCAAAAGTTTTATTCTCATTAAAATAAAACACGCCATGACGATCCGCACAAATAATCCACTTTGTATCATAAGGATCAATGCCAAATCTTAAATAACCATCAAGGGCGATATTCGGAGCGGCTGGTATCAGAAAATGATGCCAGGAGTTATCAGTTGAACGCATAGATAGTGGTTTCCGGTCAACAGGATATTTATTAAGCACCCAAAGATTATTTCGTGAATCATGTCCAAAGCCTGTTATAACTAAGAAGTCTGGGTTATCGGGGATTCCTTGCATTCCAGTATTATCACGATTGAAAACTGTCAAACTATCCCCATTTACTTCAACAAAACCTTTTCCCCAGGTGCCGAGATATACTTTCCCATCTGGTGAAGCATAAGCTGACCAGACACCATTGGAAGGTAAATCTGGTTGGATGTTTGTATTGAAATAGTACCAACTCTCTCCGTCATAATTATAATAACCAACGCCTGTATTATCTTTTCCGCTTGCAGACCACAAAGTATTTTTTGTATCCACGCTCATACTTGGAAATTGATTTACCGGTGGGGCATTTGGTGAAAGTAGTTTGCTTGTTAATTGTAAATCCAAATGAAGAGCGCCTCCATTGCTTGCGCTGACTATTCCATAATTTTTGTTGAATTCAATCTTATTAAGATTAACATTGACTGGCGCACTATAAATTTCATCCAATACTGAATTATAATAAACGTAAATTTTATTTTGTGAACAGATTATTATCGAATCTCCATTCACCTGGAAATCATTAATTAACAAATTAGACAACTCAGCGATAAAATTATTCCAAATATTATTTTCGAATCGTGAAAACCCTTTATCAGTACTTACAATTAAGTTGTCCTGATACCAGGCTGATTTAAATGTTTTGTCGGATGGCAATCCATTAGCGGTTGAATAAACATTCCATGATTCAGGTGCTGAAAGATTAACCGCACCTTGTTTTTGGATAGCGATTCCTTCATCCGTACATACATAAAATAAATCTGTTTGTAGAGTGCTGTTTACTCTTGTGTTAGTAGGGAAAGTACCGAATTTGAAAAATGTATCGTAGAAGAGAAAAGTATTTACATCAATTAATGAAACTCCAAAATCGGAAGAAACAATTATTGTATCGCCTTTTGCTGCAAGATCGTTAATTCTCTTATTTGTCTGATTGGAGTTATAGATATCAAGAATATAGTTTAAGCTTTTTGTTTCTGGATTATAAATATCAATTATTCCATCAGATGTTCCGAACCAGATTCTTCCCAGCTTATCTATTGTTACGGAAGTAAAGGAAGTTCCCTTCAATCCATCTGATTTATGAAGGGCTGTGAATTGATCTAAAGTCGATGAATAATTATAAACACCTCCGGTTGTTGCACTCCAGAAATCATCAGTACCAATCATAACATCCTGCACATTTTTCATCGCAGTATAATTTTTCCAGTTAATAAATTGTTGGGAGTGAGAATAGAAACTGAAGAGATATACGATCAACAAAACAAATAAGATTCTCATTTTACTCTTTCCTGTTATGAGTTAATTGTAAAAAGATGTCAACCGTACCTTTAAATTTTGATTTTGTTTAAGTGAAAGATTATAAAAAAAATCGGGGTTTGAAAGTCTAAAATATTGTCAAGGGATTATGCGGAATTTTTTAAGAGTCTTCTTCTCATTGCATCAACAACTTTTGAAGAAGTAAAATATTTTCCAAGATTTTCCTCATCTTCTCTTTTTCCACCGTGAAAATCTGAACCGCCTGATTCGAGAAGAAAATATTCATTAACAATTCCCCTGTAAAACTTAACTTGTTCCGGAGAATGAGATGGATGAATGACCTCAATACCATCAACACCGGCATCGATCAATTCCTTGATTAGTATCTCAGGCATATTTCCCGGATGAGCAATACACGATAAACCTCCTGCATCGCTTATAATTTTAAAAGCACTTTGCGGTGATAAATGAACTTTTCGTTCATAAGCCGGTGCGTGGTTGCCTAGGTATTTGTAAAATGCTTCGAAGAAAGTTTTAACCTGTCCTTTAGCCATTAATGCTTGTGCAATATGTGGTCTACCGATCGCAGAATCTTTTGCAAGCTCAAGCACATCTTCCATAGAAATATTCAAACCAAGTAAGTTTAATTTTTTAACTATCCTGATTGCCCGTTTATGTCTTTCGTCCCTGAAAAAATGCAGATAGTGTTCAAGCTCTTTATTTTTCGGATCAATAAAATATCCTAAAATATGAACTTCTGTATCGCGTATATCTGTGCTGATTTCAACTCCCGGAATTATCTCAATACCATATTTACTTGCATACAATGCAGCTTCTTCAATTCCATTAGTGCTGTCATGATCTGTAATACTTATTATATCAATTCCATGTGTTTGAGCTTTTTTAATTAACTTCTCGGGAAAATAATAACCATCGGAGTGAATTGTATGTGTGTGCAGGTCAGTTTTTTGTTTCATAAAGACAAAAACGAACTATTTAAACATCTCTTTAAATTTTTCATAGCTCACAATCCGTAATTTGGAACCTTCAAGCTCGACTAAACCTTTCTTTGCAAAAGAATGAAGAGTGCGTGAAATAGTTTCTCTTGAAGTGCCTGCCATATTTGCAAGCTCGTGCTGGTATGGCAGCTTTTCAATTTCAACAACACCATTTTTAATTTTGCCAATATCATCAGCAAGTTGAAGAAGCACTGTTGCAACTTTACCTTCGGCATCTTTTAAAGACAAGGCTTTTATTTTCATACCGGCAGCCCGAAGCCTTTGAGTTAATTCCTGAAGCAGAGCAATAGAAACTTCCGGATGAGTATTCAATAAATCCAGAAAATCATTTCTTTGTAGCAGGAAAATTTTTGAATCTTCCATTGCAGTAGCAGTTGCCGACCTTGTTTGTCCGTCAAGTAAAGCCATTTCACCAAAAAAGTCTGCAGGATTAAGAATTGATAGGATTACTTCTTTATCATCTTCAACGTTGCTTATTCGTGAGATTTTTACCTTCCCCGAAATTATTATGAACAGAGCAGATCCGGCTTCCATTTCAGAAAGAATAATCGAGTCTTTTGAAAAACTTTGGATTGACCCTGATTTTGTTAACTTTAAAAGAGTATCATCGCTAAGCTCAGAGAAAATCGGAACTCGCTTTAAAAATTCAATATTTTCCAAAGTAATTGGTTTTTTATCTTTAATTGATTGATACCTAAAATATACCTCATCCGTCTTAAAATCAAATTAAAATGAGGAAGATATTTTTGTGAATATATTTTATCGATTGAACGTACAAAGATTTAAGATAAGTCTGCATGAATAACTTCAGATGGTTAATTTTTAATTGATTTTAAACAACTCTGTGTCTATGTTAGTAACCTTATTTTTGAATTAAAAGTGGAGAATTATCATCTATGGCAATGATGGCGAGAATGCGAAGTTTAGCCCCTGCCTTTATAATTACAGTCGGCGCATTATTTGTACTTTTTATGGTTATATCTGACTCGAAT
>Ga0214473_10009057_pt1 | contig 11771 bp, 10 predicted proteins | sample RVTome_7_FD_203509 | JGI IMG/M metagenome (GOLD analysis project Ga0214473, IMG submission 203509) | Soil microbial communities from uranium-contaminated site in the Upper Colorado River Basin, Wyoming, United States - RVT98D197 | ecosystem: Environmental > Terrestrial > Soil > Contaminated >...
GGTGACACTTGGCCCTGTCTCCGGTCTAGGTCGTCTGACACGATGCGCAAGAACACAGCGTTGTAAGCAGCGAGGGGGTCCCTGGAGGGCCGGGAGGCGGCCAGCGCATCGAGGTTGTAGTAACGAGTACGCTTCGCGAACTCGGCGAGGAACTCAAGGAGGGCGTACTCGGTGGAGTCACGGGCGATGTTCTGGAGCAGCCCAAAACCGGTATGGATATCGATGTCCGAGCGAATGGCCTCGAACAGTGTCAGCAGGTCGTGCCCAACCCCCTTCAGAGTGTCCGGAGCAGGCGGCGCCAGCTGATGTCGAGCCATGTGATTAAGGACGACAATCACCTTCATGAGGCGTTCAAGGCCGATCGATAGCTGGAAGAACGCGGTGTAGTACTGACCCTTTCTGTCGTCCGGGCCGGCGCCCCGGAGGGCGGTGAGGCCAGCCGTGAGGCACGAATGGATGAGGAACCCCTCCTGTTGAAGGAGCCGGAAGGACTCGGTGGGGGTATCGCTGCTTGGCATGCGGATTTCTAGTGGCCGCCTAACTTGGAAAATGGGTTGGGATGCGTGCCCAGGATCCATTGGACCACCATCCTCATACCCAGCGATCCTTCGCCAGAATACCCCGCTACGGCTCCTCCGCAAGATCTCGTCCGGGCGGCCCTCTGCCGTTCAGGTATGGGCGTGCTTACACCCACGCGCCAAGCGCCAATCCCGCAACGACCCTCCGTCGGCGCCGACCATGATCTCCCGAGCCGTGGCAGCACCCGGGCAGATATCCTTGCGGCAGAACGCCGCGATACATAGCCGAGGGATAGGCTTGAGCCGTTGCGGACGCGCTGACGGTCGCGACGATCTGCTAACCGCGTGTATCGGATATCCCCGCGTTCTCGGGCCGGGACGCTCCGGCGGTGGAAGCACAACCCCTGTCTGGCCGGCTGGCGCCGCCTCGCGCCCGGCCCGAGCAACGCACCCCTACCTCTGCGCGTCCCCGCGAATCACCCGTACCCCGAACACGGTCGCGACCTGGCGGCCCTCGCTCGCCTGGAACCGCACCGTCACCGTGCGCTTGCCCCGCACCAGGTCCGGTGGAACCGGATACTCGACCTCGAAGAACCGCGGCGGATCGGTCAGGCCGAGGTCTTGCCTGGCCACGCGCCCGCCGTCCACCTGAATCTCGAACGCCGCCGGCGTCCCCCGGCGGTCGTCGCTGTAGTAGGTGACGATCAGCGTAGTGGGATGGTCCGGGTCCACCGGCACATCGTAGGAGAACCAGCTCCGGGCCCGCCGGCCCGGACGGCCCTCGATCCGGGCCGCGGTGGCGTCCGGCCCGCCCTGATAGTTGAACTCCCGCTCGAACACGACCTCGCCCGGCTCCAGGTACGCGACCGTGGCCGCCTCGAGCCGCTGCCGGTGCGCGGCCTCCGCGGCGTAGGCGGCGCGCTGATCCGCCCATTCGGCCTCGGTGAACACGTCCCAGTAGGTCGAGTAGGTGCGGCGGTGCAGCCGGTAGAACGGGACCAGGTCCACGTCGCGCACCCGGTCGGCGGCGTCGGGGTCGCGGCCCACCCGGTCGGCGCGGAACCGCACCAGGACATCGCCCACGGGCTTGAGCCACTCCGATACCGGCCGGTCGCGCCCGACGAGCACCGGCACGGTGAGCGGCGGGAGGTCGGTCTCTCCCTCCTCGCCCCGCCGCCCCCGCTCGGGTCCCAGGTCGCCGGCCAGCACCAGCGGGCCCCAGAGAATCGCGGCGCGGCGGGGGTTGTCGGACAACGGCTCGAGGCGGAGCGACTTGGGCAGCGCCACTTGGACGGTGTCGCCGTCCTGCCAGGCGCGGCGGATCTGGACGAACGTGCTGGCCTCGGCGCGCCAATCGTACTGCTGCCGGACCCGAGGGTCCCGGGAGGAGGCGTCCGCGGGGGCCGAGTCCGGCACGAGCCGGCCGTTCACCTTCACCGAGAACCCCTCGCCCGCCCAGTAGGGGCGGCGCAGCGCCAGGGTGAACTCCCTGGGGGCGCGGAGACTCAAGGCCAGCGTCGCCGTCTCGCCGTCGGGGAATCCGGTGTCCATGGTCAGCCCCACACCCGCCTCGGCCCACTCCGCGCGCGACGGGACGTAGAGATTCACCCACAGCCGGTCGCCGGCCTCGTAGTAGATCCCGTCGCCGTGCAGGGCGTGGCTCTCCATCCCGGTGCCCACGCAGCAGGTGAAGGCGCGCAGCGGGTCCTGGTACTCGTGCTGCACCCCCCGGCCCACCGGCACCATGTAGCACATCCGGCCGTCGTCCGGATCCATGGACGCCAGGATGTGGTTGAAAAGGGCCCGTTCGTGGAAATCGGCGTAGTGGGCGTCGGGCGCCAGGGCGAAGAGCCGGCGGGTGAGCTTCAGCATGTTGTAGACGTTGCACGATTCGGCGGTGCGCCCTTCGATCCGGTCGCCCAGGCGGTCGGGCGGGCCGAAGTACTCGTCCTTGCCGTGGCCGCCGGTGGCGAAGCTGTGGTGCTGGACCACGCGATCCCAGAAGAAGCCCGCCGCCAGGAGGTCGGCCGGCGTCCCGCGGTAGGCGAAGCGATCCGCCGAGCCGATGAGTTTGGGGACCTGGGTATTGGCGTGGGTGCCGGCCAGGTCGTCCTGGTGCCGCTGGAGCGGCTCGATGAACGCCCGGTGCTCGAACTTGTAGGAGAGCCGCAGCCAGCGCTCGTCTCCGGTATCGGCGAAGAGGTCCACCAGGACCTCGTTCATCCCGCCGAACTCGGTGTTGAGCATCCGCTGGATATGCCCGTCGTCCAGGCCCGAGAGGATCCCCTCGGCCCACGCGGCGAACCTGATCTCCACGTCGAGCGCCGTCCCGTTGCCGGCAAACCGGTAGGCGTCGCGCAGGCCCGCGTACGTCTTGTGGAGGGTGTACCAGGGCGACCACTGGCCGTTGAGATCGAAGGCGCTCGACCGGATCTCGCCCCTGGCCAGCGCACCGAAGGCGTCGCGGCCGCCTTCCAGCGCGCTCAGGTAGCCGTCGCCGTGCCTGGCCTGCACCTCCGCGAGCTCCCGGACGATGTAGTCGGCCCGGTCCTTGAAGCGCGCGTCCCCGGTGGCGGCCCACATCAGGCTCACGGCCGAGAGGTAGTGGCCGCCGATGTGTCCGGTGAGATTCCGGCCCCCGCCGTCCCAGCCGCCGTACGGTTCGGCCCTGGGCGCGAGCCCGGCCCGCTGCCGGTAGAACGCCAGCAGCCGATCGGGCTCGAGTTGAAGCAGGTAGCGGGCATCCAGGTCCTGGGCATGCTTGAGCGGTCCGCCCGTCAGCCGTACGCTGCCGAGCGGGAGGGGGCGGGCCTGGAGCGCTTCGGCGGCGAGGCGGTCGGGCGGGTCGCCCGGGTCCGTGAGGCGCGGGAATCCGGCCAGCGCGGGCGTCGCTCCGGCTCCGAGCCCCATCTTGAGAAGGGTGCGGCGGGATAGCGTCAAGCGAGCCTACTCCTCGGCAGCGTCGTCCCCGGCCGCGATACGCCAGACCTCGTCGGCCAGCCACTCCAGGCGCTCCTGCGCGTAGGTCACCTCGGGCGGCGTCATGGTGTCGAGGGTCCGCGCCACCACACGAACGTGCTGCACCAGCTCGTCGAGTACTTCCCGGAGCGTGTGGTTGCGCCGGCGCTCCGCCTCGGACTGGCCGGCCCGCCCGCGCGCCGCCGGTCGGCGCTTGGCCGGAGTCACGCGGATTGCGCTCCCGACGCCCGCTCGTCCGCCGCGATCACGGCGCGCGCGTCGAGCCGCAGGGCATCGGCGATGCCGCGCTCCGCCACCGCGGTCTCCGCCAGGCGGCTCCCGATGTAATAGCCGGCCCGCTCGGGGACCACTCTCCCCGCCACCAGACGCTGGGCGGCGCTCATGCCGCCGGAGAGATACCGGAGCTTGAGCCCCAGACCGGTCTGTTCCAGCTCGGGCACGATGGCCCGCCGGAGAAAGGCGTCCAACTCGCGCAGCCGGCGGTACTGGCGGCGGCTGTAGCCCAGGTAGTCCCAGGGCTCGAACCCGGGAGCGACTCGGCGAGACGCCTGCACCGCCAGCCCCTCGTTCACCAGCAGCTCGGCTAGCGAGGCCCGGCTGCCGCTTTCCCAGTAGTCATAGACGCCCCCGGCCTCGGCCACGATGCGGGCCAGCTCGCTCTCGCTCCGGGGCGAGGTATAGCGCACCGCGTGCGCCAGCTCGTGCGCGATCCACAGGCGCAGCAGGGGGGGATCCAGACCCAGCCCGAACGTCTCGGGATTGGGACGGCCGGTGAAATGCTCGAGGCAGACGAAGGCAATGCCGCGCCCGCCGACCACCAGCTCACCCGCGTTGGCCGCGCCCACGCCCACCATCAGGTAGAGATCCATGGGCCGGTCGGCTTCGAAGGCCTCCTCGCAGGCGCGCAACGCTTCGGCAGCCAGGGCCGGGACGTCCACCCGGTCCAGCAGGTGCCGGAGGTCCCGGCGCTCGGCCGCGAGGGCCCGGCGCATCACATCGTCGGCGTGGGGGCTGTCGAGATCGAGGACGTAGTTGCGCCAGTACGCCGCCAGCACCGGGCGATGGGCGTCGAGATACCTGCGGTAGCCGTCGAGGGGATCGGGGGCGTCGAGCGCCGCGAGGAACTCGGGGACGAGATCGACGAGCATGGAGGCGCCACGAATCTGGCCCTCCCCGCCCGGCGAGACAAGACCCGCGCGGTCAGCGCAGGGAAACCGTGACCGACGCCGCGCGCGCCCGGAGGCCAAGGAGGCGGTCCCGCACGGTGACGGTGATCCGGTAGGTGCCGGGCCGGATCTCCGCCGGCTGCACGGCGAGGCGCTCGACGATGACGCCCGCCGCCGGCGTCGCGCGCGCGAACGCGAAGGTGACCCGGTTGCCGCTCCCCACCGGATCGAACGCGTATTCGACCGAGTATTCCGCCACGCCGTCCCGGTCCGGCAGGTCATACAGCTCGAGGTACAGCGCGAGCGGGTGGCCTTCGCGCCGGATGACGAGGTCGGGTGGCATCACCCGCGCCATGGCCAGGCGGTCGGGCGCGGTGTCGGCCGTCACGCCCACCAGCACGCTCGAGACGCCGAGCCAGCCGGGCGACAGCAGCGGCACCTCGATGGTGCCGCGCACCCGCCCCAGCCTGTTCCCCACGCGCGCGTCCGCCCCGAACCGGTGCACACCATGACGGACGGGCAGCGCCAGCGGTGTGGCACCCCGCACCCGCGCCACCTCGCGATCCTCGCCGTCCCACAGCGCCACGACGGCCGTGTCGGCCCCGACCGCGACCACCAGGTCCTGGAATCCGGCGGTCGCCTCGATCACGTCGGCTGCGCGGAAGAAAGCGGCCCACGCGGCGAGCGGCAGCTCGGCCTCGATCGAGGTCCCGTCCCGCTCGAGCATGAGCGCGGCGTTGTGGACGTCCTGGCGCGTGGTGGGGTAGATGACGAAATCGCCGCCCATCATCGGCGCGCCGCTGAACGCGGCCGTGGCCGTGGCGCGGGCGAAGAGGAGCGTCACCGTGCGGCTGGCCACCCGGTAGCGCCAGGCCTCGACGTCGCCCGACACGATGGACTGCCGCGGTGCCCCGTACCGGAGGTACAGCAGGCCGCGGCCGTCCAGTCCGTAGCGCGCGTAACGGGTGACGCGGTCCGGCTCGGGCAGGTCCCGGGCATCCACCCCGAGCCCCAGGGCCTGGATCTCGTCTTCGAACACCGAGCGTCCGGGCAGCGCGTCGGAAACCGTGCCGAACGCCTGGCGCGTGGCGTGCACCGCCCCCGCGGCGGCACCCTGGAGGGCGCGCCATTCCGGCGAGCGGTGGAAGGTGGACTGGGGATGCAGGAGCCGGAACTGGCGCCGCGCCTCCCGGAGTCGGGTGAAGTGCTCCACCACCCGCTCGTTCGGGAGCGTGGTCAGATCGGGCTCGCGACGGTTCCAGAACCCCCGGAAGAACGCGGGGAGTGCCTCGGGGGCCGCCACCGCGTAGTCGCCCTCTTCGTCGGGCGAGGCGAGGGCCGCGACCTGCTGCCACAGGATGCCGGCGGTGTCCCGGGCGGCGCCGGCGATCGCCCGCGCGTACCGCTCGAGGCCGGCGGCCGTGTCGCCCCGCTCCAGGGATGCCTGGGCCAGCAGCGCCCACACGGCGGGGTCCGCGGGGTCGGCTGAGGCGTAGGGCGCGAGCGCGCTGTCCACCGCGTCGTACTGCTCCAGCTCGACGTACAGCTCGGCCCGCCGGCGGGCGGCCACCGCGCCGGCGTGGCTCGCCAGCAGCCGGATCGCCCGGCGGCGATGGCCGTCCCCGCGGTAGAGGGCGCGCCACGACGCCCACACGTCGCGATAGTCGGAATCCAGCGCCAGCACCCGGAAGGCGGCATCGCGGGCCAGCCGCTCGCCGTCGTCTCCGCCCAGCCGGAGTCCGGTCTGCATCTGGAGGTAGCGGGGGGTCGGGTCCGTGGGGACTCGGCGCGCGGCTTCCTCGAAGAGGCGCCAGGCGCGTTGCCGGCCGACGACGGGCCAATCCAAGTGGACCCGTCCCAGCAGCATGAGGAGGGCGGGGTCGTCGGGGCGGTCGCGCAGCCCGCGCTCGACCAACACGCGCGCTTCCTTCAGGCGGCCGTGGCTGAGCAGCGCCTCCGCCCGGGCCCGCAGGGCGGTATCGGGATCGCCGGCCGCCAGCGCCAGGGCCGCGGCCAGCGCCGTCGCTACCCCACGAGCCGCTCCAGGGTCTCGGCGTCCTCGCCGCGATAGCCGAACAGCACCACCACCTCGATGTTGTCGGCATAGGGGGAGGAACGGAGCACGTCGATCATCGCGCCGGCCGCGTCCGCCATGGGTACGCGACCGATCCCGGTTCCCAGGATCGGCATCGCCAGCCGCGCCAAGCCGTGCTCGGCCGCGAGCCGGAGCGCCGATTCGGTGCAGCGCCGGACGACCTCCACCGTGATGGGCTGATCGCCCATCACCGCCGCATGGATCACGTGCCGGACCCGGAGCTTCCCGGCGGTGGTGATGGCCGCTTCCCCCATGCGAATGGGACCGTGGCGGAGGCAGGCATCCCGAATCTCGGGACCGCCGGCCTGCTGAATGGCGCCGGCCACGCCGACGGAGAGCTGCAGCTTGTCGTTCGCGGCGCTGACGATGGCGTCGCCCTCGAACGTGGTGATGTCGCCCTGGCGGACGCGGATCCGGGGCGCCACGGCCCCTACTGTCGGCGCATTTGCCGGCTCATGTCGTCCAGGAACCGACGCTCCGCCGCGGTGAGGCTGCTGAGGCCCTGCTGGGAGATCTTGTCGAGCAGCCGGTCCATTTCCCGGGCGATGTCGTCCCGCGACGCGCCCGCCCGATTGGGAGGCGCCGGGGGCGGCACCTCCGCGGCTTCCGCCGCGGGCTGATGGGCCACGAGCACCGGCGTCTCGCTCCGCCGCTCCACCGCCACGACGGCCCGACGGTCCATCAGGCTCTCCCCCTTGAGGTACGCGTAGCCCAGCAGGAAGCCGCCCAGGTGGGCCAGCTGCGCCACCCCGCCGGCCGGATCCAGCACCAGGGGCGCCAGATCCATGGCCGCCAGCACCGCCACCAGGGCCTTCACGGGGACCGGCCAAGGGAGCGGAAAGACGTAGATCCGGGCCTGAGGCCAGGCCAGGGCGAACGCGAGGGCGACCCCGAACACCGCCGCCGACGCTCCCATGAAGGGGGCGACGTCCAGAAACAGCGACATCAGGAAGGCCACCGCCGGTGCGCCCATACCGCACAGCAGGTAGTACCGGACGAATGCCCCTCCCCCCATCCGCCGTTCGACCGCCGGCCCGAACATGAGCAGGACCAGCATGTTGACGGCGAGATGAAGGAGGCCGGCGTGGGCGAACAGATACGTCCCGAACGTCCAGGGCCGGTCGGCCGCCCCGGCCGGGGAGAAGGAAACCAGGTTCGTGAACCAGAGCCCGGTGAACACCGTGACCGACAGCAGGTACACGACGGCGTTCGCCGCCAGCAGGCGGCGCACCCAGGGGGTCACGAAGAAGGAAGACGGCGAAGTCATGGAGATACCCGTACCACCTACTGTACTCCGCTACGACTGAACTTTGTTCCCCCGGCGCGTTCGCGCCAGGGCCAGGCGGACGACCGCCTCGCACAGGCCGGGGAAGTCGATCCCGACCGCCGCGGCGGACTGGGGGAACAGGCTCATCCGGGTGACCCCGGGGAGGGTGTTCGCCTCCAGGCACCCCATCGTCCCGCTCGGGGTCACCCGGAAGTCCACCCGGGAGAAGTCCCGTAGCTTCAACGCCTTGTGCGCGGCCAACGCGGCTTCCCGGAGCTGGCCCGCGAGCCGGTCCGGGATCTCGGCCGGGAACACCTCCCGGCAGAGCCCGGGGGTGTACTTGCACTCGTAGTCGAAGATCTCGTGGCTGGGGATGATCTCCCCCACGGCGAGCGCCCGCTCACCCAGGATGCCCACCGTGAACTCGCGGCCGGGGAGAAACGTCTCCAGCATGACTTCATCGTCGTGGGCCAACGCCACCCGCACCGCCGCCTCGATGTTCCCGGCGTCCCGAACGATAGTGAGCCCCACAGTCGAGCCGGCCTTGACCGGCTTCACTACCAGCGGCAGCCCCAGGTCGGCCGCCGCCGCGGCCGGCTCGACCGGCCACATGCGCCAATCGGGCGTGGGAACGGAAGCGGCCCGGAACAGGTGCTTGGCGACGTCCTTGTCCATGGCCAGCGCGCTGCCCAGCGGGCCGCTCCCGGCGTAGGGCACGCCGGCCAGCTCGAGCAGCGCCTGGAGCGCCCCGCCCTCGCCCTGTTCGCCGTGAAGCACCGGAAAGACCAGGTCCGCGTCGCGGACGGCCGGGAGGGCGACCAGCGCCGGGCCCAGCTCCAACTTCTCCAGCCGGCGCAGCTCGTCCTCGGCCGGCGGCTCCCGACCGACGGCCGACACCAGCAGCCGGGCCTCGTCATCCGCCGACAGCTGGCCGGCGGTCGTGTCGACCGTGGTCACCTCGTGGCCCAATTGGCGCAGCGCGGCTACCACCTGGGCCGCGCCGGCGAAGGCCACGTCGCGCTCGGGCGTCGATCCGCCCGTCAGCACCGCGATCCGCATCAGGGGCGGTAGACCACTTTGTACTGCGGCATTTCCCAGAGCTCGACCTGGGTGACCGCGGCGCCGGACGGGTGGCCGGCCAGCCGCTGCGTGACCCGCTCGCTCACCACCCGCGCGATTGCTTCGGCGGAGGGGGCCTGGGCGGCGAACGGGGGCAGCTCGTTCAGGTAGCGGTGCTCGAACTCGTTCACCGCGTCGCGGGTCATGCGCTCGAGGTGGCGGAAGTCCACGCCCATGCCCTGCCCATCGAGCCGGTCGCCCGCCACCCGGACGGTGACCCGGACCCGCCAGTTGTGGCCGTGCATCTGCGAGCATTGGTCCACGCCGGCCAGCGTGTGGGCGGCCGAAAACGCGGCTTCGGCCGACAGGAGGTAGTGGCTCATCGCACGCCCTGGACGTGGTGGAGGACGTCGTAGCGGGTGAGGATGCCTACCAGGTCGCCGTTGGCCCGCACCAGGACGGCCGGGGTTTCGCGCGACAGCAGGGGCGAGAGCCGTTCCAACGGCAGCTCGGCCTCGATCACGGGGAAGGGCGCCTCGATCTGCTCCCGCACCGGCCGCTCGAGCGACGCCGGATCGCCGATGGCCCTGGCCATCAGCGATCCCTCGGAGATCGCGCCCACGCAGTCCTTCCCCGCCATGACCGGGAGCTGTGAGACGTTGTACGTGCTCATCAGGTTCAGCGCCTGACGCGCGGTGTGCGACGCCTCGACCGTGACCAGAGGCGGCGAGCCGGCCGGCTTGGCGGCGAGCAGCGCCCGCGCGGTGATGCGATCCGCCTGGAGCAGCTGGTGCTCGCGGAGCCATTCGTCGTTGTAGACCTTGGAGAGGTACCGCTCGCCCGTGTCCGCCAGGATCGCGACCACGCAGGAGCGCGGATCGTCGGCTTCGCGGGCCAGGTCCAGCGCCAGGCACACCGTGAGCCCGGTGGAGCCGCCTACGAAGAGCCCTTCCTCGCGGGTCAGGCGGCGCGCCATGTGAAACGCGTCGCGGTCGCTCACCGTGCGGAACTCGTCCACCACGTCGAAGTGGAGCGTGTCGGGAATCTTGTCGCCGCCGATCCCCTCGACCTTATACGGCCGCCCCGCGCCCTTGGTGTGGCTCCGCGCGTACTCGGCGTAGATCGAGCCGTCCGGATCGCCGCAGGCCACCCGGACCGCCGGGTTCTTCTCCTTGAGGAACCGGCCGGCGCCGCTCAGCGTCCCGCCGGTGCCCGCCCCGCCCACCAGGTGGGTGATGCGGCCGTCAGTCTGGGCCCACAGCTCGGGCCCGGTGGACCGGTAGTGCGCGTCCACGTTGGCCTGGTTGTAGAACTGGTTGGCGAGCACCGCGCCCGGCGTGTCCTGGGTGATCTGCCTGGCCTTCATCACGTAGTTGTCGGGATGGTCCGGGGGCACGGCGGTGGGAGTGATGATGACTTCGGCGCCGAACGCCTTGAGCAGCCGCACTTTTTCACTCGACATCTTGTCCGGCATCGTGAAGATGCAGCGATAACCCTTGATCGCGGCGGCGAGCGCCAACCCCACGCCGGTGTTGCCCGAGGTGCCTTCCACGATGGTCCCGCCGGGCTTGAGCGCGCCCTTCCGCTCGGCGTCCTCGATGATGGCGACCCCGATGCGGTCCTTCACCGACCCGCCCGGGTTGAAGAACTCGGCCTTGCCGTACACCGGCGTCCGGATGCCCGCCGCCACCGCGTTCAGCCGGATGAGAGGCGTCCACCCGATGGTCTCGAGCACATTGGCGTAGGGCTTCGGATGGGGGGGCACGCTCACGAGCCTCCGGTCCCGGCACCTGCCGGGTGCCGGAAGTGCACGGGCTGGAGAAACGCCGTGGCCACGGCGGTGCCCTCCCGGCGGGCCGGCGCGAACCGCATGGCGGGCACGGCGGCGAGGGCGGCGGAATCGAGCGCGTCGTGACCGCTCCGTTCCGCGATGCGGGTGGAATCCGCCACGACCCGGCCCCGCTCGTCGACGAACAGCCGGAGGACGACCGTGCCCTCGGTCCGCTGGGCGAACAGCTGGGGCGGATAGCGCACGGGAGTCTCGGGGTTGGTGAGCACCGGCGGGTCGAACCCCTGGGCGTCGCCGCCGCGTCCGCCGACGGCCGGATCGCCCCCGCCGCAGGCCGCCGCCAGCGCCAGCAGGCACAGGACGGGTCCGAGTCGCATCAGGACTCCTCCGCCCGCCGCTTGAGCGCGGCGAGCCGGGTCAGGGCCTCGAGCGGGGTCAGGCGATCGGGATCGAGTGCCTGAAGCTCCTGGAGGACGGCGTGGGCCGGCTCGAACAAGGTGAGCTGCCGGGCGTCGGGCGCGGGCGGCGGAAGCCGTCCGGCGACGTGATGGCCGGCTTCCAGCATCGCCAGGACCTCGGTGGCGCGACGCACCACCGGCGCCGGCAGGCCCGCCAGCTGCCCCACGTGGATGCCGTACGACCGGTCGGCGCCCCCCGGCTCCAGGCGGTAGAGGAACGCGATGGTGTTCCCGGACTCCTGCACGGCGACGTTGAAGTTCCGGGCGTGGGCCAGCTCTTCGGTGAGCTGGGTCAGCTCGTGATAGTGGGTGGCGAACACCGTGGCGCAGCCCACCCGGTCGTGCAGGTGCTCGGTCACGGCCCAGGCGATCGCCACGCCGTCGTACGTCGCGGTCCCGCGGCCGATCTCGTCGAGCAGCACCAGGCTGCGCGCGGTGGC
>Ga0214473_10009058_pt1 | contig 11771 bp, 9 predicted proteins | sample RVTome_7_FD_203509 | JGI IMG/M metagenome (GOLD analysis project Ga0214473, IMG submission 203509) | Soil microbial communities from uranium-contaminated site in the Upper Colorado River Basin, Wyoming, United States - RVT98D197 | ecosystem: Environmental > Terrestrial > Soil > Contaminated >...
GGTAGATCAGAGCCATCGCCAGAATGGCGGCCACGGCCGACGGGATCCGGACCGCCCATTCGTCGACCGAACCGGTGAACGCGCCCGCCAGGTTGATCGCCCAGAGATAGAGCGGCGGCTTGTCGATGTCCGGCCGGTTGTTGAGATAGACCACCAGGAAGTCGCCCCGATCGTGCATCTCCCTTGCGTTCAGGGCGTAACGCGCCTCGTCCGGGGGCCAGAAATCGTGCGCTCCCAGCGCCCAGAAAAACAGGCCCAGACCGATCACGCCCAGGATGACGAGATCGCGGCGGCGGGCGACACGGCCGGCGGCGGACGCCGGGGTCGATTCGGGTGTCGGGGGTCGTTCCACGAAGTTGATCCGCCTTCCGGTGAACCTGCCTCCGACGGAACGGCGCGGAGGCGGGAATCTACCACATCATCGGCCGTCTTCCCGGTGCAGCAGGAAATAGTCCTGCGATCCGACCCGGCCGCGCAGCACCTCGACCACTCCCGCCGGCAGCCGATCGCGAATCAGGTCGAGCTCGGCGTCCTCGATCAGCAAGTCGCGCGCCCCCTCCTCCTGCAGGAACCGCAGGGCGGCCGGAGGATCGTCGAGAAACACCGCCTCCCGGCCGGTGTAGAAGACCCAGGCGTCGTGCTTCTGCTCCGTCGTCCCGAACACCGCGCCGGGAGTGAGCCGGGCACGGACCTCCTCCGCGGTGACTCGGATGTTCTGGTGCCGGTTGACCCACGGGACGACGCGGGCGATGGCGGCCACGTGCACCAGGACGATCGATCCGATCAGCAGCGCCGCGGCCGGCCCGCCGCGGCCCCGCCGGAGCGCCCACCAGGCGAGTGCCGCCCCGATCAGGAAGAGGCCGCCGATCGCCGCGCCGATCGGGGCCAGTTCCGGCGCCTTCCTTCCCGCCAGGATCGGGACCGCTGCGGCCAGCAGCGCCGCGATCGCCAGCCAGGCCGAAAGCGACATTCGCATCCGCCGGCCGCCCTCGGCCAGGAGCCGGCCGACCAGGATCGACACCGCCGGGTAGGCCGGGATGATGTAGACCCCGCGCTTGGCGCTGGAGAAGGAGAAGAACAGCAGGATCGCCAGGGCCCAGGCGGTCAGAAAGATCGCCGCCGGCCGGCCGCCGCGTTCCTCCGGCCCGAAGGCGCGCCCGATCGCCGATGGAAGGAAGACGATCCAGGGAAAGAATCCGAGCGGGAATCGCCACAGATAGAACCATGCCGGGTGCGTGGCATTCCAGGCATCCATGTAGCGGTTGACATTCTGGTGCCACAGGACTTCGCCGAAGGCGACGACGGGCCCGACCCTCAGGACGAACGGCACGAACCAGGCGGCGACGATGGCGAGGAAGAGGCCGGCGCCCGCTGGCAGGAACATCCGGCGGGCCGCCGGCCGCGCGTCGCGATCGAGAAACGCCGCCGGCCAGGTCGCCAGCAGCGGCAGCAGCAGTCCGACCGGTCCCTTGGCGAGGGTGCCGAGACCCATGCAGGCCCAGGCGAGGAGGTACGACCGGGTCCGGACCTCGGGCCGCAGCCGGCCGCGCAGGAACAGGGCGATCGACGCCAGCACGAACAGGTTGAGCGTCATGTCGATCGAACCCCAGCGGGCCCGCTCGGCGATCTGCAGGGCGGTGGCGAACACCAGGGCGCCGGCCAGACCGGCGCGCCGATCGTAGAGCCAGGTCCCGATCCGGTGCACGATCAGCAGCGCCAGGAGTCCCGCCACCGCCGACGGCAGGCGCACCGCCCACTCGTCGACCTCCCCGGTGATCCGGGAGGCAAGGTTGACGGCCCAGAAGAACAACGGCGGCTTGTCGGTGTAGAGACGATCGTGGAACGAAAGGACGATTGGATCGCCACGTTCCGCCATCGCCCTGGCGACCAGGGCGAACCGCGGCTCGTCCGGCGGCCAGAGGTCATGCGCCCCGAGCCGCCAGCCGAACAGGAGAAGCCCGACGGCCACCAGCACGACACGGTCGCGCCGGATCGCGGCCGTCCCGGCCGCGTCACCCCGTGGCGCGTTGACAGGATCGGGTCGCTCCACTAGCATGCCCCCTCTTCGCGGAGCCGATACCGGTGGCGGAACGGAGCAAGATCCTCGGGCAGTTGCGGCTCGGCGTCGTCTACCTGTTCGTGGCGGCGCTGGTGGTGGTGTCGAAGCCGACGCCCCAGGTCTTCGCCGTGGGTCTGCTGTTCACCGCGACCGGCGAAGCGTTCCGGCTGTGGGCGGCGGGGCACCTGGTCAAGTCGGTCCGCCTGATCACTTCGGGTGCCTACGCCCACACGCAGAACCCCCTCTACCTGGGCCGCCTGCTGATCCTGACCGGCGTGGCGATCGCCGCGCGCAGCGAGCAGTTCATCAACCTGGTGGCGCTGGTGATCGGCTACGCGGTCTTCTTCCTCTATTACATCCCGCGCAAGATCCGCGTCGAGGGCGGCCGCCTGGCGCGGCTGCACGGGGCCGAATTCGAGGCCTATCACAAGAGCGTCCCGATCCTGTTCCCGAGCCTGCGCCGCTACCCGGCGGCGGAGAGAAACCCCTGGTCGTTCCGGCTCATGGTGTCGAACCAGGAGCCGTTCGTCCTCGCCGGGCTGGTCCTGGTCTTCATCGTGCTCGGCTGGAAGGTCGCGCACTGAACCCGCTTCACCCCGCCGCCACGTTCCGCCGGTAGCGCCGGCCCAGCTCCCAGCGACGGAACCGCCCGTACAGACGCGGCACCGTGCAGGCGACCGCCAGGTAGACGAGGGCCCGCGGGCGGGGCGCGGCGCGCAGGCTGCGCACCAGCGCCTGCCGCGCCTCCCGGCGCCCCCCGGAATCGCCGCCGCCGCGCACCAGCAGCTCCCGGCCCAGCCGCAGTTCCTGGCCAGCCCGCGCGCGCCGGAGGACCGCCGCGTGCCGGCGGACGAACTCCGGCTCGGCCTGCGCGAACTTGGCGAGCATCCGCAGCCACTCGCGCGCGTTGCTCAGCCGGTCGCCGCTCATGTTGGCGGCGTGCACGCGGTACAGCAGCAGCGGCCGGGCGACGAATCCAATCGGGCCGCGGCGCGACAGCCGCAGCCACATGTCGCAGTCGGCGACCGCCGCCAGGTCCCGGTCGAACCCGCCGGTCTCCAGGAATTCACCCCGATCGACGAGGACACCGGCGCTGTTGATCGACCCCTTGTCTTCGGTCAGCAGGTCGAGCGTGGTGATCCGGTCCGGCGGGGCGCCGCGCGGCAGGATCGATCCGGTCGGCGATCCCGCCGCGTCCATCACCCGGGCCGCGGTCGCGACGACCCGCACGTCGGGATGATCGCGCCGGAAGGCGGCCATGGTCTCGAGCCGGTCGGGCTCCCAGGCATCGTCGGCGTCCATGAACGCCAGCCAGTCGCCGCGTGCCTCGGCCGCGCCGCGGTTCCGGGCCGCCGACACGCCGGCGTTCGCCTGCCGGAGGACGCGGATCCGGCCGGCGTACGGCGCCAGCACCGCCGGCGTGGCGTCGGTCGATCCGTCGTCGACGACGACCACCTCGGCGGGCGGCAGGGTCTGGGCGAGGACGCTGTCGATCCCCTGCGCCAGGTAGGCGGCGTGGTTGAAGGCGGGGATGATGACACTGATCCGCGGTTCACTCATGCGCGACGCGGCCTGCCGTGAGGCCGGGCCCCCAGACGATCCGCACTCCGCCCGCCGCCGGTTCGATCCGGACCCGCCGGCGGCGGTCACGCCACTCCCGGCCGCCCCGGTGGTTGTCGACGATCAGCCGGCCGACCGTCAGACCGTTCGCGTACCCGAGGACGACGTCCGGCAGGTAGTGACGGTCGGTGTACATCCGCTGCAGCGCGACCATCCCCGCAAGCGAATAGAGCGACCAGGTCCCGAACCGCTTCCAGAAGATCCGCCGCGGCGTGTCGTCGCCGTCCGGCTGCAGGTGCCGGTCGATGATCGGCGCCAGCATGGAGGCGGCGATCGTCACGTCGGCGGAGATGCTGTGCCCCTCCCCCTGCACGAACTGGATGTCGTCCCCCTTGGCGGGGCGCTGGGTCGCAAGGATCCGCCCGCCGACCCCGGCGATCGGCAGGGCATACAGGACGCTCTCGGCCAGGATCTGCGCGGTCTCCTTGTCGTAGGCGGAATCGCGCGCCGCTCCGGCCCAGAGATATCCCACCGACACGACCCCGACGCTGCCGACCTTCCCCATCGCGTCGCGCACCGTGGTCAGGGCATCCTCGACATCCTGGTTGTGGTTTCTCCGGATCCCCTCGGCCACCTCCTCACGCACCAGGTAGAGCGTCGCGACCGACCCCAGCGTCCAGGCGACTTTCGACCAGCCCTTGCGATCGAGGTGGGCGGGGCGGGTGTAGACGTACTTCAGATCACGGCCGGCCTGGCGCCAGCCGAGCGGGGCCTCGGCGGGGAACCGATCCACGAATCCCCCCTCCCGATCGGGCTCGTCGGCGCGGGCCGGCGACACGTCCAGGTGCGCCGCCAGGACCGCCGCCAGCAGGACGGCCCCCCGCGCGGCGATCATGTCGGCGTGGCCGCGATCAGCATGGTCCGGTGCCCGACCTGTTCGCGGTGCAGGATCGCCAGGTCGATCCCCAGGATGCGGCGCGCCGCCTCGTAGTGGACCTCCTCGACGATCAGCACGACGCGCGGCGCCGACTCGAGAAAGGTCCGCAGTTCCTCCGGCCGGCGCGGGTTCGCCAGCCGGCGGCCGGCATAGAAGGCGTAGGCGGCGTGGAAGTCCGGGTAGATTCCGAGCGGCGCGTCGCCCGCCGCCTCCGCCGCGCGGACCGCGAAGGGGCGGGCCGATTTGCGGGCATCGAGCGGCGGGAAGACGGCCAGGAACACCGCCAGGTGACAGACCACCATGCCGGCGGCGAACGCGCCCAGCCCGATCCCGGGGCCGGATCGGCGCTGCGCCACCAGGGCCGCGAGGCAGGCGATCGCCAGGATGGCGCTGACCACGATCGCCGGCCGCAGGAGGTCGGGGGCCTCGCGGGAGAGCCGCGGCAGCAGGACCCCGGCCGCGCCGCCGACCAGGACGAGACCGGCGCCGACCGACCAGGCGATCGGCCGGCCGACCGGCGACGGGTCCCAGTCCATCAAGGCGGTGTCCCAGACACGCGCCACGAGGATCGCCAGGAGCGGCATCAGCGGCAGCAGGTAGACGCCGCGCTTCTCCGCCGAAAGGGCGAACACCGCCAGCATGACGACGGCCCACGAATAGATGTAGACGGTCTCCCGGTCGGTCCGCCCCGTCCGCCGCGGCAGCGTGTGGACGACCGCCAGCGGCAGGAGGATCGTCCAGGGGAGAAACTCGATCGGCAGCGACACCAGGATGTGCGCGAAGGGCCGCGGATGATGGATCCCTTCCGTGAACCGTGTCCCGAGACGTTGCAGCGCGTCCGCCAGCGGGAAGGGCTCTCCGGCGGTGGCGCGCCAGGCGACGATCCAGAGGAGGACCGGCAGCACCGCCAGGGGGATTCCCCACGTGAGACCGGCACGCCGCAGCGCCCCCAGGTCACGGGTCGCGGCCAGGAACACCACCACCGAAAGGATGGGCAGAACGAGACCGAGGGGGCCCTTGGTGAGCACCGCCAGGCCGATGGCGATGTAGAACAGCGCCAGCAGACGCCGGTCGCCACCGCGCCGGTCGGCCTCGAAGAACGCCAGGCAGGATCCGAGGAGGAACAGGCACCAGACCATGTCGGCATGGGCCCAGCGCGACTCGAACACGTAGTTCTGCGTGGTGGCGAGAACGGCCGCGGCCAGGACACCGGTGCGTCGCCCGAAGAGGGATCGACCGAGGTAGAAGACCAGGATGATCCCCGCGATCCCCGCCAGACTCGAGGGCAGACGCAGCGCCAGTTCGGTTGGCCGGCCGGCCGGCAGCGATGCGATCGCCGCCAGCCAGTAGTAGAGGGGCGGCTTCTCGACCCAGACACGGCCGTTCTCGTGAAGCACGGTCCACGATCCGCCCTCGAGACTGTCGCGCACGATGACCCCGGTCCGCGGCTCGTCGGGGGCCCACAGGTCGTGGCCCCCCAGCCCGGTCGCGAACAGCACGGCCGCCAGCGGGACGATCAGGGCGAGGCAGGCGGCGTCGCTGCGGAACAGGCGGACGGCGCCGATCACGGGGAGAGGAGGGCGGGCCGGTCCGGGGCATCTTCCTCGGCGGGGTTCGGGATCGCCGGCGCCCCGCCGCCGGCGGCCGGCTCCGCGTCGCGGAACTGCAGCGCATGCAGCCGCGCGTAGAGGCCGCGGCCCGCCAGCAGCTCGGCGTGGGTTCCCTGCTCCACGATCCGCCCACCGTCGAGGACGACGATCCGATCGGCCCGGCGGACCGTCGAGAGACGGTGGGCGATGACCAGGACGGTCCGCCCGGTCATCAAGTTGCCGAGGGCCTGCTGGACCTCCGCCTCGGACTCGGCGTCGAGCGACGAGGTCGCCTCGTCGAGGATCAGGATCGGCGAGTCCTTGAGGATGGCGCGCGCGATCGACAGCCGCTGCCGCTGGCCGAGCGACAGGAGCTGGCCGCCTTCGCGGATCGGCGTGTCGTAGCCAAGCGGCAGCGCCCGGATGAACGCGTCGGCGTGGGCCGCGCGCGCCGCCTCGACCACCCGGGTTTCGGGGATGTCGGCGCGGCCGTAGGCGATGTTGTTGCGCACCGTGTCGTCGAACAGGAAGACCTCCTGGGTCACCAGGCCGATCTGGCCGCGCAACGATTCCAGGATCACCGCGCGCACATCGTGGCCGTCGATCCGCACGACGCCGCCGGTCACGTCGTAGAAGCGCGGCAGGAGGTTGACCAGGGTCGACTTCCCCGCACCGCTGGGGCCGACCAACGCCACCACCTGGCCGGCCCTGACCGTCAGATCGATGCCGCGGAGCACCGGGACCTTGCCGTAGGCGAAGGCGACATCGCGGAACTCGATCCGATCCCGGAACGGCGGCAGGCTGCCGGCGCCCGGCCGTTCGACGATGCGGCGCTCCATGTCCATCACCTCGAAAACCCGGCGCGCCGCGGCGAGCGAATGCTGCGCTTCGTTGTTGATGCGCGCCAGGTTCTTGAGCGAGGCGTAGATCATCCCCAGCGCGGTCAGGAAGGTGACGAACTCGCCGGGGGTCAGTCGTCCCGCTGCGATCCGCCGCCCGGCGTAGGCGAACAGGGCGGCCAGACCGCAGGCGCCGATGAATTCCAGCACCGGGGCGGTGAGCGATACAAGCCGCGCCGCTTTCTTCTCGACGCGCAGCATCCGGCCCAGGGCGTCGTTGAACCGGCCGACCTCGAACTGTTCCATCCCGAAGGCCTGGACGATGCGCACCCCCGCCAGGTTCTCCTTCATGATGCCGAGGGCGTCGCCATGGCGCTCCATGCTGCGGCGGGCGGTCGCCTTGAGGCGGGTCCCCAGCCGCATGACCGGGTAGATCAGGATCGGGGCCAGGATGAGGCAGAAGCCCGCCAGCCGGGCGTTGAGGTAGAACAGCCAGGCCGCCTGCAAGGAGGCGATCGCCACCAGGCGGAAGATCTCGGCGAGATCCCCGGACACCAGACGCTGCATACCCCAGACGTCCGACATCACGCGCGAGATGAGCTGGCCGCTCGGGAGGTCGGCGAAGAACGCCAGCGACTGGCGCTGGATGCGGCCGTTCAGATCCGCGCGCAGGTCGCGCACCGCGTGCAGGCCGACCCACCGGGTCAGGTAGGCGGAGAAGAAAGTGAACAGCCCCTTGAGAACGAAGACGACGACGAGCAGGACGGCGAGCAGGACGGCGACACCCGCCGACCCGCCGCGGGCGGCGCGCGCCAGGCCCTCGAGAGGTCCGGAATCCTGCCGGAGAAGCCAGTCCCGCACCTGGTTGAAAATCTGGAACTTGCCGGCGGTCGCCGCCGGGCCGATGCTCTGCCCGGGAAGGACCTCGTCGAAGGCCGGCTGGATGAGGCCGAACAGGAGAAGATAGGTGATGGAGATGCCGATCGAACAGAGGATCGCTAGGGCCAGCCGTCCTTTGTACGGCCGCACGTAGGAAAGCAGCCGCAGGAAGTCTCTCATGGCCTCACCGGATCCGGCCCCGGCCCTCAGCGGCCGTGAAGCTCGAGCCCGTCGAAGAAGTAGCCGATCTCGAAGGCGGCGGTGGCCGGGCTGTCCGAACCGTGGACGATGTTCCTCTCGATCGAGGAGGCGAGGTCCTTGCGGATGGTGCCGGGTGACGCCTTCGCCGGGTCGGTGGCGCCCATCAGGGCGCGCACCCGGGCGATGGCGTCGTCCCCTTCCAGGACCATCGCCACGATCGGGCCCGACGACATGAAGGCGACGAGCGATCGGAAGAATGGCCGCTCGCGGTGCACGTGGTAGAACCCGCCCGCCGTCCGCTCGTCGAGCCGGACCATCTTCAGCGCCAGGACGCGCAGACCCGCGGTCTCGAACCGGCGGACCACCTCGCCGATGACGTTGCGTTCGATTCCGTCGGGCTTCACCAGCGACAACGTGCGTTCCATGTGCGTCACCTCCGCCTGCCGGACGTGTCCTTCAGGGCGCGCTCGACGGATTCGCCGATCTCCTCCGGGCTCCGCACCACGCGCACCCCGCAGTCTTCGAGGGTCTTCATCTTCCCGGCCGCCGTTCCCTGCCCGCCGGAGATGATCGCCCCGGCGTGCCCCATCCGCCTTCCCGGCGGAGCGGTCTGGCCGGCGATGAACGACACGATCGGCTTGTTCATCTCGCGCCGGGCGAAGCGCGCCGCCTCCTCCTCGGCGCCGCCGCCGATCTCACCGATCAGCACCACCGCCTCGGTGACCGGATCCTGCTGGAACAACCGCAGCACGTCCACGAACGACGTCCCGCTGATCGGATCGCCGCCGATGCCGATGCAGGTGCTCTGGCCGATCCCGCGGCGCGTCAGCTGCGCCACCGCCTCGTAGGTCAGCGTGCCGCTGCGCGACACGACGCCGACCGGCCCCGGCTTGTGGATGTAGCCGGGCATGATGCCGATCTTGCAGGCGCCGGGCGTGATGATGCCGGGGCAGTTCGGACCGATGAGCCGGGTGGTGCCGCGGCGCTCGAGCGTCGCGCGGACCTTGACCATGTCGGCGATCGGGATCCCCTCGGTGATGCACACCACGAGAGGCAGGCCGGCGTCGGCCGACTCGAGGATGGCGTCGGCCGCGGCCACCGGCGGCACGAAGATCAGCGACACGTCGGCGCCGGTCTTCTCCACCGCCTCCCGGACGGTGTGGAACACCGGCACGCCTTCATGATCCGATCCCCCGCGGCCCGGCGTGACCCCGGCGACGATGGCCGTGCCGTACTCGCGGCAGGCGCGGGAGTGAAAGGTCCCTTCCCTGCCGGTGATCCCCTGGACCAGGACACGGGACTTCGAGTCGACGAGGATGCTCATCGATTCCCCGCCAGCCCCACGACCTTGCGGGCCGCGTCGAGCATCCCGTCGGCGAGGGTCAGGTTCAGCCCCGCCTGCTGGAGGATCCGGCGGCCCTCCTCGACGTTCGTCCCCTCGAGCCGCGCCACCACCGGGAACTTCACGCCGACCTGGCGGGCCGCGTCGGCGACGCCCCGGGCCAGGACGTCGACCCGCAGGATGCCGCCGAAGATGTTGATCAACACCGCCTTCACCTTGGGGTCGGCCATCAGGATACGGAACGCCGCCGCCACCTGCTCGGCGCTGGCGCCACCGCCGACGTCGAGGAAGTTCGCCGGCGCGCCGCCGACCAGTTTGATGACGTCCATGGTCGCCATCGCCAGGCCGGCGCCGTTGACCATGCAGCCGACGGTCCCGTCCAGCTTGATGTAGTTGAGACCGTGCGCCGAGGCCTCCACCTCGAGGGGCTCCTCCTCGTCGGTGTCGCGCAGCTCGCGGATCTCGGGATGGCGGAACAGGGCGTTGTCGTCGAAGTTCACCTTGGCGTCGAGGGCCATGAGGGCCCCCTGCGTCGTGACGATCAGCGGGTTGATCTCGGCGAGCGAGGCATCGGTCTCCTCGCAGGCCCGCATCAGGCCGGTGAAGATCGACACCGCCTGCTTCACCTCGTCCCCCTTCAGACCCAGACCGAAGGCCAGGCGGCGCGCCTGGTAGGCGCGGAACCCGAGCAGCGGATCGACCGGCTCGCGCAGGATCGCTTCGGGGCGGTCGCGCGCGATCTCCTCGATGTTGACGCCCCCCTCGGCGGAGGCCATCACCACCGGCGCCCCCCGGCCACGGTCGAGCGTCACGCCGACGTAAATCTCGCGGGCGATCTGGAGCGTCTCCTCCACCAGCACCCGGCGGACCTTCCGGCCCGCGGGGCCGGTCTGCGGCGTCACCAGCGTCATGCCGATCATCTGCCGGGCGATCTGGTCGGCCTCCTCCACGTTGGCGGCGATCTTCACCCCGCCACCCTTGCCGCGCCCGCCGGCGTGGATCTGCGCCTTGAGCACGGCGCGGCCCCCGAGACGCGCCGCGATCGCCGCCGCGTCCTTCGGGTTGAAGGCGACCTCGCCCTTCGGCACCGGCACGCCGAAGCGCGCCAGGATCTGCTTGGCCTGGTACTCGTGAATTTTCACGCGGCGTATTCTACCCGAAAGGCCTTTTTGACACCGGTTCCGGCGCTCTGCTAGCATCGCAGGTCTTTCGCGGAGCGGTGCGCGGAGGATGTCCCGACCCGAAGCCCTGGCAATCCTCCTGGCCGTATTGACGGTCGGGGTCGCCCCGATCGCGGCGACCCCCACGCAGCCGCCGCCAAGCCCGGCCCCGACGGCTGCGCCTGCACCGTCCACTGCGCCTACACCGTCCGCTGCGCCTGCCCCGTCCGGATCCCCGGCGCCCGCCGGCGCCGCCGCGCTCCCGCTGGCGGGCCGCCTCGCGGCCCTGCTGAAGCAGCCGGCGTTCAATCCCGACGAGACGGCGGTCGTGGTGGCGATCCTGCCCGAGGGGGAAACGATCTTCGCGCGCCTTGCCGAGAAGCCGCTCCGGCCGGCCTCCACGCTGAAGATCGTCACCAGCGCCGCCGCCCTCGCCCTGCTGAAGCCGGAATACACCTACGAGACGCGCATCCTGGCCGATGCCGAGCCGGATGGAACGGGAACGGTCCAGGGGAACCTCTATCTCAAGGGATCCGGGGCGCCGGATCTGGTCGGCGAGTCCTGGTGGCTGATGGCGCGCCGTCTCGCCAGCCAGGGGCTCCGCCGGGTGACCGGCGACCTGGTGGCGGACGAGTCGCATTTCGACCCGGTCCGCCGCCCGTCCGGCTGGCCGACACCGGGCGCCGACTCCTGGTACAACGCCCCGGTCGGGGCGCTGTCGTGCAACTTCAACGTGGTGACCGTCCACGTCGATCCCTCGCCGGTCAGCGGCTCGCGCCCCGACATCTCCATCGAACCGGCCGCCTCCTATTTCCAGATGCTGAACCGCGCCACCACCACCAACGGCCCCTCGACCTTGAAAGTGGACCGCTTCTACGAGAACGGGCAGAACGCCCTGACCATCACCGGGACCATCCGGCGCGGCGGCGGGCCGCTGACCTTCCACCGCGCCGTGGAGGAACCGGCCCTCTACGCCGCGCACGCCTTCCGCGAGATCGCGAAACGCGAGGGGATCGTGGTCGAGGGCGCCATCGTCACCGGGATCGCGCCGGAGTCGGCGCGCGAGCTGCACAGCCACGAATCGCGGCCGCTGGGACTCCTGATCCGCGACATGAACAAGAACAGCAACAACTTCATGGCGGAGGCGATCATCAAGACGATCGGCGCCCAGTTTATCGGCACGCCCGGGACGACCGCCGCCGGCC
>Ga0214473_10009059_pt1 | contig 11770 bp, 11 predicted proteins | sample RVTome_7_FD_203509 | JGI IMG/M metagenome (GOLD analysis project Ga0214473, IMG submission 203509) | Soil microbial communities from uranium-contaminated site in the Upper Colorado River Basin, Wyoming, United States - RVT98D197 | ecosystem: Environmental > Terrestrial > Soil > Contaminated >...
TGCCGAGGGGGCTCTCGCGCTCAACCAGGGGACGATCTATCCCGCCCTCCTCAGACTTCAGCAAAAAGGTTGGATTGCGAGTGCCTGGGGCACGAGCGAGAACAACCGTCGCGCGCGCTTTTACACCCTCACCCGATCCGGCCGGAAGCAGCTCGAGGCTGAGTCGCAAAGCTGGGGACGCACCGTCGCCATGGTCAATCGAATCCTGGAGAGCGAGTCGTGACCCCGTCTCCGCGTGCTTCTCTCGCGTCTTCTCGAGCCGCTCCTGAGGCGCAAGCGCGAGCGGGAGCTCGCGGAAGAGATCGAAGCCCACCTCGGGTTTCTCACCGAGGAGCACCTCCGCCGCGTCTCGACCCCATGGCCGCCCGCCCTACGCCACGAGTAGCGCCCGGCGGTGATAGCATCTCTCGACAAGAGATGACCACCGCGTACGACGTCGGGCTCGAGAAGAACCCGGCGAACTTCCAGCCGCTGACGCCCCTCCATTTTCTTTCCCGCGCCGCGGCCGTATACCCCGATCACCCCGCCGTCATCCACGGGGAGCGCTCCTATAACTACCGCGAGTTCTACCGGCGCTCTCGAAGGCTCGCGGGCGCTCTCGCGCGGCGCGGGGTCGGACGCGGCGACACGGTGAGCGTCATGGCGCCGAACATCCCCGAGATGCTCGAAGCGCATTACGGAGTTCCCATGACGGGGGCGGTTCTGAACGCTCTCAACGTTCGACTCGACGCCGAGACCATCCGCTTCATCCTGGAGCACGGCGAAGCCAAGGTGCTCCTCACCGATCGCGAATTCAGTCCCATCATCCGGAAGGCTCTCGGCGGGATCTCGCGGAAGCCTCTGGTCGTGGATATCGATGATCCCACCGCGCCTTCGGGCGAGCTCCTGGGAGAAATCGACTATGAGGCTTTCCTCGAGGAAGGCGACCCGGAGCACGCTTGGAAGCTTCCCGAAGACGAGTGGGACCCAATCGCCCTCAACTACACTTCGGGGACGACGGGAAACCCGAAAGGCGTCGTCTACCATCATCGCGGAGCGTACCTGCTCGCGGCGGGGAACCTTCTCGCCTGGAACATGCCAGCCCACCCCGTCTACCTCTGGACCCTTCCCATGTTCCATTGCAACGGCTGGTGCTTCCCGTGGTCTCTCAGCATCAACGCGGGAACCCATGTCTGCATGAGGAAGATCTCCTCGGAGACGATTCACGAGGCCATTCGCCGGCATCGCGTCACTCACCTCTGCGGCGCCCCCGTCGTGATGCGCATGATCGCCGACGCCGTGGCGCAGATGGGGCGGCCCTCGGACGAGATCGTCGAAGTCGCGACCGCGGCCGCTCCCCCGCCCGCGCCGGTCATCGGTGCCATGGAGGAAGCGGGGTTTCGCGTCACCCATCTCTACGGCCTGACGGAGACGTACGGACCGGCGGTCGTGAGCTCCTGGAACCGGGAATGGGACGAGCTACCGCTGGTCGAGCGTGCGGCGAGAAAAGCGCGTCAGGGAGTCCGCTATCCCGTGCTCGAGGACCTCATGGTCGCGAATCCCACGACGCTCGAGCCGGTGCCCGCGGACGGCGAGGCGATGGGGGAAGTCTTCTTTCGCGGGAACGTGGTGATGAAGGGCTACCTGAAGAACCCGAAGGCGACGGAGCAGGCGTTCGCCGGAGGCTGGTTTCACTCCGGCGACCTGGGGGTGGTGCACCAGGACGGCTACATCGAGCTCAAGGACCGCTCGAAAGACATCATCATTTCCGGGGGCGAGAACATCTCGACGATAGAGGTGGAGTCGGTCCTGTACAAACACCCTGCCGTACAGGAAGCGGCAGTCGTCGCCCGCCCCGACGAGAAGTGGGGAGAGAGCCCGTGCGCATTCGTGAGCCTGAAGCCGGGCTCCCCTCCCCTCGAAGCGGCAGAGATCATCGACTTCTGCCGGAAGCACCTCGCGCACTTCAAGGTGCCGAAATCCGTGGTGTTCGGAGATCTCCCCAAGACCTCGACGGGGAAAGTGCAGAAGTATGTGCTCCGGAAGCGGGCCCGCGGCCTGTAGCGAAGGTGCTTCGTGCCGGCGGCAGGCCCACGGTTCATGTCACCATTCGGCGCTAATGCGTCTCCAGGGAAGAGGCGGCGCAGGGTCGACCGCCGAAATGAACGGCTAATCGTTGTCTCGTGCGCCGCGCCAAGGTAGAATCTGCTCGAGAAGGTAGATGACGATTCGAGCATCGGTTCTCGATGAGGAAGAGCCCCTCACGCTTCACATGAAGTCTGCGGGCGTCACCGACGGGCAGTTCTATCAGTTGTGCGCCGACAACCCTGAGCTTCGGCTCGAATTGACCGCGAACAGAGAGCTCTTGATTATGTCGCCAACGGGAGGCAAGACCGGTCGACGGAACACCAGACTGACACAGCGCCTGGCTAACTGGGCCGAGAAGGATGGAACCGGAGAGGCATTTGATTCCTCCACCGGCTTCAGTCTTCCCAATGGGGCAAAGCGCTCCCCCGACGCGTCGTGGGTCAGGCGGAGCCGCTGGGAGGCCTTGACCGAGGCGCAGCAAGAGGAGTTCCTCCCGCTCTGTCCGGACTTCGTGGTCGAGCTGCGCTCAAGAAGAGATCCTCTGCCCACACTTCAAGCGAAGATGGAAGAGTACATCGAAAACGGGGCCGAACTCGGCTGGCTCATTGACCCGAAGGCCAGGCGCGTTTACGTTTACCGTTCCGGACAGGCGGTTGAGCGCGTCGAGAGCCCGTCGACGCTGAGCGCCGATCCCGTTCTCTCGGGATTCACTTTCGACGTGTCCGAGATCTGGTAGTACGGTTCCGTCCGACCAGGATTCTGCGGGGCGAGCCTGCCCTGCCGGCAGGCGAACGTGATGCCCCGCTCGTTGTCGTCCGCCCTACCGCGCGCGCACCTCGGCTCGGTATTTACTTCTTCTTCGCGGCCTCTTTGAACTTCTCGAAGTTCCCCTCGTTCTCGAAGTAGAAGACCCGCTTGTAGGAGTCGGCGCCGATGACCGCCTTTGCCTTGTCGACTTCCTTGCCGCTCACCGGATCGATGGCCAGGCGCAGCGCGGCGTCCTTGGCCAGACGCTCCTTGCACATCTCGCAGCAGCCGTAATAGTCCTTGCCTTCCACCTGGACGTGGACTTGTTTCTTGTCGTAGACCGTGTCGTTCACCATGCAGACGTATTCCGAGTCCACGACTTCCATTTCGTCGCCGTCCTCGGACGCGAGCGCAGGAAGCGCGAGAGCCAAGAGCGCCAGTGCGGGTAGCCATGTGCGATAGGTCATCGAAATCCTCTCCTCGTCAGGTGGTCCTATTATAGCCGCGTTCAGGGCCTCTCGGGAATCAGCCCTCGCAGCTTCTCGTTGAGAAATCCGGAAACTTCCTTCACCGTTGGAAGCCGCAGCGCCTCCTGGGCGACCTCTCTCGCCTCCTTCGCGGAGAGGTGCCGGATGATGTTCTTCACCGTGGGGATCGAGACCGCGTTCATCGAGAGCTCGTCGAGCCCGAAGCCCACGAGAAGCGCCACCAGCACCGGGTCCGACGCCATCTCGCCGCACATTCCCACTTTGATCCCGGCGGTGTGGGCCGAGTCGATGACAAATCGCAGGGTGCGCAGCATCGCCGGGTGGAGCGGCTCGTAGAGATAGGAGACCTGGTCGTTCCCGCGGTCCACCCCGATGAGGTACTGGATGAGGTCGTTGGTCCCGATGCTGAAAAACGCCGCCTCCCGCGCGAGGAGATCCGCGGTCGCGGCGGCCGAGGGGACCTCGAGGGTGACGCCGCAGGGAAGATCCGCTCCGAACGGTGCTCCCTCCCGCCGAAGCTCCTCTTTCGCTTCCTCCACTACCGCGAGCGCCTCGCGGAGCTCGCCGACACCGCTCACCATGGGGAACATCACCTTCACGTTCCCGTGCGCCCGCGCGCGCAGGAGCGCCCGGAGCTGCTCCTTGAACAGGTCGCGGCGCTTCAAAAGGAGACGAATGGCGCGGAGCCCGAGCGCCGGGTTCGCTTCCGACTGCCCCATTTCCTCGCCCAACTGCTCAGCGGAGAGATCGAACGCGCGCACGATGACCGACCAGGGTCTCATCTGCTCGGCCATACCGCGATAGACGCCGTACTGCTCCTCTTCGCTCGGGAACTGGCCGCGGTTGCGGGTGAGAAACCACTCGGAGCGGAACAGACCGATTCCCTCCGCCCCCTGGCTCTGGGCGGTCGCGCACTCCTCGGGAAACTCCACGTTCGCCTGGAGCACGATTCGGTATCCGTCTTTCGTTTCCGCCGGCAGCTCCCGGAGATGCTCGAGCTTCTGCTTGAGGAGCTTCTGCCGGCGCCTGCGCGCGCGGTAGTCCCGAAGGGTCGCCCGATCGGGATTCACGACCACGATGCCCTCGCCCCCGTCCAGGATCAAAGGGGCTCCGTGGTCCACCTTCGCCGTGAGATCGCGAACGCCGACGACGCAGGGAATTCCGAGCGAGCGCGCGATGATCGCGGTGTGGTAGGTGCGGCTTCCCGCTTCCATCGCGAGCCCCGCCATCTGATCCCAATCGAGGCGCGCAGTATCGGAGGGGCGGACGTTGTCCGACAAGAGGATGTACTTCCGCTCGACCCTCTCGAGGCTTCGGGGGGGCGCCCCCGCCAGGTTTCGCATCAGTCGGCCGATGACGTCGTAGACGTCGCTTCGCCGCGCCCGAAAATAGTCGTCCTCGAGATCGTCGAAGACCGAGGAGAGCTCATCGAGAACGAGCTGTGCCGCCCACTCGGCGTTCACCCGCTCCCGCCGGATGACCTCCTCGATCCTTGCGGCGACCAGCGGGTCGTCGAGCATGAGGCTGTGAGCGTCGAAGATGTAACCGTGGTCCTCGCCGAGGGCCGAAACCGTGCGCGCCCGGATCTCCTGGAGCTGACGCTGGGTGAGGTCCTTGGCGGCCTCGAGCCGCGCAACCTCTTCCCCGACCTCGGCACGGAGCAACGGCACCCGAAAGATCGGCGTTTCCTGGTGCTGGAAGACGAGCGCCCGGGCGATGACGATTCCCGGGGCGACTCCAATCCCGTTGAGCACCAGGGGCCGCGGGGTCGCTCGTCCGGAGGACTGCGGAGACGTCGCGCTCACGCTCACGAGATCCCCCCGTCGGCGTCCGCGACGTCCTCGCCGAGGCCGTCCGCGACCAGGGTGGCGAGGGTATCGACGGCTTCGTCCTCGTCCTCGCCGGACGCGGTGATGACGATCTCCGTCCCCGTGGTGGCGGCGAGGAACAGGATGCCGAGAATGCTCTTTCCGTCGGTGGTGGTTCCGTCCTTGCTGATCATCACCTTGGAGCGGAAGCGGGTCGCGGCGCGTACGAAGCGGGCGGCGGCCCGCGCGTGGAGGCCGAGGACGTTCACGATCTGGACTCGCTTCTCAGCCACCCGTCCGCTCTTTTCCTTCCTTACCCTGGCTCGCCAGGAGGTCGCTCGCGAGGTAGACGTTCTCTTTGCCCTCCCGCATCGCCTGAGCGGCGACCACCCGCAGGTCGCCCTCCTCTTCCTCGCGCAGGCTCGCGAGGCGGATCAGCATGGGAAGGTTGACACCGGTCACGACTTCGACTCTCCCCTTCTCCAGGAAGGCGAGGCTCAGGTTCGACGGCGTTCCCCCGAACATATCGGTGAGCACCACCGTGCCCTTCCCCGACTCGACGCGCGCGATGGCCGCCTCGATCTCTCGCTCGGCGTCCTCGGGGCTCTCCTGCCAGCCCATCGAGACCGAGGTGACGTTGGGGATATCTCCGATGATCATCTCCGCCGCGGCGACGAGCTCCCGCGCGAGCTGCCCATGGGTGACGACGACGATGCCGATCATCGATCAATGCGCGCTCGGCTCCTCGCCTCGCGCGCTCCCCTCGCTCCTCGCTCGGGGAGGATGGGGCCCTCCGGGCCCCGCTGCTTGGTTTTGAGCGTGTTGTCGCTAGTCATTTTCGTTGTCTCGGTGGGAGACTTTGACCCGGTATCTTCCCGCGCGCAAGCGCTCCCCGAGCTGGTTCGCGATCACGACGGAGCGGTGTTTGCCTCCGGTGCAGCCCACGGCGATCGTCAAGTTGGCTTTCCCCTCCATCGCGTAGTGCGGCATGAGGTAGTCCAGGAAGTCGTCGAGCCGATCCAGGAGCTCCTTGGTCGCGGGCTTCGCCAGGAGGAACGTTTCGACCGCGGGATCGTTTCCGTCCTTCTCGCGGAGCTCGCTCTCGAAATAGGGATTCGGCAGGAACCGTACGTCGAACATCAGGTCCGCCCCCGGAGGGACACCGTACTTGTAGCCGAAGGAGAGCACGTGGACCGAGGGGCCCGAGACGGGGCGCTCCTCCACCACCTGCTCCATCACGTAGCGGCGGAGCTCGTGGACCGTCATCTCCGAAGTGTCGACCACCTTGTCCGCGAGCTGGCGGATGGGTGCGAGGTCCTGCTCTTCGGCCTTGACCGCCTCCGCCAGGGAGCCTTCCCGCTCCTGGAGCGGGTGCGGGCGGCGGCTTTCGCTGAAGCGACGGACCAGGATCTCGTTGCGAGCTTCGAGAAAGATCAGAGTCGTGGGGAAGCCTCTTTCCTCGAGTCTCCGGTGGGCGTCGGGAAAATCTTTGAGGAATCCCCGCTCGCGGATATCGGCGGCGATGGCCACGCGATCGATGTTCTCGCCGCCCTGGGCGGTGAGCTCCGCGAAAGCGAGGATGAGCTTCGCCGGAAGGTTGTCGACGCAGAAGAAGCCCGCGTCCTCGAGGGCTTTCATCGCCAGCGTCTTTCCCGACCCGGAGAGTCCGGTGATGAAGACGAACCGCGCTCCCTTGCGCTCGGGCATGGCTAAGAGCCCGGAAGAACGCAAGGGCGCAAAGGGGCAAGGGCGCAAAGAAAACACAAGAAACTCTTGGCGTCTTTGCGCCTTTGCGTCTCTCTGCGCCTTTGCGTTCTTCTTGTCATCGTTCGGGGTCGATGAGCCCGAAGTTTCCGTCCGGACGCCGGTAGAGCACGTTGGTGCGTTCGTTCGCCGCGTTGCGGAAGACGAGGAACTCGGCCCCCCGGTCCTCGATGGCGAGGACCGCCTCTTCGACGCTCAGGGGTTTGATCAGGAAGCGGCGGCTCTCGATGATCCGCGGAGCGCTGTCGGGCGGACCGCCGTCGGCGGCGATGACGTTGAAGGTTCCCTCGGCCTCGGTGCTTTTCACCGCGCGGCGCTTCCGATCGATCCGTTTCTCCTGTTTCTTCTTCGCCTGCCCCACGATCTTCTCGAGCGCCTGCTGGACCGAAGTCTTGAGATCGTCGGAGCCTTCCCTGGCCGAGAGATACAGCTTGCCCCGGCTGTGGACGTTGATTTCGGCGATCTGCCGATGCCTTTCCGCGAAGAGCGTCACATGGACGTCGGTGATCCCGTCGATGTACTTCTCGAGCTTCGGCACTCGCGAATTGACGAAGGATTTGAGAGATTCGGGGACCTCGATATGTCGCCCGGTAATCTGGATCATCACGGTCGAAGTCTCAATCCGGGTCTCCACTCACGACGCGAAGGGGCTGCTGTACAGGTTCTTCCTCTGGTTGGAAGGAGGGATGCGCAGCTCTTCGCGGTACTTCGCGATGGTGCGGCGCGCGAGCACCAGACCCTCCTCTTCGAGAATCCTCACGATCTTGGAATCCGAAAGCGGCCTCTTGGGGTTCTCCTCCCCCACGATCTTCCTGATGCGCTGTTTGATGGTGACGGAGGACACATGCTCTCCGCCGACGCTCGCAATCCCGCTGTGGAAGAAGTATCTCATCTCGTACACCCCTTGCGGAGTGTGCATGTACTTGTTGCTGACGACCCTGGAGACCGTCGATTCGTGCATCCCGATGTCGGTCGCCACGTCGCGAAGCACCATGGGCCTCAGGTGCTCGACGCCGTGCTCCAGGAACTCGTTCTGCTGGCGGACGATGCTGTTGGCGACTTTGTAGATGGTCTTCTGGCGCTGATCCACCGATTTGATGAGCCAGAGGGCGCTCCGGAGCTTTTCCTTGACGTAGTCGCGCGTGGCCGCGTTGTCTTCGGACTTGTTCTCGAGCATCCGCTTGTACACCGAGCTGATCCGGAGCTGCGGGAGACGGTCTTCATTCAGAACCACCTCGTACTTTCCATCGACCTTGAGCACGTAAACGTCGGGGGTGACGTAGTGGCTCTTCTCGGTGTTGAACTTCGAGCCCGGCTGGGGATCAAGGCGGCGGATGATCTCGCAGTGCTCGATCACCTCCTCCACCGGGAGCTTCATCGCTTTCGCGATATCGCTGAAGCGGTGGCTCTGGAGAAGGTCGAGGTGGTCGGTCACCATGGTCTCAACGGCTGTTCCCGCGAGATCGAGATGGCGAAGCTGGATCAGCAGGCATTCCCGAAGGTCCCGCGCGCCGACGCCGATCGGGTCGAATCCCTGGACGAGGGTGAGGGCGCGTTCGACGCTCTCGCGGTCGTAGTTCCCCATGTCGCAGATCTCTTCGACCGACGCCTGAAGGTAGCCGTGCTCATCGATGTTGCCGATGATGGCTCCGCCCAGCTCGACGGTCTTTTCGTCCGCCGGCGCCATCCGGAGCTGCCAATCGAGGTGGTCGGCAAGAGACGCGGTGGTGGAGAGGGTGTTCTCGATAGGCGGAAGCTCGGGGATCTCGTAGCTGGTCCTCGGCCGATAGCCCTCGTCAAGGTAGTCGCTGAAGAACGACTCGTAGTCGATCTCGTTCATCGAGTCGTCGCGCTTGGGCTCGAGCTCAGGCTTGCCGTCGGTCTCGACGACAGAGGTCTCGGGGGGAGGAGCCCCCTCTTCCGCTTCGCTCTCCTGCTGCTCGGAGGCGGGTCGTTCCAGCTCCTCCTCGAGGAGCGGATTCTCGGTGATCTCCTGCTGGAGCATGTCCGCGAGCTCGAGGGTGGACATGGGAAGAAGCTTGATCGCCTGCTGGAGCGAAGGCGTCAAGATGAGCTTTTGCTGGAGCTTCGCTTGGAGGGTCAGCTTCTGCTGCAAATCGTTTCCCTATGCCTCAGTCCAACCGGAAGTCTTCGCCGAAGTAGACTCTCCGGACGTCCTCGTTCTCCGCGAGCTCCGTGGGCGTTCCGGAGCAGAGGATCTTCCCATTGTTCATTATATAGGCTCGATCGGTGATCTTCAGCGTTTCTCGCACGTTGTGATCGGTGACCAGGATTCCGATTCCGCGGGATCTCAAGTGATGAACGATCTTCTGGATGTCTCCGACGGCGATGGGGTCGATTCCCGCGAAAGGCTCGTCGAGGAGCATGAAGGAGGGCGACGTCACGAGAGCCCGGGTGATCTCGGCGCGCCTGCGTTCTCCACCCGACAGCGTGTATCCCCGCGCTCGCGCCTTGTCCGCAAGTCCCAACTCTTGCAACACTTCTCCGAGCCGCTTCCGCTTTTCTTCCGTCCTCAGAGGAAGCGTCTCGAGAATCGCAAGCGCGTTCTCCTCTACCGTGAGCTTTCGGAAGATGGACGGCTCCTGGGGTAGATAGCTGACACCGCTCCGGGCCCTGAGGTACATCGGAAGCGCCGTGATCTCCTGGTCGTTCAAAAAAACGTTCCCCGAGTCCGGCCGGGTGAGCCCCACGACCATGTGGAACGTCGTGGTCTTTCCCGCGCCATTGGGCCCAAGGAGGCCCACCACCTCGCCCTCGCGGACCTCGAGGCTGACGTCGTCCACTACCCGTTTCTTGCGAAAAGACTTTACTAGCGAACGGCCCCGGAGAACCTGCATCAGAAGCGAGGTTTCGATGAGTACGTGGTCTTGGTTCGGGTTTGTTCCCGACCGTCCACAAGAATTCTATCATCGCCCAAAAAAAATGTCAACTGCTTGCCTTCCGTGAGTTTACCGGCATTTTCGAGGCGCGCGCCCTCGCCCCGGACGGTCATGCTCTCCTGTTCCGGCAAGTATTTTGCATGGTCTCCGGCCGCCTTGCCGTCGGGCGTCTCGATGCTTACCTCCCCCTCCGCCGAAACCTCACGAACCTCCCGGGAGTCCGGCTCCAGCAAGACGTCGACCGTCTTTCCTTTCAAAGTCATCTCTTTCGATCTCATCGCAACGCCGCCCTGGTACTGAAGTCTCTCCTCCTTCGATCGATAGAGAAACGTGTCGGCGTCGGTGACGGTGATCTCGGGCGCTCCCTCCTTCGGTTTCTGGAGAAAACTCGTCCTCACCCCGTTCTCGGCCGAAAGCTCCCCGGCCCCCTGAAGAAGTCGGATGCAGCCGGCTTCGATTCGGTTCTGCCCCTGGATGGCGCGTGCCTCTCCGGTGTAGACGGCGGTATCGGTTGCACGCTCGTACCGAAGTTTCCCGGAAACAAAGTAGACGGGCTCGTCGCTCTCCGAGGGAAAGAGTCCCGCCGACCCCGAGGAGTCCCTCGATGTGGAGCGAACGTTCCCCGTGCCTTCGACGTCTCCCGAGACGACGTCGATCTCGATCACTCGGGCTTCGAGGCTCGCCTTCTGGTCCCAGAGCCGCGGTCCCTCCTCGAGCACGAGCCTCGACTCGAGGTTGCGAAACGTCCCCTTCTCCGCCGTGGCCTTCACGTCGCCCTGCTCGAAGGTGACTGCCCTCTCGCAGATCGCTTCCCGCAGATCGCCCGAGACCGGATCGAAGAATGCCTCGAGCTGCCGCGCGTTGACAATCTTCTTCGCTTCGGCGTCCGAGGCTACCGGGGTCAGCACCAGCGTCACGCCGCCTCGACCCCGGAGGACGTCGAGCCGTCCCTCCTCGTCGAACTCGAAGACCAGCGTATATCCCTCGAGATCTTTGTGGTACCCCTCGGGAGAACCCTCGGGAAGTTTCATGACCAGGCGGCCGCCGTTGAGCGCGCGGACCCGCTCCAGATCCTCGCCGCCCGGACGGAAGAACACCTCGAGCTTCTCGGTCAGAAGCCTCTTGGTGCCCGCCTCGGAAGAAAGGCTTCCCGAGGAGGACTCGTCGGTCTCGGACTCCGCCACGTCCATCCGCAGATCGACTCCCTCGTAAGCTTCCATCCGCTCGACGTTCTCGTTCTCCTCGTCGAGATAAACCTGAAGGTCGTTGCAGTCGAGCGCCCGGTTCGACTGCCGGACGCGCACCTCGTCGACGAACTGCACGAAGTGTCGGCGACGTCTCATCGACGCGCGCTGGCTCTCGATGCGGAGGGGCGCATCCCCTTCCTCGCGAAACGTCGCCGCGACTCCGCCTTCGAGCTCGAGCGCTCCATCCTGGAGCGTGTAGCTCATGCTCCCCGCGCTGCCCGTCAGCCCCTTACGGAAGTAGCGCACCGGCTCGGTGCTCCAGGCACGATCGGGAGAACGCTGGAAGTTGAGCGTTTCGGCTTCGAGACGAAGCGAGGTGTCGTCTCGAACGACGACGTTCCCCTCGAGGTAGACCGAGCTGTCCTTCTGGATCTCGCAGTGATCCGCGGTCACGACGACGGGGACCTTCTCTTCGCCCGCGTCGAACCGGATCTCGACATCGCGGAACTGCTGTGCTGACTCCGTGCGGCCGATGCTCTCGGCCGCCTTCAGCGTCCAGGCTGGACGGCCTTCGGAGTCGAGCTGCTCGATGGCGACTCCGCGGGAAACCGGGGTGTCGGGCTCGTCGATCTCCCGCGCCGGAGGGCCCTCTCTCACCCGGACGCCCTCCCATATGTAGCCGCCGACGTAGACACCGAGACCGAGGAACGTGACGAGAAGCATCCGCTTGACGAAGCGGATTTGACCGAAGGTCATGCCGATTCCAGCGTTTCGATACCGAGATCTCCCATCCGACGAAACTTCTGGTA
>Ga0214473_10009060_pt1 | contig 11770 bp, 2 predicted proteins | sample RVTome_7_FD_203509 | JGI IMG/M metagenome (GOLD analysis project Ga0214473, IMG submission 203509) | Soil microbial communities from uranium-contaminated site in the Upper Colorado River Basin, Wyoming, United States - RVT98D197 | ecosystem: Environmental > Terrestrial > Soil > Contaminated >...
GACCAGCCCGCGTCTCCTGCCCCTGCCGGAAACGCCGGCCGGGGACGCCCGCGACCTGGTGTTCACGCCGGGCCCGGAGGAAGCGCGCGCCCCCGTCCGCCGCGCTGCGACTCCGCCGGCGCCGCGCCCCACGGCCGATATCCTCGCCCAGCTGAGCCGCCCGCGCCCGGAGCCGCAGACCACTGAGGCCGCGATCTCTCCGCCAGTCGATGAAGCTGAGCGCGAAATCCTGCTCGATGCGGTGATGCGCGAAATCCTCGAGGACCCGGACGCCTCATTCCGTTCCGTCGCCGTCCTCTACCAGGACTTTTTGGTGCGCTGCCGCATCCGTCGCGTGCCCGGCGAGCCGCTGCCGCTTCCCGCCTTTCGGCAGCGATTCGCCGTGGCACGCGCCGGCGTGGATTCCGAGACGGCGACCGGCGAACTCTGGCAGCGCGCCCTGGGCCTCGCCGCCACCCTTGCCGACGACATTCAGGGCGTCTTCCTGATCCTCGCCCAGGCGGCGGTCGGCGGCGGCCCCTGCCCTTCGGACGCGAGCCTTGCCCGCGCCTATGGCAGCCATTCGGCGAGCCGCGCGCGACGGCTGCTCACTTATTTCGAAGAGCGGGGGCTCCTTGTGGTCCGCACCGACCTTCGTGGCAGGCGCATCGTCGCCTTCCCCGATCTGGGCTGCGAGACAGCGCCGGGCGATGCCAACGGGCCCGACGAGACCGCGATCGAACGGTCCGCCGCTGAATAGGCGCTGCCGCTCCGAACCGGGGCGCCGCTCAGTTCAGGAACACCGTGACGAGATCGGAGCGGCCGGCCGAATCGACCACCGACAGCGTGACGTAGCCAGGACCATCGGGCTTCCAGCTGTTCTGACGCGCGAAAGCCGAGCGGCCGAAGGGCGCGCCATTGGCGAAGAAGGTGAACGGCGGCACGCCGTTGCGGACCTTGACGATCAGCGGCACGTCGGCGCCGGCGGCGAGGCCGAGATCCAGATCCACACCATCGCTGGGAAACGCAATCTCGGGCGCTGCGTCGCGCGCTACCACATCGTCGTCGGGATGGCGGAAGCGGCGCAGCGGCTCGGGCAGCTCCGAGTTCGAGGCAAAGAGCACGCCGGGCGGCGCGGACCTGAACGGCGCCGCCGGGGTGCCGAGCCGATCGAAGCTCTCGAACAGGATCGGGGCCGCCGCCGCGATCCCGGATATGCCCGGCACCGGCGCGCCATCCGGCCGGCCGACCCAGACGCCGATGACGGTCTTGCCGTCGTAGCCGATCGCCCAGGCGTCGCGATAGCCATAGGAGGTGCCGGTCTTGAAGGCGATGCGGCCGGGCGAGCCGTTGCGCGGCGGCGGCACGCCGCGGAGGATGTCGGAGACGTACCAGGCGGCCACCGGATCGAGCACTGGCGCACCCGGCTCCGCCTCTGGCGCCGCGATGGCGACGCCGTCCTTGAGGTGCACCGGCTCGCCGCCACGGGCGATGGCCGCGTAGATCGAAACCAGGTCGCGCAGCGTCACGCCGACGCCGCCGAGGCCCACCGCAAGGCTGGGGGCCGTGTTGTCGGGCAGCAGTGGGTTCGCATTGGCGCGTTTGAGGCGCGAAACCAGCCGCGCGGTCCCGACGGCGTCAAGGACGACGACAGCGGGAATATTGAGCGATTCGGTGAGCGCCTGCCGAACGGTTATGGTGCCACGGTTGAGGCCGTCGAAATTAACCGGCAGATAGCCGTTGAATGCGGTGGGCCGGTCTTCGATCAGGCTTTCGGGATGAGCGAGGCCGAGTTCGAAGCCGAGGCCGTAGATCAGCGGCTTCAGGGTCGAGCCAGGCGAACGCACGGCCTGGGTCATATCGACAAAGCCATCGCTCTCGGTGGCAAAAAAGCCCGCCGAGCCGACCGAAGCGAGGATATTGCCGGTCGCCTGCTCGGCAACCAGGATCGCCACCGACACCTTGGGTCCCAGGTGGGTAGCGCGCGTGGCGCCAAGCTTTTCCAGCGCCGCTTGCAGCCGCCGGTCGATGGTAAGATCGATACGCCGGGCATTCGGCTGGCCGGCCACAGCTGCTTCGGCGAGGTGGGCGGCGAGCATCGGGAAATCGCGCCGCGCGGTGGGAATCGGCTCGAGCTTGGCCGCCGCCGCCTCTTCGGGGCCAATGATCCCGGCACTCACCATGCGATCGAGCACGACGTTGCGGCTGGACAGGGCGGCCTCCGGATAGCGGTCGGGCCGCCGTGCCTCCGGCGATTGCGGCAATGCCACCAGGAGCGCCGACTCGGCCGTCGTCAGCCGCGCCGGTTCCTTGCCGAAATAGGCGAGGCTGGCGGCGCGAATACCCTCGATATTGCCTCCGTAGGGAGCGAGCGTCAGGTAGAGGGTGAGAATCTGCTCCTTGCTGAACTGATGCTCCAGCACATCGGCATGGACGATCTGGCGTATCTTCCCTGCGAGGTTGCGCGTCGGCTCCTGCTCGATCAGCCGCGCCACCTGCATGGTCAGTGTCGAGCCGCCCGAAACGATGCGTCCGCCGGCACCGACAAACTGGCCCGCAGCCCGCAGCATGGACGGCCAGTTTATGCCGCCATGATCCATGAAGTGCCGGTCTTCATAGGCGATTAGCATTTCGATGAAATGCCTGTCGACCTCGGCCGGCGTTACCGGCAGTCGCCAGCGTCCGCCATCGGTGGTGAAGGGCCTCAGCAACTGGCCGGCCCGGTCGACCACCGCCGTGGAGACTGGCAGCGTGGCAATGTCGGGCGTCCGCGGCAACGTCGCGGCGATATCGGCGATCACCCCCCGGCCATATAGGCCCCCACCGATGCCCAGACCCAGGGCAACGAGCAATCCGGCGGCGATGAGCCGCGACCGCTTCAACGGTCGAGGCTCTTTGCCGCCGGCGATGATGGTGCCGGCATCGCCGCCGGCGCCGCTACGGGTATGCCGGTCGCGATGATCTGGACACTGCCGGCATCGGTATTGGCCCGCAGCTCCGGCCGGTACATGTCCTCGATCGTGGCGCCGGGAAGCACGAAGGTCCCCGGCGAGACGGCGCGCACCATGTAGGCGGTCGAAAAGCTCGACGTATCCGATACGTAGCGGAACGCCGCAACGTAGCTGTCGGTCCGCGCCTCGACATGGGTTGGCATGTCGGCAACCAGCCAGCTGAGCTCGGAGACAACGGCTCCCGCCGCCAAGTCGGGGTTCTCGATTTCAAAGCCCGCCGGAAGCGGGTCGGCGACCACGTATTGGCCCGAGCCGAGCGCGGTGGCCGTCATCGTCAGGACCACCACGAAGCGGTCGTTCTGCCTGACCTGGTCTACGCGCGGATCGAACAGGGTGCCGTCGGGCAGGTAATAGTCGCGAGTGATGGTGAAGCCCTGGCTGCTCGCTGCCGGCGGCACCGCCGGAATACCGGTCACCGAGACCTTCATTTCGGTGGGTTGGTTGCCGTTGTTGACGATAGTCACGTCCGCAGCATCGAAATGCTCCTGGTCGTAGCGGCGGTAGACCGAGCCGGTGAGCCTCTCGCCATCGAGGGTCACCGACCCATCGCCCGTCTCGCGGGCCAAGGCGGCGGCGGCGACGAGCGTCCACGCATCCTCCTGGGTGGAGGTGTAGCGGGTGCGGTCGCGCTGCCGGGTGAGTTCGGCCGCCAGCGCCGGAATATCGACGCCAGCCGGGGTGAACTCGGCGGCGAGCGCGAGCACGGCGGCCGTGTCGCGCAACTGGCTGCCATAGTCCGAGCGGTAGCGCCGCCGGTCGCCTGGGACGTTGAGCCCCTCGACACCTGCTTCGAAGGCAGTCGCCGCCCGCGTCCGGTCGCCGTAGAGCGCAAGCGCTGCGCCTAGCTGGGCCTTTGCAAGCGGCGAACCGAAGGCGCCAAGACGCGCCTCGAGATAGTAGCGCAGGTCGCCGATCGCCGCCCGGCCGGCGCGCGCCAGGTCATAGAGCGCGTAGGCTACGTCCTCGCCCCCCTTGTCGAAATCGGCGGCGTAGGACACCTGGTTGGAGAGGTTGTCCAGCGCCATGGTCAGCGCCGCTCCCGGAATGACGTAACCCTCGTTCTTGGCGCGCAGCAGGAACTCGGTCACGTAGGCATCGAGCCACAGCTCGGATGAGCTGAACGGTCCCCAGAGGCCGAACCCGCCACTCGAGTTCTGCTTGGCCAGCAGGTTGGCGATGGCATCCCTGATCCGCTCGTCTATTGCGTCATCGGTGCCCAGCCCGATCATTGCCGCTACTTCATTGAGATAAAGCAGCGGGAACACGCGGCTCGAAACCTGCTCCGCGCACCCATAGGGATAGCGGTCGAGCTGCAACAGCAGGCCAGGCACATCGAGCCGGGCAATCGGCCCGATCGCCAGCGTCAGCGCCGCCGAGTGGGGCACCAACTCGGCAAAATAGCTCTGATCGAGCGTCACCGTGTCACCCGGTTCGATCGGCACGAGCTCACTGGTCGTACGCGGACCGCTGGCGGCGCGCACGCCCAGGGTCAGTTCCTTGACCAGCGCATCCCCGTTCGGGGCGGTGACGATCAGCTTGAGCTGCTGGTCGCCGATTGCGGTGCCGGTCAGCCCGAGGCTGAGGGCGGTGCGTGCCCCGGCCGCGAGATCGACACTGGTCTCGGCAGCGTCGGTGGTGAGGCCGTCGCCTGTCGAGAGGGCGACGCCATAAGTGCCGGCCGCACCAGCGATATTGTTGATCTCGACCAGCAAACGGGACTGATCGCCCAGCCTGAGGAAACGCGGCGGGCTGAGGGTGACGACGACCGGATCGCGGACGAGGACATCCTTGGAGCCGTGGCCAACCGCCTTGTCGGACCAGGCGATGGCCATAACCCTGACGGTGCCAGAAAAATCGGGCATGTCGAAACTGACCGTGGCGGTGCCATCCGGACCGACTTCAACGATGCCCGAATGCAGCGCCACCAGCACCGATATTGATGGCGGCGTGCCAAGCCGTCCGGCGCCCTCGTCGCCACCCGAGCGCATGGCGCCCGGCTGGCCCTGCGTCGGGTCGATCAGGTTGCCGTAGAGGTCGCGCACTTCCATGCCCAGCTGGCGCTGGCCGAAGAACCAGCCGTCAGGGCTGGGCGTCTGGAATTTCGTAAGGTTGAGGATGCCCAGGTCGACTGCGGCCACAGCGACATAGGCCTTCTGCCCCGCGGCGGCGTTGCCCAGCTGGATCTTGGTGGTGAACGGCTGGCGCGGTCTTGCCTCGGCGGGGGCCTCGATGCCGACATCGAGCAGGCGGTCGCCAGGTTCGACATCGGCGAAAGCGAGCCCGAGGGCGCGCGCTGGCATGCGCTTTTCGGCGGCGCTGGCTGGCCGGTAGAGCATGGCGGTGACATAGGCGCCAGGGCCCCAATCGTCCGTGACGGGGAGCGCGACCGAGGTGCCTTCGGCCGGAACCGGTACCGCCATAATATCGATGATGCGATCATCGACGACCATCACCAGTGCGGTGCCGGCAAATTGCGGATCAAGGCGCAGATTGGCGGTGTCGCCGGCGCGATAGGCCGTCTTGTCGAGGGCTACCTGCAGGGTATCGGGCGTGTCCGATCCGACTTCGGCATAGTAGTAGCCGGCGTAGAATTCGTAGCTGCTTGAGGTCGGATTGGGGCCGGAACTCTCGACTTCGAGCTGGTAGCGGCCCCAATCGACCGGCGCCGCAACGGTGACCGGGCCGCCAGCGACGGCGTCGACGACCCCGTTCGCAACCTCACGGGTGGTCGTGATGGCTTCCCACTTCCAGGTGCCGTTGTCACGGTACCACTGGTAGTTCGTCTCGACCCGCGACAGCCTCCAGCTGAGGCCGGGCTTGGCGATGGTTTCGCCCGTCGGGGCGACGACGATGACGTCGAAGCTCGCCTCGCTACCTTGGGCGAGGCCATCGCTTTCGTCGAACCGCGGCTTCAAACCAATGCGATCGACGTCAGCCAGTACCGGACGGGAGAGGCTCCGCTCCACCGTGCGGCCATTGGTGTCGACGAGGCGCAGGATGAGCTGTGCCTCGAGCGGCCGCGTCGTCGTCTGCGGCTCGGGCAGCGTCACCTCGGCCGTGGCGTTACCCGCCTCGTCTGTGGTGCCCACGATCCCCAGCGGCTGGCGATTGGTCTGAAAGGTGTCGTCGAGCCGCCCGAACGTATAGCCGGGATAGCCCTTGAGCGACGTCACGGGCCGCAGCACCGCCTCGGCCTCGACCATGAGGCCGGGCGCGGTGGCCCCGTAGAGATATTTGGCAGCTACCGCAATGGGCGTGATGTCATCGATCTTGACCGGCTCGTCGGCGGCGCTCACCTCGAAGGCCAACCGCTCCGGCTCGAAATCCTCGACCAGGAAGGTGGCGCTGGCGAGCGACGCGGCCTTGGGATCAGCATAGAGCCGGATTTGCCACGAGCCGCGCATGGCGTCGGCGACCAGCGGCACGGCGCTGAAGTATCCGCCGGCGCCACTGTCGTTCAGCACCTCGCGTGAGGCGACGACCCCGTCGGGCCGCTCGACCTCCATGGTCAGCGGCAGATCGGCAACCGCCTCCGCGTGCGTGTCGCGCAGAAGGGCGGTGAGGAACACGGTTTCGCCCGGGCGGTAGACGCCGCGCTCGGTCGTAGCGAAAAGATCGAGCGGGCCCGGCGACGGACGGCCCTCGACGCCGCGGTCCGTGAGATCGAACGCCGGCTTGGACACATCGAGGAAGGCGTAATCGCCAGCGTCGGTTTCGACGACCAGGAGCTGCGGCGCGCGGCCGCCCTCGCCACGGGCAAGACCGGGAGCGAAATCGGCCCGGCCATCGGCATCGGTGGTGCTTTCGCCCAGAATCTCGTTGTTGACCGCCACGAGCCGCACTTGGGCGTTGGCCACTGGTTCAGCAGTATTGAGCGAGCGCACGAAGGCATGCACGCCATCCTCGCCAGAAACAGTGGTCAGACCGAGATCGGTGACGATGAACCACTGGGTGGCGACCTCGCGCCAATAGTCCTGCTGCACACCCGCAACCTTGGCGGTGATGACGTAGGCACCGGGTTGAATGTCACCCAGCACATCGGCGACCGGGATCGCGGTAACCGACATGGCGTTGGCGGCGCCCTGGACGAGGTCGACCTGACCCTCCCAGCTCTTTTCGCCGTAGCTGTTGGCGACGTCCTCGGCCGAATACCCGTCCAGCGTGCGCTGGAAGATGCCGTTGCGGACCGCAGTGGCGATCGAACGGTCCCCGATACGGTAGATGACGACGTCGGCGGTCTGGGCGTTGACCGAGGTGATCGGCAGGCCGCCACCGAGGCCGGCCGGCATTACGTAGGCGTTGTTGGCGAAGCCGACAAACGGCAGCCGGTCGGGAACATAGACATCGAGCTCGACGTCGGCGCGCAGGCTCTCGCCATCCGCCGAGGGCAGCCCGGCGCGCAACTTCACATGATAGCGGCGGCCATGTTCGACGCCCTCGATGCAAATCTGGCTCTGCTCGGTTTCGACCGCGATCTGGGGCGCATCCTCGACCAAGACATAGCCCGAGAGATCCGTGCTGCCTGCGGGCAATGGATTGGAGAATACGGCGCAGATGCGCGGCGTCACGGCCTCGGCGTCGACAGCGTGGGAGACAACGCGGAAGCCGTGCTCCGCCACGACTTTGTCGAGGCGCCGCTGCAGCGCGGCATCATCGACCAGCGCCAGGCTCGCGCGATAGGTGACGATGGACTCGCGCCACATTTCGCGACGCTCGAGGCCGTGCGCCAGTGCTCTCATCGCACCAGCCCGCTCCGCGGCCGTCTCCGACTGCAGAAAGGCATTGAGGGACGCATATGCCGCAATCGTCGCCAGCTCATAGCTGCTGTTGCCGGCGCTCTGTTCGGCGTCGGCACGCTCCAGCGCCATGTCGGCAAGTTTCAGCCAGACCGCTGGATCGTTGTCGACGATGGCGAGCGCTTGCCGATAGGAAACCATGGCGCCGGCCGGGTTGGACTGCGCCGCTGCGTCATCGCCGGCGGCGACCAGATCGGCATAGGCCACGCCCGGCGGCGGCGGGTCGGTTCTCGGCAGGTCGGTAGCAAAGCCCCGCGCGTTGTAGATGAGGTCGGAGGCCGGGAAGGGCAGCTCGGCCTCGCGCGCAGCGGCAGTGGCATCGGACGAAGGCGCCATGCTGACGCGGCCCGAGGTGGCTGCCGCGAACGGCGTTTCCGGCCCAGCGTCACCCTTAAGAAAACACCAGCCGGCCTTCTCGTTGAACGTGAAGGCACGGCAGACCCGGTCATCCTGGCAGGCCGCCTCACAGGCATCGACGGTGACGCCCTTCAGCACCGAATAGTCGTAGCCGGGAAGATCGGTCCCCGGCAGCAGGGTGATGCTGCGGTCTGCGGCGCTGGTCGCCGCGGGTCCGAGGGCAAGAAATAGCGCAGCGTAGAACCACAATACGGACCGCAACAGCCGCTGCATTTTCCTCACCCCTGCAATTACTTATGTTTGCGCATCTTATGGTTGCGCCCATTCGGGGTAAAGGTGCGACGATGAACCGGAACTGAATAGAATTACCAATGATGTTGGCTGGCGCCCTGCTCGCAGAAATCGGACCCGCATGGCAGCGCGCCGGACGCACCGGCAGCTCCCGAAAGCTTGCCCCGCAGACCGTTAGGGCATAGCATTAAGCTTCTAGTACCTCGACCGCATGCGCTCGAGTGCCGGTCGTGTAACGCCCCCGAGCGGCGACCATTGCGAGATGGCAATGCTGACGTGCTCGAACTGCGGATTCGGCAATGCCGAGACCGCGCGTTTCTGTAACAATTGCGGCTCCCCGCTCCCGTTGGCGCGGCCAATTGAAGGGGAACGCCGGTTCGCCACGGTGCTCTTTGCCGACGTGGCCAGATCTACTGCGCTCGCCGAAAAACTCGACCCCGAAGACTGGGCGGAGATCATGAATGGCGGCTTCGCCTTCATGAACGCCGCCGTGTCGCGCTATGGCGGCACCGTTTCCCGGCTGATGGGCGATGCCGTACTGGCCCTCTTCGGGGCGCCCGTGGCACACGAGGACGATGCCGAGCGAGCGGTCCGGGCCGGGCTGGAGATCCAAGAGGCGGGCATGGCCTATGCCCGGACGATCAAGCAGCGCCACGGCATCGCTTTCGACCTGCGGGTGGGGATCAATACCGGCACCGCGGTCCTTGCCTTTGTCGGCGATGCGATCAAGACCGAGTACACGGCAATGGGCGATGCCGCCAACGTTGCGGCGCGACTGCAATCGATGGCCGAGCCCGGCACCGTGCTCATCAGCGCCGAGACCCACAAGCTGGTGCATGCCCTGTTCGACTTCAGGCCCCGCGGCGTGATCGAAATGAAAGGCAAGGAAGCAGGGGTCGAATCCTACGAGGTGCTGGGCATCAAGGCGGCGCCGGGACCAACCCGCGGCCTGGAAGGGCTCACCTCTCCGCTGGTGGGGCGCGAGCGCGAGATCGGACTGCTGAGCGAACGCCTGGATGCGCTTGACCAAGGCACGGGCTCGGTAGTCGCCGTCGTCGGCGAGGCGGGTCTGGGCAAATCCCGCCTCATTGCGGAGCTCAAGCACCTGCGCGATGCCAAGACTGGCACCCAGCCGACCTGGCGCGAATCCCGCGCTATCTCCTACGGGCAATCGATCCCCTATTATCCCTGGCGGCAGCTGGGGCGGCAGATCGTCGGCGCCACGGAGATGGATGGCGCGGCAGCCGTCAGGGAGAAGGTCGCTGCCTGGGTCAAGCGGCTGGGCCTGCAGGACAGCGACATGCCCTTCTACGAAACCATGCTGGCCGTCGACACCGAGGAAAGCCGCTTCGCCCTTGCCGCGCTCAGCGGCGATGCGGTGGTCAACGGCGTGGCGAGCGCCGTGGTCAACGCCATCAAGTCCGTGGTCCGGGCGGACAACGGCACAACGCCCTACGTCATCGTTATGGATGACCTGCACTGGTCGGACAATGCCACGCTCGAGCTGATCGCCCAGGTGGCGACGCTTGCCGCGTTCGAGCCACTGATGCTGGTCTGCGTGCTCAGGCCCGACCGCAAGGCGCCAAGCTGGCAACTGGTCGATCGGCTGCAGGCGAGCCTCGGCGGCAGCTTTTCGCGCATCGATCTCGAGCCGCTCGACGCCCTCGCCTCCGGCGAGCTGCTCGGCAACCTCCTACATATCGAAGACCTGCCCGAGAGCATCCGGGCGCAAATTCTAGCACGCTCCGAAGGCAACCCATTCTACCTCGAGGAAGTGCTCCGTTCGCTGATCGACGGCGGTCAGGTCGTGCGCGAGGGCGAGCACTGGCGGGCGACCCGCGATATCCTCGAAGCCACGATCCCCGACACGCTGGCCGGGGTGCTGAGTTCACGCATCGACCGGCTGCCGGACACAACCAAGCGCGTGGCGCAGACCGCAGCGGTGATCGGCCGTGTGTTCCAACATCGGGTGCTTGAAACCGTGTGCCGCGGCGCGCCGCTGGCCGAGCGCATCGAGCACGTCGAGCCGCACCTGGCGACGCTTTCCTACGAGCAGCTGGTGCGCGAAAAGGCGCGGGACCCGGAGCGCGAATACATCTTCAAGCACGCCCTGACCTGCGAGGCGGCCTACGACCTCCTGCTCAAGTCGCGCCGCAAAGACCTTCACGCGCGCTGCGGCGACGCACTGGAAACCCTGTTTGCCGATCGCCGCGACGAGTTCGCCGCCATGCTGGCGCACCACTTCGCCGAAGCGGGCGATCCGGAACGGACGATGAGATATTCGTTGATCGCCGCCAACAACGCCCGGCGACTCTTCGCCGCCAGGGAGGAGCTGGAGCATCGCGAACGGATCCTGGCCGCGCTGGACCAGATGCCGGACGCACTCGCGGGCGTTCGGATCGGCGCGATCATAGAGTGGGCCAATGTGCGCCACCGGCTCAACAACTACGAGGGCGTGATCGAGCGACTCGAAGAGGCAATCAGGCTCGCCCGCGAGACCAACGACAAGGCGCGGCTTGCAACCGCACTGACCTGGATGGCCAATACCCACATGGTCACCGGCTATCCCTCCCGCAGCGCGCCCTATTTGACTGAGAGCCAGAAGCTCGCCACCGAGCTCGGTGACGAGCAATTGCTCCTCCTGCCCCTGTTCTTCGCAAGCTGGTCGCTTATCGACCGGGATCCGGTGGCGGCAGAAGTGGCGATGCGGCAAATCATCGACTTGGCGCGTACACAGGATGTGCCGGATGTGCTCGGCCACGCCATGGGCTATCGAGCGATCGCCCTGGCCCGGCTCGGACGGTTCGAAGAGGCCCACGCGCAGATCGCCGAGGCGCTCGAGCTCGCGCCGCATACCGGCTCTCCGGTCAAGGAGGCGGACGTCTACATTGCGGTGGGCATGGCTTACTACGACATGGATGAAATCGAGCTCGGCCTGAAGTATGCCCGGATGGGCGCCGACAAGGCCTTGTACGCAAAGGGCATGGAATGCGCCTGCGCCGGCTTCTTCAGCGTGGGCCGTGGTGAACTCGAGGCGCACCGCCCCAACGATGCGCTGGCGCAGTTCGGCCGGTCTCTGGAACTCGCGAATATCTCAGGCTTCGAGGGGTTTCTCAATTTGATAAGTGCAGGAAAAGCGGCGGCTGAGTTCGAGAAGGGCAGCGATGGCGCGATCGAAGCAATGCGCGATGCAGCCCGCAATGCGGCGTCGGGCCACGACGAATTCGCCGAAGCAGCGATCTCCCAGCAGCTTGCTGCGGCACTCATCAAGCTTGCCCGCACCGACGAGGCACTGCCTTACATAAATGCGGCGATCGACTACTTCCGCCCCCGTAA
>Ga0214473_10009061_pt1 | contig 11770 bp, 10 predicted proteins | sample RVTome_7_FD_203509 | JGI IMG/M metagenome (GOLD analysis project Ga0214473, IMG submission 203509) | Soil microbial communities from uranium-contaminated site in the Upper Colorado River Basin, Wyoming, United States - RVT98D197 | ecosystem: Environmental > Terrestrial > Soil > Contaminated >...
AAAGGATCGTTCCGGAACGGGGCGGGGTCAGGCCCATGATGCTGCGAATAACGGTCGTTTTCCCCGCACCGTTTCTCCCCAGGAGGGAGACCACCTGATTTTCTTCCACCTGCAAGGAAACATCATGAAGAATATGGCTGAGTCCGTAAAAAGTGTTGATCCCTTTGACTTCCAGGATATTCATGCTTCCCCCAGATAAACCCGGCGCACTTCCGGATCCCTTTCGACTTCCTCGGGGGTTCCTTCGGCGATCTTGTTCCCGTAATCGAGAACGATAATTTTCTGGGATATATTCATAACCAGGTTCATATCATGTTCGATCAAAAGCAGGGTTACCGTCTTGGAAATCTCTTGAATGAGGTCGATGGTTTCCCCGGTTTCGGCGGGAGACATTCCCGAGGTCGGCTCGTCGAGCAAAAGGAGCTTCGGGTTCGTGGCCAGGGTCATGGCAATCTCCAGATGGCGTTGATCCCCGTGGCTCAATTCCCCGGCCAGTTTGTCCTGGCGGGGAAGGAGGCCGATCCGCGCCAAAATATCCCCGGTTTTCTCCTCAAGCCCGAAGCTGGCCGCGGGTTTTACCAAAGAAACCTTCTGCGCCAGACGAGACTGGCAGGCTAAGCGGACATTTTCGCGGACCGTCAAAAAAGTAAAGACATTGGTGATCTGAAAAGAGCGAACCAAACCCATCTGGGAGATCACATGGGCTTTCAGGCCGCTGATATCTTTGCCGGTAAAAAAAACCTGGCCGCTGCTCGGCGGAAAACGCCCGGTAATTACGTTGAACAGGGTCGTTTTGCCCGCCCCGTTCGGGCCGATGATGGACGTCAATTGTCCTTCGGGCAGGCTGATGTCCAGATGGCTGAGGACCTGCAGCCCGCCAAAATTCTTAGACAGTTTTCTGGTCTCTAACAACATCTCTCAGGTTCCGCGATGCGTAATTCTTTTCATCAGCCCCATAATGCCATCGGGGGAGAAAAGAATCGCGATGACATATAACGCTCCCAGGACCATCAGCCAGGTTTCATGCATCCATGAACTTAGAAAGTCGCCCAGATAGATTACGAAGGCTGTGCCAATCAAGGGGCCGATGAGCGTACCCATGCCGCCCAGGAGGTCCATGATCATGATCTCTCCCGAAAGCCCCCAATGGTACACTGCCGGAGAAACGAAACTTTGATATCCGGCAAAAAGGCATCCGGCCACCCCCCCGTAGATGGAAGAGAGCAGGAAAGCCACCAGCATGCAGCGTTGAACGTTAAACCCCAGAAAGGCGATTCTTTCCTCGTTTTGGCGGATGCCGACCAAAACCCGGCCGAAGGCCGAATTCACTACATGCCGGGCCACCCCATAACCCACCACGAGCATGCCCAGGGAAAAATAATAGAAAACGATGCGGTTCCCCAGATCAATACCGAATCCCACGGTGGGCTTGGGAATCCCCGCCATTCCATCGGCGGCCCCGACAAATGACCAGGAGTTGAAGAATAGGAAAAAGAATTGAGAAAAGGCAAAGGTCAAAAAGGCAAAATAGAGACCGCGGGACCGGATACAAAGGTACCCGATGACCAATCCACCCAGGGCACACGCTACGATGCTGCCCCCCATGCCTACCCAGATAGAGGGGCTAACGTATTTCATTAGAATCGCGGTAACATAAGCGCCGGTTCCGAAGAACATGGCATGGCCAAAAGAGGCCAGCCCCCCGTAGCCCATCAATATATCGAAGCCCAGGAGGACAAGTCCGAAAATAAAGATGCGAATGAATAAGGATATGTAAAATCCACTGACCAGAGTGCCGGCACTCAGAGGAAATAAGATCAGGCAGACCAAAACGATCCAACCCGAGTACTTCTTAAGAAAGGCCAGCCACCCCATCATACTTCCTTGATCAACCCTTCCGGACGCCATAAGAGAATGGCCACCATAACGATGTAAACCGAAAACTTGGAAAACCCCGGCCAAAGCTGCGCCCCGAAAGATTCGGACAGCCCGATAATCAAGGCACCCAAAACCGCCCCCCGGAAGCTGCCCAACCCGCCGATTACTACGGCAATCAAGCCGCCGACAACCAGGTCCAAATCCATCGCCGGGTTGATATTGCGCATGGCCCCTAAAATGACGCCGGCGATGGCCGCCAAAGCGGAGCCCAGGGCGAAAACGAAGGTATATACGGTAGACATATTGATACCGAAAGCTCCCACCAATTCCCGATTGTGTATGCCGGCCCGCAGGATGATGCCCCAGGTCGTCCGGGCAATGAAGAGCCAGAGGACGATGGACAAAACCGCGCTAAATATAAAGACAAATAGCCGAAATTTGGGATAAAAGATGCCGGCGATCGATACGGGGCCCTGCAGGGATAGGGGTTTATCAATTCCATGGGGATCCGCGCCCCAGAAATAGAGCACCAGATTTCCGATAATCATGGCCAGGCCGTAAGTCAAAAAAAATTGGAGCAACGGATCCTTCGAATAGAGGGGTCTGAGGGTGAAGCCTTCGATGGCCAGGGCAATGCCCCCTACGATCAGGGGAGAAATGACTAACGCCAGCCAGAAATTCACTTTCCACAGGATCAGGCTATAGCCCAGATAGGCCCCCAGCATACTCAGGGAACCATGGGCGAAATTCACCACCCCCATCACCCCGAAGATGATCGAGAGGCTCGAGGCAATGAGGATGAGGGCGGACCCGATGGTCAGCCCATATAACAGGTTCGTGAGAAAAAGATCAAAACTCATGAAAAACAGTCCTTACAATTTGCACTGTCCACCCGGGCCGGTCGCGTCGCCGGGGGTGGTCTGCAGCCCGAGGTTCACGATGGCCACGGGGGCCAATTTGCCTTTTACCCGTTTTACCTGCCGGACATAGGTCGTATGCATGACGCAATGGTTGGGGGCGAAGCTGCACTTCCCCCGGGGACCCACCCACTGGCGCTTGGCTATGGCATCCGCCAACTTCTCGTTGTTCGGGTCTCCACCCGTCTGATCCAGGGCATAGGTGATGGTGGTGCCCACCTCATACCCCAGGACTGCCGAGTCTTCTACATCCATCTTCGCAAACTTCTGATAGCCCTCCATGAATTCAATATTTTCCTTGTGGGGAAGAGTGGGGGCCCAATGATGGATATCGTACGCGATCTCTTCGGCGGCCTCGCCGATCGCATCTACGTTCATAGAGCTATAGCTGCCAATGGATGATACAATAGGGATCCCCTCTTTCTTAAGCCCGAATTCAGCATACTGCTTGGTGAAATTGATCGTATCGCTGGCTGATAAGAAACCCGCCACCACCTTCGGCCGGGGCTTCGCATGCTGGATCTGGCTCAAAAAAGGAGCAAACTCGGAGGTCCCCAATGCCGGATAGACCTCTCCCACGACGGTTCCCCCCCTTTTCAGGTATCCCGCCTTGAACCAGCTGCAGATATCCCGGCCGCTGCTGTAATCGTTGCCGATCAGGAAAATTTCTTTCCCCAGATTTTCAAACATCCAGGGTACGCCGGGCGCACTGACGCTATAGGTTGTATGGCCGCACAGGAACGTGTAACGGGAGCAATTCGACCCGGAAATCTTGACATTACCGCCATACACCAGCAGCATCAACTTCTTCTTGCCCTTGCAATATTCACTCACCGCCAGGGCCGTATGTCCGGCCGCCGGGCCGATGATGATATCCACTTCATCTCTCTCCACAAGCTTCTGGGCTTTTTCAACGCATACGGCAGGATCTTCCCGGCTGTCTTCAACGATGTACTTTACGCGGTCCCTGTACTTTGACAGAGAGACGGCATAGCGAGCACCTTGTTCCGCGCGGAGTCCCAGTGCGGACCATACCCCGGAGTACGGCAAGATCATCCCGATCTTTATGGTTCGGTCAGCCCCCCGGGCAATCGCCGGCGCCGCCAACGGGCCGATCGCCGCGGCCGCCCCCAGCCCGGCCATGGTCTTCAGGAATTCTCTTCGATTTAAATCGGTGGATCTCGCCTTTTCTCTCTTTTTCATGGCCGCCTCCTTTCAACAGACATCTATCTCTTACGTCCAAAAGATGACAAAATATCTCCTATACCTTAAGCGCCAAATGATATATGAATACGACCTTGGTGTCAACTTTTTTCATCATTGACAAGTCAATGAATCCGATGATATAGCAGCTATAAAGATTGCCCAATACCCAGAAGATGAAGGACCGATTATGGATGAGCAGAGGCCCTATTGGAATATGGAAATCGAACCGAAGTTCAACACTCCTGAAATGAAAAAAATTCAGGATGAGAAACTGGTCAAGAGAATTCGGCTCCTCCGCGAAAAATCTCCCTACTTCTCGAAGCTCTTCAAGGCCCAAGGGGTCGATGAGGACAAAATCAAAACCTTCGAAGAATTTCGCCGGGCCGTCCCTCCCTTTACAAAGTCGGACTGGCGGGCCATGGCGGAGAAACATGAAGGAAATATCATCGCGGCGTTAGACGAGCTCCTCCCTCTCAACGCGTACGAAGACCTGAACTTGATGTCCACCACCAGCGGGACCACCGGGGAGCCGCAACCTTATGCCCAGACCTATAATGATGCCTGGAATCTCTACGGGGAAGTATGTGCCCGCTACTCCTGGAGGGCCGGGGTTAGGGCCAAAGACCGGGTCGTCTGGACATTCGGGCTCAGCATGACCATCGCGGGGATCCCAACCATGATTGGACCTTACAAGGTGGGGGCGCTTTGCCTTCCGGTGGGAGCGGAAGGGGGCTCCGAAAAGATCCTTAAAAACATCCGTTATTTTCGGGCGAATGTGCTGGGGGGAACGCCCTCGCTCATCCAGTACCTGATTGAAAAATCACCCGAGGTTCTCAACTCTCCGGTCGGAGACCTGGGCATTAAAATTATCATGGCCGCGGGAGAGCCGGGTGGAGGAATCCCCGAAGTGCGCCAGAAGATCGAAAGCTCTTATAAGGCCCGGTTGTATGATTTCGGAGCCGCTCTGGGAGTTTCCTGCCACCATCCGGAGTACCAGGGAATGCATCAGGTGGCCGATGATTTCATGATTGTTGAGCTGGTGAACCCCGATACGAAGGAACCTCTCCCCTTTGAGCACGGGCAGAGAGGAGAGGCCCTGATGACCATGATTGACGGAGACGGGTGGGCGTACTGGGTCCGTTTTGCCCCGGGAGATATCTTTGAAATTTACACGGAGCCCTGCGCCTGCGGCCTGAGCGGGTTTCGCTACAAAGTGGTCGGACGGACGGACGATATGCTGAAGGTGAAAGGAGTAATGATTTATCCGAGTATGGTGGCCAGCGTTCTGGAAACCTTCACGCCCCGGATCACCGGACAGTTCCGCATTGTATTAGACGAGCCGCCGCCCCGGGTGGTTCCGCCGCTGAAACTGAAAATAGAAAGGGGGGAGAAGACGCCCCGGGAAAAGCTGGAAGAATTGCAAGCCGAGATCGAAGAGACCATGAGCTCGAAGATCAAAATCCGGCCGGCGATTCAATGGCTGGAGCCCAAAGAGCTGGCGCGGTCCACGTATAAGGGAAAGGTTTTTGAGAAAACCTACGAGAAAAAGTAGAGGGGAGTTCTGCAATATTCGCTTCTGAAGAAAGGTCCTCTCCATAAACGGGATTTTTTTAGACCGCAGTCAAATTTATCTAAACGTTGTAAAAAAGGCGTCAAAAGCATCACCCCCACCCCCTGAACCATGTGAGGTTCAGGGCATTGTCCTGCACCCTACGTGGTGCAGGGCTCCCCTCTCCCCTCCGAGGGGGAGGGTTAGGGTGGGGGGGCAAAGGGCACCGGCGGGGACGTCCCGTGATCATCGCAAGAATTGGTTCTCCCCTTTGCCTGCAAGCGCCCAAGCAATATTTCGGGAAATACTTAAGCACGTGTTGAGTTTATCTTCTATCATTTCAAATCAAAGGAGCGTTTATACATGGAAGCGGATCATCTTTCCCAAAGGCTTAAGGGCCGCGTGGCCTTGATCACGGGTGCCAGCCGGGGGATCGGCCGGGCCATCGCCGTCAAATTCGCCCAGGAGGGGGCGGATCTGTTTCTCTGCGCCACCGACATGGGAAAATTGCAGGAGACCCGGAAAGAAGCGGAGCCATTCGGGCGGCGGATCGAGCTTTATGCCCTGGACATCGCCGACCGGGCTGCGGTCGAGGCGATGGTTAAGAAGGCGATCCAATCCTTGGGACGGATCGATATTCTCGTCAATAACGCGGGGATCTATAAGCCTTCTCGTTTTGTGGACTACAGCTTTGAAGATTTTGACCGTATGATGAAAGTGAACCTGTACGGTCCTTTCCATGTTACCCAGTTTGTTTTGAAACATATGCTTCAGCGCAAGAAAGGAAAGGTGGTGAACATCGCCTCCACCGCGGGCAAGTGGGGTTCCGTGAACCAAAGTGCCTATAATATGTCCAAACATGGAATCGTCGGAATGACCCGATGCGTGGGATTGGAAATGGCCGCACAGGGGATTACGGTCAATGCGATCTGTCCCGGAGTGGTCGAAACCGATTTGATGACCGCATTCGGGGAGGGACATTCCAAGCTGATGGGCATCACCCCCCAGGAGGCGCTGGATTGGGTCAAACAAAGGATCCCCATGCGCCGCTGGCTGGCCCCCGAAGAAATCGCTCATTTAGCCGCCTATCTGGCTTCCAGCGAATCGGATGGAATGACCGGGCAGTCCATCCTGCTGGATGGCGGGATGTTGCTGGTGTAAAATAGGAAAAAATTTGCCGCCCGAAGGTGGATCGCTTTTTCCACCGAGAAAAAGCCGCCTACAGAGCATCAATCAATTCCTGAAAGGAGAAGACCATGAAGATCAAAGAGATTGTTGATTTATCCATTCCCCTGGAGAACTACAATTATACCGGGTTCCAACCGGATATCCGGTACATGGACCACAAGGAGGGTGCCCGCCTTTTGGGCAAAGCCCTGGGTTTAGCCCAGTCTGATTTCCCCGACGGGAATTCGCTCGCCTGGGAGGAATACCACGGCATTACGCATATGGCCATCCATCTGGATGCCCCCTGGCATTTCGGACCCACTTCCGAAGGCAAGCCGTCCAAGACCATCGACCAGATCGACCTGAAATGGTGCATTAATGACGGGGTCCGCCTGGACGTGAGACGTTTTGGAAAAGGATATTCCCTGACCGCCAAGGACATAAAAGACGCGTTGGCCCGCATAAAATATACGGTCAAACCCTTTGATATCGTCCTCCTGTGGACGGATAGCGATAAGCTGATGCATGACCCGAAATATGCCGAGGCCAATCCGGGAATGAGCGAAGAAGCGACGCTCTGGTTGATCGATCAAGGGGTCAAGATCATCGGCACAGACGGATACGGATTTGACATGGGATTTCAGGAGATGGCCAAGAAATATAAGGAAGGGGACAAGAAAGCTCTCTGGCCGGGCCATTTCACTTCCCGGAAAAAGGAATACCTGCATATTGAGGCGATGGGCAATCTCGACAAGCTGCCCATGGACTACGGCTTTACGGTTTCCGTTCTGCCGATTAAATTGGCCAAGGCTTCGGCGGCCTGGACCCGATGTGTAGCCATCATCTGGGAATGAGCAGAGGCGGTAGAGATGGAAGACCGATCTCCGGGTCGGTATCTTTCCGGGCAAAGGAGAGAAAGGAATGGATGATCGCGATGTAGTGATCGTAAGTGCGGTACGCACCCCTTTTGACAGTTTCGGGGGACCGATGCGCTCTTTGCGCAGCATCGACCTGGGGGCGATGGTCATGAAGGAGACCCTGAAACGAACGCGTTTAGAACCGCTGGAAATTCACGAGGTGTACTACGGCCTTTCTTGCTTACCGGAGGTGGCCAGAGAGCTGGATGTACCGGCACGGTGGGCGACATTGCTTGCCGGTTTTCCCGGGGAATCGATATCCGTGACCTTGAACCGCGCCTGCTGTACTTCCCTCACCTGCCTGCGAATGCTCTATCGGTCGATTAAATCGGGGGATATCGATGTGGGACTGGCCGTCGGGGCGGATAATATGAGCCACACGCCTTACATCGTTCCCTCGGAGATTCGCTGGGGTACACGTATGCAGGATATCGTAATGGAAGACCCGTTGTACGAACTGGGCTTCTATGATTTCAACCCGGTAAGCATGGACGCCAGTGAAGTGGCCGTGGAACATGGGATCACCCGGCAGATGCAGGACGAATGGGCTTATGGCAGTAACCAAAAATACGCCCGGGCTTTTCAGGAAGGAAAATTCAAGGTGGGGGAGGAATTGATGGCCGTAGAGATCCCCCAAAAAAAGGGTCCTCCCCTGATCATCGACCGCGATCAACATCCGCGGCCGGATGTCACCCTGGAAAAGCTGGCCAAATTGCCGACGATTTACGGTACCCCTACGGTGACGGCTGGAAATGCCCCCGGATTGAATGGGGGAGCGACGGCGATCCTGATCATGACCCGGAAGAAGGCGAAAGAGAAAAACCTTCCGATCCTGGGTGAGATTGTGGTCTCTTTGACTTCCGCCACGGCGGCCCGGTACATCGCCACCATCCCGGCCAAGTGCATCAAGCTGGCCCTGGAAAAAACGGGAATGACCCTGGATGGTATCGACCTGATCGAGATCAACGAGGCCTTTGCCGCAGTGGTTTTAACCAGCACAAGAATCCTGGCCGGAGGCGATGAGAAAAAATGGCAGAAAATCTTGGCCAAGACAAATGTAAACGGAGGAGCCATCGCGATCGGCCACCCGGTTGGGGCAAGTGCCCTGCGAATTACCATGACCATGATGTATGAACTGAGAAGACGGGGCGGGGGAGTCGGATTGGCCGCGATTTGCGGTGGCTTGGCTCAAGGGGAAGCGATTATCGTCCGGGTGTAGTTTTCGTTTTACGGCCTTCTTCCTTCGAATGGGGAAAGCGGGATGGGAACGGCGGGGGAGGGAGGAACCAGCGCCTTGGGGTCCGAAGGAGTCACTCTCCCCGCCGGGCAGGGGCTTCATACAAAACCGGGGGTGGGCCTGAATCATTTAAGGAGTCATTCGCTCCCTCCATGCAAGTGGGTCTGACTTCATCCTTCTGGGCGCAGAAGGGTGGCCAAGGAAAGAGACCTCAATCTTCAAGAAAGGCAACAATACGGCAGATACTGGCTTCCCCGCCTACGAACTTCCAGGGGAAAGCTCCGATCACGCATCTCCGGTTTAAGACCTGCTCGATATCCCCTCCCACATTTTCCGCATGGGGAATCCCCTGGGGAAAAGGGACCTTGTGCATCACAAAATAATCTTCCTCGCGAAAAATTTCGGAAATGGACTTCTTCATTTTGCGTTCATATTCTTTGGCCAAATCCGGCCTTTTATACCGGATCGAGGTATTCATCGGATGATCGGCCGACCCGGCATCAATTCCCACCCATTTCAGCTTCATTTTGACGATCCATTGGGCCAAGCGTACCGAGCCACCCGGGTGCTTGCAAAAATATTTGGTTTCATCCGGCCGATCCCCATGAGTATAAAAGTGATGCCAACCCGTATGAATAATCAGAATATCTCCAGGTCGGACTTCCACCTTATCGGTGATGAATTCCGGCTCAATCAAGTCCCATTCTCCCACTTTATCGCTAACATCCGCAATCGCCCCATCGGCGCAGAGTTTTTCTAGGGGGAAACTGGCCATATCCAGGCCGCCGGGGGCATAATGAAGGGGAGCATCAATATGGGTCCCGATGTGCAATGAAGTTTCGATCCACTGACTGACAATTCCATCGGTCGGCAACCTTTGCTGGTAATATACCCGGGGTGAATCGTACCCAACCCATGGAGGTGTGTTCCAGGCCCATGGATGGCTAAGGTCTACCAATCTGAACTTCATCGTTATACCCTCCTTTAGCTTCGTTATTTTTTATGGGGTTTGCGGCCTGCGATGGGCCGCTCCGCTTGACCCCTGGATCAATGACCGCTAATCATCCACCCAGGACTCGCCCCTTGGGGATCCGAAGGGCCCGCCTAAAGGCCAGACGTTACCTCTTTACCATATCTTCGCGCCATCCGCAACGAATGGGCACTGATCCTCTATCTCCTTGTTAACTGCCGGTATTTGATCCGGTGGGGCTGATCCGCGGCGGATCCCAGGCGGGCCTTTTTATCGGCCTCGTACTCGGAATAGTTCCCGTCGAACCAGACCACCCGGCTATCCCCCTCAAAGGCCAGGATATGGGTGGCGACCCGGTCGAGGAACCAGCGATCGTGGCTGATGATCACCGCGCAGCCGGCGAAGTTCTCCAGCGCCTCTTCCAGAGCTCGCAAGGTGTTCACGTCCAGGTCGTTGGTCGGCTCATCCAGGAGAAGGACATTCGCCCCTTCTTTGAGCATCCGCGCCAGGTGGACCCGGTTCCGCTCCCCTCCGGAGATCATGCCGACCTTTTTCTGCTGGTCGGTCCCGGAGAAATTGAACCGGGCCACATAAGCACGGGAGTTGACCTGCCGGTTGCCGAGCTGGATCAAATCCGCTCCGTCAGAAATCGACTCCCAGATCGTCTTCTCCGGGTCGAGGGCATCACGGCTCTGGTCCACATACGCCAGCTTTACCGTCTCCCCCATCCGGATGGTGCCGGAGTCGGGCTTCTCCTGGCCGATGACCATACGGAAGAGAGTGGTCTTGCCCGCGCCGTTCGGGCCGATGACGCCAATAATCCCCCCCGGCGGAAGAGCGAATGACATCCCTTCTACCAAAAGACGATCGCCATAGGCTTTGCTTACACCGTCAGCCTCAATGACTACTTTTCCCAGCCGGGGTCCAGGCGGGATATAGATCTCCAAGTCTCTTGCGCGTTTCTCGCTCTCCTGCCCCAGGAGGGTCTCATAGGAATTGATCCTGGCCTTCGCTTTCGCATGCCGTCCTTTCGGCGACATCCGGATCCACTCCAGCTCGCGCTGCAGCGTCTTCTGTCGCTCGCTCTCGCTCTTCTCCTCCTGCCGCAGCCGGTTCTGCTTCTGCTCCAGCCACGACGAATAGTTACCCTGCCACGGAATCCCCTGGCCCCGGTCCAGCTCCAGTATCCACCCGGCCACGTTGTCGAGGAAGTAGCGGTCGTGGGTCACGGCAATCACCGTACCGGGATAATGCTGCAGATGGTGTTCCAGCCAGGCCACGGTCTCGGCGTCCAAATGGTTGGTTGGCTCATCCAGAAGGAGAATGTCCGGTTTTTGCAGCAGCAGCCGGCAGAGGGCCACGCGCCGCCTCTCCCCGCCCGAGAGGATCTTCACGGGCGTATCTCCCGGCGGGCAACGCAGGGCATCCATCGCCATCTCAAGGCGCGAATCAAGGTCCCAGGCGTCCCGGGCGTCTAGTTTTTCCTGTACCTCACCCTGCCGCTCAATCAGCCGATTCATCTCCTCATCCGACATGGGCCGGGAAAACTGTTCATTGATCCGGTTGAATTCGTTCAGCAGGTCAACGGTCTCCTGCGCTCCTTGTTCCACGATCCGCCGCACCGTCTGGGTCTCGTCCAGCCGCGGCTCTTGCTCGAGAAATCCGACCGTCATTCCGGGGGATAGAATGGTCTGGCCGTTAAATTCCTGGTCTACTCCGGCCAGGATGCGAAGGAGGGAACTTTTCCCGGAACCGTTGAGGCCCAGGACGCCGATCTTGGCGCCATAGAAATAAGATAGATAGATGTCCTTCAGCACTGGCTTTTTATCATAGTACTTACTCACTCCAATCATGGAGTAGATAACCTTGTTTGTTTCATTGCCCATTCAGACGAATTCCTCCTTGGATGCAGGGTCGCTCACCGGGCAG
>Ga0214473_10009063_pt1 | contig 11768 bp, 10 predicted proteins | sample RVTome_7_FD_203509 | JGI IMG/M metagenome (GOLD analysis project Ga0214473, IMG submission 203509) | Soil microbial communities from uranium-contaminated site in the Upper Colorado River Basin, Wyoming, United States - RVT98D197 | ecosystem: Environmental > Terrestrial > Soil > Contaminated >...
CGCTTCAACTCAACACTGAATCTTCGTCTCGGATTCATGGCAAATTCCTTTCCCGGACTCAAAATACCGGTCCCTGGCCAAATCATCCTAACTTTTTGTGTCCAACCTCAGGGGTGCAGTCCAGTATTGTCCACGACCGAAGAATAGTGTGCGAAATTCTCCACACCACGGTCCTAAGTGGCCGAGCTATAGAAGTGGAATAACAAGGGATTCTAATCAGAAAGCAAAATGATCGGGCCCGTACACGAGAGTCGCACCCAAGTGCGCCGTTATAACCACGACACTGGCACTTAGCAGGAGCAGCAAACGAAATAGCCAGAGTCGTCCGGAGGACGGACGTGACTCAGCCCGGTAGGCAGCAATCGCAATGAACACACTGAATGCCGCTGTGCCGAGGCCGAGTAGGCGATGATAAGTGAAGTACTCTGCCAGTTCGGCTGGATAGTGCACGTCCACGCCAGCCGCCAGACCGAGGAGCGCGGCGGGCAAAGCACCCATTGCAGCAATATAGGTCAGTTTGTAGCCTAGCAGGTCAACCGTTGGCGAAGGCTTGAGCACGCCCAAGAAGACAATCAGAAAAGCGGTCAGCAAAAGTGCTACGGGGAAATGCACCACCACGGGATGATATTTACCCAAGTAGGTGACCACCCGGTTCGAAGAACTATCATGATCGGTAGCTTGATGGTGACCCGCCATGGAGCCGGTGTCGCGGTGTCCCGTCACCGACGCGTCCGTCGAGTCGGGCTGCTGGGAGTCTGTTATCACCGAGCCACGCTCGTGCGTGTGATCGTGTGCGTCATGACCGTCGGTCTGTGCCCTCGAGGCTAACGAGGCAAGGTTGGACACAAATTTCTGAGGATCGGCCAGAAACTGCCGCCGGCACTTCTGACAGCAGAAAGCGATTTCCTGTCCTTGGTACGTGACAGTGATAGTCGAGTCAACCGGTTCGTCTGTTGTCACCGGACACAACGAATTGACCGGCGCCGCCACTATATCCAGCGCCAGTAACACAGCAAAGGTGCTGGCGAGTAGCAGCACCTTTACTTGACGAAAGAGCCAGGCGCCGAGACGAGCAGTCTTGACATCCGGGGGAAGAGAGCTATTAGGTGACAACATAGTCACTCGATTCCGTTCAGTGCCCGCCGTGTCCGGAATGATCATGTCCGCTGTGGTCTTCCGTGGACGGCTTTTCTTTCGCTGGAGCGTCCATCGCTTTCAGATAATCCTGAGGGTTCTCAGCGAATTTCTTCTGGCACTTCTTGCAGCATAGGTAGATGCGGCGCCCTTCGTAATCGGTGAACACGTCTCTATCCTCGAGAGCTTCTCCGGACACTGGGCAGGTCTTCTGTATATTCTCAAATCGCACGCCCTGCGCAGCGGCCTTTTGAAAATACTTATCCGGGTCGGCTATCAGTTTTTCCGAACAGTCCGGGCAGCAATGGTAGACGCGCTGTCCTTGGATGTCGGTAAACACAGCCGAATCGATCTTACCGCCCATCACCGGGCAACGTGTCTGATTCTTCAGTTCTTTACCTGGTTCGGCCGCTGGTTTTTGATCGGCTGCGGATACGCTTACTGCCGTCAACAGACCGACGGCCATCATGAAGTGCTTGAGTCTTGACATCTGCATAAGTTCCTTTCGTTGGTCGCTTGCTTTTGCTAGTTCCTACTCTGGCAACTTTCGTGCCAACAGCGGAGGATTGGTTAATTCGCATATTAGCAACAAGATAGATCTGTACATTAAATCGAAGGCTACTATCAGTGAAGAATATTCTCCATAAACAAACAATATTGAATAGATTTCTTCAGCGGACGGGAACTACCATCGTCTTATAATTTGACTTCATTGTAGCCCGCAAATCTCGACAATCGGTACTCCCCCATCGACTTACTTCGTCACACAGGCGCTATTAGCGGCGTGTGATTGCAGTTGGCATCCCTTTTGTAATGAAGGAACGCATGAATCTCATGACGATCATACGAGACCACCGCTTTAAGTGGGCCACACTGGACGGCCTTATGCTGTTAACCGTCGGCCTGCACTACGGCCTCATTCCCGACCGCTTTGTTGGTCATGCCGCTTGGACACATGCCATACACAGCCGCTTTTGCTACATTCCTATCGCCGTAGCGGCATCGTGGTTTGGCGTTCGGGGCGGACTTATCAGCGCAGCGACCATTTCGCTCTTAGTGGTACCTCTTCTTTTTCAGGGTGGTCTGTCGTCCAGCCATGTATCAGGCGAACTGGTTGAAATCGTTTTCTATTTCGCCGTCGGTCTGGTCATCGGCGCCTTAACTGATCGTGAGAAAAAAGTTCGACAACAACATGAAGAAGCGCGCATTCAGCTTGAGCGCTCACACAGACTGTCGCTGGTCGGCCAAATGGCCGCAGCCGTTGCCCACGAAATCAAAAACCCCCTGGCTTCCATTAAAGGGGCCATCGAAATACTGACCGATCCCACCACGACGCAGGCTGACAAGGATGGATTTGAACGCCTTCTCCTTTCCGAAGTACGCCGCATCGATAGCACGGTCGTCGAGTTTTTGCAGCTGGTCCGTCCCAAAGAGGCTCGTCTGCAGCCTGTGCAAGTTTCGACGATGGTCATCAACCTGGTGCGGCAGCTCGAAGCGCAATTCGCTCAGTCAGGACTGCGTCTGGTGCACGATACTCAGGAACGTCTGTGGATACAGGGCGACGAACAGAAGATCCATCAGGTCATGCTTAATCTTCTGCTTAACGCGGCCGAGGCCTCGACACCAGGCTCGTCAGTCGCAGTACATGTCTTCGAGCACCAAGGTTCTATTCACCTGACGGTCTCAGACCAGGGCGCTGGTATTGCCGAGTCTGATCAGTCGCGTATTTTTGATCCCTTCCATACAACTAAGGCGACCGGCGCTGGCCTGGGATTGACCATCGTTAAATCGATTGTCGAACAGCATGGCGGAGAAGTCCGCATTTCCAGCGAACCTGGCAAGGGAACTGTCGTTGGCGTGACATTTCCGGCGTATGAGCCAACGAAGGAGGCCGTATGCCCATAAGGATACTATTGGCTGATGACGACGCGGCCTTGCGGCGCGTACTGCAGTTCAAGCTGAGTCGACACGGTTACGAAATCACGGCCGTGGAGGACGGCGAGCAGGCCCTCAGTGCATTGCGCACCCAGGAGTTTGAACTGCTGCTCACTGACACAAAAATGCCCAAGCTGACTGGCCTCGAACTGCTCAAGCAATCCAAAAAACTGCGACCCGAACTCGAAGTAATTCTCATCACCGCTTTTGCCACGGTGCCCCAGGATGTCGAGGCCGTGAAGTCGGGAGCGTTTGATTACCTTACCAAGCCGTTCGACGACGATCAGTTATTTGTGACGATTGACAAGGCCATACGATTCAATCGCCTGGAGTCGGAAAACAAGCAGCTCAAAGCGCAGCTACGCGACGGAGGTGCGGTGCGGAATCTGATCGGCATTTCCGCCCCGCATCGTGAACTGATGAGCTTAATCGACAAAATCGCGACCAGCGATGCGACTGTGCTCATCACCGGCGAATCGGGTACCGGCAAGGAGCTTGTCGCGTGGACGATTCATCAGAAAAGCCTGCGATCAGACCGAGGTTTCATCGCGGTCAACTGTGCTGCCATCCCAAGGGAGTTACTGGAATCCGAACTCTTCGGACATGTCAAAGGTTCGTTCACGGGGGCGGTGCGTGACAAACGCGGCCGGTTCGAGCTCGCTCACGACGGTACGCTGCTCCTCGACGAGATCGGCGACCTGCCCGTTGCACTCCAAGCGAAATTGTTGCGCGCGGTTCAGGAGCGCGTTATGGAGCCAGTTGGTTCCGAGCACACCGTGGAAATCGATGTCCGGCTGTTGGCGGCCAAGTACCTCAAGATACCTCGGCACATCCTCATTTACTGCATGAAGAAATTCTGGATGTACGATATTCACGGCACGACACCAATTGACCAGGAGAATTGCTAAGCGAGTTATGAGAACGCACTATAAACATTCGTATGGCGCAGCCGTGAGTGTTGTCATGGCCGTCATGGTCGCACTCGCCCGACCGAGTTTTGGCGCCGCAGTCGCACCGGCGGCTGACAGCCTGACCTTCGATCAGGTTATCAGTCAAGTAGTCCAGAAGAACGATCGAGTCGCGGCGTCGCAGTTCATGCAGGAAGCTGCTGAGCGGCGTGCGGCATCCACCGGGGTCTGGGATGACCCTATGCTTATGCTCGGCGCGCAGAATGTCCCGACCAATTTCGGTTTTTCGATGGATCCCATGACCATGAAAATGATCGGGCTCAGCCAGAACATTCCGTACGCAGGATACAAAGGACTCGAGCGCAAGGCCGCACAGGCCCAGGCCCGAGCCGCAGCCGAAGACCGGCGAGGCACGGAAGTCGACCTCGTGGCTGCCGCCAAGACAGCATACTTCGAACTGTTTTACCTGCTGCAGAATCTTCAGGAGTTGCGATTTCAACGCGAAATCCTTGAGCAAGTGTATACGTCGAGCGCCGCCAAACTGCGGACCAATCAAGCTGGCCAAGACGAAGTGTTGGGATCTCAAGCCGAAATCTGGCGTCTGGAAACAACCATCCTGTCGACCCAGCAGGAGATCACCGCCTCTGGCGCGCGTCTGAACAGTCTGCGAGGTGAGAACCCCGCCGCTCCCTTGTCGCCCCTGGCAGCGCCACCAGCAGTCGCACTGCCCGAGAACCAAGATGGCTGGCTCAAAGCAGCCGAAGAGAATTATCCACCGCTGGCTCGATTGAGCCGTCAGGCAGAGAGCTACGGTTTTTCTGCCCGGGCATCCCGTCGCATGTCATGGCCGATGCTCAATCTGGAGGCGTCGTACGGTTTCCGTAGCGGCTATGACATCAGCATGGACGGCATGGCCGAGCCGCGCGACAATATGGTCAGCTTCCAGGCGAACATCTCTCTGCCGATTTTTGGCCGCGGCAAACAGCGTCAAATGGCTCGCTCAATGCTGGCGATGCAGCAGAGTACCGAGGCCGAGGCGAACCAATTGCGACGCGACGTCCAGGCCGAACTTGTGACACTATACGAACGAGCCAGGAGATTGTCGCAGACATTGGTCAGCTATCGAAACCAAATTATTCCGGCCACCGAAGATGCCTTTCGCTCGGCGTTGGCCGGTTATACCACCAACCGTACGACGTTTGCCTCGTTGTCGTCATTTAGCCTGGCACTCTATCGTGATCGTATCACCGCGAACCAAGTAGCCTATGAACTTGCACGTACACTCACCGAGGTCGACCGCTATACCCAAGGGACAACCCAATGGAAAACCACCGACGCTAAAGACGAACAATTGAAATAAGGGATACTACCATGACCGATCAAAACTTGCATTACGATCCCGCGGATCACGAACCGTTGCCGGAAGGCGAAGAGGAAGCTCCGCCGCTCACTCATACCATGGCAATCGTGCGTTGGTTCATTCTCGGCGGCATGACGCTATTTGCGCTGGTAATGGTGCTGTCCTACTTTGGCGCCACCCCGTGGGGAGCCGAAAGCGCCGGTGCGACGCAATACCACTGCCCGATGCACCCGACCTATGTTTCGAGTCAACCCGGCGACTGCCCAATCTGCGGCATGAGCTTGGTACCCATAGATGCCAAGGTCAACGCCGATAGCGCCGCGGCTGCTGAACATGGAACGACGCACGAGGGGAAACCTGGCAGAGTCTCGGTGGCCCAACCCGGACAGTACTACTGTCCCATGGATCCCGAGGTAGCTTCGGATACCGAAGGCAAATGTCCCGTGTGCGGCATGTTCCTCGAGAAACTTGAGCACGGCATGAAATTCACCTGCGACATGCACCCCGAAGTGATCACCGACAGGCCGGGCGACTGCCCGAAATGTGGTATGGATCTCATTCCCGTTAGCGACTCTGAGACCGGTACACCAGAGGGAGCTTCCGGGGATATGGGCCAAGCGCCGGTTCCTGGCTTGGTGCCGGTGACGATCGAGCCGCAGCGGCTGCAGTTAATCGGCGTCCGTAATGGCAAAGTCAAGCGTCGCTCGCTCGACGGTGGCAGTCGGCTTGTAGGCTATGTCACCCCCGACGAAAGCCGCGTGTCGAATCTGAATATTCGGGTCAGCGGCTGGGTGCAGAAGCTGTTTGTCAATGAAACGGGCCAGAAGGTATCCGCCGGGCAGGAGTTGTTGACCGTGTATAGTCAGGATCTGTACCAGGCCCAACAGGATTTCCTGGCGGCGATGCAGAGTGCCGGGCGTCCCGGCACCGATTCGATGCTGGCGGCGACGCGTCGGCAGATCCTCGACGCGGCCCGCGACCGACTGCGGCTGCTGGGTGCCCCCGAGGAAGAAATCACACGCCTTGAGTCAACAGGTGAAGTCCGCGCGGAACTGCCGTTGCGGAGCCCGGTCACCGGTATCGTGCTTGAGAAAACGGTCTTGGCAGGACAGTTCATCGGCCCGGATCAGACTCTGTTTACGGTGGCCGATCTGCGCAACGTCTGGGTGCTGGCCGATGTGTACGAAGCGGACCTGGCCGGCATTACCATCGGCCAGCGTGCGGTCATAACTCTTGCTGCGTATCCCGGCGAGGAATTTTCCGGTAAGGTCAGCTTCATCTATCCTACGGTCTCGGCGGAGACACGCACACTCAAGGTCCGGCTGGAACTTGACAATCCGGAGATGAAGCTCCGTCCCGGTATGTATGCGGATGTCCGTCTGCAGAGCGCGCAGGAAGAGATTCTCGGAATTCCCCGTGATGCCATCATGGATGGCGGCCACATGGCCTACGCTTTCGTCATTCACAACGGTACGCATTTCGAACCACGCCTCATCACTGTTGGCCGCACGAGCGGAGAGTACGCCGAAGTGCTCTCAGGACTGGCCGAGGGCGAAACGGTGGTTACCAGCGCCAATTTTCTCATCGACTCGGAAAGCCGTTTACAAGCAGCCATCTCTGGAATGGGCGGCACGGCGGTAGACGCTCATGCCGGACACGGAAAGTGAGCGAATAAGTCATGATTAACGCCATTATAGATTTTTGTGGCCGCAACCGGCTGCTGGTATTCATCGCTACTCTGTTTGCAGTCGTCGGCGCCTGGTATTCCATTCGCAATATTGCCCTGGACGCGATACCGGACCTTTCCGATGTCCAGGTGATCATCTTTTCCGAGTGGATGGGTCGCAGTCCCGATCTCGTCGAGGATCAAGTCACATACCCAGTTGTCACGTCACTACTGGCGGCACCGGGGGTATCCGCAGTGCGCGGCTATTCCATGTTCGGCATGTCGTTTGTCTACGTCATCTTCGACGAAGGGACCGACATCTACTGGGCCCGCAGCCGCGTGCTGGAATACATGAAGCAATTCGAAGGGAAGTTGCCACAGGGGGTCACACCGACCATTGGGCCGGATGCCTCGTCGGTTGGGTGGGTTTTCCAATACGCGCTGGTCGACACCACCGGTACGCACGATCTGTCCGAATTGCGCACCTTTCAGGATTTCAGTCTCCGCTACGCGCTGGCATCAGTGCCCGGAGTGGCCGAGGTCGCTGCTGTCGGTGGCTATCAGAAGCAGTATCAGGTGGAGGTCAACCCGGACAAATTACGCGCCTATAATCTCTCTACCGGGGACGTGACGCGCGCTATCCGCCAGAGCAATATCGACGTCGGCGGGCGGGTAGTCGAGCTGACCGAGCGTGAGTATTATGTACGGGGCCAGGGCTATATCGAGAACCTGGATGACATTCGGCAGATCAGCCTCGGCGCGAGCCCGTCGGGGACGCCGATACTTCTGAGCAGCGTCGCCACGGTCAGCTTTGGTCCTGAAATTCGCCGTGGTGTCGGTGAACTCGACGGCATCGGCGAAGCCGTCGGCGCCACGGTCGTGATGCGCTACAACGAAAACGCGCTCGACGTCATCAACCGGGTCAAGCAGAAGATCGAAGAGATCAGGCCCTCCTTCCCCGAAGGAGTGGAACTGCGCATCGTCTATGATCGCTCTGACCTCATTGAGCGGGCCATCGAAACGTTAAAAGGGAGCCTCTTGGAAGAAGGCATCGTGGTCGCGCTGGTAATCATCATCTTCCTGCTGCATTTCGGCAGTTCCTTAGTACCGATCATCGCGCTACCTATTGCGGTGGGACTCTCGTTCATCCCAATGTATCTCTTGGGCATCAATTCCAACATCATGAGCCTCGGCGGCATCGCCATCGCGATCGGCGCCATGGTCGACGCCTCGATCGTGCTGGTAGAAAATGCCCATAAGCGATTGGAGAAAGCGCCGGGCAGTGTCAGCCGCACAGAAGTCATCATCTCTGCGGCCAAAGAGGTGGGGCCATCCATTTTCTATGCGCTGCTGATTATCACTATTGCCTTCCTGCCGATTTTTGCGCTCACGGGACAGGGTGGCCGGCTGTTCAAGCCGCTGGCCTATACCAAGACCTTCGCGATGTTTTTCTCTGCAATCGTGGCCGTGACTCTGGCGCCGGCGCTAATGGTGACGTTTCTCAGAGGGAAAATTCACTCTGAGGCGAAACATCCGGTATCACGCAGGCTCATCAAAGTCTACAAGCCCTTTGTGTTCGTGGCCCTGAGGAACCCGAAGACGACCCTCATGATTGGCCTCATGGCCATCTTATCGGCGCTCCCGATGATTCCAAAGATCGGCTCGGAGTTCATGCCGGCACTGAATGAAGGTGATATCCTGTACATGCCGACTACCTTCCCGAATATTTCTATCGAGGCGGCCAAACAGTATATGCAATATCAGGACCGGGTGATCAAATCGTTCCCCGAAGTGATCACCGTGTATGGCAAGGCCGGCCGGATGGAGACGGCCACCGATCCCGCGCCGCTCTCGATGCTCGAGACCATGGTTCGGCTCGAGCCGCCCAAAGAGTGGCGCAAGGTGCCACAGGAGCGTTGGTATTCCAGTTGGATGCCCGACGGCATCATACCGCCGTTCCGGTGGATCTGGCCCGAGCAGCGTACAATCTCGTGGAAAGAGCTGGTCGCCGAATTCGACGCCGCCATGCAAATGCCCGGGTGGACCAACGCCTGGACCATGCCCATTAAAACGCGCATCGACATGCTCTCGACCGGCATTCGCACGCCGATCGGCGTGAAGGTCTTCGGCAATGACCTAAATGAAATCGAGCGCATCGGCATGGAGCTCGAGCAATCGTTGTCGAAGATCCCCGGGACGCGCTCGGTTTTCTCGGATCGTAACACCGGCGGCTACTACATCGACATCATCCCCGACCGCGATGCCATCGCGCGCTATGGGCTAACCATCCGGGACGTTCAGGACGTGATTGAGACCGCCATCGGCGGCATGCCGATAGAGGTGACCGTCGAGGGGCGCAATCGCTTCACGGTCAACGTGCGGTATCCCCGCGATCTGCGCGAAGACTTGGAAAAGCTTCGCCAGGTACAGGTACCCCTGCCTGCACGAGGTAGCCAGGGTGGTGCGGGAAGCGGCAATGGCAGTATGCCCATGGGCGCGGTACCCGATGCGCTTGAGATACCAATACTCGCGTCTACAGACCCTCTGGTAGAGTTGGCTGCTTGGAATCGCACCGTGCAACTGGCGCAGATGAATGACAACATGGGCGCGGGCGGTTCTCGCAGCGGTGGATCCTTCCCCGGAGCGAACCCCATGAACACGGGTTCGATGCAAAATCCAATGCGTCAGGGCCAGATGGCACCCGGCGGTAACAGCGGTGGAAGTCAGTTCACTATTCCCGAAGGCCGACCCGGTATCCCGCTCGGACAGGTTGCCGAAATTAAGATCGCCAGCGGCCCACCTATGATCCGAGATGAAAACGGCATGCTGGTCGGTTATGTTTACGTCGACATGGATCAGAATAAGCGCGATATCGGCGGCTATGTCAGAGAAGCCAAGCAGGTGGTGAAGGATGAAATAAGCGTCCCCGCCGGCTATTATCTCAAGTGGACCGGACAGTATGAGTTGATGGAGATCATGGCTAAGCGTATGAAGGTCATCATCCCCATCACTTTCGTGCTGATCATCATTCTGCTCTATCTCAACTTCCGCAACTTCACCGAAACGCTCATCGTGCTGGCCTCCGTACCGTTCGCACTGGTCGGAAGTATCTGGCTGATGTATTTCCTTGGCTACAACTACTCGACCGCCACACTGGTAGGCATTATCGCGCTCGTCGGTTTGGCGACCGAGACCGGCATTGTCATGATTCTCTACCTGGACCGCGCCTACGAGCGAAGGAAAAAAGCCGGCAAGATTCGCGATCTGAACGACATCATCTGGGCGCACATGGAAGGCACTGTCCAGCGTGTTCGCCCCAAACTGATGACCGTTGGCACTACGATGATCGGCTTGGTGCCGCTGTTGTGGGCATCAGGCACTGGAGCCGACGTTATGAAGCGAATTGCCGCACCGATGGTTGGCGGCCTGGTTAGTTCGACCTTTTTGACGCTCGAGATCATCCCAGTCGTCTACACCTACTGGCGGCTGTGGCAGATCAATCGCGAAAAGGCGGCGGTGGAGGAAACGAGCCCTTAACAGGCTATTCAGCTATTTGAACTTACGTCCATATACGAGGCCCGATGTTTGTCGGGCCTTGCTATATCCGGGTGCGGCGGGCTTGTGAGTTTTGAAGGGGAACTGACAGTATCCAGGCAAACTCCGTCAACTCAGAACGCTCGGTGAACTTCAGAGAATATTATCCAGCTGTGAGTATTACTACCCGGGCAACTGAAGCCACCATCAAATCCCATTCTCGCGTCGCGGCGCAAAAACTTACACTGTGCTGGGACCAAGTTGCGACCGTTCTTTGACGGCTCTGGGTTCCTCTCATGGAAGCCGTTTCGGTTGCTTATCTTGCTTCTCTTTCTTCTTTTGTTCCTCTTTGCTTTTCTTCTGTTTCTGACTCTTATCCTTGTCTTTTTTACCGCCTTTGTCACCCATGGCGTGTCTCCTTTCCGTTTGACATTTGCCGTTTCGCGATTCTTGTGGCACAATAAATGGAGGTGGGGGGAATCGAAAGAGGGCGTTTTCGCAACTTTTTACCGGTCACCCACTTACACGACAACTCTCTGAATCACAGCGAATTCCAGCTTTTATTTGGTTTTATTTGGTTCTGGAAAATCAGTCTGTTTTTCACTCAAGTTGGCACAAATCTGGCACAAATCAACGCGCACGTCTCCTTACATAAATTCCAGGCCTAGACGACAAGTCGTAAACAGAAGCAGCTTTTTGAGGCTCACCTTCTTGAGTATCCGCAACAGACACTCTCACCGCGAGAGACTTGGACTTCTTATTCCTTAGTCTAGCTACTTCTGAAAGGTCATAGGGACCGAAGGTGAGAGAAGAATACAGTTTCCTTTTGGTCATGATCTCACTCCAGATAGAAGTTCCAAAATGAGTTGGTGAGCATTACATCACCAGTCATCACCCTAAATACACAACCGGAAATGGATTCTGTCAATCGCAAATATTCGGCTCCGTCAATTTCCTCAACATCAACCCGAAACTCTAGCTGATTGAGCAAAATGTTGCGAATCAATTTTGCACAATCGGTAACAGTCCTCACTACCAATACGCCATTAGCAACACCGGAATCTAGACAAACTTGAATTCCCAATGGATGCAGGTCCTTGAGAGTGTTTGGAATGAACCCCTTTCCTTGGACCGTTTAGGTTAGGACAGTTTGGCGGTTCATGGTTTCGTTCTTCAGCAGAGCCTCGAATTCGTCCGGCGGTCGATAGCCCAGCGAGGAATGCAAACGTTT
>Ga0214473_10009064_pt1 | contig 11768 bp, 8 predicted proteins | sample RVTome_7_FD_203509 | JGI IMG/M metagenome (GOLD analysis project Ga0214473, IMG submission 203509) | Soil microbial communities from uranium-contaminated site in the Upper Colorado River Basin, Wyoming, United States - RVT98D197 | ecosystem: Environmental > Terrestrial > Soil > Contaminated >...
CATGCTGAAGATCGCCCGGGAATGGGCCGAGAACGGGGAGAAGAGCGGCGGCCGGAACATGATCATCGTGGGAGCCGGCATCAACCACTGGTTCCACAACGACCTGATCTACCGGGCCGCCATCACCGCCCTCATCCTGACGGGTAGCGTCGGACGCAACGGGGCGGGCCTCGCCCACTACGTCGGGCAGGAGAAGGTGGTGCCCCTGGCCCCCTGGACATCCATCGCCATGGCCCAGGACTGGGTGAAGCCTTCCCGCCTGCAGAACACCCCGAGCTTCTGGTACATCCATTCCGACCAGTGGAGGTATGACCGGAGCTTCGCCGACTACTTCAAGCCGGAAACCGGGGAAAACATGCCGCTTCATGCCGCGGACATGAACGCCAAGGCGGCCCGGCTCGGCTGGCTTCCCTTTACCCCCCACTTCAATGACAGCACCCTGCGTTTGGTGGATGCGGCGAAAGCGGCGGGGGCCCGGACGGACGAAGAGATCCGCGGCTGGCTTGTGGCCCGCCTCAAGAGCGGCGAGACGCGGTTCGCCATCGAAGATCCGGACGGGGAGGGGAACTCCCCCAAGGTCTGGTTCATCTGGCGCGCCAACGCCATTTCCGCCAGCGCCAAGGGGCACGAATTCTTCCTGAAACACGTGCTCGGCGCCCCCAACAGCAGCTTCACCGCGAAGGAGGCCGCCAAGGGGGCGGTGAAAGACCTGGTCTGGCACGAGAAGGCCCCCGAGGGGAAGATGGACCTCGTGGTGGATCTGAATTTCCGCATGGACACCTCGACCCTCTATTCCGACATCGTCCTGCCGGCGGCCACCTGGTACGAAAAATCCGACCTGAACACCACCGACATGCACTCCTTCGTCAACTGCATGGACGCCGCCGTGCCGCCCGCGTGGGAGTCGAAGCCGGACTGGAAGATCTTCGGCGATATCGCGCGAAAGGTGAGCGAGCTGTCGGTTAAGCATTTCCCCGCGCCGGTGAAGGACATCGTCGCCGCCCCGCTCCTCCACGACACGCCGGGGGAAATCGCGCAGAGGTCCGTGAAGGACTGGAAGCTCGGCGAGTGCGAGCCGGTCCCCGGGAAGACCATGCCGAACCTGGCCATCGTGGAGCGGGACTACGTGAACCTGTACAACCGCTTCCTGTCGCTGGGGCCCGCCATCGGCCAACTGGGTGCCCACGGGGTCAACTGGGAGGCGGGCGACGTCCACGAAAAGCTCCTCGAGAGGATGCCGACACGCGCCTGGAACGGCAAGACCTACATCGACCTCGAGGACGAGAAGGTGGTCGCCGACGTGATCCTGGCCTTCGCGCCGGAGACCAACGGGGAGTTGGCCTACCGCTCCTACCGGAACCTGGAGAAGAGGGTCGGGAAGCCCCTTTCGCAAATAGCGGCCGGTGACCGGAACTTCCGGATCACCTGGGAGGAGATCACGCAGAAACCCCGCCGCTTTATAAGCACTCCGGTCTGGAGCGGTTTGGTCAATGAGGGACGCCCGTACGCCCCCTATACCCTCAACGTGGAATACGGAGTGCCGTGGCGAACCCTTTCCGGACGGCAATCCCTCTACCTGGACCATCCCTTCTACGCCGAGTTCCACGAGGGGCTCCCCACCTTCAAGGGGAAGATCCCCCCGGCGCTCCTGGACGAGACGGAAGGGGAAACCGGGCTCGTGCTAAACTTCCTGACCCCCCACGGCAAGTGGAGCATCCACTCCACCTACAGCGACAATCTCCGGATGCTCACGCTCTCCCGCGGCGGGCAGGTGGTCTGGCTGAATCATGAAGACGCGGCGGGCGCCGGGATCGGAGACAACGATCCGATCGAGGTCTACAACGACAACGGCGTCGTCGTCTGCCGGGCGAACGTCTCGTCGCGCATCCCGAAGGGGGCGGCGGTCATGTACCACGCGCCGGAGCGGACCCTCGACATCAAGAAGTCGAAAAGGAGCGGACGACGGGGGGGCGTGCACAACAGCCTCTCCCGCATCCGTCTCAAGCCGACGCTGATGCTCGGCGGATACGCCCAGTTCAGCTACTACTTCAACTACTGGGGGCCGACCGGGGTGAACCGCGACTGCCATGTCGTCGTAAGAAAGCTGGGGGGGTGAGGCGATGGACGCGCGAGCGCAACTTGTGATGGTGTTCCACCTCGACAAGTGCATCGGATGCCACACCTGCAGCATTTCCTGCAAGAACATCTGGACCGACCGGCGCGGCGCCGAATACATGTGGTGGAACAACGTGGAAACCAAGCCGGGGGTCGGCTATCCGAAGAAGTGGGAAGACCAGGGAACGTTCAAGGGCGGCTGGGTCGTCGAGGGCGGAAACCTCCGGCTTCGGGCCCTCGGGAAAGGGCCGACCCTCCTCAACATGTTCTTCCAGCCCAACATGCCGAAGATGGAGGATTACTACGAGCCGTTCGACTTCGACTACGGCAACCTCTACGGGGCCGGAGAAGGGACCGACCAGCCGGTGGCCGAGGCGTTCTCCCAAATATCCGGCCGGAAGATCGAGACGATCCGGGGGGGGCCCAACTGGGACGACGATCTCTCCGGGTCGCAGCTCTACGCCGCAAAAGACGTCAACCTGGAAGAGAGCCGGATCGTCGAAGAGTACGGCACGATGTTCATGCAGTACCTTCCGCGGATCTGCAACCATTGCCTGCATCCGGCGTGCGTCGCCTCGTGCCCCTCCCGGGCCATCTACAAGCGGGGAGAGGACGGCGTCGTCCTGGTGGACCAGGACGCCTGCAAGGGGTGGCGTTTCTGCACCAGCGCCTGCCCCTACAAAAAGGTGTACTTCAACTGGGACAGCGGGAAGGCGGAAAAATGCATCTTCTGCTTTCCTCGCACCGAGACGGGGCAGTGCAATGCCTGCGCCCACAGCTGCGTCGGCCGGATCCGGTACGTCGGCGTCCTTCTCTACGATGCGGAAAGGGTCGAGCAGGCGCTTCTCGAACCCGATGACCGGCTTGTGGACGCACACCGCGCCGTGATCCTCGATCCTCGCGACTCCGCGGTTCGGGACGGGGCCAGGAAGAACGGCGTCTCCGACCTGTGGCTGGAGGCGGCGGTGAAATCGCCGGTATATGCCCTGGTCAAGGAGTTCGGCCTGGCCCTGCCTCTCCACCCCGAGTTCCGGACCTTCCCGATGGCCTATTACATCCCCTCCCTCTCACCGGTTCTCTCCACGCTGGGGGATTCCCACGAATTGATGGAGCACGGGTTGTTTCCGGAGGCGGAAATCTTGCGGGCTCCCCTGAGTTACCTGGCGAACCTGCTGTCCGGCGGCAACCGGGAGGTGGTGGCGGCGGTGCTCGCGAAGCTCATCGCACTGCGCGCCTTCATGCGGGCAAGGAACCTGAACCAACCCGTCGATGAAGGGGTTCTCGAGAGGGCGGGCCTGGATGAAGCGGCGGCCGCTCGCCTCTACCGCCTGTTCGCCATCGGGGGGTACGACGAGCGGAACGTCATCCCGGCACAGCAGAGAGAGGAGCAGGATCCATACGCCCGCAAGGGGGCGAGCGGCTTCGGGATTCTTACGAAGGCGGGGAGGGGGAAATGAGTCTCGCGGAATGTTACGCCTCCGCCGCCCGTATGCTCGATTATCCCGCGGGGAAGGAGGGAATGCTGGCGGATCATGGGATCGTCAGCGGGTTCCTGCGGAAAAAGGAAATTGAATCCCCGCTGGAGCCCTTCGGCAGGTTCGTGGAGACCTCGACAATGGAGAAGATCCAGGAGGAATACGTCGCGACCTTCGACTTCAATCCGGCGGTCGCCCTCTATCTGGGCCACCACCTCTTCGGCGACAATCAGAAAAAGGGAACCTACCTGATCCGGTTGAAGCAGGAGTTCGGACGCTGTGGTTTTACTCCTTCCGGCAACGACCTCCCCGATCATCTGCCGTTGCTGCTTGGGTTCCTCGCATTCCTGGCGCGGAACGGGGAAGACGGCGTCCGTCGGTCCTTTGTCTCCGAGTGCGTGCTCCCGGGGGTGGAACGACTTGGCGCCGCTTTTTCCGCCCGCGGGGATTCTCCCTGGAAGCCGGTTGTCGAAGCGGCGAGACTCCTGTGCGCCGCGGACTCTGCAATTCAGGAGGAGGGCAAACCATGCTGAATGTCTTCCTGTTCGTCGTTCTCCCCTATGTTGCGCTGGCGCTGTTCCTCTTCGTAACCCCGTACCGATACATCTCGAACCGGCTCACCTGGTCGGCCTATTCCACCCAGTTCCTGGAGCAGGAGAAGCTCTACTGGGGAAGCAATCCGTGGCACTACGGCATCATTCCGGTGCTGCTCGCCCATCTGTTGGGCGTGATCGCGCCCGGTCCCATGAACGCCCTCCTGTCGAACCGGCAAACCCTGGTTCTCCTGGAGAGCGTCGGGCTCGGACTCGGGCTGTTCGCGCTCTTCGGATGCCTGGTGCTCATGGCGCGCCGGGCGCAAACCCCCTTGTTGAAGCCGGTAACCTCCGCCGCGGACTGGGTCCTTCTCTCCCTTCTGGCCGTCCAGGCCGCCACCGGGGTTTACATGGCCCTCTTCATGCGCTGGGGATCCCAGTGGTACCTCCACACGGCGGTCCCCTACTTCCATTCGCTTCTGGTGTTCAATCCGCAGGTCGGGTACGTGGCCGACTTCCCCTTGGTGTTCAAGCTGCATGCGGGGGGGGCGTTCCTGATCATCGCCCTGTTGCCGTTCACCAAATTGGTCCACCTTCTCTTTCTCCCGATCGGCTTTCTCAAGGACCCGCCCATTCTTTATCGCTGGCGGTCTCCAAAGACCGGGGAATGAGGGTTACGCGGCGACAAACCGATCGAGGAGCGATCCGATGCCATCTCGCGTGTTGACGGTCTGGGATCCGGAAGACAAGGTGTTCTGGGAACGGGAAGGCAAGGCCATCGCGAACCGGAATCTCTGGATCTCCATCCCGGCGCTCTTCCTGGCCTTTGCCGTCTGGATGGTCTGGAGCGTCGTGGTCGTGAACCTCCCGTCCATCGGTTTCCGATTCGACGCCGACAGGCTCTTCTGGCTCGCCGCGCTGCCCGGGCTGGCGGGAGCGACGCTCCGCATCTTCTACTCCTTCATGGTGCCGATTCTCGGGGGACGGAAATGGACCACCCTCAGCACCGCTTCCCTGCTGATTCCGGCGGTCGGCATGGGCTTCGCGGTGCGAAACCCGGAGACGAGCTATTCGACGTTCCTGATCCTCGCGCTGCTGTGCGGTTTCGGCGGGGGAAACTTCGCCTCCAGCATGTCGAACATCAGCTTTTTCTTCCCACAGGCCCAAAAGGGGACCGCGCTCGGACTGAACGCGGGACTTGGGAACCTGGGCGTCAGCGCGATGCAGTTCCTGGTGCCGCTTGCCATCACCGCAGGCGTGTTCGGCGCCTTCGGCGGGGAGCCGCAGATATCCGTCGTCAAAGGGGTGACACGGCCGATGTGGCTGCAGAATGCCGGGTTCATCTGGGTGCCGTTCATCGTCGCTTCCACACTGGCGGCGTGGTTCGGCATGAACGACGTCGCAAGCGCAAAGGCATCGTTCGGCGAGCAGGCGATCATCTTCCGGCGGAAGAACAACTGGCTCATGTGCTGGCTCTATCTCGGAACCTTCGGTTCCTTCATCGGCTACTCCGCCGGAATGCCGCTCCTCATGAAATCCCAGTTTCCCGGGGTGAATCCCACCCAATATGCGTTTCTGGGACCGCTGGTCGGCGCGATCATGCGGCCGGTAGGGGGCTGGGTTGCGGACAAATTGGGCGGCGCGAGGGTGACCTTCTGGAATTTCATCGTCATGGCGGCCAGCGCGGGCGGCATTCTCGCGTTCCTTCCCCACGGGGGCTCCGGAGGAAACTTCTGGGGATTCCTTGGAATGTTCATCCTGATGTTCGTCACCACCGGGATCGGCAACGGCTCGACGTTCCGGATGATCCCGGTGATTTTCCTGACCGAACGGAAGCGGGATGCGGAAGGGAAGGGGGCGGCGGCGCAGGAGCAGGCCCTCAAGGATGCGGCCAAGGAAGGCGCCGCCGTCATCGGATTCAGCTCGGCCTTCGCCGCCTACGGCGCCTTCTTCATTCCAAAGGCGTTCGGAAGCTCCATCCGCCTCACCGGAAGCCCCGAGTCGGCGCTATACGGCTTCCTTGCTTTTTATGTCACCTGCATCGTGGTGACGTGGTGGTTCTATTCGCGGCGCAATGCGACGATTCCATGCTGAGGACCCCGCCGGATCCTGGAGCGCACCCGGAGTCCGGAATCCCGGTCGTTCATAGAAGGAATTTCCTCTCGATGAAGTCCGTAATCCCGGCGGAATCGTTGATGTCCAGTTGCGGAACTTCAAGGTCCAACGGTTCGTCGCTGGCCACCGCAAGGAGCATCGGGTCGTGTTCCCTCCCTCGGCAAAGCAGGTCGGCGCTGCGTTCCCTTCGGTGGACCTCGATTTTCGGCAAGGAGCTCGATTTGAAGCCCTCGACGAGGACGATATCCACATCCGTGAAGAATGCGGCGAGGAGATCCTCGACCGGAGGAGATTCCGCGTGCATTTTCACCAAGGCCAACTTATCGGGAGAGGAGATCACCATGGTATCCGCACCGGCGGCGGTGAGCCGGTAGCTGTCCTTCCCCGGCCGGTCGATGTCGAAACGGTGGGCGTCGTGCTTGATGACCCCCACCCGATATCCCCGGTCTTTCAACCGGGGGATGACCTTCTCGAGAAGGGTCGTCTTGCCGGTGCCGGATTTCGACACGAACGCCACCGCCTTGACGGTCATGAGGGCAACCTTTTCCAAAGCCTGGCGAAATCCTCCGGGGTGTTGATGTTCAAGAAGGATGTTTCCTCCTTGTCCAACGGCGCCAGTTCCTCGCCTGGAACATACCGGATGCCGACCTGCGGATAGAAATCGTAAACGCAATAGTTGCCGCTCTCGAGTTGCTTTCTCATCGGTCCAAGGCACGTTGTCGCGTAGAGGGCGAAGAGGGGTTCGAAGCCGCGGTGGGTGGTGGGGACCACCGCGTCATATCCTTTACGAAGGGAACAGATGTGATCGAGGACCCTCTTGTTGGGGAAGGGCAAATCGCAAGGCGAGACGAAGACGTACTCCGTCTGCGCGTGGTACAGGCCGGTGTATAGCCCCCCCAGGGCACTGCCCGGGAAAATGTCTTCCAGTACGGGCAGACCGTAACCGGCGAAGCGCTCCCGCCTGTCGCCCGCCAGCACGATTCGATGAAAACTTTCCCGGTATATTTCCAACACCCGTTCAAAGAGCGGTTCGCCCGAAAACTCGAGGAATGCCTTGTCCTTCCCCATGCGGCGGCTCTTCCCGCCGACGAGAATCACCCCCGTTATATCCCGGCGGCTGTCCGGGCCCGTATCCATCGTCTTGGGACCCCCTAGCCCGCATTTCTCACCAGCCTTCTACTGCGGCGGCGGATACGGGCATGTCTACTGCGTTGCGCTCGGTCGGGCTCCTCAGCGTAGTGTCAACTACGCCTCCGGGGCCCTCCCGTCGCGCGCCTTGTATCCACGCCCGTCTCCACCACCTCGCTACGAACCCTGGTGAGAAATGCGGGCTAGCGGGAGAGGTGGCGTAATCGGACGGATCTCCGTTGGTTGTTGCCGCGCCCACTTCGATGGAAGCGGCAACGGAAGAAGAGCACTTATGGAAGCGTTATACCAATAATGCATAACGTTATGCAACGGGGAAGCGGATCATCATCACCCGGAAATTCGGGGTGAAATCGGGGCATTGCGGGAACGGTGTTGCCGGGGGAAGCTCCGTGTCATAATCGGAGAGGTCCGGGGGGAGCGGGTCATACCCCTTCGATCAAGGTTTGCGTCCGCCCGTTTCCCCGTACCCCGTCAACTCGACGTACCCGTCCCCCTCGACGGTCTCCCCGCGGGAGGTGCCACGGACCCCGACCGCCCCTTCCCAATACAGGATGGAGGTCCGCAATTCCTGGTTCGCGATGCGTGGGACGACCTCCAGCGTCAGCCCTTCGGACGGGAGCAGCATCCGCCAGCGGGAAGGATACCGCGCACCGGTCTCCGGGCTCTTCCAGTATCCGAGGGTCTCGATCCGCACTTCGTCGGGGGAAAGGCGTCGAACGGAGCCGTCCGGGTGGACCAGCGTGCCGGCGCTGAAGGGGTCTGTCACACCGTCCCCGCCGCGGAGTCGATAGAACATCAGGTCCCTGCCGTCCGCAAGTTGAAGGGCGAACCAGTCCCAGCCGGTCTGCCCCTTTTCGAGGGAACCGGTCCCCCATTCGCGGTCCAGCCAGGAATTTCCTTCCACCGGGAACGAAACGCCGCCGAGCCGCACGCTCCCGCGGGTCGCAAGCCGGGTCATCGAGTAGTAGTACGATGCATTCCCCGGGGCGGCGCTCTTCCGGCTGAGCCCACGGTCTCCCTGCGGCACGATCGGCCTCGCGGTATCGAGGACGAGGTCGATCGATGCCCCATCTTCCACGGCTCGCAGCCGGATCGGCAGGGTGGAGGCTTCCGCCCCTTCCGCCGACCAGTCGTCGAGCCACACCCGGAGCGGGCGAGCGGTCGCCCCGGCGAGGCCGAGAGCGCCACGGCCGGTCCGCTCGAAGGGGCGGAACCGGCGCCCTTCCACATCGGTGAGGGCGAAGTGGGCCATGTACGCCTGATTCGTCGCCCACCGTGACGCCCGGGCGGGAGGATCGGGGGACAGGGCGAAGCGGAAAAAAGTGAGCTGGTATCCGAACCGCCGGCCCCCGGGCGTCCGGAGGTTGCCGGTGAAGTACCACCACTCATGGCGGAACGCAGGGTGGGGGCCGTGGTCGTCCGGAAATCGGAAGGCGCGGGGGACCGTTGCGCGGGCGAACCCGCCCGGATCCTCCCCTCCGAGCAGCGCCGTTACGGACGCGGGAGGGGGGGAAGGCGTGGGGAGTGGAGTCCGGCTGCGCCACGGGGATCCGCCGGAGGTGAAAAGCGCCGCCGCGCACAACAGGGTGATGAAAAGGATCCGGCGCCGCGGCATTCACTCCTCCTGCAGCGCCCGCGCGGGAGAGGAGCGCGCCAGCCGGGTAGCCGGGTAGAGCCCGGCGAGCAGGGAGGCGGCCAGGGCCAGCGCCACGGCCTGGAGCAGGACCCACGGGTCGATGAACGTCTGCATCGTCCACCCGAAGGAGCGGCGGTTGATGAACCGGATGAGTACCAGCGCCTGCGCCGCCCCGAGGGGCACGGCGAGGATCCCGGCGACGGTCCCGATGACGGCGGACTCCCCGACGACCAGTCCCCACGTCTGCAGGGGGGTGAGCCCGATGGCCCTCAGAACCGCATGCTCCCAGCCGCGCTCCATCTGGATCGCCATCAACGCGTTCAGGACCCCGACGAAGGCGATCAGGATGGTGAGGGATCGGAGGACGTTCGTTACGGCGAAGGTCCGGTCGAAGATCCGGAGCGACGCCTCCCGCAGGGACCGGTTGGAGCGGATAAGAACCGGCCGGTCGCCCGCGATCTCGCGGATTCGCCCGATCGCGGCTTCGTCCGGGGTCCCGTCCGAGAGCCGGATTCCGATCGAATCCACGCCACGGTCGTCCCAGAACCGGTCGTACGTCTCCCCGAGGATCCCAACCAGTCCCTGGTCCGAGCTGTAGTCGTAATAGACTCCTGCCACGGGGAACCCCCGCTCTCCCCGGTCGGTGCGCAGGCGCACCGTGTCCCCCTTCCTTATTCCATGGCGGTACGCATACGGGTCCGAGACGATGACGGCGCCGCCATGCAGCGCCTCCCAGACGCTGCGGACGTCGCCCTCCCGGAATCGGAAGGCGTCGAAGCCCTCCCGGGGGATCCGCATCACGAACAGCTCGGTGATCCCCGCAGGGGACTCGAGGGTCTGCCAGCTGACGAGGTTGACCTGGAAGATCCCCGGAGCGGAGGAGACGCTCTCGACCAGGTCCGGCGGGAGGGGCGTCCTGTCGGGACCTCTGCGGTCCTCCATGGAGGAGACGTAGATGTCCGACCGCAGGGAATGGTCGAGCCAGTCGGAAACCGTTCGGCGGAAGCTGTCGATCATGATCCCGATACCCACCGTGGTCGATACGGCGACCACGAGGGCGGCCGCCGCCACTCCCGTTCGGCTGATCGATGCCGGGATGCTCCGGGCCGCCATCGTTCCCTGCGTGCCGAACGCCGCGGCCAGGACCGGCTGGATCCCCCGGACCATGAGCACGGCCGCGCCCGGCGCGAGGAGCGCGTACCCCGCCACGATGAAGAAAAGTCCTCCGAAGGACAGGGGGATGCTCCGGGAAGGATAGAGCTGGACCCCCGCGCCCAGCAGGATCAGGCCCGCTCCCGCCGCCGAAACCGCCGGGAGGATCCTGCGGATCCCCGTCTCGATGGCGGAGCGGCGCATCACGTCCCGGGGCGGGGTGGACGTCGCCTCGCAGGCGGGTCCCAGGGATGCCGCGACCGCACCGAAGATCCCAAGCCCGACCGCCTTGAGGAGCGTCGCCGCCGTCACCGACACCTCCCGGACGGAGAGGGCGAAGTACAGGTCCCCGATCGAGCGGGTGACCATCCCCAGGAGGAATTCCCCGAGCAGGTACCCGAGGGGAAGCCCCAAGACCGTCCCCGCCGCGCCGAGGACCGCCGCTTCGGAGAGGATCTGCGCGAACACCTCCCTCCTCGTGACCCCGAGCGCCCGCAGCGTCCCCACGAGCTGCCGGCGCTGAAGGACCGAAAAGGTCATCGTGTTGTAGACGAGGAACGTGCCGACCACGAGGACGAGGAGGCTCAAGGCGCTCAGGTTCAGGGAAAAGGCCCGGGTCATCTGTTCGAGGGCGTTGCCGCGGGCCCCGGCGGGGAGGATCTCCGCATCGGGGGGAAGTAATTTCCGGACCAGGGAAAGAGCCCTCTCCCCCTCGGCCCCCTCGGGGACCAGAAGGTCGATCCGGGACAACCGTCCCTCCTTGCCGAGGAGCTCCTGGGCCGTCGAGATGTCCGCGACGGCGGTCGTCTCCAGCGCCTGGCGGGTCACATCGTCCGCCGGACGGAGGAAGCCGGACAGCGTGGCGTGAGCGGGTTCGACGCCAACCTGCAGCGGGAGAGCGTCCCCCGGCGACACCCCGATCCGCTTCGCCGTTTCCTCGAGGAGGAGCACCGCCCCGGGGCGCGTCAGGAGGCGGGGGATGTCGGCGTCCACCGACGTCCCCCGCGTGTAGTTCCGGAACGGGGCCTCGGCGAACGGGTCGACCCCGAGGATATGGAGGGTGAGCCCGGGACGCGCGGGTACGCGGGCGTACCCCTCGACGACCGGGGCGATCGTCCGCATTCCTCCCTGGCGGCGAAGCGTCGCGTACAGCGCCTCTTCCAGCCCGGAAGGACCTCCGACGATCCGGTGCGTCGCTTTCCCGGCGACGGTCTGCGCGGAGATCCGGAAGGCGCGCCAGGCGCTCTCGTTGGCGAGGTCGATCGAGAAGACCGCCGCCACCCCGAGGGCCACCCCCACGACGCTGAACATCAGCTGAAGGGGATGCCGGGACAGGTGGCGCAGGTAGGCAAGCCGGAGGATCACGCCGGCGCCCCCCCGTAGAGCGTCCCCTCCACGAGCCGGGCGTCCCCGAGGACGAGCACCCGGTCGGCGGACCGGGCGACGGCGTCGCTGTGCGTCACGACGACCATCGTCCTCCGGTCGTTCCGCGCGAGCCTGACCAGGAGGTCGAGGACCCGCGCCCCCGTCTCCGCGTCGAGGCTCCCCGTCGGCTCGTCCGCCAGCAGGAGGACCGGGTCGTGGACCACCGCG
>Ga0214473_10009065_pt1 | contig 11768 bp, 6 predicted proteins | sample RVTome_7_FD_203509 | JGI IMG/M metagenome (GOLD analysis project Ga0214473, IMG submission 203509) | Soil microbial communities from uranium-contaminated site in the Upper Colorado River Basin, Wyoming, United States - RVT98D197 | ecosystem: Environmental > Terrestrial > Soil > Contaminated >...
GTTGTAGCCCGGGGGAACGAGCGGGTGCTCCAGGCCCGCCTATCCGACGCCAACTTTTTCTTTGTCGAAGACCGGAAGATCCCCTTAATTCAGCGTCTGGAGGGGCTGAAGAGGGTGGTCTACCACTCCAAGCTGGGGACTTCCTACGAAAAGGTCATGCGCATCTCCGATTTGGCAACCGATCTCACCGAACGCATTGACCCCTCCCTGCAAGAGACCGTGAAGAAGGCTTCTTTTCTCTGTAAGTGTGATTTAATCACGGGCATGGTCGGGGAGTTTCCCAACCTCCAGGGAATCATGGGGCGGATCTATGCTCTTCTATCCGGCGAAAAAGAAGAAGTGGCGCTGGCCATCTACGAACACTATCTACCCACCTCCGCGGGGGGGGCAATTCCCTCCTCCCATCCGGGGGCGATTCTGAGCATAGCGGATAAGTTCGATACGATCGTCGGTTGCTTTGGCGTGGGTCTGATTCCCACGGGGACGGCAGACCCTTACGCCTTGCGCCGCCAGACTCTCGGAATCATTAATATTATCCTGGAAAAACGATACCTCTTTTCCCTCAGCCAGCTTGTCGAAAGAAGCCTGGAACTACTGGCAGAAAAGATTGAACGTCCACCGCAGGAAATAAAGACCGGTGTTCTCGAGTTTTTCAAGGGGCGATTGCAGAACCTGCTCGGCTCCAAAGGAGTTTCTCCTGACGCCCTGGAGGCGGCGCTGGCTGTAGGCTTCGACGACATCGTGGACTTACAGGAAAGGGCCAGGGCGCTCCATAACCTGAGGGGTGAACCCAATTTTGAATCTTTAGCCATTGCCTTCAAAAGAGTGGTGAATATTTCCAAATCCCATACCCCCCAAAAGATTGACCCCCGGCGATTCGAAAGCGATGTGGAAAGCAAACTTTTCGAGACCTACCGGACGATCGGCCAAAAGGCTACGGAGAAAATCGCCCAAAAGGATTACCCCGCCGCCCTAAAAGACCTTTCCTCGCTCCGGCAGCCTGTGGATGAGTTTTTCGACGGGGTGATGGTTATGGCGGAAGATGAAAAGATTAAAAATAATCGCCTGTCTTTGCTGAGCTGCATCTCCCAACTTTTTTTCAAAATCGGGGACTTTTCAAAAATCAGCACATCCTAGGAATCTTCCCTAAGACTAAGATTTTTTGTTGTTTTTTCCTTTTCGATCCGTATTCCTTTCTCCCCCTTTGAGTTCTTTCTCCCGACCTCCCCGCATCCGGTGAGATACTACATATGGTGGTTTAGAATCTTCAACATACATTTTGTTGTATTTTTGTCTTTACAAAAATTTAGCGCCCTGGTAAAATGTCCCTTAAATTTGAGAAGGCATTCGAATGATTTTCACAGTAATTTCGTTATCCTATGACCGCTATGGGCTGATTCTGGACTTAAGGGGTGGCCATGAAAATCGCGAAGATCGAACTCTGCGGGTTTAAGTCTTTCTCGGATAAGATTGAGATTGACTTTCCGGCGGGTGTCACAGCCGTGGTAGGCCCAAACGGATGCGGAAAATCAAACGTGGTGGACGCCATCCGCTGGGCCCTCGGAGAGCAGAGCCCCAAACAACTCCGGGGAAAAGTCATGGAAGACGTCATCTTCAACGGTAGCGAAAGCAAGAAACAGCAGGGCATGGCCGAAGTGATCCTCACCTTCAACACCCAGAATGGGCACCCGATCGCAGACTATTTAGATTTCACCGAAATCTCAGTTGGCCGCAGGCTTTTCCGTTCCGGCGAGAGCGAATACTTTATCAATAAGGTTCCCTGCCGGCTGAAGGACATCACGGATCTCTTTTTGGGTACCGGGGTTGGGCACCGCGCTTATTCCGTCGTCGAGCAGGGAAAGATGGATTTTGTCCTGAGCGCCAAACCCGAGGAGAGGCGTATCCTCATCGAAGAGGCCGCGGGCATCACGAAATACAAAGACCGCAAAGCCGCCGCCCTGCGCAAAATGGAGGCCACCCAGCATAACCTCCTGCGCCTGAAAGATGTCATCGGAGAGATCAAGCGGCAGATGAATTCTCTAAACCGCCAGGCCCGGAAAGCCGAGCGATACAAAGGCTATCGCGAAGAGGCGCGCGCCCTGGAGCTGGGTCAGGCCGCGCAGACGTGCCATACCCTGGAGTCCCAGCGCCAGGAGATGCAATCTTCCCTCCGGGAGCTTCAGGACCTCGAGGCCAAGGCCACGGTGGAGATTCAAGAGGTCGAAGCCTCGGTCGAACGTTTGAAGGTCAACCTGCTCGACATGGAACGGGACCTGGCCACCCATCAAGAGCGCCTCACCGAAAACGCCGGAACGATTAAGAATCGGGAAACTCAAATCGAGCTGGCCTCCCGGGAACGGGAAAACCTGCAAAAGCAAACCTTGCGCGCCCAGGAAGAAATCGGCAAACTCGACCGGCAAAAAGTAGAGGTCGAGCGGGAGATGCAGGGCTACGATGAAATCCTGCGGGATCTCGACCAAAAGATCGCCAGCGATGTTGATTTTTTGGCCGGGAAAGAAAAGACGCTCCAGGAGAAAAAAGCCCAGCAAGCCGCGGCTGAGCAAGACCTCTCGCAGGACAAAAATGCCCTGGTGGACCATCTTGCCTACTTGGCCCACTTGAAAAATATGCTCGTCGACCTGCGACGCCGCTCTGAAGAGCTCTCCCGCCGGCAGGAGAAGATGGCGAAGGAAAGGGAAGAAGCGGAGCATAAGGTGGAAGAGACCCGCGCGCTCCTGGCCCACCAATCCCGGCAGCTGGACGATCGCCGGAACACCCGCAGCCAGATCGAAGAGGAACTGAGTCACAAAATTGCCCAGGCCAAAGAACTGCAAACTTCCCTGACCGAACTGCAGGAATCGTTGGGCCATTGTAAAGACCGCCTTCACCAGGAGAGCTCTCGCCTCAATTCCCTCCTGGAGCTGCAGAGGAATTTGGAAGGGTACCAGGAAGGGGTCCGGGCGATCCTGCTCAAGCGCGAGGCCCAGAAACCGCTGACGAACGGGATCTATGGCCTGGTAGAAGATATCGTCGAGACCGAGCCCAAATACGAGGCCGTGGTGGAGTCCGTCCTGGGCGAGCGGCTGCAGCACATCATCGTTCGGGACCACCAGGAAGTTCTGAAGGCGATAGATTACCTGAAGAAGAGCGGATCGGGGCGGTCGAGCTTTATCCCTTTAAAGCTCAAACAAAATCCGGCTCTCTCCCGAACATCCCCTGCGGAGATGGGGGCCGTCCCTCTCGTCGATGTGATCAAAGTGAAGGAGGAGTTCGCTCATCTGGCGCCCTTTCTTTTCGGAGATGTATTGATCGTCTCCGACCTGCGGGAGGCCCTCGACCTCTGGAACCGCGATTCGATCTGGAAGACTCTGGTCACCCTCGACGGGGAAGTGCTCCACCCTTCGGGCGTGGTCACGGGGGGAAGCAAAGCGCAGACGGGCTCGGGAACCTTCCACCGTAAACGGGAGATCCGCGATTTGACCCAGCGCACGGAGGAACTCCGCGAGCAAGTGCTTTCCCAGGAGCGCGACCAGGGACAGTTGCTCTCGACGATTAAGAACCTGGAAAGTTCGATCGAAGGGCTCAACCAGGCCCTCCACCAAGAAGACCTGAAGATGGTCAGCGGGACCATGGAGCTCGAACAAAACCAGCTCGAAGTGAAGCGCTGGATCCAAAAGATCGAGACCCTGCAGTTCGAAGAAAGCCAGTTCGCCGAGGAGTCGTCCGCAATCCAGCAGCAGGCCCAGGAAAGCACCGCTGCGCTTCAGGCCGCTGAGCACGTGAAAAATGAGAAAGAGATCGGCCTGAGCCGCCGGGAAGGCGAGCTGCGGGAATTAAAAGCCCAAATCGAAGGGCTTCTGGGCGAGGTCACGGAGGTCCGGGTGCGCCTGGTTGGCCTGCAAGAGAAGAGGCAGAGCCTTGACCAGAACGTAGAACGCGCCCGGCGGATCTCGCAAGAAGCAGAAGCCCTGCTGCAAAACCGCCGCTCGGAAGTGCAGGAATGCCTTCGCCTGATCGAGGCGGCCGAAGAACAGAAAAGGGAGGCTGAGGCTGAGGTGCACCGGCTTCTCTCGGAACACCAGACGTTACAAGCTCACCTGGAAAGCCGGAAAGAAGATTTGCTTTTGGAGCGGGAGAAGCTGGAGAAAGCGGAGGGCCAAGGCAAAGAAAGCCGGGAAGCGCTGCAAGCGCTCCATGAGCAAAAAAACAATCTTTCCATGAAGCTCATGGAACTCGACCTCAACCTCAAACACCTTCTCTCCACCGTTGAGGAAAAGCACCGCATCACTCCGGAGGCTCTCCTGGCCCGCGAAGATGAGCGGGATTACTTCTCGCCGGAGGTGGAAGCCCGTCTGGCCGAATTGAAATCGCTGATCGAGGCCATGGGCGAGGTGAACCTTTTGGCCATCCAGGAATACGAGGAATCGAAGGCCCGCCTGGAATTTCTCACCGAGCAGGAAGCCGATCTGGTGAATTCCCTGGAGGCCCTGGACCAGGCGATCAAGAAGATCAACCGCACTTCCCGCAGACGCTTCAGCGAAACCTTTGCCGCCGTCAACGAAAAATTCAAGGAAATCTTCACGACCCTTTTCAACGGGGGGCGGGCGGAGCTTTCGCTCCTGGATGAATCCAACCTTCTGGAGACGGGGGTGGACATCATCGTTCAGCCTCCGGGAAAAAGGTTACAGAACGTAAATCTTCTCTCCGGAGGGGAGAAGGCCCTGACCGCGGTCGCCTTGATTTTTTCTCTTTTTTTGATCAACCCCAGCCCCTTCTGTCTATTGGACGAAGTAGACGCCCCCCTGGACGATGCCAACATCGGTCGGTTCAACAGGATGCTTAAGCAGCTGGCCGAAAAATACCAGATCATCCTCGTCACCCACAACAAAAGCACCATGGAGATGGCGGATACGCTCTACGGGGTGACCATGGAAGAGCCAGGCTCCTCTAAGCTCGTCTCCGTGAGATTGAATTAAACCCAGACGTTGCAAGAAATTTTCTGACATCACCCCCACCCATCCCTCCCCCCTCCGAGGGGGAGGGTTAGGGTGGGGGGGCAAGGCAAAGAGACCGATGGCCGAAGGGAAAAAAGGATTTTTCCAGCGGCTCAAAGAAGGGCTTTTCAAGACTCGCGAAGGTCTGGCCAGCCAGATCGACCAGCTTGTCGCCGGGAAGAAGAAAATCGACGAAGGTCTGCTCGCCGAACTTGAAGAAATCTTGATCACCAGCGATATCGGAGTAAAGACGACGCAAGAGCTGCTGGATACCCTGACCGACAAGGTCCAGAGGAAGGAGCTCGAAGACGCCGACCTTCTGCAAAGAAGCCTTCAGGAGCAGATCTTCCAGATCCTCAGCCAGCAGGAGAAGCCGCTCAACCTCGAGGCCGCCCGGCCTTTCATCATCATGGTCATCGGGGTCAACGGTACGGGGAAGACAACGACCATCGGTAAGATGGCCCAAAAATTCAAGGCTCAAGGGAAGTCCGTACTCCTCGTGGCTGCAGATACCTTCCGGGCAGCAGCCATCGAACAACTCGAGATCTGGGGCCAGCGGGTGAACTGCGAGGTGATTAAACAGAAGAGCGGCTCCGACCCCTCGGCCGTCGTTTTTGACGCGCTGAAGGCGGCCAAATCCCGGAACAGCGACGTCATGATCGTAGACACGGCCGGCCGCCTCCACACGAAAATCAACCTCATGGAAGAGCTGAAGAAGGTCAAGCGCATCGTGGACCGGGAAGCTCCCGGGGCACCTCACGAGATTCTCCTGGTCCTGGATGCTACCACCGGACAAAATGCCATCGCCCAGGCCAAAATATTCAACGAAGCCCTGGGAGTAACCGGGATTGTCCTGACCAAATTGGATGGAACCGCCAAAGGGGGGATTCTGATCGCCATCTCCGATGAGCTGAAAATTCCCCTGCGCTACATCGGCATCGGCGAGAAAGTGGATGACCTGCGGGAATTTAACGCCCGAGACTTCGTCGAAGCCCTGTTCTGAAGTACTGAGTGTTGAGTCTAAAGTGTTAAGTAAGGGGTGTCGGGTGTAACGCCTTGCGACTTACGACTTGCGGCTACTTTGTAAATTTGATTTCCCCGTCTTTGGAGAAAGGGACGGTGGAGGTGCCCAGCCTTGTTTTGATGACTGCCGCTCCCTCAATTTTATACCTCAGATTCTTGCCAGCAAGAACGAGCCCCAGGGAATTCCCCATCCTCCTAAAATCCGCCTGCAGTGGAACCTGAACCAACGTCGAGGACGATTGGGCGATCAGGATTTCCTTTTCCAGTCGGCCATTCCCCACTTCCTGGTCTTCAATATAGGCCCTATACTCTAACTGCCGCAGCTTCAAATCAAAACCGTTGGGGTTCTGCACCTCAATGCCGAAGAGGAAATTGATCTCCCCGAAAGAGATGCGCTTGACCACGACCTCCTTCAGGGTAAACGTCGGCTTCTCATAGAACCAGCTTACGCAAGATGGCAGAACGAACAGGAGCCCGAGCAAAAAGATTTTCTTTGTTCGCTTCATCTTCTGAAATCCCCAGTTAAGTATCAATTTATCTGACGTCCTCCGCTCTGTCAACAATTTAGCGCCCCACCCTCTTCTCATGGCCAGGGGAGAGGGGCCCGGCGTGTCTTTCTATACCAGCTTTCCTTGACTCCGTAGTAGAATTCCCATAAACTTCTTTTGTAGGTTCTATTCGGATCCGGCGAAAAATATAAAAGGCGAATCGGCATTCCAGAACCATGGCCATTCTGGTGAAAAGTATCACTTTATCCTTAGAGGAGGAAGAATCCAATCTTCTCCGCAAGGCTGCCGAGTCCCTCAAAATTTTAACCGAACAGATCCAGACATTCAAGATCATCAAAAAGTCGCTCGACGCCCGCCGGAAGAATCGCATCCACTTTATTTATGCTCTCGAATTAACTCTCTCTGCGGGAGAGGAAAAAAAACTTCTCGATCAGCCTCCCCCCGGCCTGCAAATCCAGAGGGTTACAGAAACGGCCGCCCGGGTCTCGGCCCGCATCAAGAAAAAGACCACCCAACGCCCGGTCATCGTCGGCACGGGTCCGGCGGGCCTCTTCGCCGCCCTGAAGTTGGCCGAAAACGGTCTGCCTCCCCTGATTCTGGAGCGCGGAAAAGAAGTCCCCGGCCGGGTTAAGGACGTGGAAAGGTTCTGGCATGACGGGACTCTGGAACCTGAAAGTAACGTCCAGTTCGGAGAAGGAGGAGCCGGGACATTCTCAGACGGAAAACTCTATACCCGTCTGAGTGACCCCCGCGTTTCCGCCATCCTGGAAACTTTTCACCGCTTCGGAGCCCCTCCTGAAATCCTTTTTCTTCAAAGGCCCCATATCGGCACGGATCGCCTCCGGCGAGTCGTTCTCGCCCTTCGCCAATACCTTCAGGCGCAGGGCGTGGAATTCCAATTCCAATCCAGGGTAACTCGGTTGAAAATATTCCAGGATGAGCTCCAGGGAGTCGTTGTCAACGAAAGGGATGAGATCGATTCTTCCCTCCTCTTCCTGGCCCTGGGGAATGGCGCCCGGGACACATTTCGGTTGCTCCAGAGTTCCGGGGTGGCCCTGGAGCCTAAACCCTTCGCCATCGGCCTCCGGGTGGAACATCCCCAGAGACTCATCGACCGTATCCAGTACGGCCGGTCCGCGGGCCATCCGCGACTCCCCCCGGCCGATTACCAGTTAACCCACCGCGACTCAAAGGGGCGGGCGGTCTATTCCTTCTGCATGTGCCCGGGCGGCTCGGTCATTGCGGCCAGTTCGGAGAGCCGGGGATTGGTCACCAATGGAATGAGTCTCTTTCGCAGGAATTCCCCCTGGGCCAGCAGCGCCCTGGTCGTCAGCGCGGGAATTGAAGATTTTGGAGGAAGCGGTCCTTTGGCCGGGATGGAATTCCAGCGACGATGGGAAGAGACGGCCTATCGACTGGGAGGCGGGAACTTCAGGGCCCCGGCCCAGGGAGTTCAGGACTTTCTGCAAAACCGGGACCCCTCTTCGGTCCGGGAAACGAGCTACAAGCCGGGGATCACGCCGGCCCGTCTGGACGAGTGTCTTCCTGCTTTTGTTCGGGAGAGCCTCCGAGAAGCGCTTCCTTATTTTGACCGAAAGATGTCAGGCTTTATCTCTTCCGAGGCCGTCTTGATCGGCATCGAAACGCGCACCTCCTGCCCGCTGCGCATCTTGCGGAATGAGGAGTACCAATCCCAGAGTGTTCGAGGCCTCTACCCCATCGGCGAAGGATCGGGTTATGCCGGCGGGATCATCAGCTCCGCGCTCGACGGAATGAAAGCCGCAGAGGCAGCCTTGAAAAAATTGGAATGAGCAAAAAAGTGCCTAAAGTGCACTAAAGTTAAAAAATTTCACCGCAGAGAACGCTGAGAGCGCAGAGTTGGTTATGCAAAAATTAAAGACGCTATGCGCTATGCGTTTTCCTTTATGACTTACGACTTGTGACTCACGACTTACGGGAGAGGAGACAGACGTGGGCAAAATATTCATCGGTGAGCTTAGGAAGGGACAAGCCGTGGAAAGCACCTTTCTCGTCAGAGAGAAGGTCCTGACAAAAACGAAGAGCGGTAACCCTTATCTCGCCCTCCGTCTCGCTGACCGCACGGGAGAGATCGATGGACGGGTGTGGGATAGCGCGGCAGACTTTTTGCCGCTTTTCGAACCGGACGATTTTATCAAGGTTCGGGCCGAAGTGGATGAATTTCAGGGAACCCTCCAGCTGCGGATCCTGAAATTGAAAAAGTGCCAGGAGGAAGAAATCCAACTGGACGAGTACCTTCCAAAGACCCCCAGGAATATGGAAGAGATGCTGGCTGAACTGAGAAAAATAGCCTCCCAAATCCATCACCCCTCTTTGGCCAAGCTTCTGAAGGCCTTCTTTGCAGATGAAGATTTCGTAAAAAAATTCAAGCTGGCGCCGGCCGCCAAGGCCGTCCATCATGTCTACCTTGGGGGATTGCTGGAGCATACTCTTTCCGTCGCCCAGCTGATCCTTCTCGTAGGACCCCGGTATAAGGGAATCAACCAGGACCTTCTTATGGCGGGGGCGATCCTCCATGACATCGGAAAAATTTCCGAGCTCTCCTTCGAACGATCCTTCGATTACACAGACCCGGGCCGTCTCCTGGGGCATATCACCCTGACGGTGGAGATGATCGACGAAAAAATAAGGGCGATACCGGAATTCCCCCAGGATTTGTCCCTCCTGCTGAAACACATTATCCTCAGCCACCATGGAGAATATGCTTTCGGCTCTCCCAAGAGGCCCAAGACGCTGGAAGCGCTTCTGCTCCATCAACTGGATGACCTGGATGCGAAGATCAACGGATTTCTGGCCTGGATAGAGAAGGGAAAAGACTCCTCTTCCCGCTGGACCCCGTATCACAAGCTCTTTGACCGCTTCATTTTCAAACCCGGGGAAAGCGAATCCGAACCCGAATCCTAAAGCTTCTGCCACAGAGGACACAGAGGGCACAGAGAAAATACTGTAATTCCTTAGGATAAAACCCAAAATAGAAAGGAAGAATTCAAATGAATAAAACTACAAGATTTCGGCATATTGGATTTTGAACTTGGGGTTCGAATTTCGATGTTCGAATTTCGAATGCAGGAGATCTTCCTCTGTGCTGCTAACGTTCAAACTCTTTAAACCTTGTAAGGATTTTCTTTAAACTTTAGGCACTCAAGGCACTTTAGGCATTTTAGGCACTCTCTTTTGGTTGCGGCTCTGCCGCGCTGTACTCTCTGTGTGCTCTGTGGCAAAATGAAATTAATGAATACTCCTCTTCTCCATCCCTGGAAGGTCAGCCCCGCAGAGGCGATTCAAATTCAGGAAAAGCTTCGGAAGAAACTTCGCCTCCGACCCCCAAGGACCCGCTTGAAAACGGTCGCGGCCGGTGATGTCGCCTACGGCCGCGGGGACGATATGACCTATGCCGCATTTCTTCTGTTTACCTACCCCGATCTGGCCCTCCTGGAAAGCGCCTCGGCCAAAGGCCGCGCTTCTTTCCCCTACATTCCCGGCCTCCTCACTTTCCGGGAAGCCCCGGTCTTGCTGAAAGCATACTCTAAGTTGAAGGCTCGACCTGATTTGATCTTGATCGACGGCCAGGGAATAGCCCATCCCCGGTTCATGGGCATCGCCGCCCATATCGGCCTGATCCTCGACCTCCCGGCCATTGGGTGTGCGAAGAGTCGCTTGATCGGAACGCACGAACAACTGGCGCTGGATCGGGGTAAAGCCGTTCCGCTGCTGGTGGGGGATCGGACCGCCGGCATGGTCTTGCGAACACGGGCGGGGGTGAACCCGGTCTATGTCTCCCCCGGGCATGAGATGGATATGGAGACCAGCGTGAAGATCGTACTCTCCCTCTGCCGGGGTTATCGCATCCCCGAACCCCTGCGCCAGGCCCATATCTTTGTCAGCAAATTACGAGGCTGAGCATGGAAACTGGGTTCAAGGATTTGAAGGTATCTGTTATCATCAGTTATTATTAATACAAACGGAATAAATGACGTGTCATTGCGAAGAGCGAAGCGACGAAGCAATCCCAATCAAAAACGAGATGGCCACGCCCTTCGGGCTCGCCAATATTGAGATGATAATTCTGTCGTCTGTATTAGTCTGTCCATAATAATGTAGACGCCGGATACTAAATCCCTCCTTCCCTCCCTTTACAAAAGGGAGGAATTCCCCTCTTTGGAAAAGAGGGGGTAGGGGAGATTTCAGAAGAATAGTCTGCTCAATTATGGCCTCCTTTGTAACTGCGGACTCATGACCATGGAAAAAAAATTACTAGGCAGGACCGGTTGGCCTGTATCCGTTATTGGATTTGGAGCGATCAAGCTGCCTCGTATCGGGGCCAAGGAATGCGAGCGTCTTTTAAATCGGGCGCTCGACCTGGGGATCAACTTTGTGGATACGGCAGACTGTTATGGGGATAGCGAGGAAAAGATCGGCCAGGCTTTGAAGAAAAGGCGCAAGGAGTTTTATCTCTCTACTAAAGTGGATGAGAGAGATGGCCCGGGAGTCCGGGCGAAGCTGGAAAGGTGCCTTCGCCGGCTGCGGACGGATTGGATTGACCTCCTTTTCTTTCATGATGTGCGGGGATCCGAATATGAGAAAATATTCAACGCCGGCGGCCTCGAAGAACTGGAAAAGGCACGGAAGGAGGGGAAGATCTCTCAGATCGGGATCAGCATTCATGGTTCTCTCTCCATGATGATGCGGGCGGTCGAATCCGGAGCTTTCTCGGTCTTGATGGTGGCGTACAGCGCCATTGATGAGGATCGCCTGACCGCCGGCCTCCTACCCATGGCCGCGGTCAAAGGAGTCGGCCTGATTGCCATGAAGCCTCTGGCCGGGGGGAGATTGGCGGAGATCCCGGCGAGAGCCTGGGAAGGAAATTTCTTCCAGGGGGAATCGCCAGCCCAGATTGCCCTGCGCTACGTTCTGTCGAACCCCCACATCCGTTGCGCGATTCCGGGCATGATGACCCTGGATGAATTGGAAGAAAACGTTAAAGTGGGGAAAGAGATGAGAGAGCTGTCGCCCGGGGAGATTCACCGGTTTATGGAGAAAGCCGGAGACGCGGGAAAGGGGTTTTGCCGGAATTGCGGGTATTGCCTGCCCTGCCCGGAAGGAGTGCCCATACCCGACATTTTCCGGTATGAAAGCTATTCCCTCCATTACGGGTTGGACGGCTGGGCCAAAGCCCAGTATGACGCCTTATCCACGAATGCCC
>Ga0214473_10009066_pt1 | contig 11766 bp, 10 predicted proteins | sample RVTome_7_FD_203509 | JGI IMG/M metagenome (GOLD analysis project Ga0214473, IMG submission 203509) | Soil microbial communities from uranium-contaminated site in the Upper Colorado River Basin, Wyoming, United States - RVT98D197 | ecosystem: Environmental > Terrestrial > Soil > Contaminated >...
AAGAGAACCTCGTTCTGGCCACTCCGTTCTGGGACGTGCGTTTCCACCGCGATGGAGGCGTGTCGTCCATAAAGGACAAGCGCAGCGGCGAGGAGTTCCTGCGACCGGAATCGCCGGGTTGCCTGTTCGCGGGCAAGATCGACGGACAGGACGTGACCTCCAAGGGCCACTGGGTCCTTGAGGCGGCGCGCGGCGGAGCGACCTGGGTCGTTGCCCGGGAGAGCGGCTTGATCGGGACCATCCCTTACACTCTGGAGATGAAGTTCTATCGCGAGAGCCCCCGCATCGATTGCTGGATGCGGTTCCGGTACGCGGGAGAGAAGATCGGGCGAGTGACCGACGACGTACGAGACCCCGCATCCGGTTTCATTCATCAGGACAAGCTGCGTTTCAAGATGTTTCCCGCGTTCGCGCCCGACGCCGTGGGCATTCGCGACCTTCCCTTTGCCGTCAGCGAGACGACCGACGCATACATCAATGGGTTGTACTGGATGGCCATAGCCGATGCGGGCAAGGGAATCGCCGTATTCAACCGGGGGACGATGGGCGCCGTGCGCGAGCAGGACGGCGGATTCTCCATTCCGCTGGCCTATGCCTCCTATTACATCTGGGGCACGAGGATGCTCAGCGGCGACTTCGAATACGAATTTGCCCTCTACCCGTTCACAGATGGATGGTCGGCTGCTGATCTACATCGGCGGGCCGTGGAGTACAACTTTCCGGTCATAGGTGCGCCAGCCGCTGCTGCCGACGGGCTCCTCGGGCAGATCTTCCGGCCCGTGCAGGTCGAATCGGCTGACGCGATCGTCTCGGCTCTATATGACCGCGATGGTAAGACGTATGTGCGAATGTACGAGTACCGGGGCAGGGCGGGCGAGGTGTCGCTTGGCTATGCCGCGGGCAAAGTGGCCATGACACAGGTCGATCTTGCAGGCCGTGACCTGGGGACCTCACCCAGCGTCCTGACTGTCAAACCGTGGCAGGTCACGACCATCAAAATCAAATGACCTGTTGAATCGGACCGCGTGGCGCGGTAGGATTAGCCGCATATGGTTCGCAACAGAAGTCCTATTGATGGCACATTCCAAAGGAGGCAGAAAATGAGGCACATCACGCGCAGGCAGTTCGTGAAGGGATCAGTGATCGCCGGTCTTGGTGTGACATTGGCGGGTCCGGCGTCGCGGGTGCTGGGGGCCAATGACGAGATCCGGCTGGCGGTCATCGGCATCAACGGGCGGGGCGGCTCGCACATCAGTGCGTTCGGGGAGATGGACGGCGTACGGGTCGTGGCCTTGTGCGATGTCGATCGGAAGGTCCTGGACGGCAAGGCCGCCGCGTTCGAGAAGAAGTACGGCCGGAAAGTGGACACGTACGTGGACATTCGCAAGCTGCTCGAGAACAAGGACATCGACGCCGTCTCCATCGCCACGACGAACCATTGGCACTCGCTGGCGACGATCTGGGCCTGCCAGGCGGGTAAGGACGTATACGTGGAGAAGCCCTGCAGCCACAACGTCTTCGAAGGGCGCAAGTGCGTGGAGGCCGCTCGCAAGTACAAACGGATCGTGCAGCATGGGACACAGAGCCGCTCCAGCAGCGGTTGGGCCAGACAGGTGGCCGCGATCGCCAGCGGTACGTATGGCAAACTGCTGGTCTCCAAGGGCGCGGCCTCCAAGAACGGGCAAGGCCGATGGAGCATCGGCTTCAAGCCGACCAAGGAGCCGCCGGAGAACCTGGACTTCAACCTGTGGCTTGGCCCGGCGCCGGAGCAGCCGTACCATGAGAATATCGTTCACTACAACTGGCACTGGTTCTGGGACTTCGGCAACGGAGAGATCGGCAACCAGGGTGTGCATCAGATGGACATCGCCCGCTGGGCGATCCCGAATTCAACTTTGCCCAAGAGCGTGATCAGCATGGGCGGCCGCTGGGTGAACTCGACGGAGGGGCATCCGCCGTTCACCGATCAGGCCCAGACGCCCAACTGTCAGTTGACCATCATGGACTTCGGCGGGCCGCTGCTGGTGTTCGAGGTCATCGGCTTGGTCGACAGAGTGGGTCTGGACGGCAAGAAGTATCCGTCCAACGTGGGCAATGAGTTCTACCTGGAGGCCGGAGTCATCAGGGGCGGCAAGTTCTATCCGAAGGATTCCGACAAGGCCGAAGACCTGGTCGCGGTCGATATCAAGATGGGTCCCGGCGACAATTTCGAAAACTTCATCCACGCCGTGCGCAGTCGCAAGATCGAGGACCTCAACGCGGACATCGCCGTTGCGCATCTGTCCTCCGCATGCTGCCAATTGGGCAACATCTCCTACCGTCTCGGCGAGCAGGTCGCCGGCACGACCAGACCGGACGTTCTTGGCAAGCACGAGGAAATTGCCAAATCGTGGGACAAGGTCATGGAGACCGTCAAAGGCACGCTGGGTCTCGACATATCCAAGAGCACCTACCAGCTTGGGCCCATGCTCACGTTCGATCCGCAGGCGGAGAAATTCGTGGGTAACCCGAAGGCGGATGCCCTGCTGACGCGGCCCTATCGCAAGCCGTTTGTCGTACCGGCTTCCGTCTGACGAGTCATCCATCCGTTCGAATAAGGGGCGTCCGGCACTCATAGCCGGATGCCCCTCTTGAGGTTCCGGACTTGGCACGTTCAGCCTGTCAGCTTCTGCACGATGATGCCGGTCACGATCAGGACCAGACCGATGACGGTGGATAGGCGGATTGTTTCGCCGACCACAAGGGCGATGAGCAGCAGTGACAGGAATGGCACGAGGTAGATCAGGCTTACGACGTGGGCGGTGGTTTTGGCATTCCGCATCGCTTTGAGCCAGGCAAGGAACGTGACGCCCATCTCGAACAGGCCGATGTAGATGCCCCCGAGCAGGCCGGCCCAATCGGGGATCGCCGCCTGCCCCGTCACAAGCATCAGGGCGAGGATGTAGACCGAAGCGAATGTGAAGTTCATGAAGAGGCGGACTGCCTCATCACACCGGTCCTTTGTGTTGTAGATCCAGAACAGCGACCAGATAATCGTAGTGCTCAAGGCCAGAAACACGCCGCGAGCGTTGCTGAAGCGAAAACGGAAAATGTCGCTTGGCGTTTCTGGCCGCGTGGCGATAATAACGACGCCAGTGAAGCTGATGACGATGGCGAGGATGCTCACGAGCTTGATGCGCTGGCCGAGCAGCGGGATCGAGAGCAGCACGAGCGTGAGCGGCCAGACGAAATTGATCGGCTGGGCCTCCTGGGCGGGCAGTAATGAGTAGGCTTTGAACAGGATCACGTAGTACAGGAACGGATTGAGCAGTCCAAGTCCGGCCGACCAGAGGTAATCCTTCCGTGTAAAGGTCCGCAGCAGCCGCAGTTTGCCCGTCGCGACGAGATAGATGAAGAACACAACCGTCGATGACACCGAGGCGATGCACAACAGCGGCTGGACGCCGACGTGCCGCAAAGAGAGCTTGAACGCCGAGGCGGCGGTCGCCCAGAACAGGACCGCCACTGCCGCATACGCATAAGCCAGCTTGTGTTGCCTGTCATCTGTCTGCATGGCTCGGCATTATACGCCAAACGTCGGCGCATGGAAGACCCGGACACGTCCGCATTTGCTTGCCGCACAGGGCTACGGGCGATACAATGCATGAAGCATCAATGTTGAGGCAGAATGATTCTGAGGAGCCGGGATCGATGGCCGCTTGGAACAGACATCACGACGCGATGCGAGGGTTCACGCTGATCGAGCTTCTGGTGGTGATTGCCATCATCGCCCTGTTGATGGCCATCCTCATGCCGGCGCTTCAGCGGGTGAAGGAGCAGGGCAAGACAGTCGCCTGCCAGGCGAACCTGCGCCAATGGGCGATGTTCTTCTCCATGTACACGGGCGACAACAACGGCTATTTCCACCGAGGATGGAATGTCGGGAGCGAGCCCCAGACAAGCTGGATGGCAGTCCTGCGCCCTTACTACGAGCAGCAGAAGAAGCTCCTGTGCTGCCCGACGGCGACAACGCCGAACCCCCGCGGCGGACGTTTCTCCTATGTCGCCTGGGGACCGAACTTCAATGGCGACTATGGCAGCTACGGTATCAACCTCCAGGTCAGCAATCCCCTGCCGGGGCACGAGGGGGGCAAACCGGCCACGTACTTCTGGAGACGGGCGGACGTCAAGCAGGCCGCCGAAATCCCGATGTTCCTCGACGATCGCTGGTGGGACACGCGGCCGCACCATACCGACCGGCCGCCGGACTTTGAGGGACAGGTCAACGACTGGACCACGAACGCGATGAAGATGCTCTGCGCGTTGAGACACAATGGGTTCGTCAACGGCGCGTTCGTCGATTTCTCCACCCGCCGAATCGGCTTGAAAGAGTTGTGGATGCTTCGATGGCATCGCGAGTACGACACGCGGGGCCCCTGGACCCAGGCCGGCGGCGTGAAATCCGAAGACTGGCCGCCATGGATGAAGAGCTTCAAGGACTACTGACCATCGTTACGTGAGCAATCCGGCAAGGGATTCGCCGGCTCTACAGGTGCAATCTGCGAGTTTGTGCAGGACGGGGGACGCCGGGCTTTGCCAGAGATGCGTCAGCAGTTGCGTGAGGCTTCGCGCGTCCAGGGTTTGCCAATTCAGCGAGTGCAGCTCGCGAGGCAGGCCGTGCTCGGCGGCGTTGGCCAGCAGCAGGGCGATGCCCGCCATCGCGCCGACGGCCATGCTCTTCGGGTCGATGCCGTGCTCCAATGCCAGGGCCATCGTGCCGTAGATGCGGTCGTTGACACCGAGCTTGCGGATGACGTCGCGAGCGGCACGGGCGGTCGTGTCCGCCAGATACGGATTGGTCACGCGCTCCAGCAGGTCCTCCGCATAATGTCGATACCCCGCCTCCGTGAATAGATCATCGCCGAGTGAGGCGTGCTTGCGGATCAAGGCGCCGCCGGACTCCGTGATGAACGCCTCGCGAGCCACGCGCATCACGCGGGCGTCATCCTTTAACTCGGTCATTTTTCCATAGCCCTTGAGCAGGCCGATGAAGCCGAGCAGTGCGTGGATCGCGTTGTGGCCGTAGAGCTTGGCCTCCTCGAACGGCAACAGATCGCCCTTCTCGATGAAGACCTCGATGCCCGGAACAAAGCCCGGAATGGTCGTCTTTGTGACGAGGATGCGGTTGAATTCCTCGACCAGAAACGCGCGGTCGAAGCCCGGGGCAATCGGTGCGAGCTCTCGCTCGGTGATCTCGCGAGGATCATTCACAACCTGGCTCATCTTGCCGATGACGGTATTGAGGAACTGGACTTGCGGCGGCAGGGCGGTGCCGAGCCTTTTCGTGATGGCCTGTTCGAGGATCTCGGCCGCGTGGTTGTGGTTCTCAGCGGCGTAGACAATCGTGGCGTCCGATTTGCGGCGGCGCAGTCCCTCGGCGATCAACGCCGCGGCACCGGTGGTCGGGTGTGAATCAAAGAAGTTGACCGAGGGCAGGCAGGTGGTAATCTCCGTCGCCTCGGCAATCGCCGTGCGAAGGGCGACGGAATCGCCGGGGTTCGTCGGGTTGAGCAGCTCGACGCCGTCGATTCGCACCGTCTCGATTCCGTCGCTGCCGGCGACATTGACGTAGTACGTACCGTTGTTAGATCGCACGGCGTCCACGAGCCGCTGGTCGATCTCCGCGACGGCGATCCGCCGGAAGTTGCCGCTCTGGAAGGCCTCCTTGGCGAACAGTCCCGCCTGGATGGGCCCGAAGCCGAAACCTGCGAAGATGTGCTCACTCATGCTGCCGACCCGCGCTTAGAGATATTGCTTGATGTCCTTGTTTTCGGTGAGCACGCGGATCTCCAGATCGTACGTGCGGCTCTTGCCCGGATCGAGGCGGATGAGCCGGCCCTGCTCGCGTGCCTTGGCCTGCCCGATGGGCGGATTGGTCCCGGGCTCGAGTCCCGTGACGTACTCGCCCGGCCCCCAGTGCTGCCAGTTGGCCAGCGCGGGCAGTTGCTTTTTCTTGTACCGCATGACGACGGCCAGGCCGAGCTTCCTATTGTGCAGGCCGATGGTGCACATGCCGTCGCTGTCTGGCGTGACATCGATAAAGGCGCACGCTTCGCCCGTGCTGCGATGCTGCTCCAGGGGACCCGGGCACGTGCGGAAGTCGTGCGTGTCGTTGAAGATGGCATTGTCCATCTCCAAGCCGCGCGATCTGCACTCGCCTCTGTAGATGATCTTCGTGCCTTCATCGACGAGGGGCCAGCCATAATTGCAGTGGTAGAGCATCATGTGTGGCGTGCGGGAATTGCCGACGTTGGTCACCACGTCATGAATCCGGATCACCGGCTCGCCGAGCGTGCTCGATATGGTCCGCCGCAGTTCGAGGTTAGGGCCGAAGACCCGCGACTCCTTCACGAGAGCCGTGATGCTCATCTTCGGATTGTCGCTGCCGAGGTCGGGCTGAGCGATGGACTCAATCTGCGCGGGGATGTTACTGATCCGCCCGTGCAGGCCCCGCTCGCCGAAGCTGTCGGTTTCCGGGCCGCCGGCGTGGGTCAGGCCGCAGGTCGTGAGCAGCCCGCCGCCGAAGGACCAGAGCCATTCGAGACCCCTGCTGGCATCCGGTCGCGGCGCCGTCACGCCCGCATGACTGAGCCACACGAGGCTATGCTGGTTATGGAATGCGTCGACAATGTCGAGCGCGCGGTCGACCACGACTTTGTACCGAAGGCCGGCACCTGTATTGACCCAGGCGATCCGTGTCCCCCGGCCCAGCCCGTCATCGAGCACCGACGTTTCGATACCGCCGACCTGCGCGTGATTGCCCACCTTGTCCTGCCAGTCGAATTGCGGCTTCTTCGTTGCCATTGCTGTCACTCCATTCTCATTGATCCAACGCCCGTCGCAGGGCGTCGAAGCTCTCAAAACCTCCCTTGGCGAGGAGGATCTGCAACATCGTCGGGTAGGCCCGGAAATTGCCGTAGCGGTCGCCGAGCGGGGCCTTGATGTAGAGCGAGGCGAACAGGTTGCCCGCCTGGATGGCCTGCTCAAAGTCGATCGTTCCTTTCCGGAAGGCGTCCAGGTTGCTCGCGATGTACGTGATGAGCCCCGCCCGGAAGGAATCGCCCGCGCCGACGAGGTCCACGACTTCGCCGGCCATGAAACGGGAGGTCACCTTCGTCGGGCAGCCGGTCCGGCCGTCGGGACAAAGGTGCATTTCATATGCGCCGTCGCTGACCGTGACGCCGAACAGCTTGGTCCGCTCGTCGTCCTGCCAGAACCGCCGCGTCAGGAATTCGAGGAAGTGCACGTTGTACGCGTGCTCGCCGAGATCGCCCTTCGCCGGCTTTCGGCTGAGCGTGTTCTCGATGAGCCTGGCCTCGTCGGAGGAGGTGAAGAACAGGTCCAGTTCCGGCAGCAGCGGCTCCAGGAGCCTGTACTCCTTGACCGGCTTACCCTCGGCGATGAGCTTCTGGGGGTTGCCCGTCAGCGTGTGGCTGTCCGCGATTGTCACGGCCCCTTTGCTGCGGCACCACTGGATGAACTCGGCGAGGTCCCGGCCGCCGTTGGCATCCCCGCGGTCCGACAGGCCCGAGTACATGTAGTACACGATTCGTGGTCGAAGGCGTTCCACGGCGTCCGTGAAATTCCCGAAGTCAAAATCATTGTTGGCGTTGGGGAAGTAGGCGATCCCGCCTCGCTCGCCGCTCGGTATGCTGTGGATGAACGTCGTGCCGGTGGGCAGCGTGGGGTGGATGTACGTGGCCGACATGTCGATGCCATTGGCAGTCATGATGTCGTGCCAGTAGCGGCCCTGGGCGTCGAGGCCGCCGTAGTCGCCCTTGCCGAGGTTGACGGCGACGGCGACCTTCAGACCCGTCCTGGCGATCAGCGGGGCGGTGTTGCCGGGTCCGCCGGCCGTGGCGAAGCCCTCGTCGATCCATTGCTTGATCTGCTGCTGGGAATACCCCGGCATGTCGTTGGTTTTGCACTTGGCCAGGCCGCCTTTGCCGACGAGCGTGTCGGCGAACTCGAAGTCCGGCCGGCGCAGGTCCACCACCGCCGTATTCAGCACCAACACATCCACAGCCATCGATCTATCTCCACGAAATCATGGAATACTGGAATAATGGAATACTGGGGAGCGTGCGGGTCATCAACCCATTATTCCATTGTTCCACCATTCCATCATTCCAATCGTTCAATGCATCTCCGCCTCGCACGTGCCGATCGCGGGGCGGTAAAAATTGAATTGGACGTTCGGGTGGTCGGCCAGCAGGGACATGGGCACGGCACTGTCGGCGATTCGCTTGCCGATCATTAGCGTCGTCAGCCGCATCCCGAACGGGTTATCGTGCGTGCCCGCCTGCCAGATCGAGACCTTCTCCGCCTTCCACGTCTGGACCGGCCCGACGCTGATCGCCTGCGTCGGCACACTCGTGACCACGCCGCCACCGCTCGTGCGGGCATTCTGCATGATCGTCACCGGGTGCAGGTCCACCACGCGGGTCGTGAGCCGGCGGTACTCCTGCGGCGTCGGCGGCTGGTCCTCATACTTGCCCTGTCGCCGGACGGGGTCGTTGAACGCCCAGTGCTTGATGTCGCCCTGACCGCCCTGCATGACGACACAGCGGATGCCTTCCCAGCTTCTGATGTATGCGGAGGTGTCGGCCTTGGGGAAGTGAAGGTTGCTCTCGGGCATCTTGAGGTCCCGTCGGATCCGGTCGAAGCACAACTCGCGATCCGCCCGGGCGAATGACAATGGGTGAGTCTGTGGCACCTCCCGGCCCTGCATGTACCACTCGTCCATGCCCCAGAAGTGCGCATTTCGCAGGTCCAGCTCCAACTCGTTCACAAGCCGGGCGACGAGCGGAAGCTGCTCCGTCGGACCGATCGGGCCGCAGATGCCGGCGGGATTGACCGGCGTCGCCTGCTTCCACGCCGTGATGTACTCCAGGGCCTCCGCCAGGTAGAAGTCTTCGAGTGTGTCGTAGAAGACGACCTTGAAACCCTCGCGGCTCAGCGCGGCCATGTCCTCCACGGTCAACCTGGCGGCATCATTGAGAATCTCATCGTCGAGCGTCGTGTAATCCCACCAGTCCGGCGCCAGAATACTCAGCTTTCTCGCCATGTGACTCTCCTTATGCCGTGTGGACCAGGTCGGCCAACTCCTTCTTCAGGATGTTGTCCTGCGGGTAGGCGTGGCCGAGATGCTGGCGGAAGCCTTCGCCGAACTGGCGGCCGATCTCGGCGCCGCGTTTCTTTCCGAACGCCTTCATCATGTTGACGTACTCATCCATCCCGTGATGTTTGAGCAGCCAGTCCCGCTGGCTCTCGTGACAGCAGAGCATCTTCTCTTTGGTATCGATCGCGCTACTGATGTTGACGATCATCGTCGGTTTGATCGGCGTGCCGAGCTTGTCCTTGCCCTCGACGGGATCGGCGTAGTAGAGGTAGGGGATCGGCTCGAAGGGTTCGGCGCCGGGCGTCTCGACGTTGACCACGCCGCAGCAGAAGCAGGCCGTCTGGGCCAGTCGGCTGGCATGTTCATGATCGACCATGTAGTCCGATGGACTGAGCGTGAGCACGATCTTCGGCCGGACCTTGCGCACCAGCTCGATGGTCTTGAGCAGCGTCCCGCGGTCGTACATGATGAAGATGTCACCGCATTCGAGGCAATGGTAATGGCCGTCGAGCATCGCGGCGGCCTTGGCGGACTCGCCTGTGCGAATCCGGCTGATCTCCTCTCGCGAGTATTGCACCGTCCCGCAGTCGCCCGGGGCCATCGTGGCGATGTGGACCTCCCAGCCTCGCTCATGCAACAGCGTCAGCGTCCCGGCGCACATGAACTCCGCATCGTCCGGATGCGCCCCGATGCTCAGGACAACTTTGTCGCTTGTCAACATGCATGGCACCTCGTCGTTTGTAGTGTGCCCATAAGGGCATTGAAAGAAACGCCTCACGGTGTCACTACCAACGCGTTCATCTGCCCATCAGGTGGCTGACGATGAGCATGTCCAGCTCCTCGTAGTCGCGGTCGGCGATCAGTTGATCGACTCTGGCCCGGTCGAGACTGCGGACGAGCTCCACGAGCCGCAGGAAGATCGTCCGGCTGTTCGTCAGGTGCTTCGTGGCCATTTCCTGCTTCTGGCTTCGCATCGCCTTGACATCGAGGCCGACGAATTCGCCCCGCGCGCCAAAGTTGTACTTGTCAAGGACTCGGACCTGATTGAACGCGCGGCGCAGGTTCACCGACCCGAAGCTCTTGTCCTCATCGAATTTCAGCCCGTTCTGGTCATTCAAGTGGACTGTGTAGAGCTTGTCGTAGGCGAGTGCAAAGCCCATTTCGTCGGAGGGATCCAGCCCGGCCAGGATCACATGGGCGGTCTCGATGTTCACACCGACGCGGCTCTCGTCTTTCGTCAGGTAGCCCAGCGCCAGCGCGTGTCCAGTGGTGGGGATATAGGCCTGGTCCATCGGCTCATTGGGCTTGGGCTCGATGGCGATCTTGATATCCGCGTTGTAGTCGAGCATGTCGTCGATGGCCTCGACCAGCCGGTCCGTCGCCACCTTGGGGTCCTTCGCCTCACGGATGTAGGTTCCTTCGCGGGCCAGCCACAGCACGATCAGTTTCGTATTCAGCGCAACGGCAATATCGATGGCTCGCCGGCTACGCTCCTTAGCGTACTGACGGGCATCGGGATCATTCGAGGTATAGCCGCCGTCGATGGTCCGCGGGTCTTCCCACAGTCTCGGAGCGACAAATTCAGCAGTCAGCCCTTCGTCCTTGAGGGCCTTGTAGACATCCTTGGCGGCCTTGGTAATGTCCTTCGGGCTCAGCTTGTTCATGTCCGGCACGGCGTCGTCATCGTGGAACTGCACGCCATCGAAGCCGAGCTTCTTATACATCTTGAGCTTCTTGGCGAACGTGACGCCTCGCCGCACCGTGGGCCCGAACGGGTCCGCGCCCTCATGAATATTCCACGGCCCAAACGAAAACCGATATTCTCCTGACATCGTCAGTACCTCCTTAAAAGGCCATCCGATATTCGTTTCAATCACCGGCACATCGTAGAGGATGGTCGAGGCTCTGTCCACTAAAAGTGCCTCTTGAGCTCCCTGTGTATGTTGACTATCTCTGTTGCAGAAGCTGAATAGAGTCGATGGTTACCTTTTGATATTTGGGTTGGCTTGATCAGGCCCATTTTCGTGTAGTTATGAATCGTCTGGCGTGAGAGGCCACACGCTTCTGCAATGACCCCTATTCGATATAACTCGGTTTGGACCAGTGATTCATCCGCTGTCGCCGCCTTTCTTCTTTCTTTCATCGGAGGTCTCCCTCTCCTTCTTGGCCTTCCTCTCTTACGTGGCTTTATTCTTGGTTTCTTCCCCTTCTCCTTACGCCATTTCTCCCATTCGGTATGAAACACCCTGAGCCACTTATAGACGAACTGCCTGGAAACTCCAAGAGATCGAGCAGTTGCCGCTTTGTTGCTAGTTTTGCGAACCAGACTGACAACATTGTCCCGCGCACGTTGTAGTTCTTCAGCAGTCCACGAACGTGCATCGCGCTTTCTCATACCTATCGTCTCATCAAAGTGTAAACTATTTATCAATATATGAATCGTAAAATGGCTGGCCATAACTTCCGCCATATCAAGTACTTAGAGATCATGATGGAAGACTTAAATGATGTTATCACTTCTCTCCGTGTATAGCAAAGCTTATTGCATTGGAGAGAAGAATGCGAAGGAACAAAGAAGTTGCTTACAGTTGGGATTCTCTGAGAGA
>Ga0214473_10009067_pt1 | contig 11765 bp, 11 predicted proteins | sample RVTome_7_FD_203509 | JGI IMG/M metagenome (GOLD analysis project Ga0214473, IMG submission 203509) | Soil microbial communities from uranium-contaminated site in the Upper Colorado River Basin, Wyoming, United States - RVT98D197 | ecosystem: Environmental > Terrestrial > Soil > Contaminated >...
ACGACCCTGGCCCTATTTGACGCCCAGACCGGGACGCTCATCGCGAAGCAGCCGCTGGACGTGCGGCCGCGGCTGATGGGCTTCTCGGCGGACGGGTCAACGCTGGCGGTCTATGGTTCGCCCGTTGCCGAAACCCCAGGGATGACGCAGCCTGACCCTCCGAGCGCGCTGCTGCTCGACGCCGCGACGCTGGAGGTCCAATGGAGAACTCAGCTTCCCGCCATTCTGGACGGGACCTGGTGCCGGGAGAGCTGTGCGGAACTGAACGAAGACACTCGGATGGTCTACTGGTCTCCAGCCGTGATGTTTGACCCACTGCGGAACCGGTTGCACATCCTCCATGCAGACGAGGACCGCCTGACCACCATCGATCTTCAGGCGCGCAGGGCCAGCACGCTCAAGATCAGTGCAGCCCAGACATGGTTCGAACGCCTGCTGGCCCTGACCGCCGACGTGGCCGAGGCCAAGTACTGGCCGGAGGGCGGCTGGAGGAGCGGCGTGTTGTCCAGGGACGGCACGCGGGTATTCTCGGTCGGCCGAACCATGAACCTGGTCACAGATGCCAATGGGGAGTGGAGCGCAAACGAGACCTCCCTTGGCTTGACCGTGATTGAGGCCGACACAGGGCGTGAGCTGGCAACCCGGGAGAGCAGTGCGAGCCGGATCCGCAGTTCGTTGGACCACCATTACCTGATCTTGGACTGGGGGCTCACGGGCTCGATCGAGGTCTGGGACGCGGCGAACCTGGAGATGGTCACCGACTTCGAGGACTGGGACCTCTCGGTCGGCCGCCGAATCGATGGTCGGGAGGTGTTCCTGCTGGCCGCCTCGGCCGGCGATCGGATAACCTCTCCAACCAAAATGGCCATGCTCACGCCAGCGACCTTCGAAGTGCTGGCCGACTGGACGGTCGAGGGCCTCGCCTTCTGGATCGCATTGCCCTGACCTAACCACCCTCCACCTCGCCAGCCTCGGGGTGGCGGCGCTCTGCGATTCCCCGCTGCGCCGGGTGCTACAATCCACTTTCTTGCGGCCATCCGCCTGCGGCTGTGCAGTGCGCGCTGAAGCAGCCGACGGCCCGAGGCCTGCAGCCGAGGTCAGGGATGAGCGAGCTCATTCACATATCCGTCGCCTGGCCGTATGCCAACGGCGACCTGCACGTCGGCCACCTGGCGGGCGCCTATCTGCCGGCCGACGTGTTTGCCCGCTACCACCGGCTGAAGGGCAACCGGGTGCTGATGGTCTCCGGTTCGGATTCGCATGGCACCCCCATCACGGTGGAGGCCGACAAGCGCGGCCTGCCTCCCCGCCAGCTCTTCGAGCATTACCACCACCGCTTCCTGGAAACTCAGCGCGCCATCGGCATCAGCTACGATCTCTTCACCCACACCGACACCGAGAACCACCACCGCATCGCCCAGGACTTTTTCCGGCGCCTGCTGGAGGGCGAGTACCTGTACCGGGAGCAGCAACAGCAGCTGTACTCCGAATCCGAGGGCCGCTTTCTGCCCGACCGCTACGTGGAAGGGACCTGCCCGATCTGCGGCTACTCCGAAGCCCGCGGCGACCAGTGCGACAACTGCGGCAACCTGCTGGATGCGCTGGATCTGATCGAACCGCGCAGCAAGACCGACGGCAGCCGGCCGGTGGTGCGCCAGACCGAGCACTTCTTCCTGGATCTACCTGCTTTCAGCGAGCGATTGCTGGCGTACCTGGATTCCCACAAGGACCACTGGCGGGACACCGTCTACAAGTTCGCCCGCCGCTATGTGGAGGGTGGCCTGTTGGGCCGCCCGGTGACCCGGGATATCGAGTGGGGCATCCCGGTACCGCTGGAGGGCTGGGAGGGCAAGCGGCTGTACGTCTGGTTTGAGGCGGTGATGGGGTACTTCACCGCCTCGGTGGAGTGGGCCGCCCATCAGGGCCGGCCGGAGGCCTGGAAGGACTGGTGGTACGACCCGCAGGCGCGAGGGTTCTGCTTCATCGGAAAGGACAACATCCCGTTTCACACCCTGATCTGGCAGGCCGAGCTGATGGGGGTGGGGAGCATCTACGATGAGGAGGAAAGCCGGCGGTTAAACCTCCCCTATGACGTGCCGGCCAACGAGTTCATGAACGTAGAGGGCGCCCAGTTCAGCAAGAGCCGCAACTGGGCCATCTGGCTGCCGGACATCCTGCAGCGCTACCATCCCGACGCCATCCGCTACTACGTGGCCTCGGTCATGCCGGAGACCCGTGACAGCGAGTTCGCCTGGTCGGATTTCCTGGGCCGCAACAACGATGAATTGGTGGCCACCTGGGGCAACCTGGCCAACCGGGTGCTGTCTTTTGCCTACAAGCACTGGGAGGGGAAAGTCCCCGATCCGGGGCCGTTGCGCCCGGAGGACGAGCGACTGTTGGCCGTGATCGAAGCAGGCTTCGAGAGCGTGGGCGGCGAAATCCAGGCCGTGCGGCTGCGCTCCGCCCTGCAGGAGGCCATGCGCCTGGCCCGGGTGGTCAACGGCTACCTGGACCGCGCCCCCTGGTTTGGGGTGATCAAGCAGGATCGCGCCGCGGCGGCCAAGACCGTGTACACCGCCCTGCGCGCCATCGACTCGCTCAAACTGCTGCTCTCCCCCTTCCTGCCGTTCAGCAGCGAGCAGCTTCACCGTCTGCTGGGCTACAGCCAGCCGCTGTTCGGCGAGCTGCGGATCGTCTCGTACGACGAGCACAGCCGGTCGCACGAGGCTCTCATCTACGACCCCGCCCAGGCCAGCGGCGCCTGGGAACCCAGCGCGCTCCCGGCCGGCCAGCCGCTGGAACCACCCGTGCCGCTCTTCCCCAAGCTGGAAGAGGCCATCGTCAATCAGGAGCTGGGCCGACTGGGGCAGAGCCCCGAGAGCTAGGCTGCCAGCCGCGGCTCAACCCTGCTCTTTAGGAGACCGCTCGGCCCGACGGGCTGTCTTCCGTGACGGACAGCTCCAACCCCTCCAGCACGAGCGGTTCGGGGTCGACCACCAGACCGATCTGGACCGCGCGGGGAATCTGTCGGCGGACCACCGACTTCCGGTTCACCAGAACCACCCCGGCCACCACCAGCAGGGTGCCGAGGAACACGCGGGCGTCCAACGGCTCCGCCAGGAAGCTGACCCCCAGCACGACCCCCGTCACCGGCATGGTGTAGGTCACCATCGAGCTGCGGGTCGAGCCCCAGGTGTTGATCAGGTAGAAATACAGCAGGTAGGCCAGTCCCGTGCCCAGCAGCCCCAGCCAGAGGATGGCGACCCAGCTGATCGGGAGTTGCGGCAGGCGCAGCGGGCGCTCGAAGGTTAGGGTCGAAATCCACAGGATGATCTCGGCGATCAGCACCGTCAGGGTGGCCTGAGCCAGCGGCTGCCGGTTGCGCAGGTAGCGGCGGGAGAAGGTGCTGGCCAGCGCATAGCTCATCGCCCCACCCAATACCGCCAGCTGTCCCAGCCGATTCCCGTCGAAGTTTCCGTTGGCGCCCAGGCCGACGATCAGCCCGACCCCGCCGAAGCCCACCAGCAGGCCCGCCAGCCGCATCCAGGTGATGCGCTCGTCCTGCAGCCAGAAATGGGCCAGCACCAGGACGAAGAGCGGCATGGATCCATTCAGGATAGCGGCCATGCCCGAGTCGATCCGGGTTTCGCCCCAGGAAATCAAGGTAAACGGCACAGCGGTGTTCAGTGCCGCCACCACGGCGTAGGAGGGCAGGTCTTTGCGGCTGACCTGCAGCCGCTGCCGGGTCACCCGCGCCGCGATCAGCAGGGCCAGCAGGCCGAACAGCAGGCGGAAAGCCACCAGCGTCATCGGCCCGATCTCCTGCACGGCGATCTTGATCCACAGAAATGACGAGCCCCAGATCAGACTCAGCGCTCCAAACGCCAACCATGGCTTGCTGTTCGGATTCATACCGTTCTCCTTTGGCGTCGAATTGGCGGCGGCCAGCTCCCTTAGCCGGGGCCACCCATGCTGCCCGATCTGCGATCGAAGCTGCTGGTCGATCACCGACCGATACTGCCTGAACCAGGCCCGCATCAGCACTTCGTTGGGAAACATGGCCCTGCACCCTCACCCGTGATCGGGTTGCCTGGTCCCGGCAGACCGATCCCCATTTGTCGTTTTCCCGGGTTTTGTTCGGTTTCTATTGTAATAAAGCATTTCTCGCAAGTCCATAAGTTCTGAAAGGCGATTGACTGATTTGACTTTATAATATATGATGATACGCGATGACGACATTAGATAATGACAAGCTGTTGGATGCCACCGGCTGGCAGATCCTGCGCGAGTTGGAGGCCAATGCCCGACTGTCCTTCGCCGAGCTCGGTCGCCGGGTGGGCCTCTCCTTGCCCGCCGTCGCCGAAAGAGTCCGGAAGATGGAAGACGCCGGCATCATCACCGGCTACCGGGCCCAGGTGGACCCGGCCCGGGTGGGTCTGCCGATCTGCGCCTTCGTGCGCATCCGGCTGGAGCGGGAAGTCGATACCGCCCGGCTGGAGACCGCTATGGCCGAGCTGCCGGACGTGCTCGAGTGGCACAACCTCACCGGCGACGACTGCGCCATTGTGAAGGTGGCGGTCTCCACCATCCCTGAATTGGATCGTATGATCCAGCAGTTGAAGTCCTTCGGGCAGACCACCACCTCGATCGTCCTGTCCTCTGCTCCGGCCAAGGGCGTCGCCGCGGCCGGCAGCCTTGCCGCCGGCGAAGTGCCGACGGCCCGTACCTCCAAAAACAATGGGGGGAGCCGCACGGGTCAAACGGGCGGGCGGACCGGGCAATCCTGAGCTTCGCGGACTGGCCGTCATCACTACCCCATAAGACTCGATTGGCGGGCGGATGTGAAACGGGGGGCTTAGACGGCCTGCGGCTCAGCGACCGTGGAATTCGGGCTGGCGCTTCTCCAGGAAGGCCGCCCGGCCTGCTCGATGGTCCGCCGTCCGGCCGGCGATTTCCTGCAGCTGGGCCTCGTACTCCAGGGCGGCTTCCAGATCGCCCAGGAAATTGCGGTTGAAGGCCCGTTTGCCCAGGCCGAAGGCGCGGGTGGGGCCGGCGGCCAATTCCGCCGCCAGTGCCTGGGCCTCCGGCATCAGCCGGTCGTCCGGTACCACCCGGTTCACCAATCCCCAGGCCAAGGCCTGTTCGGCGGAGACCGGGTGATTGGTGAAGGCCATCTCGGCTGCCCGGCCGAGGCCCATAAGCAGCGGCAAGGTCAGCGAGGTCGCCGAATCCGCCGTCAGGCCGAGGCCGGTGAATCCGTAGATGAAGCTGGCGCTTTGGCCGGCCAGGCGCAGGTCGGCCGCCAGAGCAACCCCTAGCCCGGCCCCCACGGCCGGGCCGTTGATGGCCGCCACGATCGGCTTCTCCAGCTCGCGCATGCGCAGGATGACCCGGTTGTAGGTGCGCTGCAGGTGGGCGCGGAAGGAGACCTGCCCGCCATTCTGACCGAGGGCCGTGACGTCCTGTCCGGCGCTGAAGAAACGCCCCGATCCGGTGAGCAGCAGGCAGCGCACCTCCGGCTCCCGGGCCGATTCCTTCAGAACCTGCAGCCACTCATCGATCATGGCGGTGTTGAAGGCATTGGCCTTGGGCCGGTTGAGGCTCACCCGCAGCACCCCCTCGGTCCGCTCGGTCTGCAGGAACTCAAAGTCGGTCATGGCAGTGACTCCACAGGCATTTCCTTGATTGGGGTAGCAGGAGGTCAGAGAAGGGCGGGGGTCAGGGCCCCCGCTCAGGAGATCTCGTCGAAGTCCTCGTCGGACTCTTCGCCCTGAAAATCATCCGGGTCTTCCAGATCGGGCAACTCGTCCAGTTGGCCGGGGAGCAGGCGCACCCAGACCAGCAGCATCTGGCCCTGTTCGATCTCCACCCAGCGCACGGCCGCAATGGACACCTGTTGGGTCAGGCCGTCTTCGCCGCGGTACTCCAGGCTGATCGGTTCGTGGCTGCGCCAGGCCCGGTAGCAGCGCTCGACCAACTCCGGGGCGTTCTGGCTGCGCAGCCGACACATCGCCACTCGCGCCGGCACCGGCCCCTCGGCCAGTCCCAGCAGCCAGGACTCGTTTGCCAGTTCGAATGTGGGAGGAGCACCCTCGATGATGGTGATCTTCTGGGGTTCGGGCATGTCGCCTTGAGGGTTAGCTATCTCGACTCGGCCCCTCCGGGGCAGGCCAACGCGGCGAAATCTTACCACATGGAAATCTCCCCGCAGTGGAGTGATTGGCTTCCACTCCAGGCGCGCAATTCAGCTGCAGTCCAACGTCACCTTGATCGCGCCGCTGCGCCGGTCTTGCGCAGCCGCCACCGCCCGACGCAGCTGCGCCAGTGGGAAGCGATGAGTGATCAGCCCCTCGTGGCGCAGCGCCCCCTCCTGCATCATCTCGATGACCAGGTCGAAGGTGTGGGCGCGGCGGCCGCGCCAATCCTCCACACCGAAGGTCTGGGACCCGAGCAGGTCCACCTCCTGATACCAGACCGGGCTGAGATCGACCTTCAAGCTCTCGAAGGCAATGCCCACCAACACGTAGGTTCCGCCCGCCCGCGCCCAGCGCAGGCCGTCCACGATGGTATTGGCCTTCCCAACGCAGTCGTAGACCACCTCGAAACCGCCCAGCAGCATGCCCCGGTTCAGTGGGAAACGGTAGTGTTTGGCGCCGGTGATTTCCGCCACCCGGCCATAGGCGGCATCCCTCCCAGCCAACACCTGGTCGGCGCCCAGCCGCTTGGCCATCTCCGCCTGGTGCGGGTGGCGCGCCATCACGGTGATCTGCGACTGCGGCGAGACGATCCGGGCCGCCTGCAGCACAAGCAGGCCCATGATCCCGGCCCCGATGATCAGCACCTGTTCTCCTGCCCGCGGCGGGCGGCGCAGGACCGCGTGCAGCGCCACCGCGCTCGGCTCGATCAGCGAGGCCTGATCGTCATTCAGGTCCTGGGGGACCGGCCACACCTCGCTCTCGTGGGCGATAAGTCCGTCGCTCCAGCCGCCACCCACGCCGACCGGCCCCCGTCCAAGCGCCTTGTTCTCGCACAGGCGGGTCTGGCCGGCGGCGCAGTGCCGGCAGGGCGGATCGATCTCCTGGGTATGGCAGTTGGGGCTCCCGGTATAACGCGCCTCCATGGCCACCCGATCCCCGACCTTATGCCGGGTCACCCCGGGCCCGAGCTCCACCACTTCCCCCACCAACTCGTGCCCCAGATAGATCCGGTCCGTCGCCGGAATGGGGGCCAAGGCGATATCCACCGATGGTTTCGTATACAGGATGGAGAGATCCGTGGCGCAGATGCCGCACTGCCGGTTGCGCACCCGCAGCCAGCGCGGACCCGGCAGCTCGGGATCGGGTATGTCCTTCACGTACACCGGGGACAGCGGGCTCCAGGTGACCCCGGGCCAGACTCTGTGCAGCAGGTAGGAGACCACCACCCGGGGAATGTCTTTCTCCCAGTAAACGGTCCTCATGGAAGGCCTTCCCGGTTCACTTGCCCTGCCACTCGGGCTTGCGCTTGTCGATGAAGGCCCGCATGCCTTCCTTTTGATCTGCCGTGGAGAAGAGAAAGTAGAAGTTGCGCCGCTCGTCGGCCAGGCCGTCGGCCAGCCCGGTCTCAAACGCCCGGTTGACCGCCTCCTTGGCCATCCGCAGCGCCAGCGGCGCCCGGGCGGCCAGTTCGTTGGCCAGCCTCAAGGCCTCCTCCAGGTAGACCTCCACCGGCACGACCCGGTTGACCAGACCGTGCTGCAGCGCCTCGGCCGCTCCGAGGGTCCGGTTGTTCAGCACCATCTCCATGGCCAGCGGCTTGCCGACCGTCCGGGCCAGCCGCTGCGTCCCGCCTGCCCCGGGCATGACTCCCAGGTTGATCTCCGGTTGTCCGAACTTGGCGCTCTCCGAGGCCACGATCAGGTCGCAGGCCATGGCCAGTTCATTGCCGCCCCCCAGGCACCAACCGGAGACCGCCGCGATGACCGGTTTCTTGACGCGCTGGATGCGGTCCCAGCGCGAAATGCGGTCGGCCAGCAGCATGTCCACCGCCGAGTCCTCGGCTATCTCTTTGATATCGGCGCCGGCGGCAAAGGCCCGCTCGTCCCCGGTCAGCACGATGGACCCGACCTGCGGATCGGCGTCGAAGGCCTCCAGCGCCTGGGCCAGCTCCTGCATCACCTCGCCGTTCAGCGCGTTCATGGCCTCCGGCCGGTTGATGCGGATGAGGCCGGCACGATCGTGAATCTCCGTGCGAATGGTATGGAACTCCATGGATGTCCTCCGGGTGGATCAAGGCATGGCTGGCTGGGCGCTGACCGGTTAGATCAGCGCAGCCGCTGCCGTAGCTTCAAGATGTGGACGGTGTGGTCGCGCTCGTGCCAGAGCGTGCGCCGCATCACCTTGCGCGCCGACCAGGTTTCCCCGGAGAGGGTCACCACCCCCTTGCGGGTGGCCAGCAGAGGCAGGGTAGCCAGGGTGTGATTGCGGGCGCGGACGATACGCTCCAGGGGATCGCTGCGGATCTCCGCGGTCGGCTGGGCCAACCCCAGCCGGTCGAAATACCACTGCTCGGCATTGGCTACGTGTTCCAGGATTCCCAGGATCGGCCAGCGCTCTCCAGAGAACTCAACCTTCAGGTCCTCCTGGTTGAGCCCCTCCAGCGCGGCCTCCAGGTCGGCGCGGGTGGCACGGAGTAGTCGCTCGAGCTCCGGCAGCTCTTCCTTCACCAGCGGCGGGCGATCGGAGGCAAAGAAGGCGTTGACTTCGTACTCGTCCTCGTAATTCCAGGCCCGGATGACTTCGGTGACCATCATCGGGCCGGACAATCCCGAGATGTGCAGGCCGTGGCTGCTGCACCATTCCTGGTAGGCTTCCACTGCTTTGGGTGCCGCGCCGATGGCCGCTTCCCGGCCCTCGTGCGTGGCGAAGCAGCCTGGGAGATCCGGGGCGTGGGCGATCCACACCCCCTCCATCTCTTCCGCACACACGGTGTAGGGCACTTTGGTCGGTCCGTGGCTCCATCGGCAGGCGGCGGGCGGGCCCGCGCGCCTTATGTCCCTTGGGCTATTGCGTCCTCGGAAGGATAGCCTATACTGGCAGTATCATCTGGATTATTACGAAGAGGCATTTATGTCAATCTCGTCCCGGAAGGGCCAGGGGCTGGTGGAGTACGCCTTGCTGATCTTATTGATCGGATTGGCCGTGCTCGTCGCCCTGGCGCTCTTCGGCTCCGGAGTCGGGAACATGTTCAGCAACATCATCGCCAACGTCTGAACACAATTCCCGCGCCGAGCCCTTAAACCGCGCCCATCGTCTGCAGCTTCCACCCTTGAATTGAGGTTTGTAGAAAGCCGTCCAGGATCTCGGCGATCTCGGCCGCGGCTCTCGGGCGGGCGATCCGCTGGCAGGCCTGGGCGGCCCGCTTCAATTCGGCCGGATGCTGCAGCCAATGGTGCACCGCCTGAGCCGTGCGGGTGGGCCCGGGCGCCCAAACCCCCACGCCCTGCTCCTCCACGTAGGTCACGTTGCCGTCTTCCTGGCCCGGGATTCGCCCATACAGCACCATGGGCAGGCCGGTGTTGACAGCCTCCGTAATGGTGCTGGGTCCCGCCTTGCTCACCAGCAGCGTCGCCGCCTGCATCATGGGCGCCAGTTGTTCCTGAAAGCCGTAGAGGAAGGTGGGCACTTCCCAGTCCACCGCCTGCAGGCGTTCATGTAGGCGCCAGTTTCTACCGGCGACTACCGCCAGGCAGAAATTCCCTCCGGGCCGGGCGATCGCCCGGGCGGTCTCGTAGATCGGCCCCAGGCCATCCCCTCCACCCATGAGCAACACCACCGGCCGGTCCGTCGGCCAGCCGAGCTTGCGCCGCAGCGCGGCTTGGCCGCGCCTGGCCGGAAAGAAGCCGCGTGAGACCGGCAGGCCGGTCACCCGCAGCCGCTCTTCCGAGAGGCCGTGCCGCAGAGCACTCGAGCGGGCCGCCTCGGTGGGCAGGATGCACAGCGAAGACTCTGGGTGGAACCAGAGGGCGTGGGTGCTGACTAGATCGGTCACGACCGTGACCAGCGGCGGGGTGCTGCCGCGCATCGCCCTCAACAGCGTCGACACCAGCAGCGGATGCACGGACACCACCAGATCAGCCGGGCGTTCCGCCAGCAGCCGGGAGGCGGGTGAGCGCACGTACGGCCAGAGGGCCGCCGAGAGCACCCGGGCCCGCCGGCGGCCGTCGATCAGACGGTATCCCAATCGCCACATGCGCGGGAAGTTGGTCAGCTCGGGGTAGAGCTGAGGGGCATAGCTCAGCGGCCGCGGAGCGTATTCGCTCAGCGCATCCAGCAGTTCCACCCGGTAGCGGCCCGGGTAGCTGCTCTCCAGCGCTTCCCGGATGGCCAGCGCCGCCGAACGGTGCCCGCCGCCGGTGTTGGAATACAGCAGCAGGATGCGCCTGGGATCAGGCATCGACGGTCGCCTGTCCGGCCTTGCTCACCCAGCCCTTCATGCGCCGGGCGAGCTCGCGGCGAGGCAGAAGGATGCGGCGACCGCAGGTTTGGCACTTCAGGCCAATGTCCGCTCCCAAGCGGACCACCCGCCAGTCGGTCCCACCGCATGGATGCGGCTTGCGCATCCGCACCACATCCTCCATCTGAAGTTCGTAGAGCAGGGAGGCGCTCCCCCGGGCCGGCCAAGCGAAGTATACCTCGGCCGCCCGCGGGGCCACAAAGGCCGGGTGATATAATCCCGCCGTCATGTTCCGTGGGGACTTGCCTACCTTCATCGCCGCCGCCATCACCCTGGTCATCGCCTTCACCGTCCATGAATTCGCTCACGCCTGGACCGCCGACCGCCTCGGCGACGACACCCCCCGGCTGAGTGGCCGGCTGACGCTCAATCCGCTGGTGCATCTGGACCCGCTGGGTACGCTGATGCTGTTGTTCGCCGGCTTCGGCTGGGCCAAACCGGTCCCGATCAACCCCGCCGCGCTGCAGCGCCGCTCGCCGGCCGGGGTCATGCTGGTATCCGCCGCCGGCCCGCTCTCCAACCTGCTGCTGGCGCTGCTGGCCGCTATCCCCTTCCAGTCCGGCCTGGTGGACCTCGCCGAGCCGGCCGGCCGGCTGCTGCCTTCGCCCTCCAGCTTCCTGCTGACCTTCATCTTCATTAACCTGATCCTGCTGCTCTTCAACCTGATCCCCGTTGCCCCGCTGGACGGGGAGAAGGTGCTGTCCTATTTCCTGCCGGCGAGCGGTCAGCAGACCCTGTACCGCCTGCGCCCCTACGGCCCGATGATCCTGATGGGGCTGATCCTGCTCGGGCGCTTCGGGCGGTTCGATCTGCTGGGCACCTTGATCGGCGGCCCAGCCAATCGCCTGCTGCGCCTGCTGGTCACCTAGTCTCCCCATGGCCGACGAAGCCAAAACGCAATGGATCGCCGAGGAAATCGCCGAGCTGCGCAAGGCCGGCCTGTACACGCACATCCGCACCCTCAGCTCCCCACAGGGGGCCTGGCTGGTGGTGGACGGAGCGGAGGTGCTCAACTTCTGCTCCAACAACTATCTGGGACTGGCCAACCATCCGCGCCTGGTTCAGGCGGCCAAAGAGGCCATCGATCGGCACGGCATCGGGCCGGCCGCGGTGCGGTCCATCGCCGGCACGATGGAACTGCACTTGCAGCTCGAGTCCCGCCTGGCGGCCTTCAAGGGCGTGGAGGCCGCCATCACTTTCCAATCCGGATTCAATGCCAATCTGGCGGCCATTCCGGCGCTGTCGGGCAAGGGCGACCTCATCTTCTCCGA
>Ga0214473_10009069_pt1 | contig 11764 bp, 8 predicted proteins | sample RVTome_7_FD_203509 | JGI IMG/M metagenome (GOLD analysis project Ga0214473, IMG submission 203509) | Soil microbial communities from uranium-contaminated site in the Upper Colorado River Basin, Wyoming, United States - RVT98D197 | ecosystem: Environmental > Terrestrial > Soil > Contaminated >...
GTACCTGACCATCGAGATATCCGTCCTTTCCCCCTTGATAGAAATTCTTGATATTCAGGAAATTGAAACAGGGCGTCACGACCTTCATACCGTCAGAGGTTTCCATCGGGGACTGCTGCTGCCGCAGGTGGCGTCCAAACACCGTTGGGACCGCTTGACCTTTCTGGCAGAAACCTGTTATAAGGCCTGCATTCCATCTCAAGCCTGGCAGGAGAAGGGGACGAGGGTTTTATCTTTTCTGCCGAGATCTTCTGTGAAGATGACCGAGAATGCCCCGGGCCGTCCGGAAAAAAATTAAAAAATATCTTGACAAACCAAGATATAAAAATTAGCATTCACTTCTTGTGTATTCAGTGATTTTTCCTTCCGGGGTGGCGACGATGCGTATCTCCGGATAATTATTTGTAATATTCAATTGTTATAGTTGCTGGCGTAGCTCAATCGGTAGAGCAGCTGATTTGTAATCAGCAGGTTGCGGGTTCAAGTCCCATCGCCAGCTCCAGTAAGAAGTTTCTGTCATATGGAGGGGTTCCCGAGCGGTCAAAGGGAGCAGACTGTAAATCTGCCGGCGAAGCCTACGGAGGTTCGAACCCTCCCCCCTCCACCAGGTTACTGTAGCTGGACGTCAGGAAGCAGGGAGACCAGCAAGTCTTCCTCTTTAATAAGCGGGAGTAGCTCAGTGGCTAGAGCGTCAGCCTTCCAAGCTGAGGGTCGCGGGTTCGAATCCCGTTTCCCGCTCCAATTTGTTCGGCATGGAGCTGTGAGATTCTCCGGCAATACGCAACCGGTTCGAGATCGTGTCTCATCGGCGGCGATACAGGCCTTATTGCAGTGAGAGGACAGCGCTTTGGGAGAGGCAACTGGCCCACGTAGCTCAGTCGGTAGAGCACATCCTTGGTAAGGATGAGGTCACCAGTTCAATCCTGGTCGTGGGCTCCATTGATGTAAGAAGGTGGGTTTGTCATGAGAAATATCATTACCTTGGCCTGTACGGACTGCAAGCAGCGGAACTACACGACGACCAAGAATAAAAGGACCATGCAGAATCGGCTGGAGATGAAAAAATACTGCAAGTTCTGCAGGTCCCATAAGTTGCACCGGGAAACGAAGTAATCGCGAGAGGTGCTGCTGTGATCGACCGGACAGGCCAGTAGCTCTAATGGCTAGAGCGCCGGACTCCAAATCCGGATGCTGGGGGTTCGAGTCCCTCCTGGCCTGCCAGTTTTGAGATCTGTCCGGGATGTGCGGCTCTCGCAGGAAGCCGGAAAGTCCCGAATCAGGGACGTCTTCAGAACAGGCTTCATAGGCAGGATGCATATGGTTCGAAAAACTCACTGTGACTGACATGGCGCCTGCCCTGAAACTGTCGAAAGGGTGATGCGTAGCGCGGACAGGAGACTAAAGGCTTTTTACGAAGTCTTCAGGTGCGGGATGATCAGGGATTTCAGGATGGACAGGATACAGGATGGACAGGATAAAGGTTATTGCAGAAAAGGTGAGGCAGTTTCTGGCGGGCTCGAAAGTGGAACTGAAAAAAGTGACATGGCCGACGCCCAAGCAGACCCTTGCCTCTACATCGGTCGTCATCATTGTGGTGATCATTGTGTCCGTATTCCTGGGGATTGTTGACTTCGGGCTGACGAAGATCGTCAAGCTTGTACTGGGTTAACGACATGGCTTTCAGGTGGTACGTCGTCCATACGTATTCGGGTTTTGAAAACCGGGTGAAGCTTTCGCTCCAGGAGAGGATCGAAACGGCGGGGAAGCAGGCCTTTTTCTCGGATATATTGATACCCGAAGAGGACATTGTCGAACTGGTCTCAGGCGAGAAAAAGACCTCAAAGCGGAAATTCTTTCCCGGCTATATCCTTGTCCGGATGGAGTTGGACGACGACACCTGGCACATCGTGAAGGATACGCCCAAGGTGACCGGTTTCATCGGCAGCAAGGACAAGCCTTCGCCGATTCCCGACAAGGATGTTGATGTCCTCAGAACCAGGATTGATGAAGGGACGCTGAAACCCAAACCGAAGTTCAAATTCGATGTGGGTGATCACGTGCGGATCATTGATGGCCCCTTTACCAATTTTGACGGGATCATCGATGAGGTGAAGCCGGAGAAGGGGAAGCTGCGGGTGATTGTCAGCATCTTCGGCCGATCGACACCGGTGGAGTTGGATTTCATTCAGGTTATGCAGAATTGATAAGAAATAAGGCGCCTGGTCGAGGAGGAAGCATTTTCCCCTTATCCTTGGTCTTCAACCTTAAATTTCTGACAGGGTGATCAAAATGGCAAAAAAAGTTATTGCAAATATAAAACTTCAGATCAAAGCGGGTAAGGCCACCCCTTCACCGCCGATCGGACCTGCTCTCGGTCAGCACGGCGTGAACATCATGGAATTCTGCAAGGCCTACAACGCCATGACGCAGAACCAGGAGGGGATGGTCATCCCGGTCGTCATCACGGTTTACGCTGACAGGTCGTTTACATTCGTGACCAAAACCCCCCCGGCTTCCGTACTGTTGAAGCAGGCCGCAAAGATCGCCAAAGGTGCAGGAGATCCCAAGCGCGATAAGGTGGGGACTGTGACGGTCAAGCAGGTCAAGGAAATTGCGGAACTGAAGTACAATGACCTCAATGCTGTGGATATTGAGGGCGCGATCAGGATCATTGCGGGAACGGCGAGATCCATGGGGATTGAAATCACGGGATGATGCCCCGGGGCGATTCCGGCAGAACACCGGGTTATGGGTTGGCGGGTGTCTTAACGTGATCATTTCGGGGAAGCCCAGTCCCCGGGGGTTGGCTTCCATTTGAGGGTTTGTCATGTCAAAGAGAGGGAAGAAGTACTTAGAAGCAAGGAAAAGGGTAGAAACGGCGAAGCGCTATACCATCCAGGAGGCGATGGAACTGGTCGTCGGGACCGCGAGGGCGAAATTCGATGAAACGGTCGATGCCGCCGTCCGGCTCGGCGTGAATCCGGCGCATGCGGAACAGATGGTGCGCGGCTCCGTGGTTCTGCCCAATGGGCTGGGAAAATCGGTCCGGGTGCTCGTTTTTGCCAAGGGCGAGAAGGAGAAGGAGGCGCTGGAAGCCGGCGCCGATGTGGTCGGGTCGGACGAGGTGATCGAGAAGATCAAGGGCGGTTGGCTTGAATTTGACCGGGTGATCGCCACGCCGGATATGATGGGAAGCGTGGGCAAGCTGGGGAAGATCCTCGGTCCCCGCGGACTGATGCCGAACCCGAAGGTGGGAACAGTGACCTTTGATGTGGCCAGGACCGTTCAGGAGCTTAAGGCCGGCAAGGTTGAATTCCGTGTGGAAAAAGCGGGCATTGTTCATTGCCCCATCGGTAAGATTTCGTTCGGGGCGGAAAAATTGACGGTCAATTTTCTCGCCTTGCTGGAAATGATCTCCAAATTGAAACCCGCGTCGAGCAAAGGCATTTATATCAGGAGCATTGTGCTTTCGTCCGTAATGGGTCCCGGGATGAAGGTGGATCCTCTCTCCGTGCGGAGCGTTTAGCTTTTCCGGCCTCAGGTGGCCGGTTAGATAATGAAATGGGTCTGAGACAGCAGGTACAGGGAGTTTAAACGAAAGCGGTCGGCCTGCCGAGACTGAGATGTGGCCTTTCAGGTCATCGGAATCATCCTGTATGGTGCTCTGTTCTCTGACTTTCAATGGGGCTTTCTTTCGGAAGGAGCCCGAAACGGATCAGATGAGGAAAGGAGGTTGAGGATTGGATCGGAGAACAAAGGAGCAGGTTGCTGCTGAACTCCACGAAAAACTGAAAGATTTCAAGTTGGCTGTTCTGACCGGATACGTCGGAATGGACGTGGCGAAGATGACGGCGCTGAGGGTTGCCCTGCGCAAATCAAACACGGAACTGAGGGTCGTGAAAAATACTCTGCTGACCATCGCGTCCCGTGAAACCGATTTTAGCGCGCTGGAAGAATATTTCCGGGGCCCCCTGGCAGTGGCCATTACGCGGGGTAACGTGGTCGAAACCACCAAAGCGCTCGTTGATTTTGCCAAAAAGAATGCCAATCTTGAGATCAAGGCAGCCATGATGAATGGCAAATTCCTCAGCAGGGAACAGCTTACGATACTCGCCGAGTTGCCGAGTCGAGAGGTGCTGATCGGGCAGTTGCTTTCCCTGATGATCGGGGTGCAGACATCTCTCGTGAATGTGTTGAGCGGTGTCCCGAGGAATCTTGTAGGGGTACTCGATGCCTATCGAGAGAAAAAGGCGTCAGCAAACTAAAAATTACATACAGGAAGGAATAGAAAAATGGCAAACGAGATGACCAAAGAGGATGTTGTAAAATTCATTGAAGGGATGACTGTTCTTGAACTTTCGGAACTGGTGAAGGAGCTGGAGCAGAGATTTGGCGTGACTGCTGCGGCGCCGGTTGCCGTGGCTGCCGCTGCCGCGGGGTCGGCACAGGCGGCGCCGGTCGAGGAAAAGACCGAGTTTGATGCGATCCTCACGGGATTCGGTGATCAGAAGATCCAGGTGATCAAGGTGGTCAGGGCGATCACGGGGCTGGGACTCAAGGAGGCCAAGGACATGGTGGACGGAGTTCCCAAACCGATTAAAGAGGGCGTTTCCAAGGACGAGGCAGCCGATATCAAGAAGAAGATCGAAGAGGTCGGCGGCACGGTTGAGATAAAATAAACAGACGTTCAAAAAGAGAACGGCAAGGATCAGAACCCCGATAAACAACAGGTTGGCTGCACCGCATTGCAGAAAGACAGGTTGAATGGGGTTCTTTTTGCTCGTTTGTATTGGTGAAAACTAAAGATCGCTGCCGGTTTAAAGCCGAAAGGATGCTATGGGCGAGTTTAGAAAGAATTTTGGTCGTATCAGGAAGATATTGGATATCCCCGACCTGATCGATATCCAGACCGATTCCTACCGGAAATTTCTTCAGCAGGAGATCGCTCCGGATAAGAGGGGGAACTATGGTCTGCTGGGCGCTTTCAACAGCGTCTTTCCCATTTTCGATTTCAGTGGAAAATGTTCCCTTGAGTTCGTCAGTTACAGGATCGGCGATGTCCGCTATGATATGCAGGAGTGCATCCAGAAGGGAATGACCTATGCGGCGCCGTTGAAGATCGTGGTCCGCCTGGTCGTTTTCGATACCGATCGGAATATGGAACCGAAACCCATCCGGGACATTAAGGAACAGGAAATCTACTTTGGGGAAATCCCCCTGATGACTGAGAACGGCACCTTCATCGTCAACGGTACGGAGAGGGTGATCGTCAGCCAGCTGCACCGTTCACCTGGCATCTTTTTCGACCATGACAGGGGAAAAACCCTGGCAAGCGGAAAGCTGATCTATTCGGCCCGGATCATTCCGATCCGCGGGTCCTGGCTTGATCTAGAGTTCGATTCCAAGGACCTTCTCTATGTCAGGATCGATCGCCGGCGGAAGATGCCGGTGACGATCCTGCTGAAGGCAATGGGAAACTCGACGCAATTCATCCTGAGCTATTTTTACGATATCGAACAGATCCTGCTGGATGACGACCGTCTCTACATATCCGTCACCGATTCCCTCATCGGGGAAAAGGCCCCTGCAGATGTCGTGACGAAAGGGGGAGATGTCGTCGTCAAGAAGGGGAGAAAGATCTCCAAACCCCACCTGAAGAAAATAGCGGAGTCCTCGATCACCAGGATACCGATAAGCGATGAGGGTATCATCGGCAGGATACTCTCTGCCGATGTTCTGGATCCGCAGACCGGCGAGATCCTGATGAAGAGCAATGAAGAATTGACCGCGGAGGGGCTGCAGCTCTTGCGGGAGAAGGGGATCGCCTCGTTTCAGTTCATCCGGCTTGATGAAGATCGCGAGAACGCCTCCATTCGGGATACGCTCCTCATGGATCGGATAGAGACGGCGGAGGATGCCATTATCGAGATCTATCGCAGGCTCAGGCCGAGCAACCCCCCCACGCCGGAGACGGCCCGGAAATTCTTCGCCAGCCTCTTTTTTGAGCCGGATAGCTATGATCTATCCGATGTGGGGCGGGCGAAGATGAATTACAAACTCCATCTGGATGTTCCGACAAGCGTGACCGTGTTGCGCAACGAGGATATCCTGGCGTCTGTCAAGTATCTGATCGACCTGAAGAACGGCTCGAGTGATTGCAGCGTGGACGACATCGACCATTTGGGGAACCGCCGTGTCCGTTCGGTTGGGGAGCTGATCGAAAACCAGTACCGGATCGGCCTGGTCCGCATGGAGCGTGCCATCAAGGAGAAGATGAGCCTTCAGGACATTGAAACCATGATGCCGCACGATCTCATCAACGCCAAGCCGGTCTCGGCCGTTGTGAATGAGTTTTTCGGCAGCAGCCAACTGTCTCGATTCATGGATCAGACCAATCCCCTGTCTGAGATCACGCATAAGAGAAGATTGTCGGCTCTCGGGCCGGGAGGCCTGACGCGCGAAAGGGCGGGATTTGAGGTGCGTGACGTGCATCCCACCCATTACGGCCGCATCTGTCCGGTAGAAACCCCGGAAGGCCCCAATATCGGCCTGATCGTATCGCTGAGCACCTTTGCCAGAGTTAATACCTTCGGTTTCATTGAAACGCCTTACCGCGTCGTGAACCAGGGCAGGGTGCTCGATGAGATCCGCTATCTGACCGCCATAGAGGAAGAAAACCTGATTATTGCCCAGGCCGACAGACCCCTGGATAAGAACGGGAAATTTATCGGGGGGCTTATCTCGGCCAGGAAAGGTGGCGATTTCCTCTCCGTTGTGCCGACGGAGGTCAATATGATGGATGTCTCCCCCAATCAGTTGGTCAGCGTGGCGGCGACCTTGATCCCGTTTCTCGAACATGACGATGCCAACCGTGCCCTGATGGGATCCAACATGCAGAGGCAGGCGGTGCCCCTGATGAAACCCGAGGCGCCCCTGGTGGGCACGGGAATGGAATCCGTTGTGGCGAGAGACTCCGGCGCGGTCGTTGTCGCTAGACGGTCCGGCGTGGTGGAAAGCGTGGATGCCGCGCGGATCGTCGTCAAATGCGATGCTCCCGAAAAGGAAGGGCTCGATACAGGGGTGGATATCTATAACCTGATCAAGTATCAGCGCTCCAACCAGGATACCTGTTTCAACCAGAAGCCCATTGTGAGCAAAGAACAGAAGGTCAATAAGGGGGAGATCATCGCGGACGGACCCGCCACGGACAGGGGGGAACTGGCCCTGGGAAGAAACGTGATGGTTGCCTTCATGTCCTGGGGAGGCTACAACTACGAAGATTCCATCCTGGTCAGCGAGAGGATCGTCAAGGATGATATCTATACCTCGATCCATATCGAGGAATTCGAAACCATGGCCCGGGACACCAAGCTCGGCAAAGAAGAGATCACCCGGGATATTCCGAATTTAGGCGAAGAGGCCCTGAGAAATCTGGACGACAGCGGGATCGTCCGTATGGGCGTGGCGGTGAAGCCCGGAGACATCCTGGTCGGAAAGATAACCCCCAAAGGGGAAACGCAGCTCTCGTCCGAAGAGAAACTTCTGCGGGCGATCTTCGGGGAAAAGGCCAGTGATGTCCGCGATACGTCCCTGCGTGTTCCGCCCGGCGTGGAAGGTACGATCATCGACGCCAAGATCTTTGCCCGGAAAGGGACAGAGCGCGACAGTCGTTCCCAGTATATCGAGGACGAAGCCGTTTCGTTGCTGTACAAGGACAGGGATGACGAGATCCGGATCATTGCCGAGGGTGTCAGAAAGCAGATTGCCGGCATGCTGATTGGAAAGATGTCGGCCTCCAAGGTATCCGATCCCAAGAAGAAACGGATCCTCCTGAAAAAGGGTGAAATCATCACCGATGAGGTTCTGGCAAGGATCCCCTTTGACCTCTGGCGGGAGATAGCCCTGGACAGCGAGGAAGAAGTGGAGTCCAGAATCGGCATCCTGTATGAGAATCTCTCCCGGAAAAAGGAGTTCGTGGAGGTCTATTTTGCGGGAAAGATCGAAAAGCTCAAGGCCGGTGACGAATTGCCCCCGGGGGTGATCAAACTGGTCAAAGTCTACATCGCCATTAAACGAAAACTTTCTGTCGGCGATAAAATGGCCGGCCGCCACGGTAACAAGGGCGTGCTTTCCCGGATCCTTCCCGAGGAGGATATGCCCTATTTCAAGGATGGTACGCCGGTGGACATTGTCCTGAATCCCCTTGGGGTTCCCTCGCGGATGAATGTGGGGCAGATTCTGGAGACGCACCTGGGCTGGGCTGCGAGAGGCATGGGGGAGAAGATCAACGCCCTTGCGGAAAAGCATTACGGGTTGGGGCCCCTGAAAAAGGAACTGAAGGAAGTCTATTCCTCTCCCGAGTTTGACCGGTTCATAGACGGCGCCGGCGAGGAAGAGATACGGCAGTTCGTCAGCCGGCTGAAAAGGGGTATTTTGGTCGAGACGCCTGTTTTTGACGGCGCCGATGAAAAAGAGATCAAGAACATGCTCAAGGTCAGCGGTCTCCCGGAGACCGGTCAGACCACACTGTTTGACGGACGGACCGGGGAACCCTTCGATCAGGAAATCACCGTAGGCATGATCTATATGCTGAAACTCCACCACCTTGTCGACAACAAGATTCATGCCCGGTCCATCGGTCCCTATTCCCTGGTGACCCAGCAGCCTTTAGGTGGCAAGGCCCAGTTCGGGGGACAGAGGCTGGGCGAGATGGAAGTCTGGGCCATGGAGGCATACGGCGCCGCTTACTCGCTGCAGGAGTTCCTGACCGTCAAATCCGATGACGTATATGGCAGGACGAGGATCTATGAAGCCATCGTCAAAGGCGAGCACACTTCGGAACCGGGCCTGCCAGAATCCTTCAATGTCCTGGTGAAGGAGTTGCAGAGCCTTTGCCTGGACGTGGAGATGATCGAAGAGGAGTAGTAACGTGGGGCCGGGACCCGTGGCCTCCCTTGTGTGTCAATACTTAGGAGATATCATCCGTGGAAGACGTTTTTAGTTATTTTGAAAAACCGAAGGATCCCATCAGGTTCAATGCGATTAGAATGTCCATTGCCTCTCCGGAAAAGATTCTTTCCTGGTCGCATGGAGAGGTCAAAAAACCTGAGACGATCAATTACAGGACCTTCAAGCCGGAACGGGACGGGCTTTTCTGCGCGAAAATCTTTGGTCCGGTAAAGGACTACGAGTGCCTGTGCGGTCGCTACAAACGGATGAAACACCGGGGCGTAGTCTGCGAGAAATGCGGCGTGGAGGTTATCCAGTCCAAGGTCCGCCGGGAGCGAATGGGACACATCACCCTGGCGACGCCGGTCGCCCATATCTGGTTCCTCAAGAGTCTTCCCAGCCGGATCGGGAATGTCCTCGATATGACCCTGAAGGAACTGGAGAAGGTTCTCTATTTCGAGTCGTGGATCGTGCTCGATCCCAAGAATACCCCTCTGAAGAAAAAGAGCCTCCTGTCGGATGAGGAATATAGCGACCTTTGTGATCAGTACGGTCCTAACGCCTTCGATGCCGGCATCGGCGCAGAGGCCGTGCGCGTCCTCTTAGAGGAGGTGGACCTTGATAAACTGGACGATGAGCTCCGTTCGGAGCTTAAGGTATCCGTTTCGGAGACGAAGCGGAAAAAGTACATCAAGAGATTAAAGGTGGTCGAGGCCTTGCGGAAATCGGGCAATAAACCGGAGTGGATGGTTCTGACCGTACTTCCCGTGATACCGCCGGATCTGCGTCCTCTGGTTCCTCTGGACGGCGGACGATTTGCCACCTCCGACCTTAATGATCTCTATCGGCGCGTCATCAACCGGAACAATCGCCTGAAGCGTCTGCAGGAGCTCAATGCCCCCGAGATCATCATCCGCAACGAGAAGCGGATGCTCCAGGAAGCGGTGGATGTCCTGTTCGACAACGGTCGGCGGGGGCGAGCCATTACTGGGACGAACAAACGCCCGCTCCGCTCTCTCTCGGATATGCTCAAGGGAAAACAGGGCCGGTTTCGTCAGAATCTTCTTGGTAAGAGGGTTGATTATTCTGGACGTTCGGTCATTACGGTCGGTCCCGACCTGAGACTTCATCAATGCGGTCTCCCCAAGAAGATGGCCTTGGAGCTCTTCAAACCCTTCATCTACAGGCGTCTCCAGGAAAAGGGATATGTGACGACAGTCAAAAGTGCGAAGAAGATGGTGGAAAAGGAGACGGCCGAAGTCTGGGACGCTCTCGACGAGGTTGTCCGCGAATACCCCGTCATGCTGAACCGGGCGCCGACCCTCCACCGGCTTGGGCTTCAGGCATTCGAACCGTTGCTGATAGAGGGAAAAGCGATCCAGTTGCATCCGCTGGTTTGCACGGCTTTCAACGCCGATTTCGACGGCGATCAGATGGCCGTTCATGTGCCCCTGTCCATCGAGGCGCAGACGGAAGCCAGGGTTCTGATGATGTCGACCAACAATATCCTTTCCCCGGCAAACGGGATGCCGATCATCATTCCCAGCCAGGATATCGTTCTGGGGATCTATTACCTGACGAGGTCGCAAAGCGGTGTCAAAGGCGAAGGGATGGTCTTTTCCGACCCCGGGGAGGTCCGGTCCGCATTGGATGCCCAGGCCGTGAATCTGCACGCGAAAATCAAGGTCCGCATCGACGAGGAACTCAAAGAAACCACCGTGGGCCGGATCGTGCTTTATGAAATTATTCCTGATGTCATATCTTTCGATGCGATCAACAAGGTCATGAACAAGAAGGAGTTGGCCAACCTCATCAACCACTGCTACCGGTCCTGCGGGGATAAAACGACCGTTCTGCTTGCAGACCGCCTGAAGGACATCGGTTTCAAATATGCCACCCAAGCCGGTGTTTCGATTGCGATCCATAACATGGTCATTCCGGAAAAGAAAAAGGAGATCGTCGCTAAGGCCGACAAGGATGTGCTGGGGATTCAGAAGCAGTACATGGAAGGCCTGATCACCAACGGCGAGCGGTACAACAAGGTGATCGACATCTGGGCCCAGGCGACGGAGAAGATCGCTGCGGAAATGCTCGGCGGGATCGGGACCGACGAGAAGGTCGGGCCGGACGGGACCAGAAGGAGGGGCGAGAGCTTCAATCCCATCTATATGATGGCCGATTCCGGCGCCAGGGGCAGCGCGGTTCAGATCAGACAGCTGGCCGGGATGAGGGGGTTGATGGCGAAACCGTCCGGCGAGATCATCGAGACCCCGATTCGGGCGAATTTCCGGGAGGGTCTGACGGTGTTGGAGTACTTTATTTCCACACACGGCGCCCGGAAAGGTCTTGCCGACACGGCATTGAAGACAGCCAACTCCGGATATTTGACCCGCCGGCTCGTCGATGTTGCCCAGGATTGCATCATCACCGAGGATGACTGCGGGACGATCGACGGCATCTATGTTTCCGCTCTGATGGAAGGCGGGGAAATCATCGAGACGGCCGGTGAGCGCGTCTTGGGAAGGGTTGTCCTGGAGGATATCCAGAAACCCTATTCGCCCGGTGAGATTCTGGTGAAGGCCAATCAGGAAATCGATGAAAACCTGACGAAGAAAATCGATGACGCCGGCATCGAAAAGGTCAATATCCGGTCTGTTCTGACCTGCAAGTCGAAACACGGTGTCTGCGCCATGTGTTACGGCCGCGATCTTTCCCGCGGTCGGCTCGTGAATATCGGCGAAGCGGTCGGCATCATTGCGGCCCAGTCTATCGGCGAGCCCGGAACCCAGCTGACCATGAGGACCTTCCATATCGG
>Ga0214473_10009070_pt1 | contig 11764 bp, 11 predicted proteins | sample RVTome_7_FD_203509 | JGI IMG/M metagenome (GOLD analysis project Ga0214473, IMG submission 203509) | Soil microbial communities from uranium-contaminated site in the Upper Colorado River Basin, Wyoming, United States - RVT98D197 | ecosystem: Environmental > Terrestrial > Soil > Contaminated >...
TCCTGCTGCAGCAGCTCTTCGTGCTGGTGCGCTGCGGGCTGCGTGTCGCGCTGCTGGGCGCCGAGATCGCGCTCGTTCCGGTCGGGGAGCCGTCCGCCCCGCCTCTGCCTCAGCCGCCGGTCGAGCCTTTGCCCGAGCCTGCCTGAGGCGGGCTGAAGCGCGCCAGGTAACGGCCCGCCGCGGCCAGGAATCGTTCCCGGATCTCAGGGTCGGGGATCGCCTCCGCGGCCGCGGCCACGAGCGCGGGCGCGTGCACGGCCGGAGCGACAGGCGGCGTCGCCGGGACCAACGCACCCCGGTCCTGGACCTCGCCGGTGACGAAGCTCAGGCCGCGGGGCGCCGCCCGCCCCGCGACACGCCGCAGCCTCTCGAGGATGAAGCCGCGCATGCGGAGAAGCGTGCGCTGCCAACGCATGTCGGGCACCTTGATCCGCAGCGTGCCATGGTCGAACGCCACCACCTCGGTGCGGCGTGCGAGCTCCTCGCCGACCGCCCCCGGCCAGGCCGCGCGCAGCAGCGCGAGCGTGTGCTCGGGCTTGGCGCCGAAGAGGCGCGCGGCGAGATCGGGGTGCCGGGGCCGGTCCATGGCCGTGCGCATGCTTACGTTATACTCGCCCCTCGGGCCCGCTTGCCACGCGTCGGGCCGCGACCTCCTCATGAACTGCCCGCGCTGCAAGTCGCCGATCGGCCCGCTCAAGAACCCCGACGCGATCGTGACGTGTCCGGGCTGCGGGACGCGCCTCATGACCCGCTCGGCCGCGCAGCGCTCACAGGGCGCGTCCACGGCAGGCGGGAAGACCGCCCCGCCCGTGCCCGCAGCCCCCCCGGCCCCGCCCGCGCCCGTCCAGAAGACCTCGGTGAAGGTGGGCGTGCGGCAGACGACCGTCTCGGGCAAGTCGACCGGAGCGGCTGTCCGGTCCGCTTCGCGCAAGGCGGCCGCGGCGGACCCCGGCGTGACGCTCGAGATGGTGCTTGCCGAGATCCACGCCCTGCGCGACAGCCAGCAACTCATCCTCGCTGCGCTCGCCGGCCTGGCCCGCGGACAGGCGCCGGCCTCGGCCGGGACGGGCACCGGCAGCTTCGACGGCGCGGAAGCGACGGGGGGCACCACGCTGTCGCCCATCCGCAGCGCCGCGCAGAAGTCGGTGGTGCTGGTGGACGACGACCCACAGACGCTCCGGGCGGCGGTGAACGAGCTCGAACGGTCCGAGATCCCAGTGCGTGCGTTCAGCGAAGGCAACAAGGCGCTCCAGGCGATCGCCGAGGACAAGCCCGACGTCATCATCCTCGAGCTGGCCGTGGGCGGCGACGTGGGCGGCAAGGACCTCGTCAACATGATCAAGGCCACGATGGAGTGGGTGGACATCCCGATCGTGCTCTGGACCCGCGAGGCGGTGTCGAACCAGAAGGAAGCCCGCCAGATCCACGGCGCCGACGAGGTGGTCTCCAAGTCGATGGGGGCCGCGGCCCTCCTCGCGCGCGTGATCACGGTCTTCCGCCGCTGACACGCGTGGACGAAGAGCGCCTGGTGCTCGCCTCGGCCTCGCCGCGCCGCGCGCGGATCCTGGGCGAGCTCGGCGTCGCGTTCCGCGTGGTGGTGTCGAACGTGGACGAGTCGCTACAGCCGGGGGAGGACGGGGCGGCCGCGGTCGCGCGCCTGGCGCGGCAGAAGGCTCTCCGCGTGGCGCGCGGCGAGAGGCTGCCCGTGCTCGCGGCCGACACCGAGGTGGTCTGCGACGGCCGCATCCTGGGCAAGCCGGGCGGCCTCGCCGAGGCGATCGCCATGCTCCAGGGCCTGGCCGGCCGCTCGCACGAGGTCGTGACGGGCTTGTGCCTCGTGAGCGGGGACGACCTGCGCTCCGGGGTCGAGCGGACGAGCGTGCGCTTCGCGCCGATGAGCCCCGAGGAGCTTTCGTGGTACGCCGCCACGGGCGAGCCGTTCGACAAGGCCGGGGGCTATCACGTGGACGGTCGCGGGGCCCTCTTCGTCGAGGCGGTGAGCGGGTCGCCCTCGAACGTCGCCGGCCTGCCGGTGCGGCTCCTGCTGCGCCTCGCCCGCGAGCTGGAGCTCGACCTCGGGTGGCCGAAGGCGTGAGCGCGCTCGCGCGCCCCGCCGCTTTCGCCACGATCCTGACCGCCGCGGCACTCGCGCTCCATCCACCGGCGCTGGTCGCACGCCTGTTGCCGGCCCAATCCCTGCTGGCCGCCGCGCTCGTGATGCTCGCGGCGCTCGCGCTCGTCGCGCGTGCCGCCCAGGCGCGCGAGGGCCGCGCCGGGGCCGTGGCGAGTGCGCTGGGCGCGCTCGTGGCGGTCGTCGGGCTCGCCGCGGACGGTGTCCTGGGACACCACGGCGTGTTGACGCTCGGAGAGGGCGAAACCGCCACGCGCTTCGAGGAGACGGGGCGCGGGGGAGCGCGGCTCGGCCTGCGCCCGCTCGGCTTTCCCGTTGCGGGCGATCGCGTGGCAAAAGGCGCCGTGGCGCTGATGCTGCCCGGCCGCAGCGCGCCGGTCGTGCTGTCGGGCGAGCGAGCGCTGCGTTTCGAGGGCTATCGGCTGGCGCAACCGGAGACGCTCCAGCCAGGGGTGGCCCGGATCCTCGTGCACCGCGAGCCGGCCACGGGCGCAGTCCTGACGGGCGTGCTGCTGCTCGCCGCCGGGTCCGCCCTGCTCGTCCCGCTGCGTCGCTCGGCGGCCGAGAGTCTGCTGACGCCGCTGCTCCTGGCCGGGGGCGCGTTCGTGCTCTCGCTCGCGGTCGCGGATCACGGGGCCGTGCTCGGCTGGTGCTACGGCGTCGCGACACCGGACGGCCGACTGCCCTTGCCGGGGGTCGGGGTCCTGCTCGGCCTCGCGCTCGTCGCCGGCCTCCTCGGCACGCTGCTCTTGGCCGCCTGGCGGCTGTCGGGCGAGGCCGTGTCGGTGACCGGGCCGGCGCGTGTCGGGCTCTGGCTCGGCGTCGCGCTGGCGTCGACCGGGTTGGTGCTCGCGATCGCGCGGCTCGCGTTCGCGGCGCGCCACGGCCTTTTCCTCGGCCCCGCCGCGCTGGCGGCGGCCACGGGTTTCCTGGCCGTCACGCTGGTCTCGACGCGGCGGACGTCCGTCCCGGGACCGCGACTTCTGGCTTTTCTCTGGCCGACGGCGGTGGTCGTGGCGTTGGCGCTCGCGTTCGCCGCGGCGCTCTTCGGGCTCGAGCGCGAGGGGACCTACGCGACGCCTTTCGCGTCCGCCGCCGCCTCGGCCGGGCTGATTGGCCTCGCAGCGCTCGAGCCCACGCGCCTCGAGGGCGCGCTTCGCTTCGCCTTCCTGCTCGCGCTCGTCGCCCTGGCACAGCTAGGCTAGCCGGAACCGGCCGGCCGAGTCGCCGGTGCTATCATCGGCGCGACGCGCGCGCGCCTTGGCTCTTGGAGGGGCAATGGGCGGAGTCGTCCCCGAGCAACCCTCGATCCTGGTCGTCGGTGGACCCCTCGACGGCCACGAGGTCAGGCTCAGCCCCGGCTTGAACATGATCGTCGGCTCGGGCCGCCTCGCCAACCTGCGGCTCGACCATCCGGAGATCGAGCTCGCTCACATCAAGATCGTCTGGGACGACCTCGGCATTTCGATGGTCGACAACGGGAGCCGCAAGGGCACCTGGGTCAACGGCGAGCAGGTCGAGACGGCGGGCCTCATCGACGGGGACACGATCGAGTTCGCAGCGCCGGGCAGCAAGCTCACGCCGCCGCCGCCCAAGGTGAAGCTGCGCATACCCAAAGGGTCCGTCCCGGACGCGCCGCCTCCTCCTCCACCTCCGCCGGAAGCGGTGGCCAAGCCAGCGGGCGGCCTGGCCCGGGCCGCGGGGCAGGCCCGGGTTCTGGTTCGAAGCAAGCGCAGCGCGCTGCGCTTGCCCGACCTGCGCATGCCCGAAGTGGACGTGAAGCGCCTCGCCCTCGGCGCCTTTGGCCTTCTCGCGCTCGTGCTCGCCGGGTGGCTCGTGAAGCGTCTCTTCTTCACGGCGCCGCAGATCGACAATGTGGAGCCGGTGCAGGCCGAGATGGGTCAGGAGATCACGATCACCGGCGACCGTTTCGACGCCGACGCGGTCGACAACAAGGTCTGGTTCGACACGCTGCCGGTCGTCCCCGGCGCGGCTACGGGCCACAGCCTGCTGGTGCGGGTCCCCGTTCTGCCGGCCTCGGGCCCGGTGGCGCTCTCGGTCGAAACCTCGAGCGGCCGTTCGAGGCCGGTCTCGCTCACGGCGCTCGCTCCGCTGCGCGTCACTGCAGTCGACCCGCCGGGAGCACTGCCCGGGGACGAGGTGGTGCTCCGCGGGAGCGGATTCGCCGAGGGGCTGAGCGTGACGGTGGGCGGCCAGGCGGCGAGTCTCGTGAAAACGGAGCCCCACGAGGTGCGCTTCCAGATGCCGCAGCTCAGCGGCACCCCCGGCAGCGTCCACCAGGTCCTCGTCGCCTGGGGTGGGCGCAACGCTTCGCCGGTCCAGCTCTACCTCGGGCGGCTGCCGCTGGTGAGTGCCGTCGAGCCGGCGCGCGGCGTGGCCGGCGACCTGGTGCGCGTGCGGGGCGCCGGCTTCAGCGCCGAAACGACGCTGGTCAGCTTCGACGGGCAGCCGGCGCTGGTCGCGGCCGCCGGCGCCTCCGAGCTCTTGGTCGTCGTCCCGCCGTCGTCGCGATCCGAGGCGGAAGCCCTCGTGCCCGTCGTCGTGCATGCGCACGGTCGCGCCTCCTCGGAGGCGCCCGGCTTCACGCTGCAGCGGCTCGTCGAGGGCACCTGGGTTCCGCGCTTCATCGCCGGCGCCGTCGGCGAGGGAGGTGCGACCGGCCAGGCCACGGTCGGGACCGAGCTCGCGCCGGTGTTGCTGCTGTCGGCGAACGACGAGTCGCGCTCCACGGGCGAGCGCGCGCTTGCCGTGGCCAAGGCCCTCGACGCCGCGGTCGATCGCGCGCGTGTCGGGCAGGCGGTGGCGTTCGAGGCGCGCGAGCAGCCGGAGATCTGCGTGGCGCTCGTCGGGGCGCCCGACCGGCTGCTGAAGGTCCTGCCGCAGGACGCGGCGGCCTACGAGACGCCACCGGGCGAGCCCGCTCGCGGCGCGCCTCCGACTACCATGATGCTCGCGCGCCACTGGGCGGCGCTGCTCACCGACACCGTGGCGATCGCGACGAGCGCGGCGAAGCCGCGCGCCACCGCCGAGCTCGGTCCGCCCTGGAGCGTCGCGTTCACGCAACTGCGGGCGGCCCTGCCGTGGCAGTACGGCAGCGGTGTTGCGAGCGCGCGCGTCGTGGCCGTCTCCCCAGAGCTGAAGCGGATGCTGCGCGAGGCGGCGCTCCGGGTGCCGTGAGCAACGGGCTCCCGAGCGGAGCCCGATTCCCTCGGGCGCAGCGAGCGCCTCAGCGGCCGAGTGCGAGGCGGTCGGCGAGCGGGCGCGGGAGCCCGGCGTCGAGGATCTTGCGTTGCGCGCGCTCGACGCGGTACGCCACGCGGTACACCGTGACCGAACGCGTGTCGCTGTCGAACATGGCGAACGAGGCGAGCGGATTGCCGTCCCGCGGCTGCCCGATCGACCCGGGATTCACCAGATAGCGGACGTCCGGCTCGAGCCGGAAGCGGAAGGAGGGCGCCTCGGTGAGCACCGTCTGGATCGCGTCGGGCGACAGGCCGAAGAGGACCGGAAAATGCGAGTGCCCGAAGAAGCAGAGCGGGAAGGCGGTCTGCCGGAACACGTTGAGCGCCTCGATCTCGCCGAAGATGTAGGCGTCTTCGTCGATCGGCGTGCCGTGTGCGACCGCGAACGCCCCGTCCACGACCGCGGGCCCCTCGGGCAGCGACTGCAGCCAGCGCAGGTTCCCGGGGGTGAGCTTCTGGCGCGTCCACATGGCCGCCTGCAGCGCCACGCGGTTGAACATCTCGCCGTCCTCGACGCCGGCGCAGACCTTGTCGTGGTTGCCGCGGATCGCCACCAGCGGCTTCAGCTCGCGGATCATCTCCACGGCCTGGTTCGGGTTGGCCCCGTAGCCGACGATGTCGCCGAGCACCACGGCCTTGTCCCAGTGCTTGCGCCGCACGTGGGCCAGCACCGCGGTCAGGGCCTCGCAGTTGGAGTGGATGTCCGAGAGGATCAGGTATCTCATGGCCGCCCGGACGTCTCCCGCTCGTGCCCCTCGATCAGCTCCACGATCCGGTCGACCACCTCGCGGCGTGTCAGCCTCGAGGTGTCCACCGCCACATCCGCCAGACGATAGGAGGGTTCTCGCTCGGCCAGCAAGGCCCGCATTATCTCACGGTTCCCGGCCAGCGGCCGGCTGCCGTCCGGCCGTACACGATCGAGCGCGGCCTCCAGGCTGCACTGCAGCCAGACCGTGAACGCCCCCTGCTGCAGGAGCGCGCGCGTCGCCTCCTGGGCGAACGCCCCGCCACCGGTCGCGACCACGACACCCGACAGCCTGGACACGGCGCGGGCCTCCTCGTGCTCCAGCGCCCGGAAGGCCGCTTCGCCGCGCTCGCGGAACAGGCTCGCGACGCGTCGGCCCTCGCGCGTCTCGATCCGCCGGTCCATGTCCTCGAAGCGGTAGCCGAGCCGGCGGGCGAGGCGGCGCCCGATGCAGGACTTGCCCGAGCCCATGAAGCCGACCAGCACCACACGGGCCGGCCGCTCAGGCACGGCCGGTGGCCCGAGCCAGGAGTGCTTCGAACTCCGGAAACGAGACGGCGACGCAGTCGCCGCTGACGATCTCGCTCGGCCCGGACGCGCCGAGCGCCGCCACCGCGAGCGCCATCGCGATGCGGTGGTCGCCGCGCGAATCGACACTCGCTCCGTGAAGCCGCGCCCCGCCCGTGACCACCAGGCCGTCCGGCAGCTCACGTACCTGTGCCCCGAGCGCCTGGAGCCCGCTCACGAGCGCCGCGATGCGGTCGCTCTCCTTGAACCGCAGCTCGGAAGCGCCCGTGACCTCGAGCTCGCCCGTGGCGAAGGCCCCCGCCACGGCGAGCGCCGGCACCTCGTCGATCAGGGAAGGAACGAGCGTGGGATCGACGCGGGTTCCGTGGAGCGCCGAGGACGAGGCCACGATCGTCCCGACGGGCTCGGGCTCGGCCGCATCCAGCCGCGTCTCGACGCGCCCGCCCATCGCGCGCAGCACCTCGACGAAGGCGGTGCGGGTGGGCGACAGCAGCACCCCTTCCAGCCGCACCTCGGAGTCCGGCCGTACCAGCGCCGCCACCACCAGGAAGGCCGCGCTCGAGGCGTCGCCGGGGACGCTCACGCTCGCGCCGTGGAGCGGGGTGCCGCCCACGACGCTGGCCGAGAGCCCCTGCCGCTCGACCGGGGCGCCGAACGCCGCGAGCATCCGCTCCGTGTGGTCTCGGCTCGGCATCGGCTCGCGAACCGTCGTGCGGCCCTCCGCCTGCAGGCCCGCCAGCAGCAGCGCGGTCTTCACCTGGGCGCTCGCCAGGGGGAGATCGTGGGCGAATCCCCTGAGCCGGCCGCCCGTGATCGTGATCGGCGCGCTCCCGGCGGTCGTCTCGACGCTCGCGCCCATGGCGCGGAGCGGTGCCGCCACGCGCTCCAGCGGGCGCCTTCGCAGCGAGGCGTCGCCCGTAAGCGTGGCGCGGAACGGCCGGCCGGCGAGCGCTCCGGCCAGCATCCGGATCGTCGAGCCCGAATTGCCCGCGTCGAGGACAGCGTCAGGCGCGCGCCAGGCCGAAAGCCCGCCCTCGATCACCAGCTCGCGGCCCTCCTCCCGGATCGCGACCCCCAGGCCGCGCAGGCACGCGAGCGTCGAGGCGCAGTCGGCCGCGCTCGAGAAGTTGCGGACGCGCGTCTCGCCCGTGGCCATCGCGCCGATGAGCGCGGCGCGGTGCGAGATGGACTTGTCGCCGGGAAGGGTGAACGTGCCGCGGACGAAGGCCGCCGGCTCGATCCTCATGGCGCTGACCCCTCGAGCGGTCACTGCAGGAGCGACGTCCAGTTCGTCACGATGTGGAGCTGTGGCTTGCGGTTCTCCTCGACCGGCAGCTTCACCAGGAAGCGCTGGCCGTCCGCGCTCACCGCGTAGTCGTCGTAGATCGTGCCCCGGATTCCCGGTATCACGAAGAGATCGGTCGGCAGGTCCACCCCGAGCCGGTCGCCGACCGTCCGCACCGCGACGACGACGAGCCGGCTGTCCGGTGTGGTGTAGAAGAGCTCCTTCCCGTCTCCTCGCCACTTGGGCTGACCGCCGCCGTTCGTGGACACGCGCACCCGCTCGCCGTCCCGCCGGAACGGCTCCACGTAGACCTCGTCCCGCCCGGACTCGCGCGAGATGTAGGCGAGCCAGGCGCCGTCCGGCGAGAGCTGCGGCTCGTCGACGGGGAAGCCGGTGTTCACCACGGGCACGGCATCGCCGCCTCCCGTAAGGGGCAGCGCCCAGAGGCTCTCCGCATTCTCGGCGCTCCGACGCTTGAAGAGGAGCGTCCGCCCGTCGCGCGACCAGTCCTCCGGGTAGTCCTCGTCTGGCGAGTCCGTGAGCACCGTCTCGGGGTCGCTCGCTCGCAGGCCCTTGCGGTGCAGCTCGACCCCCTTGTCTCTCGTCGCGTTGAAGGCCAGCGACCGGCCGTCCGGCGACCACACCGGGTTGCCCTCGTATCCCGGTGTTGTGGTCACGCGGCTCGCGACACCGCGGGCCAGGTCCATCACCCACAGGTCGATTTCCCCGGCGGCGTCGCCGATCTCGAGGGCCACGTTCCTCTCGTCGGGTGAGACGGTGAACTGAGCGTACTTGCCCGGCGCTCCGACCGTGCGGATCTGTCCGCCCTTCCGATCGAGCCAGGCGAGTTGCTCCATACCGGTCATGCGTTGTCCAGAGAGGGAGGCGAGGGTACCCCCCGGCGAGACGCCAAACCATCCGATAGCGGCGTTCTCGATCCAGGACGCCACGGAGGACGCGATCGCGACCGGCTCCCCGCTGAGCTTGGCGCGCTTGGCATCGAAGGGCTGAGCGAAGAGGGTGCCGCCACGGGCGACCGGCAGGTGCCCGTCTGCGTAGGCGTAGCGCCGCCAGCCGCGCGCCACCTGCCGCCGTTCGGCGGGCGCTTCGAGGGAGGCCAGGTAGAGACCCGAGTTCTCCTCCTGGGTGGCGCCGATCAGGAACAGGAATCGACGCCCGTCCGGCAGGAACTGGGGCACGTGATGGTGGTTCTCGCCGCGCGAGGCGTCGAGTGCCGTGAGGGGCCTCGCCTCGCCCCCGGTCGCCGCCACCGAGTAGATCCGACCGGAGAGACCTCCCGCCGAGAAGAGGATGGTGCCCTGCTTGCTCCAATCCGCGCCGGCGTTCCCCGTACTCGGTATCGCGCAGATCCTCTGCACCGTCTGCAGCTCGAGCCGCGCGGCCCCGATGTCGGGCAGCCGCCTGCGCGGGTCCTTCCACAGGCAGCGCGTGATGAGCCGCCGCACCGCAGGTGGCGTCGCCGCGGGCAGCGCGTCCAAGTCCGGCTCGCGCGTGACGACCGCGGCGATCACGTCGGTCACGGTGTCGCCGGCGAAGAGCGCGCGGCCCGTCAGCATCTCCCACAGCAGCACGCCGAAGGCCCACACGTCCGCCCGCTTGTCGACCGGCTTGCCGCGGGCCTGCTCGGGCGACATGTAGGCCGCGGTGCCCAGGATCAGCCCCGCCGCCGTTCCCGTGTGGGCGAGGGTCGGGGACTGCGAGAGGGCCGAGGACGACGAGCCTCCTTCCGCCGCGTCGCCGGCCCAGGCCTTGGCGAGCCCGAAGTCCAGCACCTTCACCTTGCCGTCCGGAGCGAGCTTCACGTTGGCGGGCTTCAGGTCGCGGTGGACGATGCCCTTGGCGTGCGCCTCTTCCAGGCCGAGTGCGATCTGCTCGGCGATCTCCAGCGCCTCGTCCACGGGTATGGCGCCGCGGGCGAGGCGCTGCTTCAGGTCCTCTCCTTCGACTAGCTCGAGCGCGAGGAAGGGCTTTCCGTTCGCCTCTTCGAGTCCGTATATGGCGGCGATGTTCGGGTGGTTCAGCGAGGCGAGCAGGTGGGCCTCGCGCCGGAAGCGCGCAAGGCGCTCCTCGTCCTGCGCGACCTCGGGAGGCAGCACCTTGATCGCGACGTCGCGGCCGAGGTTCGAGTCGGTGGCCCGATAGACCTCGCCCATCCCTCCGGCCCCGAGGGCCGCGGTGATCCGGTAGTGCGACAGCGTCTGGCCGATCAGTTCTGGCATCTCACCCTCGCCGACCCCCGGGCGCCTTGAGCCGTCGCGCGACCGCGTCCACCTGGTCCGGGAAGAGGCGCTCGATCGCGACCAGGAGCTGCGCTCTCAGCCGACGGGGTTCGATGATCGCCGAATCCATCTCCTGCTGGTAGCGGGTCACGAGCACCGACGGATCGAGCGGCGAACGGCGATGGATCTCCTCGATCGCCTGGAGGTCGTGCTCGTCGCACCGGAGCACCTTCATGAGAACGAGATCGTGCCTCTCGGGGACGCTCGCCTTCAGGCGCTTCAGGCGGGGGAGAACGCGTTCGAGGCGCGACTCGAAGTCGTGGGGCGCCGCGTCCCGGTGCTTCCCGAACGTCGAGACGAAGCTGTCGAGGCCCATGTTCAGGAGGTAGCCCCAGCGCCGTGCGAGCGCCGGGGTGCGCGCCCGTGTGAGGGCGAGCTCCCTCCGTCCCAGCGCCCGCGTGAAGAACGGGCGGGCCCGCGTCCGCCGGCGGTCTCGCAGCGGTCGCGCGCGGGCCTTCAGCCGGCGGTCGCTTCCGAGCCTTCCCGTCAGCTCGAGGAAGAAGCCTAGGGCCTGGCCCTCGTTCCGGAGCGACGCCTGTCGGACGAGCTCCTCGTGATCCAGCCCGTTCCTGTGTCGCCAGAGGACGAGCGGCAGCACGCGAGCGACTGCGGCGTCCCGGTGGGACAGGGCCACGGCCTCCGCGACGACCTGCTCGAGAGAAGGCATCGGGCCCGTCGCGGGCCGCGAGACGAGAAGCGGCGCGCCGGCTGCGGAGAGCCAGGTGCGTACCTTCTCGGTGTCCGGTGCGGAAGGCCGTGGGCCGGCGTGGTCCTCCTCGACGAGCTTGCGGAGGAGCGTGGCATGTGGACTGCCGGGGTTCGCCGAGTAGACGAGGGCGACCCCCTCCCGCTTCGTCCGCGCGAGACCGGCGGTCCGCATGGCCAGAAGCTCCCGGTGCGCCGCCGCGAAGCTGACGCCGGCACGGCGGGCGAGTGCGCTGACGCTGCCTTCGGCTCCGGCTCCCCACAGCAGCCTGAGCAGCTCACGGCGGGCCCGGCTCGTCACGAGGTAGGAGAGCAGCACGCGAAGAGACTATCACATTTTACGATAGATAGCGCCGCGCACCCGGTGCCGCCGCGAGAAGGACCCGCCTTCTCATGAGCCAGCCTCGTCGGCTGGCGTCGACGTGCCGGCGGCCGCCACCTGCGGGAGCAGCGTCGCGCAGTCTCGGGTGAGCTTCAGGCAGCACTCGCCGTCGGCTCGAGTGCGGCCGAGGTTGACCAGCGCCACGGGACGGCCTCGCTCGCGCGCCGCGCGAACGAAGCGGTAGCCCGAGTAGACGAAGCCGGCGAGCGCGGCCGCGTCGTCCTCGTGCGTCACGGCGTCACCGGCCGCGTCACTCTCCTGTCCCTGCCTCGAGCAGCGAGGGCCAGTTCACGAGCACGTGGATCTGTTGCGGCTTCTGCGAGGATGCGGTCCTGAACAGGAAGCGCTGGCCGTCGGCGTTCACGGCGTAGCCTCGGCTCCCACTGTCGGCAGGGCCGCCGCCGATCACGGCGCCAAAGTGGCGC
>Ga0214473_10009072_pt1 | contig 11763 bp, 18 predicted proteins | sample RVTome_7_FD_203509 | JGI IMG/M metagenome (GOLD analysis project Ga0214473, IMG submission 203509) | Soil microbial communities from uranium-contaminated site in the Upper Colorado River Basin, Wyoming, United States - RVT98D197 | ecosystem: Environmental > Terrestrial > Soil > Contaminated >...
TCGGTCCGTGGGTGAACGCCCAAGCTGATATCGAGTGGATCACTGGCGCGTCCGAGAATCTGCCGGCGCAGCAAAACCTGCTGGATGCGTTCGCGGCAACCACCGCATCGCTGAACGCGACGCACGGTTCTGGCACGCTGACCATTCTGTCTTCCCCGCTCAATCACGGCACGTTCACGTACACCATCGCGAGTTGGACTACCCTGGCGCCTCCTCCGGATAACTTCCAGATCGATCACATTGGCAACGCGAACGTGACGGTGTTCGAGCAGAACGCGGTCTGGACCGCGCCGAGCCGTGCGGCGGCCCCCGCGCTGAGGCCCTTCATGATCGGCGTGGTGGCACTGCTTCTGCTGATGTTGGGGTTACGTCGCGTGAACCGCAGGCATGATTAGCTACTCGGCGCTGTCAGTCGAGCTGGCTAGCGACTCCTCGCTGAGCGCTAAGGCGTTCGGGTTTCCGAGCTGACTGAGGTAGACTGCTGATGTGACCAATGAACGCAGCCTGGCCCTCATCCGCGAGCGCGTGCGGCGCGGAGATTATGTCATTTCGTTTACCCACACCGAGAAGTTGCGTGAGCGGAAGATCAGTGCTGACGATGTTGAAAAGGCGATTCGCGAAGGGGCGATTGTCGAGGACTATCCCGATGACGCAAGAGGACCGAGCTGTCTTATTCTTGGCCGGTCAGGTGGCCGGCCCCTTCATGTCGTGTGCGGTCGGCTCGACGAGCAGCGAATCTTGATCATTACGGCGTACGAGCCGGACCCCGCCGAATGGGAGTCTGACTGGCGAACGCGGAGGAGGTAAAGTCGTGATGGCGGAGAGTTGCTACTTTTGCCGGGGTACTGTTGAGCAGCGGAACGTTGACGTGGACTTCCGTTGGGGCAAGAAGTTGAAAATGATCCGGAGCGTGCCGGCCGGCGTCTGCCGCCAATGCGGTGAGCGGTATTTCGATGCGGGCGTGTACAAGGCAATGGAGCAGCTTGCTCGGTCGCGGCGCAAACCGGCGACCCGGATGGCCGTCGACGTGTTCGAGTTCCGAGCGGCGGTGAGCGAGCGGTAGGCCGAACAAGCCGTTCGAGCTGACGGCGGGCATGCCGCGGCGTCTTTCCATGGTGCGTTCGTTTGCCCGCCGCCGCTCAACGCCACGACGTTCGGCGACGAGAACGGCGGGGACCACGAGATGAACAAAGACGGCGTAGCAGCTGCCTTCGAGCTGATCGTCGAGGAAATTGAAGCAGTCGCTTCCGAAATCGCCGACCAAGGCAGCAAGGCTTTTCGAGAGAAGGCCTACGATCTTGCGCAGCAACTCAGCGAGGCCGGGAAGAGTCTTCAAGACTTCCGCACGAAGGTCATGGATCTGCTAGAGGAGTGGCAAAGCGGCGTCGATGTCGCGACGAGACAACGATTCACTACCCCCCGTCCCCGAAAGAAGCGTGTCGTAGGTGCTGCCAAGACACACACCAAGGGACCGAAAACTCAACTGCGCGTCACCTTTGCGGATGGTCAGCACATCGAGGAGTACTACGCGGCTGATACGTTTGCGCTAGCCTTGCGGAAGCTCGGCCTGGATCGTGTTGAAGGGCTGGGCATTACCGATCGGAACACGCCCCTGGTCGGACAGATTCGCAGCAAGCAATATAGTCAGCGGCGTGTTGACGGGAAGTACATCTGCACGCATTCGAGCACACAGCAGAAGAAGGAAATGCTGGAACGAATTGCCAAGGATCTCGGCGTAACCCTGAAGGTGCAGATCATATGACGATTTCCCGATCGAGGTGGAGCCGCCAGGCGCAGCGGCCGAGGACAGGCGTTGGAGCGATTGACAACGGCAGCCCCTGTTGGCATCGTCTCCAACATGCGCGCCACGGCACTGATGCACCGGCATGTTGTGCTCGCACCAGACGCGTTCGTCGAAGTGACCATTTGGCGCGTGCCGCAGCCAGTATCGCCCTCTGTGCATCCCTTCAAGTATCGGCTTGCCTACGTCGTCGCGGGCGAATGCGTGCTACGATACGATAACGAACGGGGCAAGGGTGATCACCGGCACGTTGGCACGGTGACGACGCCTTACGTTTTCTCAACGCCGGATCAACTGATGGCCGACTTCAACGCGGACATTACGAGGTGGAATCATGAACACAGTCGTTCTTGAGGTGCGTTCTCTACCCGAAACGCTCGCCGATGCGTCGCGGGTGATGAAGACACGGCGCGCCGAACGTGAGGCACGGATCGCCTTTGCCACGCCCGAGCTACTTTGGCAGGTCCTGACGGCGAAACGATGGGAGCTGCTCAAGACGCTGTGTGGTGCCGGGCGGTTGTCCATCCGCGAGGCTGCGCGGCGCGCCGGTCGTGATGTGAAGGCCGTACACGCCGATGTGAAGGCGCTACTGGGGGCCGGCATACTCAACCGCACTGCGGACGGCCGTATCGAGTTCCCGTTCCAGGCAATCAAGGTCGAGTTCGTCCTGCAGGCCGCATAGGCCGTCGATGCGTATGTGCCGAACCAGCCGCTCCAGGTGACGGCCAAGAGCGGGCCGCGCCTGAGCGCCAGCGCGTTCGGCAGGATTCACGCGATGAGCGGGTCCAAACACTACGACGCAAACCTTGAGTCAGCCCACCGGCATTCGAGTATTCATCGTGAGGAGATTCTAGCCAGTTACGTATGTGGATGCTTTTATTGCCGGCAGACTTTTTCGCCGTCCGAGATCGATGAGTGGGTTGACGAGCGGGATGGTGTCGGTCAGCCCGCGCTGTGGTATTGATTCCGTAATCGGTTCACGGGCAGGTTTTGCCCTGACTCCCGGGTTCTTGCGAGACATGTGTGACTACTGGTTTTGAGGAGTTCTCGCTGCCGAACCAACCGGCTGCAGCAACGCCGGGATCGCGTCTCGGTTGACAATCGACTGCTATCAGCCCGGCGTGCCTGAGCCGGAGCGTTCGGCTTCGGCAGAGCCGAGGTTGCGGTGGTCGGAGAGACGAGGCAGGATGTTTGTCAGTGGAGGCGGAGACATGAAGCTGACGATACCGCTGGATGAGATGACCACGGTGGAGAAATTGCAGGCAATCGAGGAAATCTGGGCTGATCTGCAGCGTGTACCTGAGGAACTCCCTTCGCCCGGCTGGCATGCGGCCGTGTTGGCCGCCCGCGAGCATCGCGTCCGCGAGGGCACGTCACGGTTCTCGGATTGGGACACAGCAAAGGCCAGGATTCGCGACAAAGCATGATGAGGGTCGAGGTCCTCGACGAAGCGGAGCAGGACCTCGTTGATGGCGCCCACTTCTACGAGGCGCAAGAGCCCGGCTTGGGCCAATACTTCCTGGACTAGCTTCTCTCCGACGTTGACTCGCTACAGCTGTATGCCGGGGTCCACGCCGTACACTTCGGCTACTATCGGCTTCTGTCCAAACGTGTCCCATATGCGGTCTACTACCGAGTCCAGGGCAATGTCGCCCAGGTGTGGGCCGTCCTTGACTGCCGGCAGAATCCGGAGAAGATCGTTAGGAGGCTCACGCAAGGTCGATCATGACGCCACGCTCCCAACAAGCAGGCCGAACAAGCCGCTCGAGGCGACGGCGGGTACGGCCTCCGCGTGCGAGTGTACTCACTGGACATGGACTCCCGGAGCGATATCCACAACTCCGTAAGACTACGGAGTGACGACTTCAGGTTTGCCCGATCCTGTCGCTCGGCGAACAGCCGTGCTATGTGAATCTCGATGGATCGCTCGCGCGCCTCGACACGCAAAACGACCTTGGCCGCACTGGACGATGAGTTCGAGCGGGCTGTGTTGGCGCAGACCACACCCGACGAACGGTTCGCGGAAACCTGGCGGCTGAGCGAGGAGCAGTGGCGTCTGAAGGGATGGGACCCGGGTGAACCCCGACTTTCGCGATCTGTTGCTCGCCTTACGCGACGCTGAAGCACGCTTCCTCGTAGTGGGTGCCTACGCCGTATCGGTGCATGCGGAACCTCGTGCCACCGGCGACCTCGACCTATTCGTCGAGCCGACGCCGGAGAATGCCAGGCGTGTGCATGCGGCTCTTCAGCAGTTCGGTGCGCCATTGTACGGCCTCACCGAGGCTGACCTCGCCACGCCAGATATCGTCTTTCAGATCGGACTTCCTCCACGGCGCATCGACATTCTCACGTCGATTACGGCCGTCAGTTTCGAGCAAGCCTGGCAGGAAAGAGTCGAAGTGAGGTACGAGGACGTGTGTGTTCCGGTCATCGGCAGGCGCGCCCTCATCGCGAACAAACTCGCCTTGGGACGGCCCAGAGACCTGGCCGATGTGGACTCGCTGCGACGCCTCGAGCCGCGCTAGCCCGCGTAATGCGCAGGGCGGCAAGGTGGTTGGCTATTTTGCTCCATGTTGCCGGAGGAGTTGATCATGGCCGCCGGGCTGCTCCCGTTTCGTATGCGTGCCACCGGGAGCAGGGACAACCAGGCGGCGGATGCCTATTTCTCCAACCTCAACTGCACTTTCCCGCGCCACTGCCTCGGCGTGGGCTTGGAAGGTGGCTTCGATTTTCTCGACGGCATTGTCTGCCTCAACAGCTGCGACCACATCCGGCGCTTGTACGATACCTGGCGCCGTCACGTGCCTACGCCTTTCATCGAGTTCGTTACCTTACCCTGGGCTGATGAATGCCCGCCCCTTCGGGGCTGAAACGGGTTCATGCAATCTTGTCGAATCAGCAGCCCCAATGGGGCGGTAATTCACTAGCCCGGGGCATCGCCCCGGGTTTTGGGCGACGTGACCGTGGTTCTGGGAGATGCGCCGTCCGGGTCACGGGTGCCTACCGCCGGTCCCGCGACAGAATCAGCGCGCTGGTCGGTACGGCCGATGCCGCCGTGACCAGTACGTTCTGCACATGCGCCACCTGGTTTGCTGCGGTCCCGCGCACCTGCCGTACCGCCTCGGCGATACCGTTCATGCCGTGAATGTAGGCTTCACCAAGCTGGCCGCCGTTGGGATTCACCGGCAGCCGGCCGCCGAGCTCGATGTTGCCTTCCCTGATGAAATCCTTCGCTTCGCCACGCTGGCAGAAACCGAACTCCTCCAGCTGCGGCAAGATCAGCGGCGTGAAGTGGTCGTAGAGCACCGCGGTCTGGATATCTTCCGGGCGGAGTCCGGTATCCTCCCACAGTTGCCGCGCGCATACCGCCATCTCCGGGATTCCGGTGATCGTCGGGCGATAGTAGCTCGTCACCATCTGCTGATCTTCGGCTGCGCCTTGTACCACCGAGGCGAGTACGGCGGGCGGGTGTCGCAGGTCGCGCGCGCGCTCCAGGGTGGTGACCACGAGGGCTTGTCCGCCATCACTTTCCTGGCAGCAATCGAGCAGATGCAGCGGTTTCACGATCCACCGGCTGTTCTGGTGGTCCGCCAGCGTGATCGGTTTTCGATAGAAGAATGCCTTGGGATTGGTTGCTGCGTGCTTGCGGAAGGCGACGGCCAGGCGGCCGTAATCCTCGCTGGTGGCACCGTACTCGTACATGTAGCGGCTGTTCATCCACATCAGCACCGGCAAAGTGCACGAGCTTCGGTCAATGCGAGCGTGGCGCCCGCGAGAGACGAAAGCAGTACTGAGCGCCACACCTGTAAGGGTTGTGTAGCCTTCAGTGCGAAACCACTCCGCTTACCCTTGACGTTGATGAGCATGCAAGATATAGTGGCTATGTGAACATAGGTACACCAGAAGAGCTAACGGAGATCGCCAGGGTGTTCCTCGAACCCAGTAACCCCACGCATCGCCAGTACGAAGCCCTGCGCGCCTACTTCGTCGAACACCTCGCTTCTGCCGAGGCCGCCAAGCGCTTTGGGTACACCCCCGGCAGCTTTCGCGTTCTGTGTCACGAGTTCCGCAAGCAGCCGGACCGTTGCTTCTTCGTGACCTCCAGCAAGGGCCCCACCACCGCACCGAAGTCCACCCCGGCGCGCGAACAGGTGATCGCTTGGCGCAAACAGAACAGCTCGGTCTACGATATCGCACGCGCGCTCACGGCGGCGGGCACGCCATTGAGTTCGGCGGCGGTGGCCAAGATCCTGCGCGCGGAGGGCTTTGCTAAGCTGCCGCGCCGGCGTGACGACGAACGCCCCGTGACCACACGCCCCAGCGCGGCGGACGTGGCCGATGTCCGTCAGCTCGATCTCTCCCCGCGCTCCTTTCGCACGCGCTTCGGTGGCCTCTTCCTCTTCCTGCCGGATCTGGTGCGAGTGGGGCTCGATAAGCTCCTGGAAGATGCTCGCTTCCCCGGCACCAAGATGATCCCGGCCGCTGCGGCCATGCGTGCCCTGCTCGGCCTCAAGCTGCACGACGGCGCCCGGCACAGTCACGTCATGAGTTCGGTGTTCGACGAGGGGCTGGCCTTGTTTGCCGGGCTGAACGCCATCCCCAAGCGCTCCTTTCTCACTGAGTACAGCTGCCGCATCGCTCCGGGGTGCTACCCCAAGCTGATGGCCGCGTGGTGTGACGCCATGACCGATCTGCAGATCGGTCATGGCGATTCCTTCGACTGTGACTTCCACACCGTCCCCTTCCATGGCGCGGACGCCTTAATGCAGAAGCATTACGTCTCCAAGCGCAGTCGGCGCCAGAAGGGCATCCTCGCCTTTGTGGCCCAAGACGCCGACAGCCGCGTGTTTTGCTATGCGAATGGCGAGGTCCGTAAGGCCGACCATAACGACGAGATCCTGCAATTCGTGCAGTTCTGGAAGCACCGCACTGGGCGCCTCCCCGCAGAGTTGGTCTTCGATTCCAAGCTGACCACCTACGCCAACCTCAGCAAGCTCAACGCCATGGGCATTGCCTTCATTACTCTGCGCCGTCGCTCGCAAGCGATGTTGGTCGCGATCGCCCAGCGCCCACCTTCAGCGTGGCGCCGCGTCGAGCTCGAAAATGTCGCGCGCGCCTACCGGACACCACGGGTGATCGACGAGAAGATCGAACTCGGGGACTACACGGGCCCGATTCGCCAACTCACCATCGCTGATCTAGGACACGAGGACCCGACGCTGTTACTCACCAATCAGCGCCTCTCGGCCGCCAAGCTCATCGGGCGCTATGCACAACGCATGATCATCGAGAACGGAATCGCCGACAGCATCGACTTCTTCCACATGGACGCGCTCTCGTCCGCCGTCCCCATGAAGGTGAACTGCGACCTGCAACTCACCGTGATGGCCAGTGGACTTTACCGGATTCTGGCCTCCGAAATCGCTCACGGCTACGAGCGCGCCAAATCTCGCCATCTCTTCCGTGACTTCGTCGATGCCACCGCGCTTGTGCACATCTCCGCCGACGACATCAGCGTGCGCTACCAAAAACGTGCTCACAATCCGCTACTCCTGGCCGCTGGCTTCGACAAGACTGATGTCCAGATCCCGTGGCTCGGCGGTCGACGCTTGCGGCTGGTGTTTGGCTAGAATCGCTCCGTGGTGTTAACTCAATCCCCTAACGTGGGAATCCAGGCTAGGGAATGTGCCATTTCGCCCTCGTCTGTGCGCTCACGCTAGCACGCCATCACGGATGCCGCTAAACGTCGTGGCGCTCAGGCGCGGCTCGCTCTTGGCCGTCGCCTGGAGCGGCGGGTTCGGCAATCCTTCATGGCGCAAAGATCTCGCCCAGCACCGCAAGCACAGAATCGCCGGTGCGCTTGTCAATTTGTCCTAATTTGCGAATCAGACGGGCCTTGTCGACCGCACGTAACTGGTCAAGGACAACCTGACCTTCCTTGCCACGAAATTGGCACTGGATACGCGACGGATACGCACGGCCCTTCGTCGTCATAGGTGCGACGATGACCGTGCCGATATTACGGTTCATCTCATCCGGTGAGACGATGACAGATGGGCGGGTCTTGCGAATCTCGCGCCCGACGGCGGGATCGAGGCTGACCATATAGACCTCGAACCGCTTCACCATTGCCACTCGCTCTCGTCCCACCGCGAGGTAGAGGCAAGATCACCGTCGAGCAATCGATCATCGCCTTCCAGCGCCATCTGGCGAAAGGCGTCGTCCCAGCCCTCTCGCGGCCGCGACGCAGGGCGAATGATGAGGTGGTTTCCCTCCGCCTCAATCGTCACTTCATCGGAAAGACCGGTTTGCTGTAAGAGCACCTTAGGAATGCGTACCCCGCGGGAATTGCCGACGGGAACGATGCGAGTCTTCATAGTGGTTACATAGTAAGCACGCTCTGAAGTCCGCCGCAATCTTTGTCACGCCTAACGCGTGGGTGGGTGGGTAGATTGACTCAGCGGGAACGCAACGAGCATTCTGAAAGCTGTCAATTCCGCGTTGCAGGTCGTCGTTCGATTTCTTGAACGCTGGCAGCTCGGCAGTTCCGGCCTTGATGCTGGCTTCCTTCAGCCGCAGCAAGTTGCTCACCCCTTCGTTACTAGCATCCTCGCCGGGCGCTTCGCACGCACCACATCATCCAGCCACCCCGGATCGCACTCCAGCACGTCCTTGTACAGAAAGAGCAGCGCCGCCAGTGCCTGATTCTGCGTGGATGCCGCCACGTGGCGATCCACCGCCAGCGCCGTGAGGAACTGCTCGATCTCTGCCTTCCCCATCTCTGCTGGGTGCCGCTTGCCCGCAGCGGACCGTGTCGCAAAGGGGATCCTCCGGCCGCCGGAAGGATACGAGGCAAGCTGGCTGTATCCATGTTCGCCTCCTGAAGCGATGGCGAACATATAGCGAACAGTGGTTGGTGTCAAGAACATAGAGCGAACACAGAGCGAATAACTGCAATAGACCTTGTAGATCAATTTGACGACCCAATGCCGATGAAGCACACAAATGACGCGCGTGTGCCCGGGCGCGCATATGTGCGTGCTGTTGTGAGCGGATTGCGAATTGCACGCTTACCGGTCTGGTTTGGGCGCCCGACGGATCCAGGTGCAGCGGAGCCGCGCTCGACAAGGCCCTCTGCACGTCAGTACGTGGCGGCTGCGGCAGCGAGCCCGTGCCTTTGAGCGGAGTTGTGATGGGAAGGCCGGTTTACGGGCGAGCTCGGCTTCACCTGGGTGGCTGCCGAACAGGCGAAGCTCAGCGAAGCAGGCGAAGACCAGGGGATCTGGGAGCAGGGCCTGCGGCCAGCGTCTGTTCTATGGGGCGTACGAGCCCCCTTCAATCCTGGGTAATGGTGCGGGTGAGATGTGTCCGCAGGTCTTGGCTGCGCAGTCAACCGGCGAAGCCGTGCTCAAATGAATGGGTCAATGACTTTAACGTCAGTCTTCCGGAAGTCACGCGTGTTGCGCGTCGCCACGGTGAGATCGTGGTGTAAGGCAGTGGCGGCGATCATGCTGTCGAGCACCGGCAGCGACCGTCCCTTCCGCCTTAACTCGACCACCAATCTTGCCCAGCGTCGGCTCACGGCGGCATCCCACGGCAGACAATCAATTGTCTGCGCCACCGCGTCGAACCAATGCTCGAGTTGTGTGCGCTTGCGTCCAGCAGGGAGCGCAAGGATCCCGACACTCAGCTCACCCAAAACGATGGAGTCGACGACAAGGTCGCGCTCATTGGTGCTCAGCCACTGGACAACTTGGCTGTTGGGTGCGGGCTTCGTCGGCTCGCTGAGCACGTTGGCATCAACGAGAAAGCTCATCCGAGATGAGGCGACTTGATATCATCGGTCACCTCGTCCCGATCCATCGGCGTGAAGAAGCCCTTAACCGGGCAGGCGAGCAGCAGTTTCACCAATCCTTCATTCCGAGGCCGCGTTCTTCGTTTCAGCACGTATTGTCCGCAGTCGATGCGCTCAATATCGAACTCCTGGCCGGGCTGAATGGCGTCCCGCTGTCGGATTTCGGCGGGGAGAACGATCTGGCCCTTGGAAGACATCGTGGTGGTCATGGCAGGGTAAGATACCGTCTTACCCGGGGATGGTCAACGCTACCTCCCAGCAAACATGGTAGCGCGGCGCGCGGCTCAGCGGCGCGCCGCCCCGAAGAGCCCGGCACTCGGCATCCGCGCGCGGATTTTCTCGAGCTCCTCGAGCGTAACCCTGCTCACCCCGTTGCTCCGGCAGGATTCCTCGCCGGCGCGGACCACCATGCCGCGGACGAAGACCGGGATGCGCTGCATGCGCGCCTCCGCCGCCGCGTTCCACGTCATTGTCTGGCCCGTCACGTGCCCGTACTCCACCTGCGGGACGGCGAGCAGTGGCGTACGGGCGAAGCGGCCGGGCTCATGCGTGCACAAGGGGTCCTCGGCCATCACGTCGCCGGTCATCCCGTAGGCGCGCGCCCGGCAGCCGCCGCAGCGCGACCCCAGCTCGCAGTCACCGCACCGCCCACCGAGCGCCTCCCGCCGGCGCAGCCGGACAAAGAGATCGGAGGAGTTCCACAAATCCTGTAGCGACTTGTCACGGATGCTGCCAGCAAACAGTGGCAGGTAAGGACAGGGCGTGACATCGCCGTTGGGGCGGATACCGAGATAGTGCGTCCCGGCCGGGCAACCACCCGCCCCTCCCGCGTACAGCCGCAGCGCGCCAAGGGCCTTCTCCGCTGCGTCCGTTCCTACCTGCACACTCGGGTCGGCGATCGGGGCGGCCTCCGATGACATCTGTTCGAGGACCGTCTTGATCGAGTGCGGAGCACATTTCGCGTTCACCAGCATCCGGCCTCGATAGGTCTGCTGCAACAGGGGTAGAGCGGAGAGTATTTCGTCATACTCCGCCGCCGTCAGGTCCGAAACGAACGGTCCACGGCCAGTGGGCACCAGGAAGTAAAGATTCCAGGCGCTGGCTCCGAGTCGCTCGCACGCAAATGCCGCCAGGGCGGTGAGCTCGCCGCGGTTGTGGGCGCCCGCCGTCGTTTGCACGATGAACCGCAGCCCGGCCTGGCGCAACACCGCGGCCCCGTCGACTGTGTTCTGCCAGGCGCCGCGTACCCGGCGGAAGCGGTCGTGCCGATCCGGGTCGAGCGCGTCGAGTGACAGCGACAGACCCCGGACGCCGGCATCGCGCAGCAGGTGTGCCAGGCTGGCAGTGACCTTGACACCATTGGTGCCCACCACCACCCACAGTCCCTTTGACACGGCTCGGCGGATGATGTCGAGAATGTCACGGCGCAGAAGCGGCTCACCGCCGGTCAGAATTGTCAGGCACTCCGGCGCGAACGCCGCGAGTTGATCGATGACCGCGTAACAGCCTTCGGTATCGAGCTCACTACGGTCGCTGAAGGCTTCGCTGGAAACGCGCGGCGACCCGCCCGCGTCCAGGTAACAGTGCTCGCAGGCGAGATTGCAGCGGTAGGTGAGGTTCCAGGAAACGACATACGGACGCGTGAAGACAGCGTCAGGATGTGCTGCGGCCGGAGCGGAACTGAGTCCTGTGGAAAGCACTGTCACATCCCGAAGTGCTGACGCGCCGCGTCGAGCAGCGCCTCATCCACGAGCTGACAACCGCGCTCGCGAGCGAACTGCTCGATGCTCGTGCGGGCCATGGGGCGCACGAATGCGGGAATATTCATCAGGCGCGCCTCCGCCTCGGGAGCCCAGGCAAGTGCCGGTGCCGAAGGCCCGGGACTCCCCAGTGTGTCGCCGCTGCGCTGAACCACATCAGGGCCGGCGCCGGAGCTTGACGCCACCTTTGCTGCGAGCAGACATCCAGTCTCTGACGCCGGCCCCTCAGCGCGGGCTGACGCCCGCAACCCAAAGACCAAGATGCACGATCCCGTCATGCCCGCAATCCTTTAGCGGGCATCCAGGCGGGGCGGCGGCGCTGTCAGGTTGAGATGGATTCCCGCTTG
>Ga0214473_10009073_pt1 | contig 11761 bp, 10 predicted proteins | sample RVTome_7_FD_203509 | JGI IMG/M metagenome (GOLD analysis project Ga0214473, IMG submission 203509) | Soil microbial communities from uranium-contaminated site in the Upper Colorado River Basin, Wyoming, United States - RVT98D197 | ecosystem: Environmental > Terrestrial > Soil > Contaminated >...
GGGAGCACCGCGGTAAGGTCGGCGACGATGTTGCGCAGCATCGCCGCCTCACGCTCGCATACCCGCACCGTCACCCGGCGCGCCCCGCGTCGGAACGACGCCAGCTGACGCGCCAGCGCCGGATCGGGGTGGATCGGGACGAAACGCACCTGGGCGAAGCGCTCCGGCCAGCGCGCCCGAACATCGTTGTAGTGGAAATACGTGGCCACCAGCTGCCCGGGCGGCGGTTCTCCCGGCCGCTCGAGACTCCACCCTTCGGCCCGCACCCGCCAGGCGGTGCCGACCTGCTGCGCCAACTCCGACGCCTGCGTCTCGCTGCATTCGATGACGTACGCCTGGTCGGGCGGGCCGCCAGCGGTGCCGAATGCCGCCACCCGGCGCGCCAGCTCGTCGGCCGGCAAGCCGTACCGCTCCGCGGCCTCGCGCACCATGCGGCTGAGAAAGCGTTCCAGCTCATCCGGCCGGCCCACCGGCGTGCCGCGGCCACCCAGCACCACGGTGCCCCGCGGGACCTCCGTCCGGACCAGTCCCTGGGCCGCGAGCTCGGCGTAGGCGTGCCGCACGGTGTGCAGGTTCACGCCCCAGCGCTGCGCCGCCTCCCGCAGCGAGGGCAAGGCGCGGCCCCGGGGCAGCGATCCGGTCGCGATCTGATACCGGAGGGCCTCGGCCAGCTGATGGTAGAGCGGCAGGGGGGAGGCGGGGTCGAGGCGCTCTCTCATGATCGTATATTATAGAACACTAGAACAACAGGCACAAGGGACGAGGGATCCGCCGAGGCATGGCTTCGTGCGGGACGTCCTTAGCTCCTCAGCTTGTCATACATCGCGCAGCGGTCGCTGCACCGGCTCATCCGGGATCGGGTCCTCGCGAGCGCGGCGGTGCAGTTTGGCGTGGGACGACGCCGTCTACCTAATCCACATGTTGGAGACCGCCCGCAAGGCGGCGGGTAAGGCGGCGGGTCTCGAATTCGAACGGTTCACGGCGGACGAGAACCTCCACCTGGCGTGCGTGCACCTCGTGCAGGTGATCGGTGAGGCCGCCTCGCGCGTGTCCGCGGAAACCCGGGCGCGCGACCCGGGGGTGCCGTGGCGGCAGGTGATCGGCATGCGGCACCGGGTGGTGCACGACTACTTGAGAGGTGGACCTGGAAATCGTGTGGAGGGTGGTCAGCACCGACCTGCGCGGGCTGATCGTGGCGCTCGAGCGGGCGGTTCCCACGGAGTGAGGCTCCACTGGCGCCGGCGCGAAAAGGCGTCGCCCGCGCACTGGAATGATGCCCACCAGTCCGCACGTTGCTCCTATCGTGGGCCATGCCTTGCCCTTGTCCACCCGGCCGAGGAGGCCCGATACTATGGGCATGCCCGATACCGCGCGCCGCTACACCGTGGAAGAAGTGCTGGCGTTCCCCGAGGACGGGAGCCGGTACGAGCTGGTGGACGGAGAGCTGCTGGTGACGCCGGCGCCGGCGCAACGGCACGAGATCGTTCTCTTTCGGCTGGCGGATCTCGTGCACCAGTACCTCGTGTCGTTTCCCGACGTGGCGCAGGCATTCTTTTCACGCGGAGACGTGATCTGGGGACCGGACGAATACGTGCAGCCCGACCTGTTCGTCGTCCCCGCGCACCAAGTCACCGGGGACTGGCGCGACTGCCAGACGCTCCTCCTGGCCGCCGAGATCGTCTCCCCCAGCTCGGCCCAAGCCGATCGCGTCCGGAAACGTAGGTTGTATCAGCGCCGCGGCGTGGCGGCCTACTGGGTGGTGGATCCCGATGCCCGCGTCGTGGAGGTCTGGCGGCCCGACCAGGACCGCCCGGAGATCGTTACGGACGTGCTCCGGTGGCGGGTGACCCCGGAAGCGAGCGACCTGGTGATTGAGGTGCCGAGCCTGTTCATCGGGCTTCCGGGGTGAGGGAGGACGCCGCCGATCGGCGGGCGGGAGCTGTCTACTCTACCACGTAGTCGTAGATGACCTCGTCCCCGCACACGCCGTTGTGCTTGTCGAATCGCTCACGCAGGTCGTCCAGCACATCGGCGCAGAGCTTCATGAAGACCGCGCTGCCGAACGGCCACCGGGCTGAACCCAGCTCACCCGGTCGCATGGCCGGAGGAGTGAATGCTACCTGGGGTCCAGCCCTTCCACGCGCGCGTCCGCTAAGCGTGGCAGGACGCCGCTGGGCGCTCCGTAGTGCGGAACGATGCGCTGGGCCGAAAGGCTCGCATCGCGGCGCGGCACCACGAAGCACTGGTGCGCCGCCGCGTAGTACAGGCAGCCATACTCCTCCGGCGGCCGCCCACGGACGAACGCATCGGTTTCGCCCAGGGCGGCGAGCCACGTCTCCTTGGCCCGGGCCAGGTCGAACGGCTCCGCCAGGGCGAGGCGTGAGAAATCCTCGGGCCGGTAGCGACCGCGGCGCTTGAGAAGCTCGAGGAGGGACAGGGGCGTGAAGCCGGGGTCTTTTCCCACCGCCGCCCAGCACAGGGCCGCGAGCGGCAGCACTCGACCGTGTACGAAGAGAATGTCCACGAAGTCGCGTGGCTCGTCGCGCCCGGCCAGGGCCAGCACCTTGTTGATCGCGAGATCGACCGGATGCAGCAGGAGGCCGCCCAGCGGATCCCGCACCAGCGGCATGAACCGCCACGCCGAGTCATGGGCCCAGTCCACGCGCGTCGCCTGCTCACCGCGGCGCACCACGGCGCGGATGAACCCCGGGAGGCTCAGTTCCACGTCGACCGCGTACCCGGCGCCCACCAGCGTCTCGCGGTCCGCGGTGAACGCCGAGGCCACTCGCACCTCGGAGTCGTGGAAAAAGTCGAGATCGTCGCTGTACCGCGTCGAGTTGGGGGCGAAATGCATGGCCGCGCCGCCCGCGAGGTACCGGTCGTCCGTGGGTGCCGCCGCCAGGGTGGCGAGCAGCCTCCGCTGAAACTCCGTTAACGGCACAGCTTCGCCCCGACGCGCCACGCCGCACGGTTGCCGTGCTTCATCAGCTGCTCGGCCACCCACGGTACGTCCTCGACACGAATGACTAGATCGGGCCGGTACGACCAGAAGCACGTGTTCCGGAACCGACGGAATGCACGGCGCGCCTCACGCACCTTGACCATGGTGCGTGCGGTGTCGGGGTCGAGCGTGCGGCGGCTCTTGCGGCCGCCCCGAGCGCCGATTCGGGCCAGGTATCTCCTGATCTGGTTCACCGCAAGATTGTAAGCTGCTTATGATATAAAGTCAAATCAGACAAGAGGTTGACCATCACTATCATGGCGGGGAGACGGCGCTCAGCCCTTGGTGGGCGGCGCCACAAAACCTCACGAGCCCGAGCCACCGCCGGACCCGCCGCGCCTGGCCACCGCTCACCGGAGCGCGTGCAACGCCTCGAGAACTCCGTCGAGCGGCACGCTCGGCTCAGCGCCGGCAACGACCAGCATGGCGTCGAAGTTGAACACCAGATCGAACAACGCCGGGGGCACGGTCAGCCGGCGGTTGTCGTGGAGTATGGGCCGGAGGGGCCGCAGGTCGAACAGGGTCCAGCTGTCCTCGTAGAGCAGGCCCGCGAACGGGTCCCCGGGAAACCCGGACGTGGGGAGCGGCTCGTACGTCATCCGCTGGGGCTGGAACTGGGCGCGGCGCCCACCCGGCGCCCCGACGACAAACAGGTGGAACGACGACCCGCCTTCGGACTCCGCCAGCTGCGCCAGCAGCGCCCCCACGTCGTGCTGCCGCGCCTGGTTGAGCCCGCGGTAGAGATGGTTGGCGCCCAGCTTCACCATGACCCGCGGGGCCGAGTCGCCGCCGGCCTGCGCGGCGCGGTAGTGCCGCATGAACCAGCGCTTGATCAGCGCGACCCGCCGGTGGTTGGACTCCCAGTTCCGCCCGGTCACGAATAGCCGGTTGATGGCCGCGGTCTCCTGCATCGTCGCGATCGCGTGGTCCGCGTCCGATCCCGCCGCGGGGCGGAGTGCCGCCCGCACTCGCGCGAACGGCTCGTCCGGCGCGGAGAATAGGAAGATGTGGCCCGGATTCCCCTCCTGGACCGCGCGGATCAAGCCGGCATCGGCCAGTTCCCGGACGGCGCGCACGCTGTCCCGCGCGGGGCCCGCGGGTGCCGACCGTTCGAGCCGGTCCAACAGATACCGGTCGCCCAGAATGTCGTAATCCACTCCCCAGGTGACCTCTCGCGCCGCCGGGAGCGCCTGCCGCACCGCCACCAGCAGTCCGGCCTCCTCGCGCAGGACGAAGAACGGGAAGCCGGGCGGATGCGCCCGCTGGAACTCCGCGAGCGCTGCCATCCCATGTCCGGCCAGCGAGTCGAGCAGGCGCCCCGCCTGGGGTCCGACCTCGACCGCGAGGCGCGAGTATCCGTGCGGGACCAGGGCGGCGAACCACGCCGCGGCGAAGACCGGGATCTGCGCGATCCCGGGCTCCTCGCCCAACGCTACGAACCGCGCCGCCGCCCCGTCGCGTACCAGCAGCGCACCACCGGACCCGACGAGCCGACCGTCCTCCAGGCTCACGGGATGGCGGTGACGTACCAGGGCGCGGACCAGCACGGTGTCCTGGGCGGCCAGAGACGGCGCTCCGGCCGCGAGGGCAACTGCCAGCGGGATCAACCGCATGACGCTCCCTGTCCCCTGATCGGAGCCGAACATGGCAGTGCTGATCGAGCGGTCAATCATGGGCCGCCTGCCGCGGGATCGGGCTCGTTCCGGCTTCCCACGCCTGAACCCGTTCGATCGAGACCCGCAGCTCGGCGGCTCTGTCGGCCAGCAGCAACGTGTGCCAATGACGTGCTCCATGAATCTGCAACGCGCGTGAGCACTCTGCCAGCAGCAATGCTGACCAGCAGGACGCATCGGTCAGTCACGCGACTCGGGCGGATCGCGGCGCATGCGCGGCACCACGAAGCACCGCCCTGTCGGGAGCCGAGGGGCTTGAGTTAACTTCCGTTAACTCACGGGGCCCGTGATCCCATGACGAGTAGCCGAGAGCGGATCGCGCGCGCGGCGCGCGAGCTGTTTGACCAGTACGGTCCGGAGCGTTTCACCATGCGGGCCATCGGCGCGCGGGCGGGCGTCTCGGGCGCGGCCATCTACCGCCATTTCCCGAACCGGGAGGCGCTGCTCGCGGAGGTGCTGCGCGGGGCGTACGAGCGGTTCGTGTTCTATCTCGCCCGTGGCCTCCGCGGCCGGACGCCGCTCAAGCGGCTGCTCCGGACCGGGGAGCAATACCTGTTGTTCGCGCTCGACCATCCGCGTTTCTACGAGGCGATGTTCCTGCGGACCGACGTGCCGGCCCTGCGGCGCTTCGACGAGCTGGCGAGCGGTCGCGGCGCCGGCTTCCAGCTGCTGGTGGACCGGGTCCGGGAATGCATGACGGCGGGCGTACTGCCCCGCGGCGACGCCGCCGAGGTCGCGCTGGTGCTGTGGGCCTTGGTGCATGGGCTGGCGGCCCTCCACCTCACGGGCCGGTTCGGGGGCGATCGGCAGTCCGTGGAGCGGCTGTTCCGCCGGATGGCCCGCCGGGCGATGCGGCTGCTGCGCGGTCCTGAAACCCCGGGAAGGCGGCGTCCGTAGTTAACGAGCGTTCACTTTTCCGGAGGATTCTATGCGCCTTTCCCTCCGCCCGCTCGTTCTGGGGACCCTGGCGGTCGCCTTCGCCGCCCCGCCCGCCCCCACCCAGACCATCGTGCCCGACACTGCCGCCGTCCCCGCCGCGGATGGCAGCGTGCTCCACACGCTCGTGTTCCGGCCGTCCGGTGCGGCGAGATATCCGGCGCTGCTGGTGCGCACCCCGTACGAGGCAGGCGCCCACGGTTGGCTAGCCGACGCCCTGGTGCCGGCCGGGTACGCGGTGGTTCTGCAGGACGTGCGCGGCACGGGCACCTCGCAAGGGCAGTTCGTTCCCTTCGTCAACGAGGCGTCGGATGGCCGCGCGACCCTGGAGTGGCTCCTGGCTCAGTCTTGGAGTGACGGCCGCGTGGCCCTGTGGGGCATCTCGTACCATGGGTACACCGCCTTCCAGATCGCCCAGCTCGGGCAGCCATCCGTGGGAGCGGTCGTCGCGATCAACACCTGGGCCGACCTCGGGCCGTTCCTCGCCCCCGGCGGGGCGTTCCACCTGGCGCTTCACCTGCCTTGGTTCCTGGTCTACGGCCTCCGGCGCGACATGCCGCCGGCCGCGGCGTGGCAGGGAATCTTCCGCACCGCGCCCCTCTCGCAGCTGTTCCAGGGCGCGGACGCCATTCAGGAGTTCGGCGCCCGGCCGTTCCCGTACGATCGGATCAAGGCACCCGTGCTCCACGTCGGTGGATGGTACGACTACACCAACCGCCACACGCTGGCCACGTATGCCCGCCTCGCCGACCTGGGACTGCCGCAGCGGCTGATCGTCGGCCCGTGGGCCCACAACGGTCTGCTCTCGGGCTGGACCAAGATGGGCGAGGAGGAGTTCGGCCCTCAGGCGCGCATGACCACCGACAGCGTGGCTCAGTGGACTAGGGATTGGCTCGACGCCCAGCTCAAGGGCCGCGCCCTCGAGGAACCGCCGGTCCGATTGTTCGTCATGGGGGAAAACCGGTGGCGCGCGTTCGACCGCTGGCCGCCGTCAACGGCGGTGCCGCGCCACTGGTATCTCGCTCCGGCCGCCCATCTCGCGGATACGCCGGGCGCGGCGGGGACGGAGTCCTTCCGATACGACCCGAACGATCCGTTGCCAACGCTCGGCGGCGCCAACTCGCACTTCTTCCCCGAGACCGTGGGGCCGCGTGACCAACGCCCGCTGGATACCCGCGCGGACGTGCTCCGCTTTCTCTCGGAGCCCGTTCCCGACGACGGCCTGATGGTGGTGGGCCCACTCCGCGCCGTCCTGTTCCTCGAGGCGAGCGCGCCGAGCACGGACCTGACCGCCAAGCTGGTGGTCGTGCGTCCCGATGGCTCGGCGCGGGGCATCGCGGACGGGATCCTGCGCCTCAGCCGGATCGACGGAGTGGTGGAGGCCGTCATCGACCTCGCCGGCACCGCGATCCGCCTGGAGCCCGGCGCCCGGCTCCGCCTCGACGTCTCGGGTGGCAACTTCCCCGAGTACGACCGCAACCCGAACACGGGCGAGCCGTCATTCGACGCCACCGAATTCCAGCCGGTGCTGCTCACGGTGCACCGCGGGAGCGTGCGACAATCGCGGATCGAGGCGTTTGTGGTGCCGCCGTCCCGGTGACCCGCCGGTCCTACCGGCGGTAGCGCTCGAGCGTCTCGAGGTCGTCCGCGTTCTTCGCCACCGCGTAGAGCACGCCGCGCCCGAGCCCCACCACCCGCCGTCCGGCCGGCAGGGTTACCTGACGCACCATGCGTCCCTCGCCGTCGAACACGTCGAGCACCGCCGCGGCGCCCGCCGGGATGGACCGCTCCACCAGGATCTCCCCTTCGGGGGTGAGCCACGCCCCGCCCGCGCGGAAGTACGGGTGGCGTTCGGCGAATTCGTTGGTCCGAACGTCCTCCGCGATGCGTTCGGGCGAGAGGAACTCGGATGGGGTGTGGCCCAGGCCCCCGTCGGGACCGCGGCCGCTCATCGGGCTGCCCTGGGTGAACGCCACTACGAACGCGCGCTTGTCCGCCTCGGTGACCGGGAGCTGCGGGTAGGCGTACGACGGCCCCCGCGTCACCTGGCCCCCCGGGGCCCGCCATTCGACCCGGTAGTCGCCCGACCGCACCACGGCGATCCGGCCATCGGGCAGCACGACCCAGGCGTCCTGGGCCGAGAATCCGACCATGGGGATTCCGGGCGTCATGCGGGGCCGGTGCTCGCGCTGCCAGCTCGTCGAGCCCGCTCCCTGAAGCCGCCCCAACGGCTCGACTGCATCATTCCGCGGATCCCAGCGCACCAGGTCCACGGAGTCTCCCGGCGGCGCGTCCGGTCCCTGGGCCCAGGGCGGGATGCCGAAGTAGAGCCGCCCGGCCGCATCCGCCCCGCGGGGCGTCACCGCGTACGGCGTCCCCGGCCGCTGCGCGGGCATGGTGCGGTGGATGGCGAGGTCCGGCCCGATCACCGCCAGGCGCGCGTTGCCCACATCCACCAGCAGCGTGGAGTCGCCCGCCAGCGCCACGAGTTGCGCCGGCAGGCGGAATTCGTGCGGGCCTCTCCCGACCCGGCCGATTTCGGTCGCCGTGCCGTGGCCGAAGTCGAGCGCCACCAGCCGTTCTTCCGTCCAATCGGTCACGAGCACCACACCGGTCGAAAGCTCCCGCACTCCCCGGATCAGGCTGAAGGGCTCCGGGAACGCGGCAATCCGGCGGGCCTCGGCGCGCGGGACGGCCCCTTGTCCGGTCAGGGCGGTGGGGATGAGCAGCAGAACGAAACAGCGCGCGAACACGGGGTCTCCCGGACCGAGTTCGTCCCTTGTACCCACGGCCCGGCCTTAAAGTTGTCTTCATGGAAAACTTGACTCGCGCTATCTCCATCGCCTTTAGGATTAGGCCGGAATGACGTCGCTCGCCGTGCACGGCCAGCGATGGCAACTCGAACCCCAGACACAGGTTCGCCCATGTCCGGCTCCACCACCACAGCACCCCGAAGGGCCAGATCGCCCAAGGCCGGCGGCCCCGTCGTGCTCCGCGTCCCGGAGCACACGACCGAGGTCGTTTCCGACTCCGGCGAAGGCGCCCAGCGCTGCGGCCAGATCTTCGGGATGGTCTCCGCCAAGATGGGTAACGGCGCCTGGACCGTGGAGATCATCCCGGCCGAGATCCAGCCGCCCGCCCGCACGCCGGGCAGCGCCTCCGGCATCCGCATCCGGATCGGCACCCGGCCCATGACCAACTGGGGCGATGCGGCCAACGTGGTGGTCGCCTTCAACGAGCAGGTCCTGCTGGCCCGCCACCGGCTCGACGCGCTGGCCGAGGACGCGATCATCCTGATCGAGGACCAGTGGGAAACCCACGACGACGAGGACATCCGGAAACAGTGGGCCGAAGCGATGGTGGAGCTCTCCACCCGCGGCTATCGCATCATCGGCGTTCCGATGGAAACGCAGTGCCTCACCGTGACCGACAACCCGCGGAAGGGCAAGAACATGTTCGCGCTGGGCCTGCTCTGCTGGATTTACGGGCGGGACCTGGACGTGGCGCGCGAGGCCATCCGGCTCCAGTTCCGGAAGAAGGCCAAAGAGGTGGCCGAGTCCAACATCGCGCTGCTGGACCTGGGCTACGGTTGGGCCGAAGCGCATCTCGACTTCCGGGTCGACGTGCCCATCGAGAAGCCCACCGAGCCGATGGTCGTCATGAACGGCAACCAGACGCTGGCCATGGGTGCCATCGCCTCCGGGATGGAGCTATGCGCGATGTACCCCATCACGCCGGCCACCTCGGTGTCGCACTACCTGGGCGAGGTGTTCGAGGATTTCGGCGGGATCGTCCACCAGGCGGAAGACGAGATCGCCGCGGTGGGCGTGGCGATCGGCGCGGGCTACGCGGGCAAGGTGGCGTTCACCGTGACGTCGGGGCCGGGCCTGGCGCTGAAGACCGAGTTCCTCGGACTCGCGACCATGACCGAGGTGCCCCTCGTCGTGCTGGACGTGCAACGGGGCGGCCCCTCGACCGGGCTCCCCACCAAGGTCGAGCAGGGGGATCTTCTCTCCTCGCTGTTCGGCGCGCCCGGTGACGCGCCCAAGGTGGTGATCGCGCCGGCCACCATCGAGGAGTGTTTCCACCTGGTCATTACCGCGCGCCGGATCGCCGAGGCGCTGCGCTGCGTGGTGATCGTGCTGACCGACGCCAACCTCGCCACCGGTGTCCAGCCGTTCCCGCGGCCCCAGTTCGACCCGCGCTGGCAGTCGGGCCCGCCCGACCTGCGCCCGGTGGCCGAGGGTGTGAAGCCGTATGACTGGGACCCGGAGACCGGTCTCTCGCGGCGCTTCATCCCGGGCCAGCCCGGCGGCATGCACACGCTGACCGGCCTGTCGCACGACGAGGCCTCCAAGGTGGCCTACGACCCCGAGTCGCACGAGCGCGGCTGCGCCATGCGGAGCCGCAAGCTCGCGGTGTTGCAGCAGACGCTGAAGCCGCCCGAAGTCTACGGCGAGCCCGAAGGCGACCTGCTGGTGGTCGGCTGGGGCTCCACCAAGGGCGCCATCGAAGAGGCGGTGGACCGGGCCCGCGCCCAGGGGCTCAGAGTCTCCTCGCTGCACCTGCGGTTCCTGTCGCCGCTGGAACCGGGTCTGGCCGGAATCTTCGCGCGGTTCCGCAAGGTCGCGACGGTCGAGATCAACTACAGCGACCGGCTGGGCGATCCCTACATCACGAAGGAGAGCCGGCGGATGGGTCAGCTCGCCTTTCTGTTGCGGGCCGCCACGCTGGTGGATGTGGACTGCTGGACCCGCGTTCCGGGGCAGCCCCTCCGGCCGAAGCAGATCCTGGAGGGCATCGACGCCATGATGCCCGGGAGCCAGCGATGACTCAACCCTCCTGCTCGTTCCTGGGCTGCGGCGTCATGGACGACGACGACGATCGCAGCTGGGTGATGGAAGACTATGCCGGCGGCGTGCCCAAGTGGTGCCCCGGCTGCGGCGACCACGCCATCCTGACCGCGGTGGAGCGGCTGCTCGAGGCCGAGCAGCTCCCGCCCGAGCGGACGGTGTTCGTCTCGGGGATCGGCTGCTCCAGCCGGTTCCCCCATTACCTCACCACCTACGGATTCCACGGCATCCACGGCCGGGCGTTGCCAATCGCGACCGGCGTGAAGCTCCGCCGTCCCGACCTGGACGTCTTCGTGGTGATGGGCGACGGCGACTGCTGCTCGATCGGCGCCGGCCATTGGATCCACGCGGTGCGCTACAACGTGAAGATGGTGGCCCTGTTGCTCGACAACGGGATCTACGGGCTCACCAAGAACCAGACTTCGCCCACGACTCCACAGGGGCACACCAGCAACACGCAGCCCCGGGGGAGCTACCTGGTCCCGCTGAACCCGCTGACCGCCACGCTGGGCGTGAGCAACGCGTCGTTCGTGGCGCAGACCGCCGACTGGATCCCGGCGCACCTCTACGCCACCGTGCAGGCCGCCTTCCGGCACAACGGCTTCGCCTTCGTGCGGGTCCTCCAGCGCTGCCCGCAGTACACCACGGATCTGTTCGAGGCGGCGGTTCGCAACCCAGACCTGGTCGAGATGCTGGTGCACCCGGACGGCGTCGAAGCGCCGGAGCTGGACAAGATCTTCAAGAACCGGCGGGTCCACGACCCCAAGGATCTCGACATGGGCCGGCATCTGGCCGAGGGGTTCGACCGCCTGCGGCTCGGGGTCTTCTTCCGCGACGAGTCGCGCCAGCGGTATGACGACCTGCGGCGCCAGCCGGTCCATACGGCGCAGGAAAAGATCGCGCGCCTGAACCGGGAGTTCGACAAGTATGCCGTCTGACGCCCGCACCACGGCGGCGCTGGCCGCCCTCGCGCCGTCCCGGGATCGCTACCGCTCCGCCCTGGCGGCGACGTTGGAAGAAGTCCGGGTCTGGCTGGATCACCATCAGACCGCCGCCACCGACCGCACGGCGCAGCTCGCGGCCGAACTGGGGCCCGTGGGCGCGCGCTACGTGGACGCCGGCCGGTTGGCGGCGGTGCTGGGTGGCGAGGCGTCCGTCGAGCCCGCCTCCCACGGCGTGGTGGCCCGGGCGCTCGAGGTGCTCTCCGCCCTCGCGGCCCGCGGCGATGACGCGTTCGTGGTGGACCTCCCCGGCGGCGAGCCGCTGTACCAGGCGGTGACCGCCCGCCTGGCCGAGCT
>Ga0214473_10009074_pt1 | contig 11760 bp, 8 predicted proteins | sample RVTome_7_FD_203509 | JGI IMG/M metagenome (GOLD analysis project Ga0214473, IMG submission 203509) | Soil microbial communities from uranium-contaminated site in the Upper Colorado River Basin, Wyoming, United States - RVT98D197 | ecosystem: Environmental > Terrestrial > Soil > Contaminated >...
AGAGCATGCTCGTCCCAAAAAGCATAACCCGGACCTATTTCAGAGCTTGTAATATAAAAGTAGTTAGCTCCGGTAATCGCGGCTTTAGGTCCGTCTTCGCCTAAACCTGTTAAAATTACGGAAGCCAACTGGTCAGCCACATCTTCCTCCTTTCCGGAATAAGTTAAATCATATACATCTATCATCCCGTGCCCCAATTCATGGAAAAGAATAAAATAAGCGGCACCAGTCACAGCCCTATCTACTTCCTCTTTTGTGTTGACGATGTAGGAAAAATTTTGAGTAAAATTTTCTAATAATTCATCGCATATGACTATTTTCTTTTCGTCGGAAGAGTAATAAGCATTAATAAAACCGCACTCTTCAATAACAATCGGAAAATCATTCTGCAGTATAAATGCATTATTCAAAAAAGTAGCTATATTCTCAAAGCCATGGGAACTTTCAAGAAGTTTGTTATATTCGGCGTATCCGGGATTCTGTGTTTTACCATAGACAATTTTGAAATCCCCTCTATCTTCAAAGGCCAATTTTTTTGATGAGCCAAGCTGGCCGTTTTGGTCTTCAGTTCCTATGTAATAAAAAACCCCGGCCAAAACAATTGTTATTATTAAAACGATAAGTCTTTTTTTCTTCATATTCTCTCATTCTACCAAAAAACCGCCTGATTGGCGATTTTTGTTTTGACCACGTAAAATGATTTCATCATCGCGTGGCCGCGTGGAAAATTATGTAATAATTTTCTTTACGCGGCTCCGGGGATGGTACAATATTACCTGCCTGCCGGTAGGCTGGAAACTTGTTTTTGAGAGAATTTACCTATAGATTAGCACTTAAGGTAACTCTATAATTTTTACAACATCGCCCGAAGTCAAATCAACCATTGTTACGCTGTCGCTTTCATGATTTACGGTATAAAGATATCGCCCGTCCGGAGATTTAATAGCATCGGTAGTGAAATATCCTTTGAGATTGATGATTTTGTTTACCCAAGAAGATTTAATAAAATCATAAACATATACGGCGTGGGCATCACCGGAAACAACAAATAATTTATCTTTAGCCGGAGAAAACGCTATGCCAGCCAACCCAAAAGGTGACCAACCGCGAATATTCTGTGATTCATAAAGATCTATTAAATCCAAAGTACCAATCAGCTTGTCGGTATCCATATCAATTTTATAAACCGAGGCAAACCCGATTAGATAGAGAATTCTATTTGTCTCATCAAACTCGCCCTTAACAAAACCGGTTGCGCCGCCGCTTGAGCTTTGGCTTGGAGGGACATACGGAATTTTTATCGTATTAATGACATCAAGGGTCGAGGCATTATATATGGTAATAGCTGCCGCCCCAAAATTTTCACCATATTCAACATACAGTTTTGAACCATCAGGAGAAACAATAACTTTGTCGCCCTGAGTTTCACTTGGCAACTCAATGGATTTCAGAATAGACATGGTTCTCGCATCAAAGAGAACGAGCTGTTTCCCAACCATTCCGCCTTCTTTGTTATCAATAGCCGCCATTTTGTCGTTGAAAAAAGTAAAGGTCTTAGGATTGAAATTATTGCCAACGCGGTATTTTTTAATTACTTTGCCATTTGAAGAATTCGTGGAGTAAATGTCGCCTCCAACTCCAAAATAAAGTTTGCCCTGATAGAAACCCCATGCAGAATATGAAAAAGGCAAATTGATGTCGGTCTCCAATTGACCGGAACTTAAGTCTAATCTATAAAACTTTTTACAGTTTTCGCAGTTTATATAGCCTGTATTGTTGTCGCCGCGAACAATAGCATATGGCGCAATGTCCGCCTTGTTAAACCTTGCCTTACCAATCTCCTTGCCCGTTGAAATCTCTACTTTTCGTATGAGATTAAAGTCACACTCGGTCATATACAAATAATTGTCATTCGTCGGGTCGAGAACTATAGCTCTCTGGTCGCTTGACGGTGATACGGGAATCCGACGGGCAACCTTATTGGTTGCCGTATCCCATTCTTGGATAACTAATTTTTGAGAAGCGCTACCGCCGGTCCACATCCCCACAATATATATCTTGCCGGCTCGTTCGTTCATGGTAAAATCGGCTACTCCATATTCTATTGGCGTATTAGTTAAAACCTGAAAATTATTCAGATCAAAAACACTAAAATTTCCAATGGCCGGATTGCGCGGTTCAAACCATCCGAAATAGGCCGTGGTTTCATTTGAATTAACAACAAGTCGGTGCACAATTGCACGGGGCGGCAAGGCTTCGTCTGACAGTTTAGAAGAACGCACAATATTTTTGCCGGAAATCTTAAAGGTAAAAAGAGATGATTGAGAAATTCCGGATGGTTGTATCAGCGCGCCTACGACATATAGCAAATCAGGATTACCGGGAGAAGGCGCTACGGGACCAAAAATTACACCCGGTATAAAAACGCGGCGATACGAGTCGTCGACGATATTAATAATATATATCGCTCCATCATTAGCGGATATGTAGGCCCTGTTCCCATCTAAAGACATAGTAATGGCTACCCCGGGGGCCGGCTTTATCGGAAGCACTTTTATAACGCGTTTGCTCTCCGTATCAATCATCATGATATTCCCGGTGCCGAAGTTGGAGACGTAAAGTTTTTTCCCATCCGGAGTTAAAACAGCGGACTCTGATTGAAGCATCATGTCGCCTGCGGCTGATACGTCTATTGAGTCGGTGATTGTAAATGTCGATAAGTCAACCGCCAACAATGCATCATCCAACGAAAATGAGATATAAGCCGTTTTCCCATCCGGAGAAACAGCTAATCCAAGCATGCCGGGGCACCAACCAGGGAACTGGCGCTCCGCTACCGGTGTTGGTGTAGGATTTGCAATTGGCTTTGTTCCTCCTTTCTGATACCAGTACACTCCGCCAGCTGCACTCAAACCAATCAAAACTATTAAAACAATTAAAATCTTTGTTTTCATATTTCTCATTTTCCTACAACGGCTTAACTTAAAGCCTACACAGGTTTTGTAGTCGAAGTTAATATCTCTACTTCCAAAATAGCCCTATTTCCAAAAAATTTCAAGCTAAAATAAAACTGCACAGCAATGGGCAGGTTTGATTCATACAATCATATAAAATTGGAGAAGGGATTATTTTTTCTCTTCCACTTGAGGAGTCTTAAGATGTTTTGCGGAAAGCAAGACGCCAATCAAAATTATGAAGTAAACAACGGCTCTGGCAACAAACCATCCTTTCATAGAAATAATTCTAAGTATCCAAAATTCTGGATGGTATAGGGCCGCGTTAATCCATAAAAAAATATCTAAGCCTAAAATGGAAAACCAGCCTAAACTTAACAATAAAGCGGAGAATTTTCCTTTTATATTCCTTATCGGAGAACCTGTTGAAAAAGAATAAATAAAAATTGAGCCCAATAGATTGTCGTTTACGAAAAGAAATCCCCAGCCAACGGCGGTATATATGATGATAGTTGAAAATTTCAGCAAAAATAAACAAACCAGAGAAAAAGCCGAAGCAACCGGCAGCACTATTAAAGGCAGTATCGTGGGAAGAAATTTGTCTTTGGTAAAAAGCAACGCCGTTCCTCTGAAAAATAGCAAATAAGAAATAAATACCATAAAAACGGTAGTGATGTAGACCAGAAGTAAATTATTGTAAGATATTTCAAGCCCTAAATTCATTATAAATGTAGGAATACTGGTTACGGCAATAATGGCGAAAGCAAACGCATAATGCCAAAAGAAATCTTTGGCCGCCAAAATGTTATTTTCCTTTATCCGCAAAAATAAAATTATACTGCTGATGACAGCGGCAAATGCCGGCAAAATGGAACAAAACGCGTCAGATATATTCATATTCATTTATTTTATATTATCTTCCAATTGTTGACAACCCATCATGATCCCGCAAGCAAATCAAAAACACTCGTAAAGGGTGTTTTGATTTTTGGAGCTCGCCCTAGCGGACGATTTTAGAACCTTAAGATGGGAGGAGGTGTTTAAGTATCCTGAAGTTGTGCTTCAGCAGATGAAACAAGTGCTGGCTACCGGCTAAGCTAGGTAGCGTTATTCGAACTTGGTTTTGGGAGAATTTACCTATAGATTAGCACTTAAGGTAACTCTATAATCTTTACGATCTCGCCCGAAGTTAGGTCAACCATGGTTATACTATCGCTTTCTTGGTTGACAGTGTAAAGGTAGTGCCGATCCGGCGAGGCAATAGCGTCAGTGATAAAATATCCTTTAAGATTAGTGGTTTTTGTTATCCACGCAGACCGAGCGAGATCGTAGGTATACATTGAATGCGCGTCCCCCGAAACAATAAAAAGTTTATCTTTGGCAGGAGAAAGCGCCACGCCGCAAAGACCTGTAGGCGACCAACCACTGATATTCTGCGATTCATAAAGATCCACTAAGTCCAAAATGCCAATTAGATTGTCAGTATCCATATCAATTTTATAAACAGAAGTGAACCCTGTCAGATAAAGGATTCTTTTTGTTTCGTCAAAATCAGCTTCGACAAAGCCGGTCATACCGCGGCGGGTTATGCCCACAAAAGGAATCTCTATGGTATTAATAATTTCAAGAGTAGAGGAGTCAAATATTGTGATGGCGGCGTTTCCCTGCGTTGAACCGCGAGAGACATACAGCTTTGAACCGTTAGGAGAAACGATTACTTTATCGCCGTGAGGTTCGCGGGGCAACTCTACGGATTTCAAGATAGACATATTTTTTGCGTCAAAAAATATAAGTCGTCTTCCATTCATCGCTCCTTCGTAATCTATTGTTGCCATTTTGTCGCCAAAAAATACAAAGGTTTTGGGATTGAAATTATCGCCGATGCGATATTTTTTGATTATTTTGCCAGTTTCAGCCTCTACGGCATAAATATTTCCCTCACTGCCAAAATAAAGTTTGCCTTGATGGAACCCAAATGCCGAGTATGAGAAAGGTAATTGCAGACTGGCTATCAATTGGCCAGACGCCAAATCTAATTTGTAAACTTTTCTTTTTGATTTATCTCCGCCATACGATTGAGAAACCACATAACCCTCATTATTGTCGCCACGAATAATGGCATAGGGTTGAATTTCCGCTTTACTGAACTGTAGTTTGCTAACTTCTTTTCCGGTTGAAATTTCCACCTTGCGTATGAAGTTAAAGTCGCCTTCGGTCATATACAAATAATTTGCATTAACGGGGTCAAGAGCTATTGCCCGCTGGTCAGTTGAGGGTGATACTGAAATTTGGCGGACAAACGTGTTGGTTGCAATATCCCATTCTTGGATGGTCAGTTTTTGAGGAGCACTACCGCCAGCCCAAAACCCTATAATGTATATTTTGTCCGTCTTCTCGTTAACAGCGAAATCGGCAACACCATTCTCTGCGGGCGCAGAAACCAAAGTCTTAAAATTATTCAGGTCAAAAACAATAAAATTTCCAATGCCTCTTTCTCCTGATTGCCCCTTCATTTCCATCCATCCAAGATAGGCCCGGGTTTCATTTGAATTGACAACCAGTCGGCGACCGAAAGTGTCGCTCGGCAAGATTTCATTTGCCAACTTGAACGAATGCGCAACAGTATTATTGGAAATATTAAAGATAAAGAAAGTTGACTGGAAAGTGTTGCTTCCAGGAGGGTTTATCAACTTTCCTACCACATACAGCAGATTTGGATTACTGGGAGAAGGCGCCACGGGACCAAAAATAACATTTGGTACAAAAATATACCGATAAGAATCATCGGAAGTATTAACAATATATAATCCGTTCTCGCCAGGTATGTAAACCCTACTTCCGTCTTGCGATACAGCGGGGGCCGCTGCGTGTAAAGGTATCAATGGCAACACTTTTTCAACACGTTTGTTTTCCGTGTTGACCACCATTACATTCTTGGCTCCCTCATTGGCGACGTAAAGCTTTTTTCCATCCGGCGTCAAAACAGTGGCATTTGAAAAAAGCATATTGCCTGCGGCTGATACATTTATTGAATTTTTAACGGTAAATGTTGACAGGTCTACCACTAATAATGCATCGTCTAGATTAAAAGGAATGTAAGCCGTTTTCCCGTCCGGGGTAATCGCCAATCCTAAAATGCCCGGTGCCCAACCGGGAAAATATTGTTTTGCTGTTGGTGATGGCGTTGGTATCGCAATCCATTTTGTTTTTTCTTTCTGATACCAATACACTCCAATGGCCGTAGCCAAACCAACTAAAATTATTAAAATAATTAGAATTTTCTTTTTCATTAGTCCATTCTACTGCGTCCATCCGAAGCTCACAAGAGCAAAGGAGGAACAAAAAACCGCCTGATTGGCGATTAATAGAAGCTGCCCAGCGATGGACGGGTTTGATTCATACAATGCATATAAAATTGGAAAAGGGATTATTTTTTCTCTTCCAACTGAGGAGTCTGAAGATGTTTTGCGGAAAGCAAGAGGCCAATCAAAATTACCAAATAAGAAACGGTTCGGAGGAGAAACCATGCCTTCAAAGACGATACTCTCAATATCCAGAAGTCGGGATGGTATGAAGCCGCGCTAAACCATAAAGCAATATCTAATCCTAAAAAAGAAAACCAACCCAAGCTAAGGAGAAAAGCGGAAAATTTTCTTTTTATATTTCTAATCGGAGTACCCATTGCAAAAGAAAAAATGAATATGGAGCCCAACAGATTATCGTTTACGAAAAGAAATCCCCAGGCAATAGCGGTATATATGATGATAGTTGAAAATTTCAAGAAAAACAAAGAAACCAGAGAAAAAATCAAGGCAGTTGGCAGGACCAGCAGAGGCAAAATCGTAGGGAAAAACCTGTCTTTGATAAAAAATAATACTGTCCCTCTAAAAAATAACAAATAAGAAATAAATACTATTAAGGCAATAAAGGCGTAGATTATGTTGAGATTATCGTAAGATATCTTAACCCCTAAATTAATTATGAATATGGGAATGCTCGTGAAAGAAATTATGCCGAAAGCAATGGCATAATGCCAAAAGAAATCTTTGGCGGCCAAAATGTTATTTTTCTTTATGCGAAAAAATAAAATTACGCTGCAAATGGCGGCGGAGATGGCGGGCAATATGGAATAGAATGCATCGTACATAGTAATCTTCTATTTATTTTATCATAACCGGAGATATCTTCCAATTCGCCCGCAATGTTCAATGCTTTTGCAATGCCCAAAACAAAATCCCCTTTCGGGGGATTGTTTTTGCTCCGCGGGACGGACGATGTTAGAATCTGTTTGAGCAAAAGTTGAAATTATTTATATTTAAAATTAACATCGTGTTGTTCGGCAGGAAGCCGATAGCCGTCAGTTTCGAAAGGATAAGCAAGCACCCCGCTGGGAAAAATTACATCAGGACCATAACTTTTCCAATAAAAGAACAAGCCAGGTTGGACCCAATGAAGATAGGGGTTGCCCGTTTGCGCAATAGACGGGTCTAATCCTTTTGGATTTAAACCAAAGAGCGGATTTTCCGATGTATCCGATACTTTGAAGCCAATGTCAACAAAAGAGTGAGTACCAACACTACCGGCGAATCCAATTAGTTCCCCGCGTTTTACTGTGTATCCGATGAGAGCCTCGCATGCACCCGCGTTGCCCTTGTCAGCCACATAATCCACATTACCCATGTAAAGGTGCCCCTGGGCTTGGATGATACCGGTACCCACTTCGACATCACCACAATCTGGATTTATATTTTGCCCAAGCAACAGTGGCGAACTGTATAAATGATAAACATAAATAATCATACCCGGCCAATCAGGGCTGGCAGACTCGAAAAATAACACCAAATCATTAAATGGGGTATATCTTTGTCCGTCTGCTCCAATCCCATATTCGACACTATTATTTTGAAAGCCCACCAATACCATATCAATAGGCGCAAGTACGGGTGTTCCATGAGTTTTGAGTTCCCAGGCCATGCTATGTTTACCGGCGTAGCCCGTCTTTTCTGGAGGAATACCAAGTTTGGGGCCAAGCGTAATCATATTAGGGTCGGGACCTGTACCGTACACTTCCGTATGAGTATTGATACCTTCCATGCTGGGTGGCGGTGAAGTAATTGCAGATGCGCTCGTATCGGGCACGGCAAAAACAGATTGTGAATTATTTATTTGTTCGGCTTTCTGTTGTGCTTCCTGCTGTTGTTTCATAGTTTCAGTTAAGACTTGTTCAGCCTTTATATTCTTCTGCCACAAAATATAACCTCCTCCAGCCAATACGATAATGACTGCCCCAAATCCCAGTAATAAAATTTTATTCTTAAGTAAAACCATCACTGATTATTATATCATGAAAACAAAATCGCCTTAATAATTAAGGCGAAAAAGTAGGTGCTCCCCATGAAAAATCACAACAAACTTTTGAAATTATTTTGCCGAATTTAATCTATAAATCCAAGAAACGAAATCTGACCTGACGATTAGCCCGCCGCCGCAGGCGGCGGGCAGAACCGAACCCATCGGCTCGCGGGCAAAAAATTTCCTCCCCTAAAACCCCTCCATTTTTTGCCCGCTCGCCGAAATCCTGTCGCACGCAAGCGTGCCGGCGGAAAATTTTAGAATAATTTTTTTGATTCTTCCCCTAATTTCCTTAAATAGTCATTCACATAAAAATAATCTGGCTCACTTTTAATCGCTCTTGTTCTTATTTCAAAATCCGGGCTTTTAGAATTGCTTCTATCAAAAAGAATTAGCCCTATGCCAAATCTTGAACAAAGCGACTCTAATCGTCCTATATCTCGTTCTGCGTCTTTCGGCACTACAAGATAAACCTTATGACTAAAAAGTTTGTATGAACACGCCTGACCAAAGGCAGTGATAAGCTGATTAGTATCTGTTTTTATTTCAGCACTTATTATTTCAATGGGTGGCCGTATTGGATCGGTTTCCGAAAATTTATATATACCCAACACATCGGGCGTACCCCACTTATCGCCAAATTTATTCCCTCCCAGAGGAATAGCTTTTGTGCACTCCTCTAAATCACTTTCAAGATATTCGGCAAAAGACGAATAAAAGCTTTCTTCATCTGGAGTAATCGATTTTTTAATTTCTTTAACAGCTTCTTTTGCAACTTCGCTTGATAACTTTTTTCGCAAGATTTCAGCTTGTCTTTCTTGTGATAAATACTTTGTCAGAATAAAAACTCCGCGCTCTGGCTTTGCGATGTCTTTTATTTTCTTATCTAAATCCCAAATCGTACCATGAATAGTATTTTCAGGTACTTCTATTAAACTATCTCTAATCAATCTAAATAGTTCGGAATATCTAATTCCATCAGGTTTCTCCTCTAAAATCTCTAAAACTTTTTTAACTATTTTTTCGCGTTGGACACCTTTCATAAATTATTTTTTAAAAAATTAGTTTTTAAATAATGTTTCAAAACCAATAGTATTTACCCAAAAATTATTAGGATTGTGTAATAGGTATTTTTTAATCTCTTTTCTTTGTGTTGTTAATTTATCGCCCCCATCTCCAACCCCTAAAAGAACATTAGAATAACTACCATCTAAAAACGCAACATAAGAGATATTTTTATTCTGCTCTTTTAAGCTGATAACTTCAATCAATTCGGCAATCTGTTTATCTTGTCCGCCACCAGAAGTGTTTAAATGTTTTGCCTCACATAAAAATATCCTTCCGTTCATTTTGATAATTAAATCTAATTTTTTATTTTGCTTTTTGGTAGCTAATCTAATGCCAAGATTTTTACGAACATTTTTTACGCTAAAAATCTTTGAAAATTTAGCTACGCATTTTTGTTTCTTGAAAAAATCTTCCCAACTTTTAACTTCTTGAAAACCATATTTTGCTAAAATATGTAAAAGTTTTTTCTCGCCACATTTTCCTTTTTTGCGACCTGAATTTGAATCTAAAATCGCTTGTATCCATTCTTCGGGAACGGCTTCATTTAAAATTCTTTTGTCAAAATATCTCTGGGCGATTTTTTCAAGTAAAACAACATCTCTTTTGGCTAAATCCAAAAAACTGTCGCAAGCGTTTATAAAACAAGAGAATTCTGAACAATTAGAGAATTTCCCCAGTGTTTTTGAAAGTTCCAAAAGATACTTTTTTATAACTTTCTTATCCTCGTTTTTCTTTTGCAGAGTCCTAATCGTTATCAGGATATTTTTAATTTCCTTTGTATTAGAGATATATTTTTGAAGTTGTGGGTGTTTCTCGTCAAAAATATAAAAACCATCTAAAATCTTTTCCGGATTTTGCTGGGATATTTTAAAATAACGCAGGTTGTTTTGATTTTTTTTCATCATAGATATAATTTAAAAACTTATACACTAATTCAAAAGAAATCCTTTTCCTATTATTATCTCTAAAATTAGTTAAGAAAAACGAGAGGTATTTACTTCTCCCACGATTTAATTCTTCATTAAACCGTTCCATTAGTTCTATCTGGTCGTTTATTGGTATTTCTTCTTTAAATATTAAATGGGCCATATTGCGGGAAGTATTTTTGCCCACAAGACCTACAACGCCATATTTTCTTATATCTTCAAGCTGAATTTTCTTTCCATTTTTACTATCTATGGCCCTTAAAAATAAAACATTCTTTTCTATCAGCTTTTTTATATCTTTACTAATACGAAGCGGTTTTTTATCTTTAATATTTTGAAATGCCAACTCAACCTTATATTCTCCAGACCGCAAGTAATCTTCGGTCAAACGAAAAATTCCTAAATGATTTTCGGTATTTTTTATTCTATTAATAAAATCTCCTCCAAATTGCCAGTTATATCTTCTTTCAATCGTAAAATCGATTTTTTTCTTTTCCGGGAAAATAGTGGCGGGAATTCTGTTTTTTTCTAAATTTTCTTTCTTTCTTCTAAAATAAAAAGATACTACATTATAAGTTGTGTCTTCAAAAACTCTTTCGGAAAAGATATTTAATTTTGCGATTTCAAATTTATCAAAAAATAAATTTCTGATTTTTTGGGAGTTTTCCGCGCAAAGAAAATTTAGCGGAACAATTAAAATACCTTCGTCGCAATTCAAAATTGAAAATATGGAAACCTGATATAAATCTTCGAAACTTGAATGTGTCCCGGAAAAAAATCTTTCTTTGGTTTTTTGATCCGCTTTGTTTTTGTGTAAATACGGCGGATTGGTACAAACAAATTTATATTTCTGGGGAGAATTTATTGAGTCATTATTAAGAACATTTTTATCATCAACATATTTTTTATCATAATCAAAACCGACAGCTTTTTCGCAGCCGTTTTTGCGAACCCACTTTATCAAGTCTTGATTGCCAGCAAAAGGATCAGTAACTTCTTTATTTTTCATAAATCCTTCAAATCCTTGCAGAATATAATCGGAATTTGTAGTAAAAAATTGTCCAAATTGCCTTTTCATAAGAGAGGTTTTTACCCTACTATCATTTTACTTGATTTTTAATAATAATTCAAATTCCGCCGGCACGCTTGCGTGCGACAGGATTTCGGCGAGCGGGCAAAAAATGGAGGGGTTTTAGGGGAGGAAATTTTTTGCCCGCGAGCCGATGGGTTCGGTTCTGCCCGCCGCCGCAGGCGGCGGGCTAATCGTCAGGTCAGATTTCGTTTCTTGGATTTATAGATTAAATTCGGCAAAATAATTTCAAAAGTTTGTTGTGATTTTTCATGGGGAGCAAATGAATACGATACGAACTTCCGATTTTCTAAAAAAGTTGGATTTTCGTTTTTTGAGGGCGGTTGTTCCGCCCCGCCCCGCATTTGCGGGGCGGGGCTTTCAAGCTCGC
>Ga0214473_10009075_pt1 | contig 11760 bp, 8 predicted proteins | sample RVTome_7_FD_203509 | JGI IMG/M metagenome (GOLD analysis project Ga0214473, IMG submission 203509) | Soil microbial communities from uranium-contaminated site in the Upper Colorado River Basin, Wyoming, United States - RVT98D197 | ecosystem: Environmental > Terrestrial > Soil > Contaminated >...
TCACCACCGCCCCCGCCACCAGCCCAAGCAGCACCGCCAGCGCCGGGACCGCGACGATGGCCAGGGCGTTCCCGCCCGCTTCGCGCAGCCTCATTGCGTGACCGTGTCCGGCTGCGCGCCGTTCGCGGCAGCCCGTCCGGTGGCCATCAGCAATCCGATATCCTCGCGGTTGGCCGAGCGCCCATCCACGGTGGCCACCAGCTCGCCGCGGTAGATGACGGCGATGCGGTCCGACAGCTCCATCACCTCGTCCAGCTCAGCCGAGACCAGCAGGATGGCAACGCCGCGGTCCCGCATGGCGACCGCCTGCTGGCGGATGAATTCGATGCTGCCGACGTCCAGCCCACGCGTCGGCTGGTCGAGGATGAGCACGCTGGGCCCCTTGCTGAATTCGCGGGCCACGATCGCCTTCTGCTGGTTGCCTCCCGAGAGGGTGGAGACGGCCACCTCGCGCGAGGGGGTGCGGATGTCGAATTCGGCGATCAGCTCATCGGCGCGCTTGTCGATCGCCTCGGGATCGCGGATCAGGCCACCGGTCGTGGCGTACGGCCGGCTGCCGTAATCGGTCAGGATCAGGTTGTCGTCGAGCGGGAAGCTCATGACCAGGCCATGGCGCTGCCGGTCCGCGGGGACGTGGGCGAGGCCGCCCCGGTACAGCGCTGCGGGGGGGTGTCCGGTCACGTCCCGGCCCAGGATCGTGACGTGGCCCGAGGTGGGCCGGCGCAGGCCGGTGAGGGACTGCACCAGTTCGTCCTGGCCGTTGCCGGCGACGCCGGCGATCCCGAGAATCTCGCCGGCGCGCACGGAGAGGTTGATACCGCGGACGGTCTCGTGCCGGCGGTCGTCCCTGGCGTGCAGGTTGTCGACCACGAGCACCGGTTCTCCAGGATGGGACGTGCCCCGCTCGACGGTCAGCTTGACCTCGCGCCCCACCATCAGCTCGGCCAGGTCGTCCTCGTCAGTCTCGGAGGGCCGGCGCGAGCCGACGACGCGCCCGCGACGGATGACAGTGATGCGGTCGGCGATCTCGAGGACTTCGTACAGCTTGTGGCTGATGAAGACGATGGCGTAGCCCTCGGCCCGGAGCTTGCGCAGGACCGAGAAGATCTCGTTCGTCTCCTGCGGCGTCAGCACCGCCGTCGGCTCGTCCAGCACCAGCACGCGAGCGCTGCGGTAGAGGGCCTTCAGGATCTCGACTCGCTGCTGCCAGCCGACTGAGAGCGATTCGACCCGCTGGTTGGGATCGACCTCCCAGCCGAAGCTCTTCGAAAGCTCACGAATTCGGCGCTGCGACCCGGCGCGGTCGAGGAAGATCGGTCCGGCCATCGGCTCCTCACCGAGCAGGATGTTGTCGGCGACCGACAGGACCGGCACCAGCATGAAGTGCTGGTGGACCATGCTGATGCCACGGGCGATGGCGTCCGACGGCTCGCGAATCTGCACCGCCTTGCCGTCGAGCAGGATCTCACCCTCGTCGGGCGTGACGAGGCCGTACAGGATGTTCATCAGGGTGGTCTTGCCGGCGCCGTTCTCGCCCAGCAGGCCATGAATCTCGCCGGCGCGCAGATCCAGGTCGATGTGATCGTTGGCCAGCACGCCCGGATAGCGCTTCGTCACGCCGCGCATCTCGAGGACGGGGGGCGCGCCGTCGCGGGGACCGGTGCCTGGCTGCAGGGGCAACGAAGCGGCCGAGACCAGGTGGTCTCGGCCGCTCCCTTCGTTCAGGTCCATGGGAATTCGGGGAGTGCCCGACTTCCCTTAGCTTGGATCGGGATCGAAGAAGCAGATTCCCGGCCCGGCGCACGGGTCGACCGTGCCCGAGGCCAGATCCTCGAGGGCTGCGTCGATCTTGGCCTGAATGTCGGCCGTGATCAGGTCCTCGAAGTCGTGGTACGGCGCCAGGCCGATGCCGCCATTGGTGGCGTCACCGGTCACGTTGCCGCCGACCGCAGTCCCGTCGGCCACCCGCTCGATCGCCGACTTGATGGCGAGGACGATCTTCTTCTCAGCGCTGGTGACGATGCACTGCGCGACGTTTGGCGAGGAGAGGTACTGATCGATATCAACTCCGATTCCGTAGACGTCCGCGTCGCACGCGGCCTCCAGCACGCCCTGCCCGCTGCCCCCGGCGACCTGGAACAGGACATCGGCGTCGAGGTCGAGCATCTGCTGGGCCAGCTGACGGCCCGTGGTCGGGTCGTTGAAGGCCTTGGTGATGTCTTCGGACACGTACTGCACCAGCACCTGGGCGTCCGGGTTCACCGAGAGGCAACCGTTGTGGTAGCCACCGATATACTGCGGAACCGGCGGGATGGCGAAGATGCCGCCGACGGCGCCGACAACGCCGGTCTCGCTGATGCTGCAGGCGAGCACCCCTGCCACGTACCCCGCGTGTGCCTCGGCAAAGACCAGGCCCTGCAGGTTCGGCAGGATGTCGTCGAAGGTGGCATTCCCTTCGCAGTCCGGCGCGGCGGTCGGCGAGGTGTCCTTCACGCCATTGGCGTCGATGCAGTAGAACTGGTCGAGGCCGATGAAGTTGATCTCAGGGTTCGCCTTGGCGGCGACGAGGGTCGCGTCGCCAATCGCGAATCCGAAGGTGACGATGATCTGGAAACCGTCATCGATCAGCGTCTGCATGTTGACTGCATAGTCTTCGGTCTTCTCGGTGACGATGACCTCGCCGGTCCCGCCGACCGAGTCAATGCCAGCCAGCGTTCCGCACCAGCCGGCCTCGTTGAAGGACTTGTCCTCCAGCTGCCCGACGTCGGTCACGCCGCCGATCTTGAAGGCGGTGCCGGCGTCCTGATCACCACAGGCGGCGAACCCGGTCGGAGCCTCAGATGGAGCCACCGACTCCGCGATGGATTCCACGACGGACTCCGCGGTGGACTCCGCTGCCGACTCACCACCGCCATTACAGGCCGCGAGCACGAGCATCAAGGAAACGAGGGCGGCGCTCGCGCCGAGCCATCGCTGCTTCCGCATTGATTCTCCTTCTCCGATCAGTGATATGCCGGCGCCGCAGCGCGACAAGGGTCGCGATCTGGCCCGAGAGCGAGGCCGGCGCGAATCCGAGCGATCATACTGCGCCATCGAGCGGCGGCTCAAGTGATTTGTCGGGCGCCGCGTCCCTATCATCGGTCGATATGGACCGATCCGGAGAGCCCACCCTGCGCCTCGCGATCTTCGACCTCGACGGCGTCGTCTATCGAGGCCGACAGCCGGTCCCGGGTGCCGTCGCGCTGGTGGCGGCGCTCCGCGAGCAGGGGCTGCTCATCCGCTTTGCGACGAACAACTCGATGGCGACACGGGCGATGTACGTGCCCCGCCTGGTCGAGATGGGGATCGCCGCCGAGCTCGACGAGATCGTCACCTCGACATCGGCCACGATCGACCACCTGCACGCGCACCTGCCGGAGGTTCGCAGCCTGCTGGCGGTGGGCGCACCGGGGATGCTGGACGAGCTGCGGGGCGCGGGGTTCGAGGCGACGGCGGCCGGCGACGCGGTCATCGGCTCGTACGACGGCGGTCCACTCGACGCCGCGTACGACGCGGTGATCGCCGGGCTCGACCCGTCGTTCGACTTCCGCCGGCTGGCGGCCGCGACGACGGCGATCCGGGCAGGGGCACACTTCATCGCGACGAACGCGGATCTGCGATATCCGACGCCGACCGGCTTCCTGCCGGGAGCGGGATCGATCATCGCGGCCCTCCGCGCCGCGAGCGGGGTCGACCCGCTCGTCATCGGCAAGCCGCAGCCAGGGATCTTCCAGGCGATCCTCGAGCGTGCCGGCGTGCGACCCGAGGATGCGGTTGCGATCGGCGATAACCCCGACGCCGACATGGTGGCTGCCCATCGGGCCGGCATGCGCTCGATCCTGGTGCTGACCGGTGTGGCTGACGCCACTCTGGCCGCCACGCTCGATGGGGAACGTCGTCCCGATCACGTCGCGAGCGACCCCGCCGAGGTGGGCGCACTGCTGGGGCGCGGGCTCAGCTGATGTCTGGAGCCGCGGCCGCCCAGCTCGACCAGGCCAGCTCCGCCGCCCGCCTCATGGGGTCGAGGACCGAGCCGGGGCCAAAGGCTCGCCGGAACGCGTTGACGGCGATCTCGGCCAGCTCGGCCGCGGAGAGCTTCAGGGTGGCCGCGGTCCGCGCCATCTCGTCGGTGAGCGTCGTGTTCGACACCGTCCGATCGTCGGTTGAGATGGTCACGCTGACGCCGTCCCGGTGGAGCGCGGCGAGCGGGTGCGCGGCCAGATCCGGGACGATCCCGGCCTGCACGTTGCTCGTGGGACACAGGTCGAGGGTCACGTCGCGCCCGCGCAGGAGGGCCATCACCTCCGGATCGTGGGCCGCCGTGACGCCGTGGGCGATCCGCCGCACGCCGAAGGCGAGCGCCTCGCGAATGCGCTCCGGCCCGGGCACCTCCCCGGCATGCGCGGTCAGGGCAAGGCCGCCGTCGGCCGCGGCCAGGAATGCGGCGGCGTGCGGCGGGGCCGGGTATGCCGCCTCCGGGCCGGCGAGGTCGAACCCGACCAGCGGAGGGCCAAAGGCGGCCGCGGCCTTCGCCAGCTCGACGTTGGCGGCGGGAGGGTGGGAGCGCATCGCGGTCACGATCAGGCCGATGAACGGGGTGCGAGGACCAAGCCGGGAGGCGGCCTCGGCGACGCCGACGGCGACCGCCCCGATGACGTCGAGCACCGACATCCCTCGCTCGAGGTGGAGGCGCGGCGCCCATCGGATCTCGGCATACGTGAGGCCATCGTCGGCCAGCGTGTCGACCAGCTCGGCGGTCACGCGACGGAGCGCGACTGGCGTCTGGAGGAGCGCGACCGGCAGGTCGAAGAAGCTGAGCAGCTTGGCCTGGTCGGCGCAGCGGACAGGCCCGACCATTCGCGCGGTGGCATCCTCGAGGGTGAGGATCTCGCCCTCCGCTGCGGCAAGCTCGACGGCAGTCTGGGGGCGCAGCGAGCCGTCGAGGTGCAGGTGCAGCTCGGCCTTTGGCAGCATCCGGATCCGATCGAGGTCCACCACCAGATGATAGGTGCCGGTGGCGGGCGTCGAGCGCTGATCGCCATCCTCGTGGTGCTCGCGGTCGGGATGGGCTTCGGCCTCCGCGCGGCCGATCCCACGGACGCTGACCCTGCCGTGGCGGCCGCCCGCACGAAGGCCGTCGCCGACGCCGCCGACGCCGCCGACGCCGCCCTCGCACGCCTCAGTGCGGTGCTCGACGGTGCCCGGGACCACGCCCGGCGCGGCACCGCGTTGACGATGTCGGGCGAGGCTCCCGCTCCCGAGCTGACGTCGGCCGCCGACATCCTGGCGAGCGGTGCAGACAATGCCGATGCGGCGCGGCGGGCGCTCGTGGCGCTGGGCGGATTCGCAGCCGCCATCCGACCCGACGCGACGGTCCCCGTGCTGTCGTACGGAGGACCGGACCTGGAGCTGATCGCCGCCCAGATGAGGTCCAGCGCCGACGCGGCCACCCTCTTCGTCGAGCGGCGGCATGCCACCCAGGCGGTCGTGGAGGCCCTTGCCGCGGGCCTGGCGGCGCTCGATCGGAACGATCCGGCGGCCGCGCTCGACAGCCTCGACGCGGCCGATGACCCTCTCGCGCTCCTCGACGACTGGAACGACCGGCCCCCGCTGCTCGGGTATTGGATACGGATCAGTCGTGACCTCCTCGATGCCGCCGGGGAGATCGCAACTGCGACGCTCAACGACGACCCGGCGGCGGTGAAGGCCGCGGCCAATCGATACGCCCGGGCCGCGGACGCGGCGAGGGGAGCGGACAACGCCCTCGCGGTCTCCCTCTCCGAGGCGGGATCCGCGGTCAGCGCGACACCCCTGCAGCGTCTCGCGGCGGTGGCCGGCGAGGCCGTCGAGGCTCGCTCGGCCCTCGCGGCGGTGCTGCTGCCGGCCTCCTGAGCCCCCGCCACCGCGTCATATACTGGCCCGGCCGATCGACACGCACACGACCACGATCGGTCCCTTCCAAACGACCTGCGAGGAGCACCGATGCGCGTACGTGCCGAAACCACCAGTCCGGCATTGGTCGAGGCCGACGTGCTGGCAGTGCCGATCTACCTCGACGACCGTGACCAGCCGGCCGATCTGGCCGAGCTGGACGCGGCCACCGGGGGCGCGATCAAGCGAACGTTGGCGTGGGGTGAGTTCAACCCGATCGAGGACGAGACGGCCCTGATCGAGGTCGAAGGGATCAACGCCGGCCGGATCCTGTTCGTCGCGTCTGCTCGACGGGGCCGCGGCGCCTGGCGGGCGCGGCGCAGCGCGTCCAAGGCCGCGCGGCGACTGCAGGGCCGGGGGGCGACGAGGCTCGCCTTCTGGCTCCGGGACGGGGAGGGCGCGGATGGATACGCCGCCGCAGCCATCGGCGCCAGCCAGGGAACCTATCGGCCATACGCGTACTACGGCAGGGTGCGGGACACCCCGGCCATGCTGCGGAGCGTCGAGGAGCTGATCCTGATCGGCCAGGAGGCCCCGGACGAGCGGGTGCTGACTGACGCGATGGCCATCGCCGACGGGGTCGAATGGGCGCGCGAGCTCTCCAACCGGTCCGCCAACGACCTGTACCCGGAGAAGATGGCCGAGCTCGCCCGAGGCCTTGCCGACGACGGCTGCACGGTCGAGGTCCTCGGTCCGCCGGAGATGCAGGCGCTCGGGATGGGCGCGCTCCTCGGGGTCGGGATGGGAGCGGCCCACGAGCCGCGCCTGATCGCGGTGAAGCTCCCCGGCTGGGAGGCGGGTGGGGATCGACGGCTGGCGATCGTCGGCAAGGGGGTCTGCTTCGACTCCGGCGGGATCAGCCTGAAGGCGCCCGAGCGCATGGAGGAGATGAAGCACGACAAGGCCGGCGCGGCCGCAGTCCTGGCGGCCGTGCGCACCGTGGCTCGCATCGCGCCGCAGACACCGCTGATGGCGGTCGCCCCGATGGTCGAGAACATGCCGAGCGCCACGGCCCAACGTCCGGGCGACGTGGTCAAGGCGATGAACGGCAAGACGATCGAGGTGATCAACACCGACGCGGAGGGCCGGCTGATCCTGGCCGATGCGCTGCACTGGGCCGAGAAGCAGGGCGCGACGCACATTGTCGACGTGGCGACGCTGACCGGTACCGCGTCGGTTGCATTCGGCGACCTGATCAGCGCCTATTTCGCGAGGCCGCGGGAGTGGGGGAGCGAGGTGGCCGCCGCGGCCGAAGCGACCGGCGAATGGTTCTGGGAGATGCCGCTGGTCAGGGAGTACCGCGATACCCTCGATTCGGCCCATGCTGACATCGTGAACTCGGCCTCCCGCGAGGGCTCGCTGCTCAAGAGCGCCGTCTTCCTCTCCGAGTTCGTCACCGTGCCCTGGGTGCACGTCGATATCGGCGGATCGGCCTACCTCATCCGCGACAAGGCACACAACCCCAAGGGTTCCCTGGGAACCACCGTCTCGACGCTCGTCCGCCTCGCCCGCGACTTCGCGTGACGACGGCAGCGCTGATCGTGGGGATCGCCTTCGCCGTGATCGGCGCGGCGGCAGAGCGGATCGCGAGCGTCTGGCCGCCCGACGAGGCGTCGCATCGCGCGCCGGGCTTTCGCACCGGCCTCCTGGCGCTCGCTGGAGGCGTCGCGGGCGGAGCCATCGCCTGGCGATCGGCCCTGCCGCCCTGGGCGCTGGCGGTCCACCTCCTGATCCTGGGCCTCCTGGTGCTGCTCACCGCGACGGACCTCGAGCAGCGCCGTCTGCCCCACCTCCTCCTCGACCCGCTCATCGTGGTCGCGGTCCTCTTCGTCCCGTTCAACCCGACGGTCATCTGGCAGGACGCGCTCATCGGCGGGGCGGTGGCGGCTGGCTTCATGGGCATCCTGGGCATGGTGGTGCGCGGCGGGGTGGCGCTGGGCGACCTCTACCTGGTCGGTCCGATCGGCCTGGTCGTCGGCTGGCCGGCCATCTTCGTCGCCGTCTTCGTCGCCGGCATCCTCTCGGCCGCCGTCAGCGCGCTCCTCCTCGTGACGCGACGCGCCGGACTGAAGAGCTACATCCCGTTCGGACCCTTCCTCGTCGCCGGCATGGTGGTTGCCCTGCTTCGCGATCCCGCCCTCCTCGGACCACTGGCCGCCGCTCTCGCTGCCGGCCGCACTCCCTGAGGGAGCGCCCAGCCGGCCAGCACCGCGGGCGGCGATTGGCCTCGCGCCGATCTGGACAGGTCGGGTATCCTTTGCCTCCCCGACCGGACCTCGGGGTCGCTCCGGTCGCCGCGCGCGTGCCCTGGCGAAGCGGCCCGAAGCACCTACCGCCAGCGACATCAGGGAGTCATGTCGATCGCCAGTCGCCCAGCCGCGCCATGGGTTGCCGCCTTCCTGCTGCTGGCGGTTGCCGCTGCCCCGCTGCAGTGGCAGGCGCTGGTGCGCGCCACGGATCCGACCGTCGACGGCGCGATCGCCGAGCAGCGCCAGATGGAGGCCGAGCTGGCCCGCCAGCGCACCCAGCTCGCCGACCTGCAGCGCCAGGAGGCGCAGCTGGGTGCCAGCCTGCTCAGCATCAGCGGCGACCTCACCGCGGTCGGGCTCGAGATCGAGCAGGCGGCGCGCGACATCGAGCAGGCGGCGCGCAGGCTCGAGCAGGCCCGGGCCGAGCTCCGGAAGTACGAGATCGAGATCGACACCCTCGAGCAGACGCTCGCGGAGCTCGCGACCGGGATCAAGGACGCCAAGGTCGAGCTGGCCGATCGCGAGGATCTGCTGCAGGACCATATGCGCACCGCGTACGAGCAGAGCCAGACCTCCGTCCTCGAGATCCTCCTCTCGACCGATTCATTCACGAAGGCCTCGAGCGAGCTGTCCTACATGCTCACCCTCTCCGACGAGGACAGGAAGCTCGCCAACGAGATCCGCGACACGCGCTCCCGTCTCGAGGTGCGCACCGACACGCTCAGCGTCGGGCGCGGCACCCTCACCCAGTTGCGCGATGACGCCGCCGCCCGGGCCGACGCACTCGCCGAACAGCAGAAGCAGCTGGACGCCGCACGCGCCGCGCTCGAGGAGAAGCGCAGGCAGCTGGAGGAGATGCAGGGTGCGCAGGAGGAGCGGTTTGCCACCCTGAACCAGAGTGCCACGGCGCAGCAGCAGCTGATCGCCGCCCAGGAGGGGCAGCTGGCGGCGCAGCAGGCCCTGGTCGACAAGCTCAAGGCGGCGGCGGATCGGCTCGACATCGCCTATCGCGGTCGCTTCGATTGGCCCGAGCGGGGCGCCTTCATCATCACCCAGGAGTTCGGCGCCACGCGCTTCAACTCCTTCCATACCGGGCTCGACATGGCATACGTGAGCCGATGCGGCGGACCGATCTATGCCGCGGGCGACGGGATCGTGCTGGCCGATGGACGCCCGAACTCGAAGTACGGCGACTGGGCGATCGGGGTCGTGATCGGCCATTCGCAGCGCCTCGCCACCCTGTACTGGCACCTGTCGCGCGAGATCGTGACGGTCGGGCAGGAGGTCCACGTCGGTGACGTGATCGGCTATGAGGGCTCGACCGGCTTTGCGACCGGCTGCCACCTCCACCTCGAGGTGCAGTTCGACGGCGCCCCGCAGAATCCGAGGAACTACCTGCCCTGACCTGACGGCCGTCGCCGCCGGTCCCGATTCGACCGATTCCCGCGCATGCGGTACCGTTCGCCCGATGCACCCGGCCATGCAGCGGCGCCGTCATCGGCTGATGATCCGCCGCACCACCCAGCGTCGCAGCCCGCGACGCGGGCTCACCACGTTCTTCATGGTAACGGTGGGCGTCTTCGTCCTGTTAATCGGCGGGAGCGTCCTGGGGACCGGCGCCGGACTGCTCGCCGCGTACGGCTACTTCTCGACCGGCCTGCCCGATCCGCACATCCTCGACGGCATCGAGATGCCGGCCAGCACCTATGTGTACGACCGAACCGGGACGCAGCTGCTGGCGCGCTTCGAATGCGAGAACCGCGAGGAGGTGCGCTTCTCCCAGCTGCCGGCCTCCATCGTCGACGCCACGGTCGCGGCCGAGGACCGCACCTTCTGGACCAACGACGGGATCGATTACACCGCCGTCGCACGCGCCGCGCTGGCGAACCTCGAGGCCGGATCAATCGTCCAGGGCGCCAGCACCATCACCCAGCAGGTGATCAAGTACGCAGGCTCGATCAAGGAGGCGCAGGCGGCGAATGAGCCGCCGACCTCTGCCGCCCCATCGGTCGAGCTGGACCCCGGCCCCGAGCCGTACGCCCCCGACCCGTGCGAGCAGCCCGACCTCACCTTCCTAGAGGGGCGTGGCTTCGGTGACAAGATCCGGGAGCAGATCCTCGCCCGCCAGGTGACGGCGGCCTATCCGGGACGCGCCGGCAAGGAGCGCATCCTCGAGACCTACCTCAACCTGATCTATTACGGGAACCTCTCATACGGCATCAAGGCGGCGTCGGCCAACTTCTTCGGCACCTCGAACCTGAGCGAGCTGACGCTGGCGCAGGGGGCGTTCCTCGCCGGCCTCCCGCAGCTCCCCAGCTACTACGACCCGTACCAGCCGGTAGAGGCGCCGCGTGGCCCGGCGCGGGCGATCGCGCGGCGCAACGACGTCCTCGACGCGATGCTGCACGAGGGCTACATCACCCAGCTCCAGCACGACGAGGCGGTGGCGGTCACCTGGGAGGAGATGAACCCGAGCAAGGTGACCTCTATCCTGCGTGAGCCGCAGTTCTCGTTCCGCGTGCAGCGCGAGGTCGTGCGCATCCTGGCGGCGATGGGCGTCGCGAATCCCGAGCAGGCGGTGCGGACCGGTGGCTATCGGATCACCTCCACCCTTGACTACCCGTTCCAGCAGGTCGCCAAGGAGCAGGTCACCAAGTGGGTCGCGGCGGTCGCCGACAAGAATGTCCATAACGGCGCCCTGGTCGCGATCGACTCCGCGACCGGGGAGATCGTCGCCTACGTCGGCAGCGTCGACTACTACAACCGCGAGGATCCGCGGGTCCAGGGACAGTTTGACGTGGCCGGCCTTGGACGCCGTCAGCCGGGCTCCGCATTCAAGCCGATCACGTACAGCTCGGCGTTCCGCGCCCGCCAGGCGACGCCCGCCACGTTCTTCCTGGACGCGGTGACGCAGTACGGCTCGTCGGATCCGACGAGGGCCTACATCCCGACCAACGCGAACATCAAGGAGCACGGCCCGGTGCTCGCCCTCGACGCCCTGCGCTACTCCCTGAACGTCCCCTCGGTGATGATGCAGTACCTGGTCGGGGTCGATGTCACGGCGCAGTTCGCGCAGTCGATGGGGGTCGCAAGTGCGCAGTACATCCTGGGCGAGGATCCCGGGCTGACCCTGACCCTCGGTTCGGTGCCGGTGAACCTGACCAACATGACGCAGGCCTACGGCGTCTTTGCGGCCCAGGGGACGCTCCACCCGGCCACTACCGTGCTCGAGATCCGTGACCGCGACGGCAAGGTCATCTATGACACGACCCAGAATGGTCCCGAGACGACCGAGCCGATGACGCCAGCGGAGGCCTACCTGACCCACTGGATCCTGGAGGGCAACACCAACCCCAGTACCAACACGCTGTGGGGCGAGCGCGCGCAGCTCTTCGACGTGAACGGGCAGCGACGTCACGCGGGCTTCAAGACCGGGACAACCAACGACTTCCGCGATGTGTCGGGCTTCGGATACGTGCCGGGCAGCCTGGTCACCGGGGTCTGGATGGGCAACAACAACCAGGAGCCGATGTCGAACAGG